>RCNJ01000291.1_pt1 | contig 36205 bp, 37 predicted proteins | sample 2041171 | NCBI WGS metagenome assembly RCNJ01 (sample SAMN09708213, study PRJNA481090) | feces metagenome | biome: feces | host: Pygoscelis adeliae | place: Antarctica: Rookery Lake | collected 2010-03-01 | reverse complement strand
CAATACAGACTCATAAGGAAACGAAGAAGGGCAGACGGTATCTGGTAAGATGGAAGGGCTATTCACCAGCGGAAGACACGTGGGAGCCCAAACACAACTTGCGAAATGCCCCTGAAATACTGCGAGAATACCACGCCGCCGCACCCGATGCAATAAGACCCAAGAAGAGGCGAAAACAGAGATGACAACCTTTTACGACAATAATTAACTACCTCCGCGAACTCCTACCTACGAACGAAGCTATCTAACAAAGGATCCTTTCTCATCCACACGAGCAAAAGGACGCCAACCAGAAAACCTGAGAATGCCAACGAACAGGACGGGGACCCCTAAAACCCACGTATCCTTTTAGTGTCGCGAGCACCCTCCGCTGGAACAACACCACCGGACGAACTGGGAGGCTACTATGGGTAGGACCAGACAACGACGCGGAAGCAGGGAGAGAGCTCACGGTATTCCCCTTCGCAGAAGTAGCGCCGGGACACTACCAACTCGGTAAGGGAAGACTAGGGAACTAGGAAGCAGTATATAGAGCAGGCCCTCTCCTGGAAGGGGAGGGCCTGAGATTAGTTTGTGGAATACATACCTGTTTACGGAGTCGATATCGCGGTATTAGCGCTCTGTCTACAACAACCCATACACACCGTGCAGGCAAACATCGATATGACCTTCCTGAGCGATACATCTTGACAATCTGGCCCTTTATCTGCAAACGTTATACGGAACCGGCCACTGACAGATCAGTGGATTCTCGAATAGTACTGCTTTCAACATGGACTCAAGACTCAAATGTATAAATGGCTCGGCCCTCCACAGGTGGCTTAAACCCCAAGACTCCAAGACCTCTTGTTTCCCTTGGCTGTATTGCTTTTTTTTCAAGCAACAATAACGCACGATGGCTAAAATGCATGATCTCGACTGGCTTTTCGCCATTGGTGTCATCTTCTTCTTGCTGTCCGTCTGGGGCATCGGTGCCAATGTATGTTTTGATCTTTGGTCCCTCCCTCCATTCACGGGACTACGGTGTACAGTACTGTACTCATCACTGCCCTGTAGGTTTTGCAACATGGTTGATCATCTGTACCGCCTTGGGCTTCCCCGTCAGCACAACACAGTCGATCGTTGGAGCTCTTGTCGGTGTTGGTATTGCTTCCGATATCTCCGTCAACTGGGAATGGAAGAAGGGTAATGTATCCCAGATCACAGCTTCATGGGGAATCGCTCCCTGTAATGCGGCCGGTTTCGGTGCCATTATCTTTATGTCTATCAAGCTCCTCGTCCATTCCAGATCTGATCCGATGAAACGGGCCCTGAGATTGTTGCCTTTCTACTACGCCTTGACTGCTGGTATCCTTGCTCTGTTCATTGTTATCCGTGGTGGTCATGGTATCCCTACTCTAGAGCAAATGGGAGCAGGTGAAGCCATTGGTAGCATTCTTGGCGTCGTCGCTGGGGTCTTGATCATCTCCACTGTCTTCTTCTTGCCTTATTATCACGCAAAGTAAGTCGACAATCAATTTCTCTTATATACATTACTAACAAGATCCTAGGCTCATCAAAGAGGACCGACGTCTGCGATGGTGGCACATTCCCATGGGTCCACTCCTCCGCAGAGAGGGCTACACTTTGTACTTCCCAGGCAGCACAGAGTCGGAAACAGTCCCCTACTACTACGAGTCAGAGAACAAAGGTGACAGCAGCAGTGCCAACATAAGACCAGTAATCAACAGCCCAGGAAAGGCCGGGTCTGAGAAGACCGTTTCCGAGCCCTCAGTACCTGCTTACGATATCTACGCTAATGAGACCGGCCGTCAACTCGAGAAGCCCTCCAACGCCAAAGGCCTCAAAAGGGTCGACACACTCTCGTGGGCACATCCCCTCCGCATCTGGGCAACCATAAAGCTCGTCTTCACCTATGGAATCACCCGAGACGCCATCAAGCACCAACCCAAAGGCCTCGACGACGTCCACGCCCGCGCCACCGTCTACGAAAGCAAAGTCGAGTACCTCTGGACCACAGCCCAGGTCTGTACCGCGATGCTCATGTCTATTGCCCATGGCGCAAACGACTTCTCCAACGCCATCGGCCCATTTACCACAGAGTACGAGACTTGGAGCAGCGGAGTTACCTCTGCGGAGACCGAAACCCCCACCTGAATTAAGGCAGTTGGTGGACTCGGCCTGGGTTTCGGCTTCTGGACTTTCGGCGACCACATCATGCGTAACCTAGGCAACAAGATCACCAAGCATACGCCTACTCGTGGATACAGCATGGAACTCGCGGCTGCGATTACAGTTCACCTTGCTAGCCTCTCGGGCCGCCTGTCAGTACTACGCAGTGCATCGCGGGTGCTATTATCGGTGTTGCCCTCACTAATGGTGATTTGAAGAGTATCAATTGGAAGCCGCTGGCGAAAAGTTTTCTGGGTTGGGTCTTGACTGTTCCTTGTGCAGGACTTATTTCGGGAATTATTATGGATATGGCCGTGAATGTTCCTAGATGGGGTCCTCGTCCTTAGATTGGGTGTTTGTGAATATTGGGATGTGTAGCCCTTCCGTTTGTTTGGTTGGATATCGACTACCGGCGGGCCCGGCAGGCACATTTCCTCAGCTGCTTCTGCTGCCACGATCCGCAGGAGATATGTGCGGACGGATACAAGAACAGGGGAAGCAGCGTGTTTGGCGAAGCACGCGGTGATTCCCCTGGCGTTAGCAGCAGCGACGACGGAGGAAACGCTTGGGGAGCGAGTGCGGGAACTTGCGGGGAAGGTCGCCAGTCGTTCAGTGAAGGTAGTAAAATGAAGAGGTAGGAGATGCAGTTATATAATAAGGTGGTTGGGCGGAGGGTGCACCGCAGAGGGCCGGTCGATGGCTTGAAAGATCTAGATATGGTCTTTGAAAACGGTTAGCATAAAGTGGAGTTCACAGAGTCACATTGTTTCCCATTTTCTGTTGATTTCACACAATCACTATCGCTAGATGTGGGGTCGTGACTTGTTTTGAGTCGATGTGCCAATCCCATTTGGAAGCTATCTGACAGTACTGCTGGCTGATGTACGCTCAGTTGATGCCTCATAGAGTTCCCCTTTCTTCGCTACTTACTACTCGTTGATGGCACTCCACAATTGAATTGCCGTTGCTTGTTGCTGACCTGTACAGCCAACTCATGTGCCGAGTAAGGGCGACAGTGATGATGGCCAAATCTTACTACCCTTGAGTTGGGACTATAGAGAGTAATGTTGACCAACAATTAGAAGAGAAGATGCTTGACAAAAGAAGAAAGAGAGAGCAGAGGGAGCGGGTATTGCGGAGTGGGCGACGAGTACTGTGGATCCGGATGTCAGCCAAAATTTGGAACCTGCAGTTTATCACCTTCAGCAGCCACCATCACCGTGACTGTGACGGAGATTATATATAGGTGCTCGTCATCGTTGAGCCAAGGCGGCCCCAGCATGTTCTCCTCTACAAGGAACGACGCTAGTATTGAGACCTCATCGTCTAGCACTGAGACCTCGCCGAATAGCACTGATACCTCATCGTCTAGTACCGAGGCCTCGTCGACTAGCACTGAGATCTCATCGTCTATGGCTGTGACCTCGCCGTCTTGCTCTCCTTCTTTCGCCTTCGTTTACGGCAACCCAGGTGGCCCTGGGCAGCAGCTCGATTGTGTATAAGAATTGTGAAAGGGGAGGACGCGTCCGATGTTTGCTTGCACCCTGTCGAAGGTCAAAAGGTAGACATCTGGCCGTACGATGCCAAGGGCGATTAGTTTGCTTCCCCGACTGTAAGCAAACATTATGGCAATCTATCCGCTCGCCCGACAGATTCAACAGGAGTCGCCCATTCCACTGCACTGCCTATTCGAAGCTCAATCTACCTTAATACTTATCCCACATAGCACCATTCCCGAAGTGTGTATTTAAAACTCTTATCTACCTGCACAACTACTCAAGTTATTCATATTATATATGGCGTTGGCGTTTTGGGATAACTAAGGATGCGCGTGGGCTGCTGGTGAAGTTTAATGACCAACAGCACTCACGATACTGCCATTGAGCGCTGCATGTAGATTGTAAATTATGAAATGTAGATTGTAAATGTACAGTCGTGCAGCCAGTCGCCGCTTATCATCTCCGACACTAGTTATACTGGACCTTCTGCCCGAACACCTTGTCGAATCCTGTCAGGGTAAGACGATAACGCACATCATTCGTCTTGACCCGCTCCACCGCCTCCTTACACCCCTCCTCGCCTACTTGAAGCGTTTCAATCATCGGCTGCACCTTCTTCTCTGACGCTAATTTGAACATCTCAAGCGCTTCCTCGCGATTACCGATGTGACTACCTGTCAACCGCGCGCCGTTACCCGCAAAGTCAAAGGCCTGAAGTTCTGGTAAGGGCTTGTCCGGCAAGCCGACGTTATGGAACGTTCCGTGGACTTTGAGAGTGGATATGATATCTGAAAGGTTAAACTCGTTCGTCATGTCCGCGGCGTTAAGGATGAAGTCAAATGTGAACGCGAGGTCCTCCCACCACTTGTCCTTTGTTGTAAGAACATAATGGTCAGCACCTAGCTTCTTCGCATCACTCTCTTTCTTCGGCGAGTGGCTCAGAGCCCAGACTTCTGCGCCTAGAGCCTTAGCCCACAGGACTCCGAAATGGCCTAGCCCGCCAATGCCGAGAATGGCAACTTTCTGCCCTGGTCCAACGTTGCCACGCTTTAGAGGTGCAAATGTAGTCAAACCAGCGCACATCATAGGCGCAGCGACAATTGAAGGAAGCTCCTTTGGGATCAGAAAAGTGAAACGCTCGTGTGCGCGGATACGGTTCGCGTAGCCACCTTGAGCCATCACGCCACCAGCTTCCTCTGGGTACGGCGCATTGTAAGTGTCTGTCCATTTCAGTTAGGAAACAGATCTTCTATGGTGCTGGCAGCAGGTTCGATGGCTCCGCCACTGACGCATCCTGATGTAACAGCATGCCACCACGCACCACATCCGGAGCATACCGACTGGACTGGAAATTACTTACCAACCTGCTTCGGGCAGTAGTTCTCATTCCCGTCCTTGCAAATATCGCAAGTTCCGCAGCTCCAAATTTGTGCACCCACACCTACACGATCCCCGACTCTGATATCCTTCACTTTGTCGCCGACACGCATGGCCTGTCCAACGATCTCGTGGCCCACGCAAAGAGGCGTTGTTTTTAGCTCGCCCCATCCTCCTGTGATCGTATGCACATCGCTGCCGCAGACGCCGCAGCATTCGATGAGGATCTCAATGTCGTGCTCTTGGAAAGGTTTTGCGTCGAACTATGTTTTCAAGAGGCGCCTGTTAGGCTGGACTAAAGTGGTAGACGAGAGGATGCGGAAAGGGTTGTAGAATAGAATTATGGAGAATTTTGCATACCTTGGTTCTCTTAAAATTGCTCCATTTCTCTGTGCTGGCGACGGTGAAGCCTTAGAATTGGTCACATGGCGCCATGATAATCGATTTTGTTATCTATCAATAATGTAATGTCCGCCTTTTTTGTTGTTGTAATATTGCGAGGAATCGATAAAACATAAACAAACTTCAGAAATTGCTTGTCCTTTAGATCAGAGTTATACAGACAGAGATGTAAAGCTGGGAGGGAAGTAACATTAATGTACCTGTCCCATCCATTGTCCGGTTAGTGGTATGTCATTCATGACGACATAAAATACGCATACGACATAAAATACGCATACGTCATATGCCCAGGTCAAACTTGAATTTTATTCAAACAACCATCCTCCCGTTATCGACGCGAAAATAGTAAGCAACCTTACGCTTCTCCTATGTGTTTAGGTGTCACAGTGTAGATGTTCTCCGATATCGAATGACAGCACAACAACTTCAGTATGCGAAAGACCCTTCACTTTCTTCTAAGCAAGCGCTGATAGTGGTTATGGTTCCGGATACTGGTTATCCGAGACGGTCACGGGTACTGCCTACCCCAGACGAGCAGGGGTATTGCTTATCATAAACGTACACTCTTCATCATATCTTCAGCACACGAGAACTACTATAGTATTTTTTCCCCCTAATGCGTCAAGCGCAGGCCCTACCTCATAAACGCACTTTTCGGAACCACAGTGCAGCACTCATTTCGTCCACCTTGGCCACTCCCTGCAATTCCCTCTATTGGCCCCTTTCTCACCAGCTCACGATTTGGTGGGCTCACTGTATCACGTGCCTCAGGCAGCCACTCGCCCTACAAGTGTGTTGCCGCCAGCCGACGGCATACGTTGATATCACTCAGACGCGGTCTGGAACTATATAAATGGAGAGAAAGAAGAGAATTGAGCGATGCGGTGAAAGAAAAATATTTTAAATGCTAAATAGCAGTCTTTGACGTAAATGATAAAGGATTAGGACTAACTGCAAAGCCATCATTCAAAAAATTTAATCTATGCTGAAGTTGATTTAACCAGAGATGAGGCTGATTTAACCTATGTGATGCTCGCTGGCAAAAGGCGGCAAAGGAACCGTCATTGAGAACTAGCGCATATATAATCACGGGATAAACTTCTCCCCCTACTAGTGAGATAGTCGCAGGCGATGTGTTTTCATTCGAGCAGAGATATTCTGGCCCACTCTCTTAGAATTGACCTTGCATCTCGACGTAGGAACTGGACTTGGAACCAAAAGGCACCATTACCTCGTCCTCGCGAACAGACGCCTCCTAGCAGACAATGGCGAGCCAACTCTCTGCATCGTGGCGACAGTTCTTGAGCCCTCCTGACGAATAATTTTCGTGTTTAATACAGGAGACACAACTGCACTTCAGCGGAAATATTGATACTGGAGAAGGCTTCAACGTTATAGGTTCTGCAAAATGTCGGTCCAAGAAATGGATGCCTGTACCTAACCTCTTCTTATTAGCAACATAAGCTAAGACTAGACCAAGACGTGGTTTCTGTATATGTCAGGCGTAAAGAGGCGAGGAGTCAAGCGAAGGAGATGCGAGGATAGAGGAAGCGGACGAAAGCAAAGAGGAGGATGGCGAGGCAAAGGGAAAGGAAGAACAGATGGGAAAGGGTGGCGTGGAAGGAGTGGACGAAGAAGGAGTGGAGACAGGCGAGGCGAAGGGATGGGAGGAAGGTGGGTTAATGGAAACGGAGGAGAGGGAGTATGGATGGCGGCGGAGTGAAGTGAGGAGAGGGAGGGTGGTGAGTGGAGGTTGAAAAGTAATGCAATGGGCAATGTGATGGGCGAAGGGCAATGCGCTGGTTCTCGCTGGGTCGCTGGGTTGCAGGCTTGCTGGGTCTGTGGTTTGTGGTCGCTGTCGCTGGTTTCGCTCGGTTGGGTCGCTGGGTCGATGTCGCTGTTGCGCTGGGTCGCCGGCTTCGCTGGCTTTGCCGAGTTGGGTCGCTGATTCGCTGGGCTGGGCCACTGGGTCGGTGGTTGTCGCTGGGTCGCTGTTGTTGTTGCTCGTCGGTGGTTGTGGCTTGGTCCCTGGGGCTTCTCGCTGTCGCTGTGTCGCTGGTTCGGTGGGTCGCTGGGTCGCTGGGCGTTTCTCGCAGCTCGCGGGCACCCGGACGCTGTCGATTCTCGTAGTACGCTTCGTCTCGGCTGGTTGCTTCTCCTCGAGGGTCGCTGGACACTGTCGTTGGTATTTGGTCTCTTCTCCCTGGGTCACTGTGTCGCTGGGCTTCGCTGTCCATGTCGCTGGTGGCTGTTGCTGCTCGCTGTCTCTTCTCGCTGGCCGCTTCTTCTTGCTGGTGGCTGGTCGCTGTGCGTTTCTCACAGCTCGTTGGCATCCGGTCGGTGGTGGCTGTCGCTTCTCGCAGTTGGCTTGTCGGTGGCAGATGGGAGGTGACATGCGAGCGCGGAGTAAAGAGGGCGAATCTACAGCTAGGTCGGCAGCAGATCAGGAGGCGGGTATCAAGATCGCGTAGAGCTTGCGGCGGGATAGCAAATCCGCCGAAGGGAGGAGGAGGGCAAGAGGTCGATGCTGCCATGGTCAGCAATAGGAGCCAGAGGAGGCAACATATAGGAAATAGAGGTGGCAGAAGGTGAACAGGGCAAAGTCCATAGCTGAGATTAATTGCCGTCGTCGTCGCTGTCCTACGATGTACATATGCCGTGAATCATCAGGGATTCTAACGAGTTCCCAAAGCGTGCACAGGCCCAATCAGGGGTTATGGCGTAAAACGACATAGTGCTGGCACATCCCTCACGTGCGCACGTGCCATTTTGAAGTTACGACGTAAAGCGGGAGAGTTCTGACGCAATCTTTATGGTGCACGGGCCAAGAAAATCAGGGTTACAACGTAAGTTCGGTGACTCTTAAGACTGTAGTAGCCCTGTAATTTTTTACCAATAATAGTAGTATGTTGTGGCCTGAATCTCGCGAAATGAGATCGATTTGCACCGTGCCTGACATAGAGTAGATAGCAAGATCTTTTGAAACTGGAAAAGCTTGGATGTCACGGCTTGCCGTTTTAAGGCTTGTTGTACCATGGACCTTTGGGCGCACATCATGGTCGACTTCCAAAGTGAGGTAGTTAGCGTCAAGAGACAAGCTCTTATTAGTTGCAGAAGATAGCTGTTGACGAGACGAGTCTCTAGGAAGGCCCACGCGAGCAACCGCCAATTTTCGTTACAACTGCGTAGGAACGACCCCTCTTGTGCTTTGAGTTGATCTCCGATATCTACCGCGTTCATAAAATTGTTATAATCTGCTGCAACAAACGGCACAAAGGCTCTTTCACTGGCTCGTACAGCCCACAGTTAACACGGCATGTGCCCGTGGCTCCAATGCCTTCCTCTCGAGAGCTGTGAAGAGATATGGCGATGAGAAGAGGTTGTCGAGATAGACGTGATACCTGGCTTCTGGCAGATTTTTTATTAGGGCAAGATGTCAAAATTTGGTACTCTCTTGTTATGTACTGGAATACAGGACGTGATCACAGACTATATACCCAATCTCGATACAAGGATCGCAGACTCTATATACAGCCTCGATACAAGGGCTTGCAGTACTGGAAAATTTAACAAACCAAGCTTTGTGTCGGGTTGAGAGCATTTTTCTGTCTCGCCTCTCTAGCTTTTTGCATAGATTTTCCAAGAAACATCTTCCTGCACAGCGGCATTGCTGTAAGGGTTGTTGTAGACAGAGTGCTAATACCGCGATATCGACTCCGTAAACAGGTGTGTATTCCACAAACTAATCTCTGGCCCTCCCCTTCTAGGAGAGGGCCTGCTCTATATACTGGTTCCTGGTTCCCTAGTCTTCCCTTACTGAGTCGGTAGTGTCCCGGCGCTACTTCTGCGAAGGGGAATACCGTGCGTGCTCGTTTGCCTTCCTTCCCGCCCCCGCCTCACCACCGGGTCGGTGCCGTCCCGATGTCACACACGCTTGTTTGCCGTTGCGCTCTCACCCGTTGCCGACGGGTTTGACCGTCGGGTTTGGCCGTCATTGGCAGTCTTGCCCTGAGGCAGCATGGCCGCTTATCTGTTGGCGCCTTTCTTGGCCCCCGCTGGGCCGTCTACACCTCTGTGCTTTTATAGAACATCTCAGCCGCCGCCGCCACGGGTCGGGGGCGACCCGGCCACGGATCCGCGCAGCCATGGCAGGTTGAGACATGACAAAGGTCTTCTGAGGGTTCAGCAAAGGAAGTCAAGGAGACAGATCAATGAAGTAATATTAGACGGTGTCTAATGGTTTGTATAAAGGAAAGCTATCTAGTGGGCGAGGAGCAAGCTCTTATAGTTCGCTCAGTTGTCAAGCAGCCAGGTGGTGGTCTGAACAACGCAAAGAACTAGATCTGCAGAAGTAGGCGGAATCTTCCTAGTCGGTAGACTGTGGGGCTGTTTGTGAGCTAGCTTAGCATCCCCAAAATACCCTATCCCTATGCTGTGCCTTTGGCCCCCAACATAAAACGGCGCGGTGAGAAACCCAGGTGTTTGTTGTAGACAGAGTGCTAAATCCACAGCATCGACTCCATAAACAGGTATGTATTCCACAAACTAATCTCTGGCCCTCTCCTTCCAGGAGGTGGCCCTCTCTATATACTGACTCTTGGTCCCATAGTTTCCACCCGCCAGGTCAGTGGTGTCCCGGTGCTGCATCGGCGAATGAGATTACTGGCTCGTATTGTTTTGTCTTTCAATCCAACGCTCTGCAGCCTCAACATTATTTTCAAGATTTATTCGACGTCCCTGAACCAACATCTCGCCTTCCTGTCCGAACATCAAGATCACATAACCACACAGCCACCCTTCTTCCCCTTCTTCTCCCTTGGTCGTGGCCTGCCCTCTTTCTCCGCCTTCCTCTCTTCCCACTCCTCCGTCGTCAACCTCAGAATTGGCCCCTCAAGGTGCTCAACCCCCGCAAAAATCCTAATCGCTATCGGCACCTTCTCATACCCCCTAATCCTCATTTTCTTCCTCTTCCCTGTCTTGAGGTCCACCACATTAACGTATGGCTTCTCCTCGACGCTGCCTTTATTATCAAGGTCCTCCTCGCGTTCTTCCAATGGTTTGCGGTCCAGGCCGAAAGATTCATACGCATACCCACCCTTCTTACATGGTCGCCCCTTGCAGGATTTGCGGAAATGGGAATCTGGCTTTTCCGTCGTGAGTTCGAGGGCTGTTCTGTATTTGGATTGGGGCTTCTTCTTGCGTTCTTCCTCGCCTTCGGTGACGTTGGCTTCGGTGTCCTCGCCCTGGTAAAAGAGGCCGCCGGGGTCGTCGCGGTGGGTACCTTTATTCGATTTGCCGAATTTGACGTTGACTTTTCGACGAATGTCGTTGAGATTGAACGCCCCTTGGTGTTCAGGTAGTTGTGGGCCTGCCCCGCGATTTACCTGTGGACGTCCCCACTCCTCCCAATCGTACTCAAAGTCATCATCATCCTCTACATCCTCGTCTCTCTCGTCCTGACTTCTTCGAGGCCTTCTATCACTCCAACTTACCTCCGTCTCACCATACTGCCCATCGGCTCCCACGTTCAAAGCATACGCCCTTCGAAGTGCACCGGCCCTCAGATGTCGTGGGTGCGAAGCGTTCGTGAGCCATTCTTCGTCGCTTCCAAAGTCTCCTCCCCAGACACGCCCAATCCGCTCCTGTTGGAAAAGCGCATAGTCTGCCGATACCGTGGGGTCAGGTGGTCGACGGACGGAAACATGTCTTGCCAGAGGTGCTTTTCTTGGAGGTCTTTTCCTGCTCTGCGGTGGTGGATAGCTGTCGTAGACTGGGACAGGTGAAGGTGTGATCGGTGATGCTGGCTGCCGGTGGCTACATCTTCCTTTATTCTTCGAATGCTTGGCCTTCTTCTCTTCTCCCCAGTTTGGTCCTCTAACAAGCTTCGCCGGGGCTATTCTTCTCGCTGACGATCCGCGTCTAGCTCTAGGTCCAGACCGTGGTGCACAGCCAGCAATTGCAGAAGGCGGTAGCTCTTTCCGAGGCAACCCATCATCGCGCTCCCATACCCATTCTCTTTCAGGGTCAGACATACTGTAGTCTGTTACTGTTTCTGCGTAGGGGTAGACGTACGAGCTGGCTTTGAGGCGCTTGTAAGGTGTAGGGTACGGAAAAGGTCGTGTCGGACGTTGTCGCAAGTGGATTAATGGGTTTGCGTGGTCCCCAGGTCTTCCGATCAACGGTAAGGCTGTACAGTGCTGGTCACAAATTTGGCAACGTGTTAGGCAGACTTTGTCGCAGGAGCAGATCTCTGGACGGCGGTGCAAGCGCCGAGGCGTGGGAGGATATATAGCCCGGTATCCATCTTTGGCCATTGTGAATAGCCAGATGGCTGCGGTGCCGAATTTATAGCATTGTGAATGATGCAAAGCGCTCCAGTTGGGGAGCTGAGATGATATGGTGGGACGGTTTGCTGAAGGTGTGCTTGCTCAGTGTCATCGCGAACTGGAGACAAACTAGGCGTTTTACCGGTCAAAGCTTCAAGAAAATTCGTCATATGGTACAGATAATTTCACAGTTTACATGGTATCATGAATCAAATCTCCGCTTGGAGCTTACCCGTCAAGGCAAATCGACTCCTTCTTTTCAACCTATTCAGGTGGTACCCTCATACCTCGCCCTACTCCTCTGTCTTTGCGCATCCTTCTTCTGCTTCTTCGCCTGACTGAGAGAAGTACCAATCTCTTCATCCATATTTTTTTTCAATCCATCCTCAGTCACCTCGTCGAGAACGAAGTGTCCCAAGTTTCCTTGCCTCCACCTCTGAATAATCCAAAGCGCCGCAGCCTCCATATCCGGCACTCCCCCCTTTCCTAAGCGACCAGTCTTCTTGCATATGGCCTCCAACCACTCATTGATTTCGTTCGTCGGCGCACAGTACTCCTTGTATATCTTGGGCGAGTTCAGGTTGATATGGTAAAGCAAATAATCAGCGAGCGTCGTAGGCGCGATAATAGTATCCTTCACACTTCCGCATAACGCCAGCTTCAACATATTCTCTTCGTTCGGCACAAAAGGCACAAAGACTCCGGGTGTGTCGACCAAGTATACTGGCTCGATTTCCTTCTCCTCGTCCGCATCCACAATCTTGACTCCCGATCCGATCTTTCTGGTGACTCCGGGCTGCGCACCGGTTATGGCGGCTTTGTTGCGACCCACTCCGACTTTCCGTAATGCGTTGAGGAGGGATGATTTACCAACGTTGGGCATTCCGACGATGAGCATTCGTGAGCCGGTGAGGGAGGCGGTTGCGAAGGCGTGGTTGCGGGCGAAGTCGAGGACGGATTTTGTGTCCTTCTTATCTTTGTGACTCGAGAAGAGCACCGGCGAAGGTTTATGCCAGTTTCTTATTATCCCCTCTCTTGCTTTATCCGCTAGAGTATTCTTCGATCCCAGATCTCTCTTGGTATAAACTACCAGTCGTTGTCTGCCGGCCAAAGACTCTTCGAATAGAGGATTTCGTGATGTAAGTGGTACTCTGTAATCTCGACATTCAATGATGAGATCTATATGGGACAGCATCGTCACCATCTTGGAGAGACCGGCGGCATGATGACCCAAGAAGTACGAGCGTGGGAGGTTGAGGTTCGGAGGGAAGACTGCTCGAGGGACGAAGGCGGAAGCCATTTTGGCTACGAAGAAGGTGCCGTGTGTATGATTTGGGAGGTTATGCCATGCAGTAATGATTGGGGATGAGGGTAGAAGTTGAGCGAAAACGATAATATAGAAAACGAGTTGTGCTAACTTGTCGTTTAAGTCGAAGTAGTGGTCAAGCCAAAAGGCTTACAAGAAGGAAGGCTGAGAGCGAAGGCTGAAGCCTCAACCTTTGCCAAGCTGCAAGGCTGACCACGACTTGGCAATCCTTATCAGGAAGACAAGCCGCCAATGAGAGCACGATCTCAATGCTCAAAAGCCGACATCGGGCGATTCGACGTCTATTTAAGGTTTGGCAGCTCCGTGACCAAATCTGCTGTCAGCCCGTTATCGTCCAAGGGTGTCCAAGACCTTTCAATCTGGACATCCAATCTACTTCTCTCAAACTGTTCTCCACGGGGCTGACGGCTTACTCTTTGGTAGGTGGGATGATGGGCTTGGCAGACCGACGTCGTTCGTCACCGACAAACTATGAACATTCTGATGGTAAGCTGAACAGGGACGATGATATACTAAGATAAGTCCCTCAATATACTCGTCGTTAGGCTGTTTCTCTCTTCAAGTCCGATCTCTATCTAATTTCACTTTAATGACAACGACTTCGTCCGTGCTGACGAAGCTCTTTCAAGCTCGACAAAATGGTGGGGAAAGACACCCTCTCGCCACAACTAGGAGGAGAAGATATTGGAGAAGGTAGTGGCGACAACGATGATCCATCAAACTCAGGACCGGAACCACCTGGAGGAAATGCTTTCACTCGAAAGATGAGAAAGTGGATTAGTCCGACTGGAAAGTTACGGCCTTTCCGACTTTTGAAGCAAGATGTGCGGAACATTAAGTCACGATACATCTCCGACTGGACCCTGTTCAACCAGCTGGTCTTTGCCTCGGCATTCTACGTCTTCTTCACCAACATCTTACCTGGAATTACCTTTGCTTCAGACCTCTACGTTCGCACGGGGAAGACATGGGGAACCATAGAAGTCGTCTTCAGCACCGGCCTCTGCGGCCTAATCTTCTCAGTCCTCTCATCACAACCTCTAACTATCTTGGGCGTCACGGGTCCATTCTCAGTTCTAGCAGAGACCTTGTACGAGCTCTGCCGCGACAGCTTCAGGATTGAATTCCTTCCATTCATGGCCTGGAGTCTAATCCACGCCTTCTGGATGCACATCCTCCTCGCCGTCCTCAACGCCCACGACTGGACCATGCACTACGTCACCAACTTCTCCGCCGACATCTTCTCGTTGTTAAACAGTATCATCTACTTCCACAAAGCCGTACAAGAGCTCCAACGAAACCACGCCGAGGTACCTTTGGACTCCTTCCTCTACTCCGTCATTGGCTGCATCGGCACCTTTCTCCTCGCCGTTGGACTTTCAGGTGCAAATAAATGGGGGGTTTTGCACCGCTATATTCGGCTCTTCCTCTCCGAATACGCCGCCGCAATCTCCATCATCCTCTTCATCGGCTTCCCCAACATCGGCGAGCTCGCCTCCCTCCAGAAAGCCAAACTTGCGGTCTCATCCTCTTTCGCACCCTCCCTCCCAGGCCGCACAAAATTCTTTGTAGAGTTCTGGCACCTGCCCGTTCCATGGGTATTCGCAGCCATCATTCCCGGGGCAATCATAACGGTCCTCTTCTTCTTCGACCACGAGATTTCGTCTATTATCTGCACACTGCCGAGATATGGGACCAAGAAACCAACAGGTTATGCATGGGATATTGTACTCCTCGGCTGCACGACACTTATCTGCGGAATCCTTGGTATTCCGCCTGCCAATGGCCTGCTGCCCCAAGCACCGCTACACTCTGAATCCCTCCTCCACACTGTTACCGAAACACAGACTTTTGCCGACCCTGTAACAGGCGAAGAGATCCAGAATGAAATCAAGGTCGACCGCGTCGACGAGCAGCGCTACAGCCCCCTCCTCCAAGCTGCGGGAATCATGGCTTTTGCCTCCCCACGACTCCAGCACGTCTTGGGTCTCACGCCGACGAGTGTTCTGGCTGGACTGTTTCTCTTCATGGGCGAACAATCCCTGGTCACCAACCCCATATTCTGGCGCATGCTTCAGATCCTCACTCCTCCCTCCGAACTTCCTCCTCTTCCACCCGGCGTGAAATTGAGAGCAGTGCATGGTTATACAGTGGTTGAGTGTGTTGCGACGGGGATGGTGTTCTATGTGACTTTGACGGTCATCAGTCCGGCGTTTCCGGTAATCATTATTGCGCTTGTGCCGGTGAGGTTGTTGATTATGAATAAGGTGTGGAATCGGGAGGTATTGAGGTATGTGGATGCGTGGGCGTGTAAGGAGGGAACGCCAGAGGGGGATGAGGATCGGAAGAGGGAGGAAAGGAGGTTGAGGAGGGAGAGGAGGGAGGAGGGGAAAGGAAGTGTAGGAGAAGAGTGGTGATAATGGAGATACACTGAGGGATAAGGATGCTGTTCGATGATGTTATGCATTTCAAAGCATCTGCCACATATCCATGAGATAGTTTTTGGGGGTTTCCATGTTAGTTGTAGTTGAGATGAAGCCGATAGTAATAGACTTTATTCAAATGGTAACCAAAGAGCTTTATCTCAAATCTACTAAACGATCGCACCAAACGAAAGAGGGAACCATAGCCGAAGCCTGGGAAAAACCTCTTGCCTTGATACAGCACAAAACAAATGCGGAATTTCATAGCGCCATCAAACAACAAAAGCAAGACGGACAGGCGAGGATTTGGCGTATTAGCGATTGTTGTTGACGTGTTTGGCGACCTCCGGTGTGGTTCTAATGACCCGCATCGGTATCTCGCGGTGACTCCTGGCCCTTCGGCACTTTAAGCGCTCCTTTCCATTCCAGCCCATCCATTCTCTCGCCGCCTTTCAGACATTTTCTAAAGTCTGGGGACTGTTCTTCACCTCCGTCCACAACCTGGTTGGCTCTTCGAATTCCTCATCTCCGACCTCTTCATTGTCGATGTGAGTCGGGCAAGATGACGGTAAACGACGAATGACAAGTGTCCCTTCGTCTATAAGGAGTCTCCCTTTTCCACTTTACGCTAGATGTCGCGCGTGAACGTCCGCGTTAGCGGAGACGACTGAAACAACTTCTGAGTCTCGTCGTGGACTCTTGTATAATGATAGAACCTAGCCAATAAGCGCCAGTAAATATCAAAACTATTTACATCTCTGATCGCGGCTCTTCCGGCGCCGGCTCTGCTAGCTCTGATGTATGATATTCATCAAAACACTGGTGTAAGGCGTTGGCTCACATCTTGGGACATACTCGCCTCAAGATCACATTCCGGAGCAGGTAGGAATTGACAATGGTTGTGTCGAGTAGCCAGAATAATAGGCAAAGCCAGTTCCTGCTTGATGACAGTGAGGTCTCGAATTCTGCACGGTACTGGTTGGCCCCATCTACTCTATTCACCCCGTAGTTGTAAGCATCCATGAACCGAGGAATGGGAAGAGCCGGCCGCTGGACAATTGGCTTCGGCCGCTGTAAACCTGGCACATTGACCTCATAAGTAATGTGAGAAATGGCTGCATTAGACGACGTATATCGACGGCGCTTTCTAGTATCATTGACATACTCTGTGCCGATGAAAACTATTGACAGAAAGCTAACCAACATATTACCCTGTCAAAGTAGTGCCAAACTTGGTTGCTTGACTAAGCGAAGACTTCAATGATAATACTTCCGACAACGCTTTCCCAATCCAGTTCTTTGACTTTGGTTTTCTTTGTTGAGAGGATGCCGAGGAACAATGGGGCGCTGACGTTCTTCCGACAAGCACCATTTGCACCAATCCCTAGCTCTCGTAGTACGCTGAAACAGGCGAGGATCGCTGGAAAAATTGTCTAGCATGATTTTGAACTCAAACTCCTTGTAAGGTAAGCTTTTAACGAGCTGCGTGACAACAGAGCTTGTAAGTTTGAGATTGTCAACCCGTTTGAGCTCAGCGGCCTTGTGCTTGATGCTGTACATGAGGAGGCCCTTAGCAATAGCCAGCTTTAGGGAGGGCCCGGGCTTTGTGGCCTTCTTTGATGGGTGTGTGCGTTTTCTTAACAAGGTGGACGCCACGGTCTGTAGACTTTGTTAGCTTTGCTTTGTGCTAATTATTCAGAGATAAAGGGAAGCACTAACCTTGAGATCATATCATCGCCTTCTTAACAGCGGTATTTTGGCTGGGGACAATGAACTCTTTGTATGCCAAGCGGCGCTGGTTAGCGAGTGAAAACAGGTTTTTTACGGTACCAAAGCCCACCTGCTGTGTCATCATCGTCTACAGGCGAAATATGCAGATATCTCTTAATCCTCTCAAAACGGAAGAGGCTCATGTACTACATTGGCAGTTGAGGCGGTGGCCAGTACTCTGGTGTTGACTTCAGAGGTCATGAACCCATATGAAGGGCACAAACTATCCAAACTTTCATCTTGGTAATAGTCAACGGCTTCCACAATCTCGCCCTGCCGCTAACAGGATCCACGTTGGCATTTTTGGAAATAGCGTAGCTGTCGGTATATGCTCAGATGTCGGCATGGACTTGTTGAGTAAAGAGCAGACGGAATAAGTCAATGGGACGGCGAATGGGTGGATTCGGCAGTGTTGTGGTTCTGGAGCGAGTAGGATTGGTCTGAAGCAATGACTCAAACGGGATATCTGATAACCAGGAGCGGATTAATAGCTTCATGAATTAAAGCCAGTTCAACTTCTTCAAGAGGCCGGCTATCAACACGCTCAACAGTGGGAGTAGTAGCGTTGGGCTGGTCAAGCTCATCGAGTATTTCAAGCTCTTCCGGATCGGCGTGGCTGGTGTCGAAGGCTGTGCTGGGCTGAACATCGTAAACACTACCGACTTCACTCAAATCACTCGAGTCAGGATCCATGGCGACAAGATATGTATTTTGATGTTCTTTGCAAGAGTCAGACCAAGGAAAGACGCGCTTCTACGCGTCTCAAGTTGCATGGGTTTGGCACCTGTGCTAAAGCGGGAAAGTGGATAGACTCCTTACAAACGGAGGGATAATCCCATTTTTATCTTCCGGTTTCCCAGAGCTGAAGGTTGGAGGGTCCACACTCTCGTCGCAGATGTGGTGGTTTAAATGGCGGAATATCGTGTGGGTTGTTTCGCATGTCGCTACTGCCAACCATATACTGATTGATGTTATAGTCGACGCAGCATAACGCAACCACAGCCGTGGACGGCTGGCTACCCACAGCTCGCAAAAGTCATATTCGCTCATTGGAATATCCTCGGGCATGAGCGAGACTTTGGATTCCTTAGCGGCGTTCATGTAGAATCTTCAAAGTCGGAAATTCCTTATTCAGCTCTTTGGTCTCTTTTATGCCCTTTGTCAGACAACCAACCGAGAAATATCCTCAAAGGCGAAAGTATTCGAGGAATACCTCTTTGGCATCTTCCATGGCTTTGCTCTGCCCGGTGCAGAAGCCGCCTTTCAGCTTACACTCATGTGGGGGATTTTTTCAAGAGTGTATCCAACCTGGTCTTACATTTCATTTATCGTATCTACTCTATCTGAACTGCTCAAAGTGGATCTCTTCTTCTATCCTTTGCTGCACCCGTTGAATAACCTTTGGCGAGTACACATCCTCCAACCTCTTATCTCCAAGGATAACATCTCTTTCATGCACTTTCGCCTCCTCCTTCGTCATACACACCAAATCCCTCAACCGCAACTTGCTACTCTGCTGCTCCTCCTTGACCTCAACCGTCCCTTCAGTTGGCTTCTGCCATCTCACCAAAGCAAGTCTAGTTGGGACTCCACTCACAACACTCTTTCCTTTGTAGACTTCCTCCACGACATACCCAGCATCCTGTGCCGTCATCGGCAACTTCAATCCTTTAATCATCTCATGATCGCCCTTTCCGTTCTCCTTCTGCCATCCCATACTCCTCATTCCGACCTTCTCCTCGTGACCTTGTACTTGGGCGAGAATACCATCATACATCTTCTCCCTGCCCTTCGCCTCAACCGACTCCATCGGGTATCCCGCCAGCTTCAACATAACATAGTTGGCGACTGTGTAGCCGAAGACTGCTGGCATAGTACCGAGCACTGGAAGGATACGGACTCGGAAGTCGGCCATAGGTGCCAATTCTCCGACCTTTCCCCTCGCAAACTCTTCCTCTGCCAATGGCAGCAGCTCAGCCTTTCCCTTTCCCGGCTTCTCAGTCGAGTACACACATGGCACACCAAAAGTGATGTTGTACGGCTTCGCTCTCAGTCTCCTTCGCACCGATCTGGATAGTGGGTCGTCTGTCGAGCTCGAAATATCGCCCACGAAGATACGTGTAGGATCGGACTTGCAACCTGCTCCCATAGACGAAATAACAGGGATATCGTTCTCAGCACAATAAGCCAATAACCCAACCTTGGAGTCAATATTATCAATAGCGTCCACCACAAAAGTAGCGCCTTCCAACAACCTCTCCGCCTCGCTCTCAACAAATAACTCATTCCTACAATCGAACTCCACCCACGGCGCAATAGCCTGTAGTCTCTTCTTGAGGCAATAGACCTTAGGTGTACCAACATCGGCGAGTGTTGCAACAGCATGGCGATTCAAAGAGGAGAGGGAAACTTGGTCAAAGTCGATAAGGCGGATGTGACCTGCGCCGGAACGGGCGAGGGCGGCGGCGCAGTGGGAGCCGACGCCACCGACGCCGACGATTACGATGCGTGCCTGGCGCAGGGAGGTGAGGCCGGATTCGGTTAGGAAGACGCGGTTGCGAGCGAGTTGTTCGAGGATGAGTTCTTTTTAACTATTTAGCATCCGCGCTGCAACCATTCGCAACTTGAAACAATAGATGGAAGGGTGGTGGTAAGTACCTTCGTCATAATCTCCCCTCAACGCCCTAGCAGCCATCGCCGCACTCCTCTCATCCTCCTTACTCACAAGTCCATTATTCGGTGTCACCAACCCAAACTCATTCAGCTGCTCACTCGTGGTCGAAACACCTGGGATAGAATGTTTCAGCGACTCGACTTTGTGTTCGCGACGGATGCGTTGGTATCCGAGAATTACGGACGCGACAACGGCTCCGGAGACGACGGACGCGCCGATTAGTTGCGCGGTGCTGTGGTTGGAGGATCCGACTGTCATTTTTTAGGTGTAGTTGTTACCTGAGGGGACGAGGCTGAGGATGACGATGGGTGAGAAGGCTGGCGATTGAATTTCTTAGCGCGAGATCGCCAAGACTTCAGATCTGTGGATGGAGACAGGGTTGAAAGACCTCTCCTCGAAAACCACAACTCCGAGTATGATGGTAACTCTTGAAGTGTAAAGTGCTCTCCTGAAGGACTACGAGCACCAAGAATAGCAAGATACAGTAAAGAACATCAATATTGATTCTGGGTATCTGAGCGTTCTTGGCAGCCTGCCAATACTAACCGATTATGCATCGAGATTCTTATGACCACTCGAAAAAGGAAGAAACGGTCTTCTATGTGGTCTTGACTACCAATCAAACGGCATGAAAAAAATAGCGGGACCCTTGCAATCTTTTCACAGTTTCCCACTACTGCAGCGGCCCGCAGAGCTTAATTTGACGCCGGTGACACTTGTGGAAAGGGGGAATTTAGCCAATTGCCGTATCCACCCAGGTATGTCTTGGCAATTGGAGGGACAACTTGCGGAAGCTACCACCAACCAGTTTTCTTAGTTAGAACAACCACGATACTTCATCTTTTCTTTCTTCGTTTACGGTCATTGAGGGCGCATCATTAGTCGCCAACAACGGCCAAGATGGTTCAACCAAACAGGCGCTTCATCTACCTCCTCTTCTTCGTCCTCCTCGCCGAATGGTTCTGGGTGTCTATGGGCCGCCCCACACCAACCAGTTCGCTCTCCACATCCCCTAAGGATGTCTTCGACGTCTCACCGCTCAACTCTCACGAAATCAAGGCTGTATGTGCAGGCACCGAATGGCAAGACGACGCAATTTTCACCTGCGACAATAGCGTGGGAGGAATCGGGAATATCCGCAACTCGATCTTGATCTGCACCCGCTTTGCTATCGCGGCTGGAGCTGCGATGGTTATGCCCAAGATCATTGTCAGGAGCCAACAAGATATTGCGAAGATTCGGACCGGAGAGAAAACGACTATGGATTACATGTTCGACACACAGCATTACGTCACGAGTCTGCGGAACAGCTGCCCTCAGCTCAAGCTTTACGAAACGGTGGAGGATATACCCGGACACGAACACATACACGGTCCTATCGCATTGACGCCGGAGGATCTGCAGATACACACGCGGGAGGGCATCGAGCATCCTGAGAGATGGGGCGATGACTTCAAAGCGTGGCTAGAGCGCGAGACAGCCGGCATAAGCTTCACAACAGCCAGTCGGACCACAATCGTCGAGCTCAAGCGCAGTTACCTCGTCTACCCCGTGTACAGCGACTCCACCGCCTTCGCCCAAACCTTTGGAGGAATCCTCAAGTTCCGCCCCGACGTCCGTGAGCTCGCAACCACCACCTTCTACGCCTTACTTCACAAATACAACTTGGCATGGGATGGAAAGAGTGAGATGGTAGAGAATGCTTATTTTGGTGCACATCTTCGCACTGAAGAAGACGCGCGCAAAGGCTGGCCAGGTAAAGACTGGATCTGGTCAAACTACGATACGCAGTCGCAATCTTACCTCAACCAGACCATCGACGACGGGTTGCCACTCATCTACGTGGCCTCGGGCGACCTCAGCCAGACGTCCCAACTTGCGCAGGATGCAGCGCCGTATAATATCACCGTCACCACCAAGCATGATTTGCTTCCTCCAGCCGAATTGGAGCAGTTAAGCAGGATGGCGTGGGATCAGCAAGGCTTGGTGGATTATTTGGTTATGACCAAGGCGTCTGACTTCGGTGGTGTTGCTCATAGCTCGTTCGCATGGTCGGTGGCTCTGAAGAGGCACCTTAGCGCAAGGAGAAAGGATGGCAAGCTTCATCTACAAGGCCCTCAAATGCTCAGTGACGAGTGGAGTCAGATTTATGGGAAGACGGGGGGTTATCCGGAGTATGCTACTTGTTTGTGGCCTTAATGGCAAAAGGATTGCGAGCAGCGCTGAAGAAAGATCGTAAAGAATGGGTTTTTCGTGATGTCGTATTAGGATTGTGGTATTGCTCTCAGGCGCAGGGTAGACGTATAACGGGCGTTATGGTACTTCTGCATGGATTAGGATGGGTCAGATATAGTTTTTCTCATCACTCCTCGAGATATATAGGCGCAGTGGGGAGAAATGGCGTTACAGCGTTACACTAGACAAAAGTTTACAAGCCAGATGCCTGTTAGCCGAAAAATTCCATTAATTGTAATGAGCTTAAACCTTCAACGAAGACTTTAGCAGTGTACCTGAAGGATCCGTGTGACTGCAATAAAGCGGAGTTCAAATAAGTTAGTCCAAGACATTAGTGACCTTTAACATTCTTTTTTTGGTCAAAGACACGTTACTCTTTTTGGCCGGATGAAGGGGTTAACGAATTGCAACGCGAGTCTTTGAGCCTTGGGTCAGCGCTGCCACATTCGAGTTCCGGCTTTCATGAGAAGACTAGAAGGACTGTGGTGACGGAGGTAAGCTTTGTCGATGTGCTCAGATCGCCGAGACGGCATGAAAGGAGCTTACAAGCGGGTTTCAGTTATAAACGAGCATTTTGTGTCTCAAAGATCGTGCATGCTACTTATTGGACTTGAGGCGGGTCAAGTTCACATTCTAAACCTTTCAAGTCAGAGCGAGGAACAACACCTAAGAACACCAGCAAAATGTGCAAGATTGTGGTCCGCTTCCACACATGTTGCTGTAAAATGCTGCCTTATGATCGCGCCCATACCATCTCACCTGAGAGTGGCAAATCGGATCTGGACCTTTTGGCGACAATCTACACCTGTGATAGGTGAAGCCGGTATCCTGCAGACGAACGGGAATACGAAGGGGATTGTTGCAAATGGAAACTTCGAGGTACTGGGCTCGGGACTTCCGGCTCCTTGTCAACGTTAAGAAGCAGAATGTGAGAATCAATGAGGGTGGAACTCCAAGCGAGGGTCATTCTATCTGGGCAAAAACGGCCAAAAGAAGTTGCGAGCAAAGGCTCCTAAGGCTGCCAAAGACATCATTGATTGGGATGGAGGGTCAAAAATCATTAATAAGAAGCGCAACCCCACTTATCCGCCGCCGAATTCAAGGCCCGCGTTGAAGTTCTCGGGTGAGCCAAAGTGCCCCAGGGTCGACGCCAGCCCCTCGACCATTACGGCTGGATCTGCATCAGGAAGCAGTCGTACAGGAGGGTCACGACCAGGAGAGGTCCGGGAACACCTAGACCTTCTTGAAGTGCTTAATCCTCCTCCACCGACTTCACACGAACACGATTCTACGAGAAGAAAGTTGGAGGGTTAGGAGCTTAGGTCTCATCTCCGCAATTCTTGATGGAATAGCATGTATAGAGAATTTATATCAACATGGCGCTGTCGACATCATGCGTTAGTTTCGTATTCTTTGGAATGAGGGTTTTTCCCAGCAGTCAGCTATAGTTTTGTGAAAAAGGGTGAAAAGGAGCGAGGACGCGTGGGTTGTTTGCTCGGACCCTGTCGAGGCTCAACAGGTAGAAGTATGATCGTACGACGCCAAGGGCGATGGGTTTGCTCTAAGCAAACATCATGGGAATCTTTCCGCTCGCCCGTGGTAGTCGCCGTATACATATCACTCAGTACGTAGAAGAGTTTAAGAAATAGACAGTTTTATAAGCAACGAACCTGACCCTGGGAAACCTCCTCCCAAGGGTCGTTACAGGTTTCCTTAAGCCGCCACGTAAAGAAGTCTCAAACCATCGCTAATATTGCCGTCAATACTCATGGCTGAAATAACCCAAGACTGAGAGGTCCGGATTCGAACGAGCGAACCTTTTCGCAATACGCGCACGCTTCGCCGAGTTCACAAGCTCAATTGACACATGTGGCGGGGAAAGGTTCCATTCCTCAGCGGTTGAGATGGAAAGATGAAGATGCCGAAGTCGTGGAGAGCAGCCAATGAAGTTCTCAGCGAACTGGGTGACATCGCCGCTGTTGTTGTCGTCGCCGAGATAGCGCCAACTCAAGGTACGCCTTGTGATAGAAAGTGACAAATGCGCTGGGAGTACATCGGTGAGTCAGATCTTGAACCTAAGCGTGCCCGAACGATAACTTGGCGTGATCCAGTCTGCGGAAGGCGAGCAAGCGCAGGGCCTTTTTTTTTCAATTGTTCCCTTGTTTCCTCAATTGTCGTCCTTGAGCTCTATCTCGCGTGGTCTCGGCAGAACCCTGAGCCTCTCATGTGTTTTATTGGTAGCCGGCGTCGACGTTGTATCACTGGACGACAGTAAACTTTGGGAATTCGCCGCGACACGAAACAAGAGATCAACAAAGTTGGCATCCTTACGCTTTGTCAACATGGCTGTGGTGTCCACGGTTTCCACAACATGCCTCCGTCCGCATCATCATCGAGTAAGAGAGGTCATAATTATCGAATAATAGACGCAAACAGCTCGTCAAATGAAAGCTTCTGGAGGTCGGGAAGAAGTGCTGAGAGCAAAACAAGGATTGCGTCACACCTCCCGTTTGTCAAGCACGCCATCTAGTGCTTCCTTAGCTGAAATCCTGTGCCTCTAACTCGGACCACGGGTGAGACGGCCAAAGTCGGCGTCGCTTAGCCCTGGAAACATGGGTTTCCATCGTCACTGGTGAGAACTGATCACAAACTGCTGCAATGACTTGTTCCGTGAGTTCGACGTCGTTCGGCGCAAAGGTATGCAGGACCTATGTGTCATAACTTAAAGCTCCGTAAAGCCTTAGACACGTGAGTTGCTTTCCCAGGCTTCGGTCGTGAAGTCTATCTCGTATCATGAAGACCGGCTTGGCAGAGGGCTTTCCTTGCACTAAGTTCTTCCAGACCACCGGTTTTCTACGAGCACAACTGCTTTGGCCAAGGCTCCCACAGCCTTTACGCCGCCAACTACAACTGCTAAATCACTGTGGTGCGTAAGTCTCCTCCGCTTTCAGCATACTCGTCCGTACATGACAGGACTTCTTTCTGATCGTGCAGGCTTGGGCTCCAGCACGGATCTCTCGCTTAGGTTTTGTCCTGTGCCATAGGGTCTTCGGACTATTCGAGAGCTGGCTTGCTCGGAACTTAGGATGGTATCTCATGGGGAACCGTACTGAAAACAAGGAAACGCGAATGGAGATTGATAGCAATTCAGAACTTCTTGTGCAAACGGATTTTGAGTCCGCACATGCTTTGAACTCGTGATGGAAACATAGCATAAGCGCAAGCAGTCATACCCAGCAACGCGCACACGACAAGCACAACACGACGACACCAGGCATCGCGAACAAGCACAAGCAAAAGTAACAGTAACAAGTATTTAACAATGGTCTTGCAGAACCATGAAGCATTGTCACGCGCATTAGTGATAGACATTGGAAGGGTGACTTGCCACTATAAGAACTTCTCCGTGCATCGAAGACTGACAGAAGCATAGTCCTTCCCGATCTCACCACACCCACCGTCGTCTTCAAAATCAGCCTTTCGGGATCCCTCGCAACTATCCATGCCTCCAAACATCACCCACACTCCCTCTAACCATATCCACTATCTAGCTGCACCAGACCGCACATTGATGTTGTCTCGTTGATAAATTGGACCGTGCAGACATGCATACATAGTAAGCATGTCAAGCCCAGAGCACTGAGCTGGGCATCTGAATCTGTAGAAGTCGTTGCAGTCAAAATAGCTTCCGCCAGTAGCAGTTTGGATTATCGAGGCCTTGGGTTTGAACTTTGCCGACGTTCGCGAAAAGACTGCGCTAATTGCGAGAGGGGTGGAGCTGAGCGGCGCCGCAGCTTGCTCTGCGTTTGGCACTATGACTGGAGCGGCGGCTGGGACAACGGCGACGAGGGTGAGGGTTGCCAGGATGGCTTGGAACTGATCGAGGCGTTAGTAAAAGGACACAAGACGGCGACGAAAGGATAGGGGCCCATACGAGAGTGGAGAACTGCATGGTGGTGGAAGCTGTTTCGACAGTGGGAAGTTGATGTGGAAGATTTGAAGATGATGGTCGAGAGGACTGAATTTGGTGGCTTACGTCCCTCCTTATATAGTGGTCAAGTCGTCCAGCTGCCATTACGCTGCTATCTCTTCAGTACAACATGCTTCCTCTCACTTGCAAGTCCATTGATGGTGCGAAGGGGAAGGTGCCAAGGTTAACCAGGAGGTGTGGCGCGGCGGGAAGCGGGCGCCAAGCTCGTGCCGATGTTTGGGGTTGGAGACGAAAGCTTCCCCTGCGCGGTTGACATGACGCTACACATGATGCAGCAGCAGAAGTTGCTCGGGATTCTCCTTGGCGGTGATCTGATAAGAGCAGGTTCCCGCTCTAATTGTCTAGTGAATAAGAAGATTGAAGTAGAGCTGCCCGAACCTCTGCATGTGCGGGTGTTGAGCATTCATGTCGGCTGAATTCAGTTGTGGAGTCGGACGGCGACAACGACTATGGACCACATGTGTGCCCAGCGCCATTCACTTCACGAAGTCCAAGGCCACGATGTTCGTATGCCACTGTGTCTCCTTTGAGTAGGTCGACGGACTTTTGAGCTTGCGGTGTAGCTATGCAAACCCGCTTTTATTTGCATCTTTACGACCGAAGAGTTCGCAGAGGGTTGTGTCCACGCCAATGGTTCCGTGGTAGAAAGGGCAATGAGACGTGTAATTTAATTAGTTTTGGGTTCCAACCAGGCTCAAACAGAGGCCAGCTGGCTGCGCGTTTTGAGTCTTCGACGACCACGGTGATAAGAAGCCGGCCAAATGTATTCTTTGGTGGCGACGAGCTGAACCTTCAGTAACTGAAGCTCCATCAAGCAGGGTTGCGCACTTAGAGACGAGCAGGAGCTACCGTAGTTCCGCTGCGAAGGTTGGAACGTGGCCGAGACTGCCGCCTTCATGTTTCGCCACCAAGTACTTGCGGTGTCTTCCACAAACTACTGTGAATCTGTTAGGTGTTACGAATCTCCTTCCAAGCTCAAACAGAAAGAAGGCTCACCCGTGCGATAACAAAGTAACTACTTAAGTAACATCCAAAAATCTTAGACGATCGGCAGATCGGCGCCACATCAAAAATACGCGTTGCTCTCAGCACATCGCCATTTGCATTCTCGACTCCTGTCGCATTATAACAGCATTTAGGTCGATTTCTGCCGGTAGGGTATCATTCTCGCATACAAACATAAAAGTACAAAGGCAGAACTGGACTACTTAGCTCAGTTTGTCCAGCAGTCTCCTTCTCCTTCTCTCCACCAACTCCTCCTGCACCTCTGCCGGCGTCGGCAATCTCCAAGCTAATCCATCTCCCTTGTCGCCCGGTAACGGCTCCCATCCGTCCGGCACGTCTCCTCCCTGCTGCAACAAGTTCTCCGCCGCCTCCTTCTCCTTCAGAAACTCGTAGTCGAGCAATGTCCCATCCTCCTCATCAAGGTTGTACCCGTAGTATGCAGCATCAACCTGCTTCCTCAGATCCTGTCTCTTTTCAAGCAGCTTCTCATCGCGGGGCCTCGTTGCTTCTTGGAAGAGTTCCTTCACACCAGGCAACTCCTTCGCCCTCCCATAATACTTATACGGGTGCGGATCCCCCTTCTTCCTCCTTCCATACACCGGATCCAGCACCTCCCCCTTATACGTCCCGCCATTCAATTCCCGGATTCGCTGCTCCCACACAAACTTCTCGTAGAACAGCTGGTTAAGCTGATCGTTCAGGTCCCTGATCTTTGAGTCTGGGTGCGCGGGGTTGTAGATCTCGGTGGTGGCACGGGAGATTTCGCGGAGGACTTGCCCACGGAACTTTTCGCAGGTTGCTAGTGAGGTGATTTCGGCGATTGCGCGGCGCCCTTTTGGGCGGGTGGAGCGGCCGCTGTCGATGATGCCTAGGTCGGCGTTTTGGGCTTCGCGGAAGCGGTAGAGCATGGATTGGGCTTTTTCGGAGTTACGAGCCTAGTGCATAGTGTTAGCATGAAATCTGACAGGACCGATGGGCGTGAAGCGGTGTTTGAGTTCGCTGTGCGTCTTGAAAGAGTGACCTGGATGTTGGGGGCTGGTGGGGATGTGGAGGGTACAGGGCGCAAAGCGCGATGGTCCGTAGTGCTGTGATGTTATCAACTCACCATGATGAATCGATGGGGTTAGCCCGACACTGTCTGATGATTATTTATAGCAACAAAGCGCTGTTCGCGGAGAATTGAGGTTGTTGTGTCGTCTTGCCCAAGGCTTGACGTCGTCGTTGTCGTTGTCGAGCTGCCTTATCTTATCCATCAATCAACCCAACTCGTCCTAGCGTCTCTATCCTTGGCGCGTCCAATCTTCAACCACATCATACGGCGCGTCGCTTCAGCCTTCTCCTTTCCACAACATACTCATTTCAGCGACCCAACAGTGACGAAAACCTCACAACAAAGCTACCCTTTCGCCTGAAAAACGACTGGGGATGCGCGAGTTGGAACAGAGATCTTAGTTGGGTCGCCGTGCCGATCTGCTGAACCACGTGAGGGCTTTGATGGGGATGATGGAGGGCGCCGAGGACGAGAGATAGCATGTCCTGAGAGTGAAGGTAGTGGCTCCAATACTGAATGGTGTCCACACCTGGAGGTGTTGTTGCAGCCGGTGCTGGAAGCTTGGCCCTGTGATGGATACAACTTAGTTTTCAATCGGAGGGGTCTGTTGGTATGTTCTTCGTCCATTCGACTATTTGATTGTGGAAGGAGAGGAGGCTAATAGGATATAGATCTTGTTCACCTGTCAGAGCCTGAACGGAGTTTTAGTAAGAGAAGCACGTTTCTTTGCCCAGTGATGACCAACGTGTCCAAAAAGCCAAAATTGCAGGCCAGCCTGTCTCTGCTCTCGAGTGATCGAGGGTACGCAAGTGTTGGCAGTGAGAACTTGAGAGCTAATCTGAGGGCACATTCTTATTATCCATTATTACTTCCATTACTTTATTGGTAGCTTGCTGATAACTGCGGTCCGTCCACCATGTTCTGGTTGCCGTTATTTCGAGACTGGGCCCGCCACCTTTCAGATGCAGCATCGATACAGATTACAACGAGATTTCCTGGGGCTCTATAAGTGGAGGTCTTGTCTGTGACATGTAGAGAACATAGCAAGCTAGCGTCAATCTTGTGCCTGCAAAAATGAAGCGGATTACTTCAAAATTCAGCCAAAACAAGCCCCACCAGTCGTTCGTGGACTGCGGCGCATCTTCAGCCTGCGCTACCCTACACCTTTGTAGCGGTCTTCTACAGCCGAGATTGTTTTTTGGGCTTCATCCATCAGCTCAAGTATGCGTTTGCATTGGCTACGTGGGCGCGGTGAGCTGTGCTACTGCCTCTTTAAGCTCCTCATATGTTACAGGCGGTAATGTGTCAGGCTCCTTCCGTGCGGTTAGATGCATCGTTGGAATACCAGTTAGCTGTACAGGATGCGATGCTTGCGCTCGGATGTCATGATCTGCTCAACAGAGGGCTTTGAGGCTGCATTTTCGTTGGCTAACGCCTACTTGGACGGAGCGGCATACTCTTGGACGCTAGCCCGTCGATAGGCCTCCATCCACGGCGATATGACTCTCGTCAAAAGGCGCATACAGGAACTTCGATGGATGCAGCATCTCTCGTCAAAGTCAACATCAGACCAGTGGCAGATTTCGTCCGCCTTATCTGTGGTGACCTGCGCCATGGTGTTACTGATCATGTTCTGCTGAGAATGTTCTGCTACATGACGAGAAAATGATCAATGTCCTCATCACACCTCGTGGTGCTCTGTTTTAGCTCCAACCGGATATCAGATGTTCTGGGTTCAACCTCGAGCTTTGTGCCGAGGCACTAAAGACGTCATCGGATGCACCACGACTTTGACACGTCTGATCACAAGCTTGACTTTTCCCAAATATTTCAACCACTATCTACCTAAAAACACTTTCTTTTGACTGTCTATTATCTTTTGTTACATACTGCAGTAAGACCATATGTACAAAATCTCTGAGCCATATATGGGTCCTTAGAACGACCAAAGCCGCGCGTCCCACCACATATGCAGCCAAGACCTACCCGCCTCCATCTCAACGTCCTCGTATCTCGCGGCTATCGATACTTAAGTTCCGCATGCCTAACGACACGGACAAGCTCGACGCGTCACCGCCGAGTTTACCTAGAAGACGCTCCAACCTACGCCTATACTCCGAAAAAGAGAAAAGACCTCGCGCTTATTTGCCGCCTCGTCATGAATCATCACCATTGAATGCGAAGGGAGCTGGTACAACAACTATGGTCTGGGTATACGGCCTGGTGTTTACGTTGGTATTGGTTCTCGGGGTCCTGTGGTATACGACGCCGAACGGCACGAATAAGATGGCCGATGTCGCGTCAAACGGTGCCGAAATACGGGGGAAAAGAGACGTAGGACAACACCAAGAGATCATAAACACTTTCCCAGTCACTGAAGACGAGCTCCTAGACAGAGCCGTCCTCAACATCCTCCGCGAAGAAATCGACCCACCCGCCCTAGCAGCATCCCCCTCCTTCGCCGACCTCACCCTAGTCGGCACCCTACCAGAAACATATATCCCTCTACCACTCGGCCTGGCGAACAAGGACCCGCGAGGTCATGGCGGAGATCAGCATAAGAAACGCCTCATCGTTGTTGGAGACATACACGGAATGAAGGAGGAGTTACAGGCGTTGTTAGACAAGCTACATTTCGACAAGGAGAAAGACCACCTCGTATGCGCAGGCGACATGATAAATAAAGGCCCCGACTCCGTCGGGGTCGTCGAGCTGCTAATGTCCATCGGTGCCTCCGCCGTACGAGGGAACCACGAAGACCGCATTCTCCTCGCTTGGAACGGCCTACACCGGCACGCCCTGCGTCTAGTCCCCGAATCGCTACAGCGTCCTATTTCCGACTCAGGTCAAGAGGTCGACGCCCTGAGTAATGAGGAGTTGGACAAGCAGCTCTCTGATATTGAGACGTTTTCGAGGAGTAAAGAGTATAAAGACCGAGTACTCGCTAAGCAGTTTTCTCAAAAACAGATCAAATGGCTCCAGTGTCACCCCGTCATATTGAACATCGGGAAAGTAGATGGGTTGGGACAAGTGGTCGTGGTGCATGGGGGGATTGTGCCGGGATTAAAACTGCAGAAGCAGGATCCGTATGCGGTTATGAATATGCGGACTATTGATTTGGAGACGAGAACGCCGAGTGAAGGGCATAAGGGCGTGAGTTGGACGAAGTTGTTTAATAGGTGGCAGAGGAGGAGGTTTGCAAGTAGAGGCGGAGACAATAAGATGATGACGGTGGTTTATGGACATGATTCGAGGAGGGGGTTGCGGATTAAGGATTATTCTAAGGGGTTGGATTCTGGGTGCCTTAAAGGTGGAAGGCTGACTGCGTTTGTGATGGAGGAAGGTGAGAGGCATGTTAAGACGGAGTTCGTGAGTGTGGGTTGCAGGGATAAGTAGCCGGAGTAATGGGGAAGAGATTGCTGATAATGAGTGGGCATCTCTTTGGCGTTTTCGAGAGTGAAAGGCGCACGGAGTCAATAGAGATCTGGATCATGACTGAGGTAAGTGTCTCACGGTCAATGGATAAATAGATTAGAAGCAGCTTTATATACTTAATCATCACTAAACGAGTGGCTATCCAGCATCAAGAGGAAAACCATAGCTTGCGCCTGGAAGAAGCCCTCCTTATGTGGACAATAACAAAACAGAGCCTAACGTCCCCGGCATGGATCCCCCAAACATACTCTTTCCCACCACCGAACTGCGCTTAAGACCTAGGCTTCGAACGTTCCGGTTTTTCTTTTGGGTTCAGGAGAAGCAGGATTCAACAAATCCCCTAGGCCCGGCATTCCCGGTGACTTCTGCGGGCTGCGACTCCTGCTGATTGGCTCACAGCTCAGCTTCGGTCCCAATCAGGTCGTTGACATCGATCGTGCTAGAAGGCTGCTGGGAGATAGTCCGAGGTGAAGATACAGCTTCGCGTGCTCCTGATGCAGGGCCAGGCTGGTTCATCAAGGAATGGACTGGGATTATGCGGGGACTCCGCTGGGTAACACCCTGTTGAGATTTATTCCAAGTACTCTGCTGAAAGCCACCGCCCAGCAGAGGCAAATTCAGAGGACTCTGCGTGGAGATGGTCCGATCTGCAGATACAGCTCGGCAGGGGGGTTATCCCCTCTCGAGCTTGAGATAAAGCGTTCTGCTTCATCGTCGCCTTCTTTCTTCTCCTTCTCCCTTCTCCTTTGCTCTGTTATTCCTCATTTTCGCATTGGCTTCCTGCCTATCTTCTCTTTATGCTGCTTTGCGTGCACATCGCATCGCACACAGTGTTGGGCGGTTTGTCAACCGGCTGATTTTGGCGATGCGGCCGTTGGATAATTTGGCTTGGCGACTTCGAACGTTTAACCCTGGGTGTACCTGGTAATTGAGGTTTACTATATCATCTGATGTCGCTTAATATGTCCCTGTTTAAATACCTTATATTGCACTATTTTACTTAACCAGTACTAGCAAGTGGCTGCTCTTTTGAGAGACTATTATGCTCATGTACAGTGCTGCACACGGGTAACTATATACCCGACTAAATCCGGGCAGGTTAGGGTAGATATACCTATCCGAGTACTTTTGTCTACCTACCCTGCATACCCGGGTATGTACTCAGGTAGTGCCAAGACTATTAATAGCTGTATTACCCAGGTAGTCGTGAAAGATCACATGAGTTGAAATGTTTATAGCAGCCAGGAAATCCTAGCGAAGGTTGTGCAGATCAGCTGTCGTGTTATAGGACACTGCGACTTCTCAATTAAGTTATCAGCCTCATCAATTTAGCTTCAGATTGCTAATTAAATAACGTACCACTACAGGGACAAGACACTGGGTAAATCCGGGTACCCGAGCACTGTTGTAACTAAAGTTTTCGTAACTCATTTATTTTTCACCAGTTTTACTATCTAGGGAGGAAAGCCTCCTTTTTATGGAGGTCGCATAAACAATGTAAGCGTCTAACTAGCCTAGACGCTTTGCTAGGCAACCAACCGCAGCCCCTTTGTTCTTCCATTCCTAGAAGGGCCTAGGACGTCCATCATCCTCAACATGCACTTCGTCCCATCTACTTACTCTACCCGGATACATACCCGTGCAACACAGCTCATGTATGCTGTTTGATAGAGCACTTAAAAAAGAATCTTTGGTCAACACTCAGATAGTTTTATGAAGCGCTAAGTCTATTTGGTACATAGTGCTAAGCCTTGGCACTCAAGAATATCAACCCAATTTAACCTTAGGTTAACGGGTAATTCGAGAAATCTTAAGTTTGGGTGAACCGGGCGGTTTAGCCAGGTAACCAAAGACTAAGTGTCTATCTGTGCCCAACGCTCATTGCACATGCCATTGAGAATGCCCTTTTATTTTCCTCCGTTACCCTTCATCTCATATTTCCAGCTTCAGCTCCGCTCTCTCTCTTGATAATCTTTTTCTCAGCAGCCCTATGCAGCCTCGCCAGGCCCGGATTTATTAAATGAGTGGCATAGAAGCCTTCGTCCATCTCCATAATCTATCACTTTTCTACTGTCTCGGAGACCCCGATTGGTACGTTTTCTGAGAGCCGTGACACAAATGACCAGGGATTGCGGGTGCTTGCCAAGACATGTCAGGGCCCATGCCAAGCAATTCTAGTGCACTCAATCAATGTGGGGTAAACCCGCAGCTGCCGCGTCGAAATGTAAAGCATAAATGTCTTGGTGAAGCCATCTTTTTCCGCACTCCGTAATTGTTTAGCCAGTTAATTTCAATCATCTGTTCACGATGCTTTGAAATGACAAGTCCAAAGCGGGGAGCACTTACACGTTAACCTCCATAAAGACTTCACCCGATTGTAAAAGAAGTCCTCGAAGTGAAGTCTATACTTTCCGAGGCGACATCCATGCCAGTTAAACTGATGAATCTGGCCATCGACTTTGCGAGTTCTGGCCCCCTACTACCTCGTTTCCTCATGAGCGATGCACTATCCACCAAGATCCAGACTTCATAGTAGTCAGTCGTCCTACATACTTCCATTTTCAAATCATGACGGCAGCTGACCAAGTAAAACCACTCCTTGCCTCATGAATACCCAGATACACCAGTTTATGTCCCATTCCCAATCAACCATATGAACTATGATACACCGTCACCTTACTTCCCACTTGACCCTTTCGCCCCAGACATGGCCGCAAACTGTGCCGCCAACACTCAAACAATACTCTAGGCCTGGGCTGAGCACTTACTTCCTGGCGCCAAGAATCTAGCTGACCATTGTCAAAAAATTATGTTTGAAATCAAGTGTCATGACCAAGGAGACGGTGGTACCGACCCTCGAGGAAGATTTAAGGGAAGCTGAACATGGTTTGATGTTGGTGGGGAGAAATTAAGGTCATTTATATGCAGGAGGCAAATAGTCAACACAGAACTGAAGCTAGAGCTCAGAGAACAATAGCAAAGTTGGGGCCGAAGACGAGAGAGGAGACGAGGATGACGATGGAAGAACACCCGCTGGCTGGGGGAAATATGCTTTCGATCGGGTGACAGTTGACCCTAAGCCGTTGCCTGAGAATCATGGCAGGACAGAGAACTGGCTGAAGGTTAGTAATTTGGAGCACCCGTTTCTGGCGCATGACAAGACGCTGCAGAGGACTAGACTTGCGTGAAGTGAAGTTGAAGAGTATGAGATTGAGTGGAAGGGGGATAATGACATCTCACCCGATTCCGAAGTTAAAGAGGCCTTGGAGAAGATGGGCGGAGAGAAGGCGACCGGGAATGGCGTTTTTGTGAGGAGTTTGGAGTTGGTAGATATTGTGACAGTGTGGGTTAAGGCGAGGTTTCCTGGGTGGGCAAACTATGTTGATTGAGTGAGCATAGAGGTTTATTGTGCGGTACCGGACTTATACCAGCCACAACTACATAACCAATACAGAGGAGTCCCACCTCTCCGAGCGAGGTCTTTATGATATTATTAAGCTGGCTTGACGAAGAGCGCATCATGGCTGAACGGCTGTCTGGGTCTTGGCTTGATGCAAGGTTGTTGACGCTGAGGCCAGTGGAGACAAGAAGCTTCCCACTCTGCTTGCACCATGACAACGATTACCTAGCGAAGCATACCTACAGGCTTGGCAGTCTTAGATGTGGGACACCACTTCACTCCGCAGAAGGATCAGCGCCATGTGTCGAGTTCCGCGCTCATACACGAGTCGGCACACTGCGGCTGAGCACTGGGCGCTAAAAATCGCATATAAATGCATTGCACATTCACAACGGTTTTTGCTCGTTGCCAACTCATTTCTTAAAGCTGCCTGCAATCACGAAGATCAAACAGGGTCATGTTCTCGTTCACAAAGCCCCATCTTGGCACACCCACTTGTCGCAAATGCAAAGGCATAGATCTTTGATCCATCTGGGAATGCAGCCAGAAGATCGATTGGGAAAATGTCAAGACAAACCGTAACTATCTTGCTATTCAAACTGGTGGGGATCTAGAAGTCCATCTCGACGCTGTAATTTAGCATATCTTGAACACGTGTCTCTCTAATAGGAAACTGCCGCCTGTGTAATTTATTCGCCGGTTTACTCCCATCTGCCTGGCGCGACCGCAGAAATCAGATCTTGATCGTGGCACTCTCGGGGCGACGCTATAACGCCGAGGTCATGGAGTATGGCAAGACTGTAGATCTCTGCTTTTGGAACGAATACTACCATTTTTCTGAGATATCTCACCACAAGATGAGTGCATATTTTACATGCTGGAAAATATTTTAGAGCGACAGTCAGGTCCACCGAGTGTCTCACTTTTGATTACACCATTCTCGGCGTTTCCATCAACCAGCCATGACTGCGAGGCTACCGTTGACCGACTGTGGTAGTCTGTGAAGAGGAAGGACGCGTACAATGTTTGCTTCCCCCCTCTCGAAGGTCAAGGTAAAAGATCCGGGTCGTACGATGCCAAGGGCGATTTGTTTGCTTCCCCGCCTGTAAGCAAACATT
>RCNJ01000228.1_pt1 | contig 36631 bp, 32 predicted proteins | sample 2041171 | NCBI WGS metagenome assembly RCNJ01 (sample SAMN09708213, study PRJNA481090) | feces metagenome | biome: feces | host: Pygoscelis adeliae | place: Antarctica: Rookery Lake | collected 2010-03-01 | reverse complement strand
TGGCCTTGATTAAAGTGAACTAAGATGAAGAAGCTAGGAAGGGCATGGCCAGATCTCAGATATGGCCACGTCAGATCCTCCATGAGGGTCACGTGACCATGCCCGAACATGACCATGACCGGTCATGGTGACGCATCACCTACAACTGGGCAACAGCCCAGTTGATCCAACAGAGGCCCAGCCTCTTACAAAACCCGTCGGCAACGGGTGAGTCTGCAACGGCAAACGAGCGTGTGTGGCATCGGGACGGCACCGACCAGGCGGTGAGGCGGGGGCGGGAAGGAAGACAAACGAGCACGCACGGTATTCCCCTTTGCAGAAGTAGCGCCGGGACACTACCGACTCGGTAAGGGAAGACTAGGGAACTAGGAAGCAGTATATAAAGCAGGCCCTCTCCTCGAAGGGGAGGGCCAGAGATTAATTTGTGGAATACATACCTGTTTGCGGAGTCGATATCGCGGTATTCGCACTCTGTCTACAACAACTCTTACATTTATAATTCAAACGCTTCTTCTTAAAGTCTGGTGGCTCTAATTCCGAATGAAGCTTCCAGCATTTAGCATCATTATGTCCAGTTTTGTGGTAGTAAGTACATGATAGATGCGGTTCTTTGTACTTCTTGGTTGTATGTCCTCTTCTTTTAGACCTTAAATGAGGTACCGTGCTTTCTGCATTGCCTTTGGACTTGTTACCCCTTGACAATATATGCTTGATTGGTAGCATCTTTATCCTGATGAGCATTCTGGCGTTTGAACTCATCCCGCAGCATTTTGATAGCAGTAGTAACAGTGAGTTTGTCCAGCCCATTACTCTCCCAAATTCCTATGGTCGTAGCATACCGCCGTGGTAAGATGCCAGTAGACGAAGAACAGACTCATTATTTCTCGTAAGTTCAACCCCAGTTGCCTTGATGTCTGACTCCAGCTTTCGATATTTCATCTCAAATGCATCAGGGTCCAAGTCTTCTGGCCGTTCGAGTGAATCCTTCTCCTTCATAAGATGCATAAAAGCTTCCTTAGAGGTTATAACCAGCTTGTCCTTGAGAATATTCCATAGCCGAATGCCGTTAGTAAAGCCCTCTTCTGGGAAAAGGTCGATGATTAGATCAGCTAAAGTTGTGAAGATAACATCAGCTAGTAGTTGTGACTTGTCCTCGCTTGGTTCGATGTTTGGATTATCATACTTGATGAACTTGTCCAGACCTCTTTGTCTTAAAGTGATCCTGATAGAGTAACACCATATTATAGTTGGGAGGACGTTAGCTTTGGACAGTTTGAAAGAAGACTGTTTCCAAAGTTGTTGATAATTGGGGCAGCTGAAGCTGCGATACCGCTAATGACGGTGGTTGTAGTGTCTAGAAAAGACATGGCAAGTTTGAGACGTCTGAAGTGTAGATGTCTTTTGTTGAACGGAAGGCTGCCCCCGCAGTCAAACGACAGTCCCACATCCTCGGACACGACAAACGGACAACAAACGCAAAGGCAAACGCCCTCGAGGGGAGCGATCGCACGCCGCCCCCCAACGGATCCATGGCGATGCGCACCTACAAGTAGGGAGGAGATCGCAGAATTAGGATAGCAAGCAAATAAGATTTTTCCCCCCTTTGATCAACTTATTCCGTTGCTCCCTGCGCGTCCAGCATTATCGCCAGAGTGGCCTAATTGCAACACCTTTGCCAAAGTAAGTAGTAGTTGACTGAGCGCTTAGCGGTGTTGATCCAGGCTCATAACTGTTGAATGGAGTAATCAACGAATTGAATTAGCTATCTAAGATTCACTGAAAACCAGGAAAAGGACTGCTATTATAGCAGGGTGTCTCAAAGAAACAGAAATGCTGAAGAGTAACAAAGGCTGTGAGCAAACAGGTTCTGGAATAACCATGAACAAACTTCCTACTTCAACATGACTATCATCAGCTTATCAGGTGTATCAAGCTGATACGCTTCAGCCGGGTCGTTCTTCCGCCCCGGAATCCGGCCACCCATTGATTATCGAACCTGAAGCACGTAATAATTTGGTTCGTGCGTTGTTATTTCCTAAGCGCGAACCAACTAGTTGAATTCTAGTGTATGGGACTACGGTCTTTACTTATGCCGTGCCCCCGTAGGCTATTCTACGTACGAAACTACTCCATACATCACGGGTTTCAAGATATTGTTGCCTGATTATGCCTGATTCCCAGGGCCAGAATCGCAGCAGTCACACTGATGCCGTAGCACCTATATCGCACTTAGGCGATGGCATGAATGAGCGCAACTTATATGCGTCATTTCAGCTTCAGCCTAAAAGGCGTTGACGCCTAACAACCCCAGGATCTTTTCGGTCACTATCGGATTGCTGAACAAGTCACATGTCATTTAGCCCCATTAGATAGTAGGGAAAAAGATCTATATACCCTGCATCACCCCTGTAAAGATCCATATACCCTGTAAGGTGTTAAAAAAATCTATATACACACGGGTATCTCCGTCGCCCCTGCCTCCGCCCAAACCACTGCCCAGTGCCTGCCGGCCTCGAGGCTAGCCCTCGCTGTCCCTGGCTTCATCCGGGGGAAGCGATTCGGTTTTTAATGACCCTATCCGGATTCGATGAAAACCCCAAGTTTCCCTCGATACTGTGCACTTGGCCTGGTTATTTTTTAAGCGTGAGGTTCTAGTCGAGCAGACCGAGAACAGGAATAGAGTTGACATAAATATGAGGTATATAGCTGCAAAATAGCCTTCAAATATTCACTTTGCGCAAGATGTACGAGGTTGATTCCTTGAACTCGCGTTGTATACCAAATTGATTATAAAATGGCAGATAATATACAGTAAATTGACTTCTTCCGCACCGAGCAGAACATCCATCTATCTGGTCATTTAGCCACTCCGGGCACCACTGCAACATTCCTCCTATAAAACTGCAAGCATATCTTTATTCTTCCCCTCCATAAACTCTTCTGACCGTTCCAAACTTATGTCTTGCGGCACTTCCAAGTCAGATTCCACTGTCCTAGACACAAAATCGGTAAGAAGCCCCTATCAGACGCCAAATGCTTTGTAATTATGCTTACCATCTTCTCTAAAAATCCGTGACTCCGTATTCCACGTTTGATCGAGATGCGCGGGGGTTGAGTAACCTTCCCCATCACAACCATTGCCGGAAAAGATGAACTTGCCCCCCCGAAAAGTTACAGTTTATAATGAGCCACACCCACATGGTAGGACTCTATGTTTCGTCTCGACTAATCAAGCTCATGTGCCCTCTGATCTCGGACCTGGGATACCTCGACATGCGTGACACGCAGCATCTATACTGACGTGAACCATTCATCTCGCAGGAGTTCTTTCGCTGTTGGTCGGTCCCTAGGATCCAGCTTCATGATCTTAAGTATGAATGCCTTATCCTCCCTCGAAATCTCTTGCCCAGTGATGCGCGCGAAGGGCTTCATCTTCTCTCGTGGCACGCCATGCATGACGTGCGTCAGAATTCCTAACGTCTCATCGTCTGCGATCTCCTTATACGATAGCGGGAATGGCCCAAAAAACTGATGCTGCCTCATGAGAATCTTCAACTCATATTCTTCATGTTCAGCTGGAATGTCTGGTTTAAAAATGAACCAGTTCCCACCCCATATCAGGGTAATGAGCTACGCATGGATGAAGTTATCAGTGCTGAGACCAAAAAGCGGAGGAAGGACTTGACATAATGCACGTACCATCGTGCCGAAGGACCAAATGTCTGTAGGGGTACCCCGTCCTATTTGGAGCTGCGCTTCAGGGCTTCGCCATATGGGTGCGCCAATGATATCACGGTCCTTCGCGAAGATAGAATCAACATGAACGGTATTTCCACAGTCGGCCAACTCAACGTCAGCGAAACGAATATCTTGTCCGTAGTTTACCAAGACGTTGTCGGGTTTAATATCTGCAATCCAACTCAGTTAGAGATTTCAACTCCTGCACGCGGTCGCACCGACACCATACCTGTATGCACATAACCATCCTCATGCAAAACTTTCAGAGCTTCTATTCTAGAATCTTCTTTGCAACATGCTTGATTTCGAGACTAGTAAGTCGTTGAGCTGCGGAGGAATTTAAAAGATCATCATCAAGGTACTTCAGTACAAGAGCAGGCGGATCAGAGGGATCTTCTATCTCGTCGATCAACGGACGAAGGGAGGATGTGCGGGATTGGAAGCGTTTGAGAACATCGCGTTCGTTTTCAAGGCGGAAATGACGGACGCTTTTGATCACGACCGTTTGATCGCACTGGTTGCTGTTAACTCGCTGGTTAGTTGGTCCTGGTCTCAAAGCGAAGAAATACATAGAACTCATTTCATACGTTGCCAGCCAAATGGATTCGTGAAGCTGTTTGGTGATAGCGTACGTGCTCGCTTTGCCTTTGAGAAGCTGGCCTAGCCGGAAGTGAGCAGCCATGGCTGAAGAAGTAAGCTGCTGGGGTCCAAGGATTAGGCGAGCTCAGTGTTTCGAACTGGAGACGTACAGAATTTTGATAGGTGCAACGGCATGAATTGAATAGGAATGGGTTCTTGAACGGCAGATCTCGCTAAACAACTGTCATGTGATGAAACCATCCTGAGTATGCTATTGTATGCCGCACGTGAACCGGAAGAAGGAGAGGCCGGGTTGAGTCCCGTATCTGGGACCCAATATGTACTACGTACCCATCAGCCGAGGGCCCGACACGTATTCATGTGGTCAAGCGAATCCCAGGAATCGGCCTACATATTGTACGTAGGTCCCATAGATAGTATTAGCCAGATAAATTGATTCTATTGATATATACAGTGTTATATACTGTGATATTACCACGCCCTGTTCCGCCTGCATTTACCGGTATTACTGAGATTTGTGCTGCGACGCCAAGCCAGTTATCGGCAAGCAACTCCAACATAAGCATCCCCATGCACAGGTCCAACAGCACCCATACTTCAGTAAAGCGTAGCTTCAGTTTGGCATGAATATTAAAATCCTCATCATCTGAGGATTTTAATATTCATGAAGCAGCTAGCGTTCTTGTCACGCCTCAGTCCATATCAACACTGTCGTTTACTCGTTGGGCAACCGAGATACTAGCCGCGCGCCACGACCGTAGGCTGAACGTATCAGAAGACCACAGATGCAGGGAATCATCATCACTCACCAACATTTCAAGGGCTATTTGTGCCACACTGCGTATTCCAAACGTGATGGATTGGCTGGAATTTTTGTTCAGTATTTCCCTCATACTATTTGCGTCAATGCTGTAGATATTGCTGCAGGTCACTACTATTTTTAGCCGTGAATGCTAACTACTGTCTCGTTAAGCTGCGGGAAAGAAAAATCATGACAGCGCATCGCGAAGCCTGAAAAAAGGCTATAAGCTCCGCTTTCTTCCATTTCTATCTCTGTTTCACCTTCTTTTCAGAAACCATGATCCCCTCCTTCGACAATCTTGCAATGTAGCATCACATCAATCTGCCATCTTTTGTAACCTCGCGATCCTTTTTCATCGACCCCAGAGCGAAGTTTTCCCGCGTTCACCATGTCTTACAACCAGATCATCAAGAAGAAGCTTCTCGGTACAATTACAAAGAATGGTAAACAGGTCAAGCTCTCCGCGGCTCTGCAGACGACACAGTGGACAAGGCCCGAGTTTGCCGCCGATGCGATGAAGAATGACTTCGAGAAAGCTGTCAATGGGTACACTGGGCAGCTGCCGGAGGACACAGCAGAGATTTGTGCAAGGTGCGCAGAAGGATGGCACATTTGCACTTTGAAAAGCTAATCCAGAATGTAGGGAGGGCGACCATCCGAGCGACAAAGACTCTCGAGATCATTTCACTGGTGTCTGCTTTGATTCCAAGGGTGTTGGAAAGACCGTGCGTTTCCCGACAAAACAGGAAGGCAAAATAGACGCGATGTCCTAGAAACAGTCGAGCACAATTGGACAGTTATCCGCTGAGTTGGGCCGTGGCTGACTTTCGAGGCAGATCTGAGTGTGGGAGGGTGCTTGGGTTGTTTCTTGCCGAATCTGCATGAAGTGGTCTCTATCTCTCAAACACTCCTTAGGTCCGCTGTATGATATAACCGTACCAGATATGCTCAATCGTAAGAAGTTACGACCCAGCACAGTCAATATACTCCTCACCTACGTTGAGGAACAGCTGTTGAGCCCTCGTTGTGCGCCTTGCCAGCTCTCCCTGCGCCGTACGTCTTTTATCTTTACCTACCACCCACCACCGCGCTTCGGCTGATAGACGGTGGTTTCGCCATATATTTCTGTCAGATAAACGTTCTCATTCAACGATCTATTCGTCCACCCTATTGTCGCACCGAGCTTTTCCTCAGCACACGATTCCACCCAATGTGCGCAGAATAACCATCAAGATCAACGTATCTTTCAACTTTCAATCCCGACAACCACCAGCCAAAGTACCTTCGCTGCTAAGGTGTGTGTACTTGGAGCTCACTCAGTCAACCTTGGTTGTGCCAGTACCAGATTCATCAAGGGCCACGAGGTAAATGTTAATCTTCAAACTTTGAAGCTGTAGCTAAAAGCGAAATCTGCATTCTGAAGGTTGTCACACAAGCCCCTCTCTTTGCGGCAGACTTTTGCATTTTGTCTCTAACAGCGGTATACAAGCTCTCTAGTCTTCGGGAGGCGTTCTTGGTAGACGAAGCACAGTTTTATTTGGTTAAACAACAAAAGCTTCTATTTCACGGTGCTTTTAGAACGTCAAAATAGCTACATTGTTCTCCGTTGTTTCAAGCAATTCACTACGAGCACATAAATTGTTGTCGTCCATTCCAATCAATTGTTGCAATATTACCTGAGCGTCGGGAATGTCAACCAAAATTGGGTGGGTATCCCAGCCGAGCAGAATTACCATTTAGCACGCATCAAGTGAAGCAGCCGCAATAAGGGCTTCGGCATAGAGTACAGTATATAGAACAGTAACAATTTTATCTATCAATCAAACTATAGTATCTACATGGCCTGCCCTACTATTTGTAAGACCCCGTGAGGCCGGTGAGGGTGAAGCCACGATGTGGCTTCGGCGACTGTCTCTGAGTCAAACCTGACTATCTGGAAGAAACACTTGTGAGTGAACTTCACGCAGATGGCGAACAAGAGAGCTTTCGTTCGTATAAGGCTTTCTGCTGCGAATACAATGTTGGTACGGGCAGAGGTATTCCGATGTGCTATTAATTCGCTCGCAATGGCGCTGAAAATCTCTTTTGAATGCAAAGGGCAACATGTAGCGCGGACAACTGCGATGAGGACAGAAATGCTCTGTGCTGGTGTTGCCTTGGCCACAGTGGAGAGTCGCCCTGCGTGCAAAAGTCACTTCATTCATCTGTTGGGACATATACTCCATTTGTCGGTGGTGTCGAGAGTGGCAGGTTAGAGCGGCCTTGGTGGAAAAAGGCTTCTCATAGTGAACACAATCGATATAGCGACATCCGTGATGGCGAGAGTGGCGGGTTAGAGCATCGTTGGTGTCAAATTGCTTCTCATGGTACGCACAATCAATATAGGGACACAGATATAGCATCTTGGTTCCGACAGGCCCGCATTTAAATTAAACAGGCCCCGAAGGTCGCGTAATAATACAAGCCTCCCCTCTTGTGATTGATCTGATGCCCCAAACAGCATATCAGTCACGGCGGCGCGCCATGGCGGTATCGTATAGTCGTTCAAGTCTTTGGAGAGCTCCTGGGCAGCATTGTCTTGCTGTTACATTCTAAGATAACGTAATCCATCAGTTTTTGATCCAATCCTCTCTGAGCTTCTTTGTCTCAACTCTTCTGAGACGTGCTAATTCTACATCCCATCTTTATTTTCGCAGCCTTGACAAGGGCTGCGCTTTGCGCTTCGCTTAAGGTCTTGCCATTCCTGGCGACGCTCAACGTATTTGGGGTGTTCCCTGAGTTTCTGATGCAGGTCCGTACCGCGGAGATCGCATGGTGCGCCTGGGAAGTGTTCGGCAGCTACGCTGTGCAGCGGCCGTAGACGATCAGTCTTTGCAGGTCTTTTATGGAACAGGTCTTGTAAGTCAACACCAACATGTCTGTTGACGTAACGTGCTTGTAACCCCTTAGGATTCTTATGGCACATCAAGATGCCTGTTTCTGCCCATGTAGCAGACTCTGCGACAAGGTCAGCATAAGTTCCGGTCTTGCTGTCAAAATTACTTACTTTCTAGAATATTTGCAGCTCTGCGCCTAATAACGTATGAAGTTACTTGGCATCTATATCCAGCACTCCGTATCTATTTGTCCGCAATCCGGTAGTATTCCCGAATGAGCGCCTCGAAACGAAGGCGAACGGCAACAGCCTGCAACACAGGGATGGTCGCGGTCGCGATGGCCTTCGAGAGGGATCTCCGCTTCGATCTCAAATCGGCCTTTCTCATATTATGAAATGTGACATCTAGTCTGTACCTTATGCGGCCATTCTTTCGAATAGCCCAAACCTCCACATCCTATCAAAGGTCAATCGGTGGCATATGTGGCAGTTGGTGGATACTCGCTTTAAAACATAAGGCGACATTGCTATCACGGTAGCACTCTGAACGTGTAAAAGCACCAGGTCTTGCCGCCGAATCTAGCAAGAGAGCGTTGAAGAATGCAAGCTGAACCCGTAAACGTTCGTTGAGGTAGAAATGTGTATCCTGTATCCAGAGATATTTTTGCATCTCTGAGACGTCTTGCTCCGTTGCAAAAGGTTTGTCGTACTTCTTCGACGTTAGACTGAGTCGATCCGCCAAGTCATTTTTGATGTACTAGAATTGTCGATCAACAACAGCTTTCCTCCTTCTGAAGTGTGAGGAACTCACGAAGACGAGCTCATTTTGTGCTTCGTTGGGAATTGCCACACCATACTTGTCCTTATACATGTATGAGAATCTGCTAATTCTCCTGACCAAGGTATTTATGTTTGGCTTTTCATCTAATTTTCCCACATGAGTTAAGGCAAACCATTCGATGTAGAGTTTCAGTATCGCTAGCTCGGGAAGGACTTGATCATCGTTAAAGTTCGGTTTGAACCTTGGAGTGTCTTTTAGTTATGTGATTTGTTACGAGCAGAGAGTATCTCACTGTTCCCAGGATTTCGCCTCAGCCTCATAAAGTTGTCTAGTCGCAGTTGTTATCTTCTTTTTCGCTGCTGATGGCTTCCATTCTAGAGCCGATGAATCCTTTAGTTCAGCATATCCGGTATGAAGCCAAGATTGATCGGCAAGCTTCATCTTGTCTAGTTAAATGACAATGAGGGGAGAAGGAGCAAAAGTTTTTGACATATAATAAGCGCGGCGATGCGGCATTATCTATAGAGGAGACAAGAGAAAATAAATGAAAAGGAATTTATACCTTCTTAAACCTCTGGACAGGCTGGGTTGGAGACGGGGACATGGGACAATCTGCATGGCAAGGCGCAATGTGTACCTCAGATGTCGGACTTACATCCTGACTTGTTGCTAGATTTGGGGTCTGGGAAACCGCTTCTTGGGCATCTCGACGTCGCCGAAGCGGCGATGGAACATGTGTTGGTTTTCCTGAACGGAATTGTGAATACCGGCTTCGGGGTGCCGAAAGCTATTTTCCGGTTCCTGGATTTCAGGCACTAATCTCCTGATTCTGTACACCGTTATCGTGAAACCAAAAGCGGCATCCAGAAAAGAATCGCTCTTGTGCTTGATGGTCTAAATGACCGTTAGACCATCAAAGATGTTTGGTGTTAGTCTTGAAGTAATATGACATATTATTGCCTAAGTTTTGGGAATAGAAAGTTTGAAAGGAAGATGCAACTGGGTGCAGTTTGTTCCTTCCTCAAGTTGCTGCAAGGCGGGAACACCATGGCCACATACATCTTGGGATGGAAACAACGTGAATTTGTGGATGCCTGAAATCCCTTTCAGCTTGCATTCTTATCCGTGCAAATCAGTTACTAGCCACTTATCCATCTTCAACCCTTCATGGGTTTCTGCGATGCACGAACCCAACTCGATCGCGGAAGGATCTTAGCGAGATCTCGTTGACATCATCTTCCGATCTTAGCGCCGGTTCAGACTCGGCCACAGCTCCTCGTCCGCTGCGACCTAGCGACGTCAGGGACGCGCTTCGCGTACCTAGCTGGCTTACAGCTATCAGGTTTGCTACTCTCTGAGCATCTCCTTTACTATGCTTTCACGCTCAACAAACACTCTTCTTTGATACAAGACAACCATAAAGCAGTCGCATGTTTAGAGCTCATCTCAGTCTCTCACGCTTCGGCGAATTTGTTTCTCGTAGCCGTCACTTCATTTCTCAACGCTTTGTGCGTTCTCCTGCTTTTCCTTCCAGCGAATTTACCATACCAACGTCGAGTCCCACACGGACACTGAAAAGTGGTTCTTACCAACAATCGACATCGTTCAAGATACCACATCAAGGCACACCAATGCCGCCAAAGAGAAAGCGTGCCGCCGCCGCGACAGGGGACGACGGCCAGGGGATTCAGCCGGCGAATGCATTAGAGACAACCAAGTCGCGGAGAGGTGGGTGCCACGCCCTCCCTAACAATGAACTCACGAGACAACAAGAGAACGAGGATCCGTCAGCGTCAGCTGTCGCTGAAGCCGTCATGAACGACAGGAAACCAGCAAAAGGTCGAGGAAAAAAAGCGGCACAGAAAACCAACGGCATCAAGCACGAAGCTCCGAACGATGAAGTTGCCCTACAGGAAGAAACACCAAGGAAAAAGAGACAACCACACAAGTCCTCCGTAGCAGCGAAGAAAGCGAACGATGAGATCAAGGCATTCAAGGCAGAACAAGCAGCCAAGAAGGCAGCGGAAACACCTATAAAGAAAGAGGCCGCCGAGGTCAAAGGCGTGCCTGCAGATCCAGAGGCAGCGGAAGCTGTCACGGAAGATTTGGAGATGGTGAAGTTGGAGGCTGCTCGACCGCCGCCGGCTAATAGCGATGTGCTCCCGCTGCCGTGGACGGGGAGGCTGGGGTATGCTTGTTTGAATACGTACTTGAGGAATAGTTATCCGCCTATATTCAACTCCAGGACGTGCAGGATTCAGTCCATTCTTGACCACAGACACCCTTTGACCGACCCTTCACAGCCGGAACACGCTACCAAGAATCGCCCGAATAAAGACCTGCCCGCCGATATCGCCATCGGGAAACGATATGTGGAGGAGCTGGGCCTGGCAAATGTCGGCGATGTCCCCAAGATCCTCCGCTGGAACGACAAATATGGCATCAAGTTCTTCCGTCTCTCCTCTGAAATGTTCCCCTTCGCCTCCCACGAAGAATACGGCTACACACTCGCGCCGTTCGCTTCCGAAGCCCTCGCTGAAGCTGGCAAAGTGGCAGCAGAGCTTGGACATCGTCTCACCACTCATCCCGGCCAATTCACACAGCTGGGAAGTCCGAGAAAGAGTGTCATTGAGAATGCCGTCAGAGATCTTGAAGTCCATGGTGAGATGTTGACGCTATTGAAGCTGCCGGAACAGGCGGATAGAGATGCGGTTATGGTTTTACATCTCGGTGGGGCGTTTGGGGATAAGGGTGCGACGGTTGAGCGCTTCAAGGAGAATTATAAGGCGTTGCCTGAGAATATCAAGAAGAGGCTAGTGCTGGAGAACGATGATGTGAGCTGGAGCGTACATGATTTGTTGCCTATCTGTGAGGAGCTGAATATACCGATGGTGTTAGACTTCCATCATCATAATATTGTGTTTGATTCGACACAGCTGAGAGAAGGTACGAAGGATGTTCAGGAGCTTTATCCGCGGATACTGAAGACATGGATGAGGAAGAACATGACGCCTAAAATGCACTTGTCTGAACCGTGCCCTGAAGCTGTGACGGGAAGGCAGAGACGGAAACATAATGGCAGACCGAGGACGTTGCCGCCGGTACCGACGTATATGGACCCGCTGCTGGGGGAGGGAAGGCATTGTGATTTGATGATTGAGGCGAAGGACAAGGAGCAGGCGGTGTTTGAGTTGATGAGGACGTATAAGTTGCCTGGTTTTGCGGGGTTCAATGATATAATACCGTATGAAAGGGAGGACGACAATAGGGAGAGAGAGAAGAGGAAAGCTAAAAAGAAGACGAAGAAGCAGATTAAGGAGGAGATTGAGGAGTTTGGCAGAGAGCTCTCAGCAACTCCGGAGGCGGAGAGGCATGTTGTGCGTGAGGAGGAGGTGGCTATGGGCGGACCAGCGAACAGGGTGTATTGGCCACCAGGGATGGAGGAGTGGTTGTTGCCGAAGAAAAGGGAGGCGAAGAAGAAGGGTGTAGACGACGACGATCTTACTGTGCCTACGCCCTACAACTTTGCGGCGAGGCGAGAGCTCAAGGAGAGAGAGAGTAAACCGCTTGATGACGACTTCAAGCTGAAGGTGGCTGAGGCGGGAACGCTGAAAGTGTTGTCAGAAATAATCGACGAGGTGAAGGCGAAGAACAAAGAGGATGCTCTGGCTCTCTTGGAGACGCCCACCACGACGGACAGGGGAAAGAAGGCTGACGATGGCACGCCGAAGAAGGCAAGACCTAAAAGGAAGAAGGTAAAGACGCCTAGTCCGCAGCAGAGTGAGTTGAGTGATATGGATGAGGGCAGTGCGAGTGAAGACGCCAGCACGGATCTCAACGATGAGGAAGGGGGTGTCAATGAAGTTGTCAAGGAGGAGAAAATAAAGCAAGCGATTAGGGCGAGGTCAACGCCTAGACGACCGGCAAATGCTAGAAAGGTAAACTATAAGGAGGAGGTTGATTTAGAGGAAGAAGTTGATGTTGAGGTGAGATAGTTGTAAGAATGCCACGATATTTACTTCACCATAAGTGCTTTGCAGCAGTTTCAGTTTGTTGGTGCTAAGGTTGGCCTCATGATTGAATGAGTAACATCGGTGAAAGATGACGAAAAGAAGGAAGTTCCCAGGAAGATGAACAGAAGCACGAATTGAGATAGAGGCGAGGAACTCGTTTCGTCTTGCTCTGCTCAAGAAACGCAAAACACAATGCTAGTCGACAGCAGTCAATACTTAGTAGCGGCTATCCTCTCGGTTAAAGTCGGCGCTTCTTTTTGCCTCGCATCAGTCCGCTTGCGCGCTTTGACGGCGGGAGTCAAAGAGAGTGAAAGAACGTGGCGATGTCACGCATTGATTAAACGGTTTGCGTTAATGAGTTGCGGAGTACGGAGTATGCTTTGCAGCTTGAGGATTGTGGGGTCACAGCTGATAGTTTGAGCTGCCCACAGTGGACATATCGGAGATGACAGCAAGAAGGGAGATGTGAGAGCACTCCGAACTCTTTGAAATAGGGATACTCAGCAGTGGGCGATGACGGGCTTCAACTGTTGTTGGGTCTATAGCCTGGTGATCTTGTCTTCTTGGATTTTCAGGATGTGGTACGACAGCAGCAAAGTCGTTGCACGGATACAGCCCTAACACAACAACTTCCGCTAAAACATCGCCGTCTATTTTGAGGCAGGAACCTTCTATGTTTCAATTCCTCAATCCTTAGCTTCGTCTCCGACCTGCCATTCGGATTCTTCCGTGACTCTCAGACCTCCCCTCCTCACATCTCGGTCCTTTGTTGGAGCTGTCCTAAACTCCACAATTCTCCTGACGTGTGCCTCACTACTGTACTACGTCCCGGCCCCTGCAGCTGTCATGATCCTTGTTTCTGCCGCAAAAGTTTACCACTGCGCCGCCAGGGACGGACTTGAGAGCGAGGATGTGGTAAGGCGAGAGGAGAGAAGTGAAGGCGGTGCGAATGCTTTAAGTCAAATGGGAATGAGAGTTGTTGGTCTTCGGCCTTGCTACCGAGAAGAGAGGACGTTTCAGCCCCTTTTCATTCACTGAGTTATACGAGGGGTGGAAGTTGTGTTGTTGAGGACTGAGAAGCACGGATGTTTTGCACGGTCGAATTTCCATGCGGTCATGTCTGAGCCTGACCGTACACTTCCGCCAGCTTCACCGTCTTGCGTCTCCTCGATCTGGCCAAAACAAATGTCACTCTCAGGCACAAGGTACCTTCCCCTATGGCGCCCTCTCGTCCCTAGCATTTCTCTACCTCGTCCCATCTACTTTCCGTCGCTATCAATCGCCAAAAGTGAAGTCGGAAACAAATACTAGTTACCTGGTCCTTTCTCCCATCACGTGTCTTCCTTGCTGGAAAAGTGACATCCAGAAGTCATTGCTCGCGACTTACTTCTGTCCCGTTTCAACCTGTACAGTGTCTCTCTCTCCTCTCTCCAACGTCTCTCTGCTGCAAAGTGACTTCCAGATATATACGCTTCTGATTTCACTTCTGACCACTTTCACTTCCTCTAGACGGTCAAATAAGATGGGCTCGAACCAGTGCGGGACACCTAGCACAACATCCTTGCGGCGAGAAATTGCACGGCTTACCTGTTGGCCGTAGAAGCTCCAGTGGTGTCACTCTGCCCCAGGGTCCTTGATCGCTCCACGATTCGGCGGTTTTCAGTTGTCAAAACTTTGATCGTTCCCCGGCATTGGCAATGTGAACTCAGAAAGCCACTTCACCATGCTGGGAGAGATACACCACTTTTTCATCCGCTTCTAGTAATTCGTATACTCCTATCCTATCCTATCCTATCCCAAATGTCAAGAGACGTCAGATCAAGAGACATCAGATCAAGGGCAGAAGAGAGCAGCGATTACGAGTGGCTAACAAGCATACCAAGTTATTACGTTTCCTTGCCGCTTTCTCCAACTCTCAACCGAGATTATCACCTTGCAAAGCTCGACGCCATAATCTTCCGCCCACTTCCCACCTTTAGTATTATCTATTGTACAAATGCTCCATCTCTGGCGGGACCATTACGGCGTCTTTAAGCTCTTTGGTCTCGCCGGTCAGGCCTCGTCGGCCAAAACAGAAGTGGTCTCGGAAGCTCCACGGACAAATACAGCATGGCCATCTGTCCGACCGCGGGATACCGAGTTCTGCCTCCACATTCATTGGCTGCGCCGAAAGTGGCCAGATCGTTGCGCAAGCGGCCAGGGCTATTCTGGCCGAGATGCATAGGCGGCTTATTGTCACATATTGGTGTGCCAAATTTTGGCCACTAACCACTGACGGCGCAAGGCTCTGACTGTCCAAAGGCTGAGTGTGGACGCAGCGCAAACAGCACGCAGGCGAACCTTTAACAGGATAGCTGAGATTGCCCAGCTCCCAAGTCACACAGCACATCCATATGAGGTTTTGGAGTGTTAGAAGTGGCTGCAGGGACGCACAAGGTCAAGCCTCGCCAGCACTCTTCGGCTGGCAGCAACGGCCTGAACCAGAGTGTTGGATGTCAACCACATCTTTCGCCCAAGCTAGCATCCCTTAAAACCCCACAGAACTCCACAAAACCCCGGCGTCGTGACATGTACTGGCGGAGCGATCTACTGCGAGTACGACGTTGCCACTTCGAATCGTGTTAACGAAACGCCGCTTCAACTTCCCCACATCGATTTTGAAACGAGAGCTGTCGCTGTTGGCTTACTCCATATATTCTTCACGATACCTTTCGTTTAATTTCGTTTTCTGATGATCGATGCGGCTTTGTGTGCTTTGATGCTATATACTTTGTACGCCCGACCGGGCTGAAGACAACATACGAGCTGGAGTGTTGCACTTGAGAAAAGAGCCCAAGAAGGCATAACTGAGCGTGAAAGGCGCAAAGAGTGAAGATGGTGCAGACTGCTACCAATGTGTATCTTATTTGCGGCTTCGCCGCCATTGGTATGTCATACCTAGTCCGTTCTCATGGTTTGCGATCTCTTCACAAACCGATGAGATGTCTCGGGGAGCGAAGAACGACCATAGTGAAGTACGAGAACATGGCTAACCAGCTCAAGGTGGCATGCTCTTCGGCTTCGATATATCCTCCATGAGTGCCGTGATAGGAACCCAAGCCTATAAACGATACTTCAACAATCCGTAAGCTGCAAGCCAAGATGAGGTGGACGGCATTGGCCTAACAAGTCTTAGAACACCCTCCATACAAGGCGCCATTGTGGCATCGATGCCTTTCGGTTCTTTCGCCGGCGCATTATGCTCGAGTTTCATAGCCGATCGGTTTAGCAGGAGGACAGCCTTACATATTTCTTGTATTATTTGGGTTATGGGCGCTACGTATGAATCTCTGGGGCTTTCCCATCACTTTCTTTCGATCCCCGCGCCCACACTGAAGGCAGACTAACATCTCTTCAGAATCCAATGCGCCTGCCAAAACATCGGCATGCTCTGCACCGGCCGCGCCATCTCCGGCATCTCCATCGGCATAGCTTCCACCATCGTCCCTGTCTACCAAGCCGAGATTGCTCCTAAAGAAATCCGGGGGCGCGTCGTCACACTCCAACAATGGGCCATCACATGGGGAATCCTAATCCAGTACTTCATCCAGTACGCCTGCTCCTTCGCCGGGAACGGACCCGAGGACGCAAACCAACCCGAAGTAGCATTCCGTGCGCCCTGGGGCATACAAATGCTACCAGGTATCATTTTGGCAGTGGGACTCTTCTGGATGCCGCGAAGCCCGAGGTGGTTGGCGAGTAAGGATAGATGGGAGGAGGCGATTCAGGTCCTGGCTGATTTGCATGCGGGTGGTGATATCGAGCATCCGAAGGTGCTGGCAGAGTATCAGGAGATCGAAGAAGCGCTGCGCTTCGAGCGCGAAGAAGCGAAGAATTCGTTCGCTGCCCTGATTGAGAAGAGGATGATTAAGAGGGTTGTCCTGGGCATGAGCATACAGATGTGGTCCCAGCTCTGCGGCATGAATATCATGATGTATTACATCTACTACATCATGGAGGCGGCGTCCATCGGCTCTCCTCTCCTTACCGCCAGTATCCAGTATATCATCAACGTCGTCCTCACCCTCCCCGCAATCCTATACATCGACAAATGGGGACGCCGCCCCACCCTCCTGCTCGGCTCCTTCGGAATGATGATCTGCCTGTTCATCTCAGGCGCTGTGCAAGCCTCGTACGGCCGTCCGCTCACCCAGGCTGAAATCAACTCCGATAAATACAGTCAAGATCTATCCTGGATAGTAACAGGCAATAAAGGCGCCTCAGGCGCCATAGTAGCCTGCTCCTACCTCTTCGTCGCTATCTTCGCCTCGACCTGGGGACCAGCCTCCTGGTGCTACCCCGCTGAGATCTTCCCCTCAAAGGTCCGCACCAAGGCCGTCTCTATCGCCACAGCATCTAACTGGCTCGCCAATGGTGTACTAGGTTTTGCGGTCCCGCCACTGCTGCACCATATTAATTGGAAGATGTATATGATTTTCGCGACCTTTAATGGGCTGGCGCTTATTCATTTGTTTATTGCGGCGCCGGAGACGAAGGGGAAGATGTTGGAGGAGATGGATGATGTTTTTGAGGGTGGACTTAAAGCGTGGCAGAAGCAGAAGGGAGGGAGCAGACTGGAAGAGCTCACCAGAAGGATAGAAGAGGGGGTAGTTAAAGTTCCGGGTCCCGCCTTCTCAGGTCAGCCTGGCGAAAGACAAAGACGGACGAGCTCCACCACATCTTTACGAGGGAGAGATGATGTAAGTTTTCCTGCGCATAGAGACCTAGTGAGACGGAATTCTAATCGAGAGTAGTGGAGCGGAAGCAGCTGGACGAGGCCGACGTCGAGTACTACGAAAGATGTAGCGCTTGGTGATCACCCAGCCTCGAACAGTACCTTTGCATTATCTGACCACGATCGGGAATTCAGGCGCGTGCGAGGCCAAGGTAAAGACGGGATTAAGGTCGACGTAGAAGTCAAAGTCATGACCATGGAGCGGAGCGAGCATGATAGTAGGAGTAGGAGTAGGAAGAATGATGCTGAAGAACGATCGTGATACCAGGATATGGCGGAGATGGAGTGAGTTGAAACGGGAGCTTGGGAGTCGGGAGTCTGGAGGCTTGTAGGATAGAAATTCTTTGAGCGATGTTGTACTGATTTGATGAAAGATGAAGCGATTTCAGCCATAGGGTGGTGTTGGATACTTGAGGGTGGATATGTGTTGAGTGTTGAGCACGGGTGCCACAATATGGCGAAACTAATTGGGAACTTGCCAATACAAGCGTTTCTTTACAGTTCCACCGTTACCTCCTTCATGATATAGTACACGGAGCATGCTCGCGTGAGTGGTGGCATCAATCAGTCGCTCCGGCTGGGCCTTAGGAGCCCACTGTGGAGGCAACGTTCACCATTCCAGACAACGTGAGATCGTGATTAGCCGTTGCCTCGTTATACACGATGCGGCAAGGTATCGAGCTCGCCACATCAGCCCGACTTCAAGAGCGGCAAGGGAGACGCTGAAAGGGCAAATCCTGCGTCTCATCTGAAGCAAAAGTGAGGAGAGTAAGGATGATTGAACGGGCGAGACTGTGAGAATCTGGTTCTGGATGGAATTGACGAAGATGATGATGAACGTACATGAAAATTCGACACAAACCATTCGCTTCTCACCAATTCGATGACGAACAAGTTTGGAGGATTTCCCTCTGTTATGTGCTTGCCGATGTTTCGTGGATTCGCGGTTGTGAGTGGCGAGGTCTCGTCGGGTTGGCAGTTCGAGCTGTCACCATGGTAGGTGCGCCAAGGCTCGGCTCAGCCACAGCTACCAGCCACAGCTCCGAGTACCTTCAATTGGACGACCTCGAGCTTCCTCCCTCCTCCACTCTCAAACACTCATAAGAACATACCTCTGCTGTCCGCGCCAATTGTTCAACCAGTTGAAGAGATCTATTCTGCAACTCCCTGTGACATCCGCACAAGTTCTGGAAGCTTCGGCGCAACGCCTGGAGTAACGAGAATCTGAGCCCACTCGTGCTCCCAGAGATGGCAACTATGGCGAACATGCAAATGGTGGATGTTCCAATACCAAATTCAAAAGCGGGACTCTACGTTTATCTAAACTCACTGTTAGTCGGCAGGCCGATGGTGGATGATCACAACCTGCTCAACTTCCTCCACAATCGCTATCACGGGGACATAGAGACGACATGCATGGACCTGATAGTCTCCTCCTTCGACGTCCTCACCAATGCTATCTTTCGCAATGACAATGCGCAAGCAACGTTCATCCTTCGCTCATTTCTCATCAACAATGTTCCGCTATTAGTGGCAACTTTGGCTTCAACAGCTTTCCCGCCCATCAGCGCAGAGATGTGTATCACTGAAGCACTCTCGCACGTGGACACCAACGCCTTCCCAACATTCTCGTCAATGTTCGACGACACGTCCGCAGGCAATATATTCTCCGACTCCGTGCGCCAGGACTTCTGCTTCGCCTGTTGCCTGCAAGGGCTAATCATGGCCGAGTCAATTGAGCGGCTTTTAGGAGAAATACCTATGCAATCACTGCCAACCGGGGGACGTTATGAGAAGGATATCATCCTTCAGGGCATGCTTGCCGAGCCAGAGAAAATATCTGCCTTCATCGATGAGCTGGAGAACATGGACGGCAACGTGGGTGCAGTCGCTTCCGCCGTCGCGGGCGTGATACAGAACCTCTGTGAAAACAAAGACACCTCGACCCTCCGCTCCCTTTGCGCGCATTTAGCACGAAAGCCATCATCTTTAGACGCTCTACTGCTGTTTGAGAAAGCGCCCACGATCCTGCGACCCATCTGCACTCTTCTAGATAATTGGCACCATGACGAGGACCAAAACGAATACCAACCCGTTTACTCCGAGTTCGGCTCGATCCTGCTGCTCCTCCTCTGCTTCGTAAACAGATACAACCTCGACATCTCCCACCTCGGTCTCACCCCATCAACCACCTCAAACAACTTCATATCTAATCTCCTCATCCGCGGCGCCATCACCCTCTCTCTAGAGTCCCCCGTCATCGAAGGCAAAGGCCACGCCCAAATCGACGGCTGGCTCAAAGGGCTTTTCAACACCGAAGCCGGCTCGGGGCTCGGCGACGAACCAATGGCCAACTGCCCGCCACAAGACTTCTATCTCCTCGTTCCCACGCTCATTCAACAAGTCACTCTGGCATATCAACAAGGCTACCTCTCCTCAGAAGTCCTCAAAAACGGTCTCGAGTATCTCCTTGACACCTTCCTGCTCCCTTCCCTCGTTGGCGCCTTGGCTTGGCTGTCTAGCCACATCTGGAGCATCTCCAAGGAATCTTACACCCAAAGCAACGGCACAACCCCAACGCAGAGTCACCCCATCACCCGTCTCCTTCAAGTCCTGAGCTTGTTGCTGATACCCGAAAATATCTCAGGAGACGCGGCAGCAATGCACACCACAGTCCTCTCCCTCATCGCGCCTTCCCTCACAGCCGCACTCTCGCGTCTCCAAACCCTCAAGCCGGCGAACACGCAAATAGCGCCGCTCCAGCGCGTGCTGAGTCAGCATCTCAACACTGCCTATAGGACTGGTGCGGCGGAACACACAGAGCTGGAGAACTGGTGTGCCCCCAGCAATGGTGGGTTGCTTGGCTCGGTGCGGAGGACGTGCCAGACATTGGCGAACTGGAGTATGGAGGCGCAGACTCTACACGCGCAGACAGGTGGTTTGGGTGCGGGTGGGAGTGGTGTGCCGGGGTACAGCCATAAGCAGATGCTTGTTGCTATCAAGATGCTAGGGGCGAGGAGGGTGCTGGATAGCCTTTTGGAGGATGTTGATGCTAGCCAGGAGGGCTTGTGGTTGGATTTGCTTGCGTGTTTTGTTATTGGGCCGATGCAACACGAGCCAGATCATTTGGCGTCACAGCCTCGGGTTAATATGGATACGGGTATGATGGAATCTCAAGGCCAGGTAGCGCAGGGCAAAACGACACTGAGAGAGGCGCTGAATGAGTTCGCTACGGAAGATATCTCGGATATCATGACGAAGGATGCTGTTAAAGCTAATCGCATACTGGGGCTACTGGAACGAGTCAATGAGTTAAGCGTAAACAATATAACGGTGGACAGTCTAACGGCTGATGCTCTGGGCCATCCAAGTATGGGCCATGATGAGGCAGCGGCGCAGATATTGGGGGATAATATCATGGCGGATGTGCATATTCCGGATCTGGGTGCGGGTGGGATGACGGGGTTTGAGGGGATGGATTTTGAGGAGGGAGGGAGGTTCGATTTTGCGTAGGAGGGGAGGTCAAGTATTTACTGGATAGGAAGCTTGAATAGTAAGCTGTGTGCCTATATTCATGACTGTGCTATATGTACCTCCGGGAAAGTTAGACCCAGGGTATATGACGCCCCCAATGTAATGCTTCAGCCAGTTTCCCATCTCCGACGCCAATATGGTGTGCTAATCCGCCACTGAAAACGCTCGGCCTCCCACCGCAACCGTTTCTCCATGTTTCATGCTGATACGTTCGGATGATCTGGATTGATTAGTAACGAGACCATAGTGGTGTTATATGAAGTTCTTACCTTTAGCGACGGCCGTGCAACGGTCTGCCGCAGATGGATTCGTGCAGCACACCATTTGATACACTAACCCTAACCCCTCTTTGGTAAGGCCACTCGTTCCGTCACGTCCTTGAGCCTGGTCAGCGTCCTTAATAACCAGAATCTCAACCATAGCTTCCGGGGAGCCAAGGGCGTGCAGTTGGCGATCGGTCATCTTCATTGGATCATCCGTCGGTGTGTCCGCAGTTGGCTTTTGGGTGCTGGAAGGAAGGAAACCAGAACAGCCGAGTTCCTTGCGAAACGTGACGCCTGGCGGTGAGACTGCAGGTGCCAAGCAGAACTTCTGAGCCCAAGCAACACCTGCTGTTGGTGGGCCGCTGGCGGTCTTGGTCGGACAGAAGGCTTGAGGCCGGCGTCCTTCTTCTTTCCCTTCCTCTTGCTCTTGGCGTTGTCTTTGGCTGGGTCGACGCCTGGCACAGCTTCCCCAGTGGCTTTAGGTGGTGGAGCGGCGGCGGCGGAGGCGGCAGCGGTTTCCTTCTTGTTATCGCATCATGATCACAGAAATAAGCCCACTGCTCGTAAGAGACAGAGATATTCAATTGTGGTAAAAGCGGTCATTTCGTTCTCTTCACCTCGTCCTTTCCCTTCTCTCCTCACAAGCCACAACTCGCTTCCACCAGCTCACCACTCTTCTCTTCTGATTTAATTGTCGGCGCCGATTCTCGCCGAATTTCCGTCCGTGGCACCTCTCATTTGTTTGTTCTTTCATTATTAATATTATTGGAATGAAGCACAAAGTTTCACCATCCGACCGGCCCTATGGCCCAATGGCAAGGCGTCTGACTTCGATAGGAGGTAAAACTCCCTGGGAAACATCAGAAGATTGAGGGTTCGACCCCCTCTGGGGTCATTTTGCCGGTGGAGTTAGCAAGGATGATCAGGAATGCTCTGGATAGATACAGGTTGTTGTCGGTTTCCCTCCTCGCCATGTTGATGGCCTCGTTTTGGAAATGTGGAGGATCGATGGGAATGTTTGAAAGAACGAGCTGATAAGTGGAAAATTGACGGGAAAAATCATTTGTGGCTGCTTTGAAGAAGTGCTCAGGCCGACGAGTCATATGGAAGATGATTGAGAAGTACCGCCGCTTTACGGGAGTTCTCAGGCATGGGAAATCTGCGTTTGTCCTGACAAGCACAATGCCGTCCTGGGCACGAAAGTTGGGAATGCACTTTGGCAATTATATACCAGCGGAAAGTGATATCGTCCGTCATGCCACATTGTCACTGCAGGTGCGTGGGGACACTCAGTTCACGGCAACTATGGCCCACCATCTCATATGGCTTGTATGAGCTGATATTTCGCTCCCTGTCACAAACGTTTAGGCAAAGCTGAGCTCGCATTGGCCCTAAGTGGACATCACAGCATGAGTCTCTGGCGCAAGTCAGACAGTGCTGACAAAATCACAGTTTTCTGAGCTTGACAACTAGCACCGCCATTGCCGAAAACCATCCAACCCAGATTTTACATCCACCAACCCTGTTCTGTCAACGACAATGATAACTTCGGTCCGCCAAAGCTAGCAAAAGCAATCACCTGCCTCATACTCAAGCCAATGGCCGTCCCAGCCGCCGTATCGATGCCACACGCCCACTGCACAGCTCCCAACCCGTTCCATCAAAACCTGCAAAACATATGACAGTATCCACTTGTAAGTAGATGGTTCTGAGTTATTCCGAACCGGGGAGTCGAACCCCGCGCAACCGCGGGCTTATGCAGTGAGGCATTGAGAGGCGGATATGTTACCGATACACCAGTTCGGATCCTATTGTTGCAATTGTGGTGCATTTGCTGCCTATCAACAATACTTTTGATCAGAACGTGTAGAAAAAAAAATGGAATTTTTGGATGCCAAGACCTGTTATTTTGAAGAGTCTGTCACATGAAGTGAAAGGGAGGAAGGGAGGTAGAACCTGTGACAGGAAACTGCTCGAGAAACCTTACTTATGATGTATTTTGATGGAGTCGTGAGGAAGTGAAAATCGTGATGCACCGGCGGGGGCGCCGGGAAAGCCGATGGCGGCAGACAAACGCCACACCAGAACGAAAACCCCTTGAAACCCTCGCTGATGCTCAACTACACGTGCAGACCCCACTGACTCGAAGTTTAGAATCAATAGGATGGACTTCATCCTGTTTGTGTTCTCGCAGTCAGTTCTTGTAGGGTTTTCTGATGCTGTCTTTCTGCACACATGAAGCATGAAAGATTGTCCAGTGATGACAAAGAAATACAACGCTGCAAACTTCGTGCAAGGACATATGTCAGTTTTCGATTATTGCTGGTTGACGGTACAACTACAAGGAAGTGCTCCTGAGCCAATTTAAGAGTACGACGAAGCAGAAGCACATGACAGGCAGGATAAGTAGACGAGTGACAGACATGACATCTAAGTTGCGACTTCTGAGCGAGCTGGCCCAAAGATGCACGAGGTACGTAAACAAGTCGAGATGCCAATCTGCTTGTTCCTGATAACTCCAATACCCGAAGCTGCACAGAACGTGCGAAATTGAGGTGGAAGCTAGAGACAGGCTGTCGCGAAAGTTGCATCCAGACAACTACCGAGTTTGATATCTGCCGGGAGATTTGCCTATGCAGCATACAAACCTCACCCCTCCCACCTTCAAAATTCTCCTGCTTGACATGCACGTCGCCCTCTCCTCCTTCGCAAGCACACATTTCTCCCCCGCGCCACTGCCACCCTTTCCACTAACCTTGGTCAACTCTCCACCCCAAGTCTCCCTTGTGGTGGACCATTTTGCGCCAAACCTCTCGCCTTCAAACTCAGTAATCCAGTATTCTAGTGCTCCCTCACGAATCAACACTACATCATCCTGCTTCATAGGTATTGTTGATATGTGAGAACGTTTGACATCTGATTGAGTTGTTATTTGAAAGTCTAGTTACGAAGGTCTGAATATATGGACTACATGAACAAAGACCGCAAAAAACAGCTTCCGGCTGGTTCTGGTCACAAAGGCTCATCGCAGTCAAACAGTCAGGTAACGAACAAAGGAGTGGCAACAGCCACTTTCTTCCATATGTCGCATACCACATTCGCGCTCTTTCCATAATTCAACAGGTATCCGCTTATTTAGCTTCAGCACCACCACCTCTCCACCCCTGAAGTTACCGAATACCGGTACGATCGTCCAGCCGTCTCTAATCTCGTTTCGTGGCTCAGTCTCATCATCTTCTCCCGCTAAAAACTCAGTATGGAGTATCCCCCCCCGTCCGAGGTGCCGCTGCCTTGCGCGAGTGCGAGGTGTTGGATATAATTGACTGTGGCCTTTGAAAACCTCAGCTGGATGGAATACCAGTTTGGTATCTACAGCACGGTCTCCTCGTGCATACGGCATTGTGCTTCGAGCCTGGTTCGTCTTGCTTTTGCGAGCTTTTGCCATTATTGCTTTCGCTATCCCAATGCTTGAAGCCTTTGACCGCGGGCCTCGAACTCTGTCTAAAGACTTTAGAGTTATGGATGTGAAGTCCATGTGTTGTCCACAAAATACCTTCATTTAAGTTGTGGTAAAACCGAGCTGCAGGATGTGGTGGTCTTCAAAAAATCAGAATGATACGTAGCGAATGTTGTGGCGAACTGCAAGTCGTAGAAATGAGGTTCTGTGTGCTGGTGCCAAGATGCGAATTGCCGCGTTTGGGTCCTGATTGTGGATGGGAAGGAAGCGCTGACATGGACAGCAAGCGCGCTCCTCCCAAAGTCTGTCGGTGTCGCCAAGCCACCGTCCGTCTCGCACCACAACACTCGCCATCAAGGCACCACCCATCTTCAAAGCCGACCTACTATCCTAGCACTTCAATGCAAACATCAATTAGCTGTCCTGCATTCGATAATGTGCGATAACTGGAAATGTAGATAACGCTGTCACGTCCGGTCCATGTCGCAAGACTCCAACAGCTTTCCCTCACGACACCCCCAAGCACGGCACATGACAGGCAATCGCATCCTAAAGACAAAGCCTGAAAGAAGCAAAGTATTTTGATTTGTTTTTATATTTCGTTTTGTCATATTAACCCAACCTTGGGCATCCATCCTCAAATACCTCATCTAAAAGTGCTGTAAAATAGCAAAACACAATTCATGAACCACGCAGCAAGTCGCCAATATGTTGGGTTTCAAGATCCTCCACGCCAGGATCGAATCCCATGCGGAGGGAGCCGAAGCTCTACCCATCAATGCTAGCTCATGTACACAGACCCCAAACTCCTCGCTCAATCCTCGCTCAAACTGCCCATGTTGTAAACTTCTCTCAAGTGAGATTCGCTTACAAGGCGAAGTAAAGGGCGGCACCGGCAGCCATGACCATGGCCAAGTTGGCGCCGACCTTGCCAGCAGCACCGGTTGGAACGGTTGGAAGAGAAGTTTCGGACGGAGAGCCGGTGGTGGTGCCGTTGGCTGACGGCGAGATGGTGGTTGGCTCGCTACTTGGGACGGATGTGAGAGAAGTGGTTTCATCGGTTTCAGTGGAGGTGGAGACGACGGTTGAGGTAGCCTTGGTAGAGGTAACACGAGTGGAAGAAATCTCAGCGCTAGTGCTGGTGGAAGTGGTGGATGGAGTGGCAGTGGTGGATGGAGCAACAGCAGTGGATGTGGCAACGGTGGTGGATGTGGCAACGGTGGTGGAAGTCTTAGTGGAGGTTGGGGCAACGGTAGTGGAAGTCTCCTCGATTTCAGTCGAGGTGTTGTCTCCGTCAGCCAGCTGCTGGCCCTCAGCACCATCAATGAGAATGGACTGCCACGATCCAGAGCGATCGCCATAAGTGTAGGTCTTGGCACCTGGATGACCGTCGGTGATCTTAACGTTCTTGACGTACATGGTGAAAGGAGCCTGGTCCCACTGGGCGAGGCCACCAGCCCACTGAACGGTACCTTCTGGGGAGTCCTTGCCACCGCCGACCCAATTGCCGAGCTTGACCTTCATTGGGGTCTGGGGGAAGTTCTTGCCGCCGTTGGCATCGTTGTAGCTCAAGTGACGGATCTCAGCACCATCGATGAACCACTTGAGATACTCGGAAGTCCACTCAATCTTGTAAGTGTGGAAGTCGTCCTGTGGGTTGGCGATTGGGTGGTACAAGGCACGGTCGTAGGTGGTGGTGTTGCCCTTGCCGTAGTAGTTGGACTGGACGGAGACGTCGTCGTTGCCAATCCACTCCCAATCGACCTCGTCGAGGGTGGACGACTCAAGGACAAAGGAGGAGACGATTCCCTGGCCGTGCGCGGCCTTCATCGTCACCTCGATGGTGCCGAAGAGGATGTGCCATGGAGACTCGATCGTTGGGGCGTTGGACTCTTTGCGGATGGTGAACTCGGCTCCGTCCTGGCCGTACGTGAGCTCGGTGCCTGGGAGGTTATAGAACTGCTTGCTGGCTCCCTTGGTAAAGTCGATGTCGAGGGAGGAACCAAGTGCGATCTCGGTTGGACAGGCTGGATGAATGTTAGCTATTGTGATAAATCAAGTGGAGATTAGAAGCCATACTCTTCTTGGTTGGATCACAATCAGTGAAGGTCTGGGCAGAGACCAGGGAAGCTCCGATAAGTGCCGCCGAGGCAGTGAAGAAGGATGAACGCATGTTGATGTTTGGTGTCGATTCCTTCGTTGTGTTCGTGCGTTGTGTTTGTATTACTCGAAATGCTGTGTCGTTATAAAGCTGTCGATCCCTCCAATGGTATATGTTCCGTCTAAAGAGGCGCAGGTAATCTATCGAAACGCAAGAGTTGGTGTGGAAAGGAGTTATAAGTGAGGAAAGAATAACAGCCAAAAACGAGTGTGGTACTGTAGTAGATAGATGGGGGTTCTCTGGAAAGGAGAACTTGACGAAAGTGTATATCAAAGGCACGCTGAATCAACCAAATCAACCAAAACACAGAACGGGAGGTGAACACTACTTAAATGAATCGTACGACGGAACAGGCAGCTCTGTTCCAACGATGCTTGATCAAGCGGGTGGCTGACCTCTCTGGTTTCTCTCCTGCGCGCGCGCTCTGCGCTGATACGAAGTACCAATAAGGAGTAATTCCCCATCAGACATCGGCGTCGCCCTTGGCGCGCCTAAACATTCCAAGAACGCTTGGCAGAAACAAGGCATGGTGCAAAGTTGAAACCAATAGGAAGGCACCAAGTCTTACGCTACGGCAGGGCTAGGGATGTGGTAGGCTGAGCCAAGAATCGCAAGCCAGGCTATCGAGGACCCTTAAAAGAGGGATGGAGCCCCTTTACTGGGGCATTACTGGGGCCGGCGACGCAAACACACGATATCGCCCCGGGATTATGGCAGTGGCGCCTGTCAGCACGGCTGAGGAAATGCCCGGTTGCTCTCGTCGACCTCTCCTCTGAGCAAGCAGATCACACAGAGAGCGGTTGCGCTATTTTGGTTGGCCGGTTGGTGCACTCAAAATGAGAAACGTGGAAAATGTGAGAACCACACCCATACAGCCTCGTCACATGGTAAGGAATGTGCAGACGCAACCATGGTTACGAGCGGATGGGCCTTAGGGAAATTCCTGGCATTGTTAACCTTTGTCGTCAGATGTCACTAAAAAAAGTCCCGTTGAGCTCAGTACCCTACTTTGGGGTGCTTGATGACCGATTACACGGGGTTATGACGATAACACGGGCCATTTATGGAGAACTTCTAAACCTACCATTCTTTCGCCTCTTCCTATACTCTATCATTGGTACCGTATTTCCGGCCCGAAGAAAGTAGATAGTGCGAAAACGGTACGAAGAGCTACGGAAGCTTGACATCTTTACGAGGAACTATTGTTGTGTGCTTGTTGCTGCGCCTATGGCAGCGATGCTTCGGCGGCAAAGAGTTCCAATCATCGGTTGGTCCCGCTATGAAAACGGACACGAATCCCCAATAGGAAAGCGAACACCCGTGCACACGAGGCCAGGATGAGACATCTCGTAACACGTCAGCTGCTGCCCTTCGCGCACAGCATTCAGTCAAGTCTCAGTCACGTTTTGGTCTCTCTGTCTCCAGTCTCCAGTCGGTCACTCGCAGCCTTTCTCCACTGAGTGGTTTCTCCACTGAGTGGCTGGTAACTGTGCTCAAACGATACGAGCAAATGGCGTCGGTGAGAAGCGAACACTTCCTTACTCCGAACGATACGAGCAAAGAACATCGGCGAGATGCGCACACTTCCTTACTCCGAACTGCTTCTTTCTCTCATTCGCAACGTTACGGAAGCGTCGGCCGCTCACCCTTCACCTGTCGTCTTCTGCACAGACTTCCTCATTTCCTTTGGCTGCACGGTACCAATGCCAAGGCTCAGTATTTCCTGCCCATTCTTCGCCGAATGCGTTGCCGTCACGTGGAGTGGATTCCTACGTGGATTCCTACGAAGTTTCCAAGAAGATTTGATTTTGCCGCGATGTCGATGAAGTTCAAGACTTGGCACCCGTGCGATCTTTGCACATTGTGTGGATGTGTGGATGCGTGGGGAGCGGGAACCTCGTGCGAGTGGGACTTTTGAACGTTGAGATGATCGTTCTTTGCCCTATCGGTATGTACATAAGCCGACCGGACAGATCAACCGACAGGTGAAACTGAAGATTGGTCAGCAGTTCAACATCAGGACGTTTCTTGCGACGAACGAAGTTTCACGATCATAGCGCTTCTCCTTTGACGTCGAGAAAGCTCTCTATTGTGCTCTGATGATGGTCAAAGTGCGAGGTGTCTCTGGAAACACGTCCTGGAGCAATTTCGGCCAAGATCCTGGTCTCCGCCGTTAGGGCGTTTGCATCCCTGTACTCGCTGTCAAGATAAGACAAGTCTCCATTTCCGTTGTGACGCCGTCAACTTCCTCTTTGTGAATATCTTCTAGGCAACAGTAAAGTTATCGAGAATCAATTTCACGTTGAACATCACCGTTGCGACGGTCGAATGAAACCCTCCCGACACCGAGCCGAAACATTGAACGATCGGCGCAACATTGACGAAATAGGGAATAGGCCATCACGATCAACACTGCAAAGCATGGCCCCGTATTAATATACGGAGTACTTCCCCGCATCACGAGCAGGAAGTGTGGGAACTCTCCAGGTTGTTTTTGATGATGCCGATTTCATACATTTCGTGCGAGCTCAGAACTCGAACTCCAGATAGCGATAGCGGTATCGGCCCAGGTGAGGTGACGGCGCGGTTAACATGAGGTGATAGCCGCCGTTTGGAAACCCACCCAGCTTGCCAATTGGCGGCTGCGAGAAAGATCTCATCTTTGAAGTCAAGGGTACCTGGAATCAGCCTCAACTCATGAAGGGTGAAGCCGCAAACTGCGGTCATATGGAGCGGAAGCACAACCTCTGAACTCCAACAGGGAGTGTACTCTGTTATAGCACCAATATCGCAGTCCCTGTCCTAGCACTTGCTTTCGATGCAAAGGACGACGAACTCTTCAACTACCCTAACAGAATGCGCAAGGGAGGGTGTGGACAGTAACCAAAGCCTCTAATTCGTACGAGTGATGCAAGCAGCGACGACCGACCGGATGTCGGGTTGCGGTTGCCAGTTGCTAGGCTTCACTTGCACTGCTAGATGAACGGTCGGAGATATGATTGACCGGCCGTAACCCTGGTGGCGACCGCACGATTTTCTCTCCTCAAGATGCACTCACGTAAGTGGAAAAGCAAGCTGCTCATCCAACTGCTGTGTTTTCGGTCGGATTATATATGAGCTCTCTATCTCTTCTTACCTGTTCGTCTATTTATCTCCGTTTCGGCGAATCTTGTACTGCTCTACTCTAACTCGATTGCTCCTTTTGCGCCCACGATAATCATAGTCTTCACTTTCTAGTCTTTGTTTCAGACTTTCAATATGGACGCTCTGCCATTGATTTCCACGCCAAGTCGGTTTGGAGGACCCAATGATCAGTGTCTAGCCGAAAGGCCTCGATATACCAAACACGCCTCCAAGCATGGCCGTCCCAATGTCCTCATGGTAAGCCGCTCAGCTTTTATTCCTTGACAATCCACATCACTCTCATCTTGGCCGAGAACTATCCATTTACCAACCCGACTCTACTCAGGTCGGAACAGGCGAATACACAACCGGTCTCGTCAATGGCGCCGCCTCCGGTTCCGATAAGAAAGTCGGCGTCGTCGGCCTAACAATGTTCGATCTCCGGCGCAGGGGCAAAGCCGGCACGCTAAGTATGGTAGGAGTGTCTGGCAACAAGTTCCCTGCTATCCGTGCGTCTCCCTTTCCTCGTTCCCTTCTCTCCTTTCCATGTCTCCAGCTAACATAGCGCGCAGGGGAGCACCTCACCAAGAACATCACCCAAGCCTACAACGGCCTCGATACGTCCTTCCAAAGCTTTCCAGGAGACGAGGAGAGAGATCCAGAAGCTTATAAAAAGGGTATCGACGCCCTAGCACCCGGAGACGCCATAACGATCTTCACGCCCGATACCACCCACCACGCCATTGCGTTATACGCCATTGAGCGAGGCATCCACGTCCTCCTCACCAAACCTGCAGTAAAGACGCTCGAGCACCACCATGAACTCATGGCCGCAGCAAAGAAACACAACGTTCTTGTCTATGTCGAGCACCACAAACGCTTTGATCCGGCATACGCCGATGCAAAGATGCGTGCTCGGAAGCTAGGGGAGTTTAGTTTCTTCTCCTCCTACATGTCGCAGCCGAAATCCCAACTCGAGACTTTCAAGGCTTGGGCAGGTGTGGATTCTGATATCAGCTACTACCTGAACTCACACCACATTGATATTTGTGATTCGATGGTTAGGGAGCAGGAATGGATTCCCGTAAAAGTTTATGGGAGTGCGAGTGCGGGTATCGCAACGGACCTAGGCTGCGATCCCAAAACGGAAGACACCATCACCCTGCAAGTAACCTGGCAGAAGAAAGGCGAGGATGAAGGCGGGAGGAAGGCGATAGGGAGTTATACAGCGTCCTGGACGGCACCACAGAAGGCAGGAGTGCATAGTAATCAATACTTCCACTACCTATCTGGTGGTGGAGAGATCAGGATTAATCAGGCGAAGAGGGGTTACGATGTTGCGGATGATAGTTCGGGGGCGGGACTGAGTTGGTATAACCCGTTCTACATGAAATATGCTCCCGATGAAGAAGGCAATTTTGCTGGACAGTCGGGATACGGGTATATCAGCTTTGAGAAATTTGTTGATGCTGTGACGGCGTTGAACGAGGGGAGGGTGACGTTGGAGGAGTTGGATAAGAGAGGTTTGCCGACTCTGGGGAATGTCATTGCGACGACGGCGATTCTGGAGGCGGGGAGGAGGAGTATTGATGAAGGGAGGGAGGTGGGGATTGCGGCGGTGGAAGGGGTGTGGCATCTGGTTTAGGTTTTAGCGATGAAAGCTGGAGCTTAAGAAGACTGGATGTTCCAGAGACTTTATATGGTATCGCGAATGGTTCCTTTGCGTTATTTTCGATACCGTAAATCTGCTTGCGCCCTAAACGATAGCAGTCTCAAAGCCACCCATTAATAGCGTGCTCAGCGAGGAATCAATTCCCCCGTCTGAGCGCGACGCAGGTATATCTCATCCTCCTGGAGATAGCATCCTCGTTCCTGGCTCTCTCCTTGGCACAGACTCTCATAAACGTGCCACGATCATCACTTTCAGTGCTCAGCGGTACAAACCATGAGCGGCGGTGTCCGCCACTTTCTCTTCAAGAGGAAGTTCATCTTCGGACCCCTCTTATGGTTTTTGGGCCTCCCGTCTTGAAACGACTGACAATGAACACAAACAGCACCGCAACAGCCGCCATCATTACGAACTCTGTGATTGGGCGTTTTGCTGTTGTTTAGTTAGTAAAGGTACTGCCACCGACGCGCCATGCGCAGCGACTTGGTTGTACGGGGTTGATGCTAACAGGCTCTCTGTTTAGGCTTCTCCGCTCGGCCAGTGAACCTACTTTCTAAACAACTGCGACGCAGACCGCACAGACGCCTCATCAGGCGGATTCTCCGGCGGTTTTTTTTTGGCTTGGTTGATTGTATCAGGACAAGTCGTGGATGCCGTCCTTTATAGAGAAAGGGGAACAGGTGCTGTGGCTGCGTTCTGGCGTCATCATGGCTTCGTCACGCCCGAACCACAATTCCAAATCGAGCGGTGCCACCTCTCTCTGTGTGGTGGTATAAAACAGCAGCGGTGCCCGACAGTGTCGACTCTTCTCTTTCCAAGAAGAAACTCAATGCGGGATCCCCTTTATGGCTTCGTGGGCCTGCCGCCTCGGTGCTGGAATCGGCGAGATTGATTACGGTTGACTCTGGAAAAACCGTTGGGCACCCTGTGTTTCATGAGAAGGCAAAAGGCTCAGCACGCAATGGCATTGCGGCGAGTACTGCCGCCACGCACACTGTCAGTACCACTTCTACTGTTGGAGAGACTATCGCCGACACAACCGATAACCTACAGCGGCTGAGCACTAACCTGTTAGTTGCCTCTACAAGGACGTTGGTTCGGATAAAATGGCTTCTTAGTTATGGTCGCTATAGGACATTGAGAAGTGCAGTCCTGTTTGCACATACCTTTGTTGCCGATTTTAAATTTTGGTTGCGTGTCTGCGGATGGTACTGTGGAGGTCGCGCTTTATGGATGGAGTCGGGGGTGCGTTGTTGTGTTTAGCATGTCGAATTTCTTCCGCGTTCGCCAGTAAAGTCTATTAACTCAAAGTGAAGCCAAAGTGTACTTATTACCAAGGTGCAACAAGCGTCCAAAAGTTCCGCACATCAGCCACACGCAGTCCAATCGCCCTCGGTCATCGAACACCAGTTTTCAAGCATTACGACAACTCGGACACTCAATTCCACAAATCAAAATCTCATAATTCATAAAACCTAAACCACCATCACACCCCGAATCCATCTACCCTACAACACCCTGCTAAGCCACTTAAAATCAATCAAACCCTCACCGCCAGTCATCAGCAGTAATCAAGCAATCACGCATACCTAATCTCATCCTCCGCCTCCCTCCTGCTCCTCTGCCCATGGCCACCCGCCTGCACAACAAGCACACTACACCTCACAGCACCAAGCACACCATCCGCCATGCCACCAAGCGCCGTTGCCACCTCACCCCCCCCAATCCCTCCACTAATTCCCTGGGCATCATAGCTATGGCGTCCCAGCACGATCAAGTCCCCTGCGTTACGTGGACTCATATTGACCTCTTTCTTCGCCTCCTCTGCCACTGTGCTCAACAAACTACTCGAAATACCTGTCTGCAGGCTGACTTCTGTGAAGACCACCCTCTCCGCAAGGTCCACTGGTAGACTATCGCGCAGACTGTGGAGGAATGCGGAGTCCTGGTCCTCCTCACTCTGCCTAACATCTTCAATCGTACTCGGCGCCTTGGAGGTTGTTGTAGCCCTCCCTACCTCCGCTACAAGTTCCGGCTTACTGACACTGGCTGGCGCAACACCGCGTACGTGAAGGATTGTTGCCGTCACACTCCCATTCCTAGCCAGAAGAAGGACAAGGCGGAGTGCCACTCGGTCGTCCGAACCGCCAATGAAAGGGAAGAAAACATGATGACTCCTCTCGCCCACCGTCCTCGATATCGCATCCTGATGTCTGTCTCTGAGCGACAAAGTCGAGATATGAGACGTCGTGCGCTTCAACTTCCCCTCTGCCACAGCCGGCAGGCTCGCCGGTCCGCCAAAACCTGCGTTTACTAGAACTACCACATCGCAGCGTGCGTCGTCTAAAGTTTGCCTGACGAAAGCAGCTTGCGCGGCGTCGGTATAGTTGGCCGACGAGTGGCCACCGAGCGAGGACTCGACTTCAGCGATGCTATTATTCTCTGCCCAAGGGATTATGACGAGGTCAGTGTTGAAGTCTTCGGCTTTGTTAGTTATTTCGGCTGCGAACGATGTTTCCGGGACAATTGAGACTCCACCGCTAACTGCCAAATCGTTCAAGCTGGCGAATGTCCTGAAAGCATTGACGACAGGGTCAGCGATGGCTTGCGATGTGGTGGAGGAGACTCTCATGACCGAAGATGTACGCTCGGTGAGTGGCAACAAGCGGAGACCATGGGCCTCGAGTGGCTTCTTTGGCCTGCTGGCTGTTTCGTTGGCCGCGACTGGATCCACTGCCTTTGATGGATGCACTTTACGGTCCGCTACGGGCTTCTCTCCACTCAGCAATGAGATGAAAGTGAATAAACTTGGCAAGCTCTCCAATCTCAGATACACCAACAACTTGCTCACGGGGCTCTCGGTCATCTTTCCCAGTCCACTTCCACCAGTACTCGTATCAGTGCTTGGACGGAGGGGATTGTTATCCCAGTCTATCTCCCCGCGCTTCCAGGCCTCGAGTTTCTTCTGGTACCATGGCGGGTAAAGCCATTGGACTAACGGTGTGGTGGCGAAGGTTGTGACGAGGGCCATGATGACGAAGATTGTGAAAGTTTTTACGGAGAGGATCTTTGCTTGGAGGCCGATATTCTGTGAAGCCGATTAGTGCCTGCAGTATATGACGATAGTGGATGGGCTGGGGTTGTCCCTGAAGAAGTGCTTTGTGTTGACTTTAGGCCGTGCGCAATCGATTCTGCCTCGTGGGAATGAAGGAAGAACTCACCAAAACAATCAACTCCACCAACCCCTTACAACTCATCAAACACCCAATCGTCAGACTCTCCCTCCACACCAACTTACAACCCCTCGCCGCCAGCGTTCCCCCAATAATCTTCCCCGTAAACGCTACCGCAATGACTCCCACCACATACGCCCACGCCATCCCATCATTCAAGAGCCCAATATCAGTATTCAGTCCTGATAGCGTGAAGTACAGGGGCAAAAAGAGAACTGTAACCAAGTCCTCAATCTTCTCGGTAAGTTTGACGGTGAATGCTTGTTCGTGAGGGCAGATCAGCCCGACGAGGAAGCCGCCGAAGATGGGGTGCACGCCGATGATACCTGTGAACCACGAGCTGAAAAGGGTCAAGATGAGGATCAGAGTTACGATCCCCTGGCTAGGTCCGTTCTGCAGACTCCCAGTGCGTCTCAATACCCAGTGGAGGGCAGGCTTGACCAGGAAAATGAGGAAGAGTATCCAGCCAATCGTTGCCAGCACGACGTATAGTGCGGCGATGCCAGATCCATTGTTGACGAGTGCTACGCACAGAGCGAGGAGTACCCAGCCTACGACGTCATTTCCTACTCCTGCTGCTAGCACAGTGACTCCGACGGGGGTGACGAGGAGGTTGAGCTCGGTGAGGATGCGGCAGAGGACTGGGAAGGCCATGATACTCAACGCCGTCCCAATGAAGAGTGCGTAGACGCCGAAAGAAATATCTTGTATCCCGGCATCGGTACGGAATTGGTGATACAACCCGTGAGCAATCGCGCAACCCAACGCAAAAGGCAGCATCATGCCGGCCAGTCCAATACTCAGCGCAACCTTCCAGTTGCGGACGAAGAGCTGCATGTCGACTTCGAGGGCTATCAGAAATAAAAACAGTATGAGGCCAAGATTGGCGACCAAATTCAATATCGGCATCGAGTCTCTCGGGAATATCGATTCCTGAAAGCCTGGTATCCTGAACATCACGGATGGGCCGAGGACGATGCCTCCTATGACTTCCGCGATAACTCTGGGCTGTCGGATGAGGGAGAGGGGCCAGTGCAGGAGACGGCAGAAGAGAACTATGATGCCTGCCTGTTAACTGGTTAGCCATGCTCATCTATATCAAAACTCTTATTGAGGAGCTTGGATGGGGACAAAGAAGGACATGAGGACTGGAGATGAGGAGCTACGGACTTGCACGATGAATAGGATGATAGGGTTGTTGGCGTCATAATGAATTGGATTCAATCCTTCTATTACGCCGCCTTGTGGTGTTGCTCGAAAGCTGGGTGTTGCTGATGCTGCTGCAACAGCCGAAGATATCGTCGACGCAGCGGTCTCGATGATACTCGACATCGTGTCGGTATTGGCCTCGTATTTAGTCTCCTCTCCTCATTGTCCCTCTTACTATCAATACTATTTGTTTAATATGTTCACTTAGATGAGAAATCAGAACAGGCGCTGGAACGCTATCGTTCTAGGTACGAGTATTAAAATATATGGATGGACATGGTGAGATACGAGACGAGGCTGTCACGATATATTTCCCCAAGGTACAAAGGCCAGATGCGTCCAATGAGAATAAAGGCGCGCCTAGACCTTATTACACCAGCTTATTGGGGGGGGGGGGGG
>RCNJ01000227.1_pt1 | contig 36770 bp, 29 predicted proteins | sample 2041171 | NCBI WGS metagenome assembly RCNJ01 (sample SAMN09708213, study PRJNA481090) | feces metagenome | biome: feces | host: Pygoscelis adeliae | place: Antarctica: Rookery Lake | collected 2010-03-01 | reverse complement strand
CGGCCCATGCCTCGTGTATACGTTAGAGCAGAAATGTATAGCATGGTTCGTTGATGCAAGCTTCCGACCTCCTGTATGTCGGCTTGGGAGGAGGTGATAGGTGTCGGCGAGGTAGGTTAGCCGGTTGGCGGCTATGGCCTCTAGTGTCTTTCCTAGGGTATTAAGGAGGGCGATCGGCCTGTACGACTTGGGCTGCGTATATACATCTTTTTCTTGCTTCCGTAATAGACTCCTCGAATTGTGCAGGACAGTATCCCGGCTGAAGGCAAGCGTTGAGAAGCTTGCCTAGGCTCGGAAGAAGGACGTCTAGCGTCTGATGCAGGATGCCGTTTATAATGTCGTCAGTGCCAGGGGCCCTGTTTGGGGCAGCTCTGCGCACTGCTTTCACGACTTCTTGCGGCGTGATCTCTGGGCATTCAATAGCCGGGGGGGAAGGGGAGGGTATTATCAATTGATATCCGAGAGGTCAGCTCTAAGCGACGGCGGAAAGAAGGACTGGAGTAGAGTTTCTGCCTTCTCTTCTGTCTGGTGAGCAAGCTCCCCATCTGGCTTCATCAATGCTGGCGTACAGGCAGATGGTACAGTGTGTCTGTGACGGATTGGCTCCCGGTCATACGGGCATCTGGTGGGCGAATTAGGGGTTCAGAATCCGGTCGATGAATTGGGGTTTCCGTGTGGTGTCTAGAGGTCCAGGCTGGAGTGGCAAAGCTGTATTTCTCCTGGTATATGCTCAAGTTTCGTCAAGCATACTTTACTCTCTTCATGTGTTTGCGTAGCTCGGATTCTCCTTGAAAGTCACTGCCGCAGTACACGCATGTTCTCCTACATTGATCGATTGTTAGCTCAGCGTTGTGTGTTTGCCAGTCACTGTATATTTGCTCGTGTTGACGTTGCTTGGAAAGGTGTCTGGGCTCTTGTGGGTGATTGTGTTTGTGGAGCTGTCTGTACTATCAATTGATAGGTTGATTGATTGGTGGATGGAGGTGCTTGGGGTTCAATGTCCGCCGAGGTACTGGCCCCCGGTGCTGTAGATTCCGTGGCTTCCTCTAGCCGCTGGGGTTTCGTTTGGGCCGGAATAGTGGTTGCTGGTACTGAAAACTCCTGGGTGCCATTGGTGTTGCGTATGTTGTATGTCCTTGGTCGTGTGGTGTTATCCTTAGATGGAACGTGCCGATAGATGCTACAGATCTGCTTAGCTTGTTCTACACTTCCCATTTCTTTCTTTCTTGCTGGGCAGGCATTGCTCCATGCAGTGTGAGCACCTTTGCACACTGCACATCGGGAAGTGAACCCTTCCATTCCCTTCTGTTTGCAGTGTTTCGTCTCTAATATTATACAGATCGCAGGAGTACTAAGCGAGACCCCTCCAGACAGAAACACAGCAAAAGTCTGTAACTAGGAGCACTTTCTACACTTGTACGAGTGTTGCACCTCTTCCTGCCTGGAGTTTGCTTTTCGATCAAACACCAAGGCCGACAAAGGTCACGTGGGTCATGAGGCCATACACAACTTGTTGTATGCCGCACGTGAATAGGAAAAAAGATAAGCCGGGTTTAGTCACGTATGTGAGGCCCAATACTACGTACCCTCAGCTGAGGATTTGCGACGTATTCAAGGGGTCAAGCGAACCCCCAGGAATCGGCCTACATATTGTACGTAGGCCTCATAGATAGTGTTAGTTAGATAATCGATTCTATTGATATATGCTGTGCCATATACTGTGATATACGATGTCCTGTTCCCCCTGCACTTACCGGTAATACTGAGAGTTGTGGTGCGGCGCTAAGCCAATTATCGGCAAGCAACTCCAACACAACTTAGGAGATTTATTGCGCCGGCTCCCGGCTTCAGATCTTAAACCCTGCGAGGCTGCCACGGCCTCTTTTGTCTGGCACTTCCTCGCCATCCATGGCTTCCTTCAATTTTCATCGCGTCAATATAAACGGCGGCTAATGGTACTCTAATCTCTCGTTGATGGACTTTGCATCCTTTAATCCTATGGTTCGTTCCAGGAGAGCTCCTTTCCTTTTCACCGCCATCGGCTGGATCGTCCTTGGGTCAAACCCGCGTGCTCTGTGGAGATTCTCAACGCACTGCAATTTTGATAAGATGGGTCGGTGTAAATGTCAAGGTCCAGACCAACGGCACGCCCTGCCAATCGAACCGTTGCGGCCTGCCACTCCCACAACAACAGAGGGCCCCTGGCACAAGCAACACCGATAAAAGCTTGTCCCCTGAATTTAGCCCTGTAGGTACCCGCAAAATGTCTTCCACCGTTGATCGGCTTTTCATGTAGTTGCTTGATGCTGCTTGGGCCAGAAGGGAAATGTGCTCTGTGCATCGACGCAATTTATAGAACTGTGAGTCTCAGAAAAATAGCCACGCAAACCCGTTGGGAAAGGATTTTCCACATGCGTTAACAGACAAGAGCCACTGCTGTCTCATGTGCTGCCCACGGCTTGCACAGAGCTCCCGCACAGCGGCACAAGATGATCTCTGGACCCGGCATCTCAACCAGAGATTGCCGTGGACTGAGCTTCAGAGCTATCCTTGATGGATGGCGTTTCAACGTGCTCTGGCACAGTGGCCGAAAGATATCAAGATGAGGCGAAACCAGCCATATCTGTCGTGATTGGTAGGCCGGACGTCAACATCTCCATCTCGCATGGAGTCTAGCATGGAACAGCGGTAGCACGATCATGGATGGGGAAAGAGCTTCATTACCGAGTGGGGCTTCTAATCAATGGAAGCGGACCTCATGAGATTTAGCACCGTCAAAGAAATGCGAGTGCGGGTTATCATCAAGCATCAGAAAAGGGAGATAGGGAATATATAGATAGAGTTTGCGCACGAATCTAGTTTTCTCTCTTCATCCACGATCAACTTACACTCTTTTGTACCAGCTACTACGTCTTTGACAACTTACACTCCCTTAACAACACTCTAAACCACTCTATACCACCACCACCAAACACCAACCCAAAACAACCTTTTACCGCCAAAATGCAGTTCAACGTTGTCGCCATCTTTGCCGCCGTCGCCGCTGTTGCCTCCGCTCAATCGTCAGTCTCCCCTATGTTGCGTAATCGACGAGCTTGCGAGCCTCGTCAAAGTCAGAACCACGTCCTAACAGCTTGATAGTACCGTCACCGTTTACGAGTGCGAGCCAACCGTCGCCCCAACTGGAGTCATGCCTTCCGCTGGTTTCCCAACAGCCTCTGGCGCTGTCGGCTCCACCGGTGTTGTTACCGGCCCGGCCCCAACTGGCTCCCCAATCTTCACCGGCGCTGCTTCCGTCAACGGCGCTTCTGCCCTCGGCATGATCGTTGCTGGTGTTTTCGCTCTCGTATGTCTCCATACTCAGCTCGTATAGCTACCTAGCTCGTGTTTTGGCAGCTGCCAATGGCAACCTGTCCAGAATCCATGCTTGGCGCCCCAGCCTTATATCGATGAGCCTTACTAACTCTGTCACAGCTCATCTAAATGTACTAAGACGGACGCGCTCTTCATTAGACAGGCGTTATGAATCAACAGACATTTACGATACCACAACTCTTGCTTCCTTTGATACCCCGTTTGCGAGATTTGGTCAAGTTGGAGAGAGATAGACAACTGGACATAGAGATAGACAAATAGACTTGTTACACTTATCAACCGTCCAAATCATGGTGTCACGTCCTACAGGTGAATATTGTGCTGGTACTGGTGAGAGCAGGCCGCGCACAGGTGCGTCATGATCAATCGCTTCCATATGGTGAGTTGATGGAGTACTCGTCATGTTAGGGTAGAAGCCAACTACTATCAAATTACGGAGTGTAGTCGGTGGTGTTATGATGTTAAAGAACATGCCCGTAATAGGACACCAGGGTGTTTCACGTTCAGAGCCTCGGTCATTCCGACTCAAGAACTTGGCGCAGCATGAGCTTCAGCCACACCACGTCTTGTCGCACATATATTGACCCGAAACCCCGCATTTCGGTGAAAGCGTCTCAAGTGTTCAAATAGCCTTGTGGTTGGATATATATACTGCTTGTTCCTTCAATTGGGTGCATCTCTGATGAACCACTGTTTCGTAAGATACGAACTGACCTTAATCGCGCATCGTTGAAGAGCTTCAGCATCTCTCAGCTCCCCCCACCCAAACACCATAGCATTTATCCCAATCTTCCAATAATCTCACTACTCAAAAGCCACCTAAACCCATCAAACAAGCACAATGGAATCCTCCAACGCCTTCGCAAACGCAGCCACCACCCTTGACCTCTCCACCATCACCCGCCTTCTCGGTCCAGTCTTCGCCCTCAATGCCTGGACCCTCGTCATGGAAGGCGTAATGTTCTACTACCGCCTTCCGGTATATCAGCGTCTCAACCTCGTCTCCCAAAACACTCTCACTAGGGAGGAAATCGATAAAAAAGTCCCAGCGAGCGTCAGATTCAAGGGGGACAACTTCAACCACTTGATGGAGCAGCCGACCAACTTCTACGCCGTGATGCTTGCACTTGCTCTGGCGCATGGGAAGTTGAGTGCCGGAGGCGAGACGGCGTTGCGGACAGATGTTGCGCTTGCTTGGGGATATGTGGCGTTGAGGATCATTCATAGCTTTGTGCAGGCGAGCAGCAATCAGGTTTTGGGGAGGTTCAAGCTGTTTGTTACGAGCTCGGTGGTGCTGGGGGCTTTGACTGCTAGGGGTGGACTTATGGTGTGGAGAGGACTATAGATTGGCAATTGGTATGTGGCTTGAGGCGAGAGTGGTAGGGGCTAGAAACTCTTGATACTCATGTAGCCACGTTTCAGCAATAGGTTCTTAAGCCTCGAGAATGGTAAGTCATATACCCATTATCATCATCTTAAGCATATATAAGCGCCTCGAGCATAATCAAAGCCATGTCCACAACGCCCAGATTGACCCACCGCGAAACTCCCGCTGCCCAAATTAAAGTTTCTTTATATCACCAGCGCGTTTGCTCCTTCTCGTCGTCATCTCTCTTAGCATCAACCTCAAGCTTCTCGACCTCACTCAACAACTTCCTTTCCTTCTTCGGACTCTGCAAACTATCCTCCACAACCTCCATAGCCGTCGCCTTCCTCTCTTCACTCTCAGCCTTCTCCATTGGATTCTTTTGGTTTTCATCCATTTGGACTACCTTCTCCGGCTTGATCTGCTTAAAAACCCATCTAGATGGGAAGTTCTCATCCGCGGTGATTTCGGTCTTCTGGCCTTCAGGAATCATCTCGTGCTTCAAATCCCATCCAGCTTGGCGACAGAGCTCGGAGACAACGATGTCGCAGTCGCCCAAGAGGTCGATGTCGAAATAGATGTGCCTGACGGCCTCGCGAGAGATGTATATCGATGGGACGTCGTGGAGGAAGTCGACTACATCGGATACCGGTGCGACCTTGAGGGAGGTACCGATGACTACCACAAGGTCGACGAGATCCTTGTCATGGTTGACAAGCCTCTCATGGAAGGTGTTTGGCAGAGCTTCGCCGAAGAAAGTAATATCTGGCTTCATGACACCTGCTTCTGGCATGTTGTAAGCCTCGCCCTCGTCGGAGCTATCCTCCCAGGGACCTTTCTTCTTCTTCTTTACCAGTCCATTCTTATTCCTCTTCCGCTTCTTCGATGCAGTATCGGAGTTCTGCAAACAGCGCTTGCAGCGGGGAATAATATCTGCTCTGATATCTGGGAAAATCTCCTCGCCGGGCACCTTGGCATGACACTTTGTGCAAGATGCAGTGGCGAAGGAGCCATGGCATTGAATAAGCTTCTCTGGCAAGAGACCAGCTACACCTTCGATGTTGTCGATGTTTTGGGAGTAGTTTGTTAAGAGCTTGCCTTTGTCTTGAAGGAGTTTGATGAAGGCATGTGTTGGTGTAAACCTCTTTGCATCCGGGATAATCTCCTTTGCAACGCTGTAGAAGATTTCTGGATTGTTGTGGAAAGTCTCAATCTCGAATACGTCTTGTGGATCGTTTAAACCCAGGTGCTCTAGCTTTGAGTACAATCCGATGTCCTTGGATCTGAAATCAGGTATTCCCAGTGATGTCGATATGCCGGCGCCTGTGAGCACCATGATGTTCTTAGAATTCCTGAGCAGCGTAATAGCATCGTTTACTGTATTGTAGGTGTTGAGCTTTGCGCGCTTGTTCATCTCGCGGATCAGCGCCCATTGGATATATGGATAGAACGCATCATCTTCAGCGTCCTCCATGAAGGATGGTGGTAGACAACCAAAAGCAGTTATTAACTTTCTTGCTGAAATCTTGCCAGACTCAATTGTGAAATCGATCAATGCTCTTGGGCCGTTAGAGCGGAGGAGAGACCGGTAATAACGGGCTTCCTCTAGAGTGCAGATATCTGGGGATGCTAAAAGTGGTGTCAGTCTGTGATGTAGAGTTATATGGCACAAAGGAATAGCAAACATACACTCTTGCAGCAGTCTGTCGTCTCCAATCTCTGGGAAGTGGTCGTCAAACAACGACTTGTCATCATCCTCGTTCACAGTCCCTGCATCAGTCTGGTCGGTCGTAGTAGCCACACTCTCAGCCCTCTCTAGCTGGCGTTTCTCAATTGGCGCCGCAGCCTTCTGCATAACACCCTGTCTATTTTGACCTGACTGTCCATTCATGTCGTGAAGCGTTTGCGTAGCTGGCATCCTGTACGCATGGCCGTTATTCGGTACAGAGGCAGGTTGCGCCCCATGGTTGACAGGCGCAAAGCCATTACTCGGCACAACGCCCTGCGGTGGAGTTTGGCGGTTGACAGTGGTAAATCCGCTATTGACAGCCGCAAATCCGTGGTTGACAGGTTGGACGCCGGACTTTGGCGCAGAATCAATGTTCACGGCACTGAATCCATGATTGTTGAACGTGGACTGTTGCTTTGTACGTGGGGTGGTCTTCTCGTCGTCGCTGTCACACAGGTCAACAACTTCATGCGGCTGCATTTTGGTAGTGACTTCCAGTGAAGTGCTGTGCATGACCAAGTCGTGGGCGCGGTTGGCGGAAGACGATAACAAGTTGTGACAATGGTTAAGTCGGAGTTGGACCCGGATGGTCGTCGCGAATTCCTTATCGTGTCCGATAAGGACGCGTTTAAGGTGAGCTGGAAGTGGCAGCTTGACATTGCGCTAGCCTGAGTTGAGCTCTAAATGTTCAGGTGAATTATTAAGGAAAAAAAGCAATGTCTGATAATCAAGAGGAAGTTTTGTGGCTTGCACATTGTTAATGTTACCAGTTAGTGTAAAAATTGAACTTGAGCGACTTCTGCTTCCCCAGTTAAGTCACTGCATAGTCGGAGGCTTGATGTTAGACCTTGGTTTCCTTGTTCCCAAAATATCTACGAATCTCAAACTAGTTCTTGGGCCAGCAAACGCAATGCTAGAATGCTACAATCTACCCTGAACGCCCACAAAATGTGTCATGCGTGTCACATCATTATTCTATTAGACATTGCCATTTTACAGCTTGTAGGACCACTCATGCTCCTCCTCGCCGTACTGTCTGGCCTCGATCCAGTCTTTCATCTTCTGAGCAATCTCACCGGCCTCCTTGCCCTCTGGCAGACCACAGTCAACCATTTTGCCCTTCCACGAGATGTTGCGGACTGGAGAAACAACAGCAGCAGTTCCAGATCCGAATACCTCGATAAGTCTGCCGTCATTCGCCGCCGCATCAATCTCAAACATGGTGCACTTCCTCTCGCTGATCTTCCATCCCTCTGGCTCCAATCTCTCTCTTGCCAAGCTGAGAACAGAGTCTCTGGTAACACCCTCAAGGATAGTTCCATCGATTGGCGCAGTGATAAGCTCTGGCTGACCAGTCTTCTTGTCCTTGATAGCAACGAACAAGTTCATGGTTCCGACCTCAGTGATATACTCCTCCTCTCCAAACAACCACAAGTTCTGGTGGAAACCACGCTTGGCGGCCTCGAGCTGTGGAACAATGCATGGCGCGTAGTTGGCACCGAGCTTCATGTTTCCGACTCCTCCTGGCCATGCGCGGACGGCATAATCGGTTGCCTCCAAAGAAACAGCCTTGAAACCGGTTGGGTAGTATGGGCCAACTGGGGAGGCGATACAGAACATCAGAGCCGAGCCTGGTGGTCCAACACCGAGGGTGCGCTGGGTACCGATCATGGTTGGGCGAAGGTAAAGAGAGTATCCCTTCTCAGCTGGTACAAAGCGCTCCTCGAGCTGAACGAACTTGGCAATCAGGTTGGTAAGCTCTTGTGGGTCGAAAGTTGGAAGCGCGATGCGTGCGGAGGACTTGTTGAAACGCGCCATGTTCTTGGCTGGGCGGAAGAGACGGAGGTCGCCATCTTTATTCTTGTAGGCCTTCATGCCTTCGAAGCACTCAAATGCGTAGTGAAGAACGCATGACGCTGGGTCCAAGGAAAGGTTCTGGTAGGGAGTAATCTTTGGCTCCAACCATCCTATCACGAATCAGTCTCACCTCGCAACAAAATGTTTTAACGATAAGTACGCACCATCTTTAGCAGTCCACTCGCAAGAGAGCATGTGGTCGGTAAACTTCTGTCCAAAGACCAGCTCATTTGGAGGAGTGAGCTCCTTTGGAGTGGTGGTCTTGGTGATCTTAAGCTTTGAGGAGTCCATTCCGGCGAGTTGTGCTGAGCTGTATAGCCTTGCGGTAAGGGGAGAATTGGTGTTCCATTGCTTTTGTACGAGACGTCTGGGCGTAAAGCCAGCAGCTAACGACTTGATCTTCATTTTTCTTTGGTTGTGCAAGTCAATTGGCTTGCTGTGTGTGATGTGGAGAGAGTGCGGGGCTTTGGTGTTTATAAAGTCGCGAGTGATGGCAATGGCCCAGGACTATAATTGCCGACTTCGGGTGAGTAAGCCGCGTCTATCCTCGTCAGAGCCGTCACAGGCCGCGTTCAAGACAATGGTAAGAAGCCAAAGACTCATAAGGTTTCATTTCATTATGTAGCAGACATCTCAGAAGACACTTTTCATGATTCTACAAAACAAAATTGATCGGTGGACATCGGATATGGCAAGTTCGGTGTTGAAGACGCTTATGGACGTCAACCGGTTCAACCAATCGTCACGATTCCTGGGTGACCACCTGTATCCAGCAAGGCCACGAATTTCCCTCGAGGCTGAAGCTTAGCTGCCTCAATGAGCCCCACGAACCACCCTCCTTTGTACTATTACCTCGCCAACATATGATATTCTCATGATATCGATCATTCTAGACATATAGTGAGCCTTGAGAGGCCACCCATCTTGATAATCATGTTCTCTGCGCTGAGCAAATCGTTCTCCTCAAACATCAACTCGAACTACAACATAAGCCCTCAACTGTCATCTGTTTCCGGACCCTGGAAGATATTTGACGCCAAGAATAAAAAGACTTCAAAGGATGTCTCGGTATTTGTCTTTGATCGCAAGGGTCTGGAAGCGCATTCCGGTGGCGTAGGGAGGGCGAGCGCTTCCAGCCATAGGAAAGCTGTGGAGGAAGTGGTGGACAGACTGAAGAAGGAGGCCTCGAGTCTGGCACGACTACGGCATCCGAACATTCTGGAGCTCGCAGAGCCAGTAGAAGAGACTCGAGGCGGGGGACTGCAGTTTGCGACGGAGCCAGTAACGATATCTTTGGCTGGACTGCTGGCGGAGAAGGACGAGGAGGAGAGAGCTGCCGGGGTTGGCGGGCGCTCGAGTCGATATGTGACGGATGATGGTGAGGGACACAGGAGGAGGAGAGACGTGGAGATAGATGAGCTGGAGATACAGAAAGGCCTGCTTCAAATCAGTAAAGCGCTCGAATTCTTGCATGATAATGCAGGATTGGTGCATGGTAATTTGACACCGGATGCCGTGTACATCAATGCTAAGGTGTGTGACGCTCTTTGCTTGCATATAATGAACAACTTGGCTAATAGAAAGCAGTCCGATTGGAAAGTCAGCGGTTTCTCTTTCCTCGGTCCTCCGGATAACTCCGACAAGCCAACATCAGTGACCCCAATCTTCCTCTCCGAGATCCTCAATTTAGATCCAAGGCTGCCTCGCTCAGTGCAACTCAACCTCGACTATGCATCGCCAGATTTCGTGCTTGATACAAACCTCAATGTCTCGGCAGATATGTTCAGCTTGGGTCTCCTCATCGTGGCTCTTTACAACTCTCCCCACGAATCACCGTTACATGCCAACTCGAGCGTCAGCACATATAAGCGATTGTTCGCCTCCTCGTCCACCATTCCATCTGCACAAAATAACTACCTGGCACCCCAACCTGTGCCCAAAGACCTCAATAGTGTACTTCCTCGATTAATCACTCGTCTTCCAGCACAGAGAATGAATGCAAAGGAGTTTCAACAATCCGCCTACTTCGACAACATCCTTGTCTCTACCATCCGCTTCCTCGATGCCTTGCCAGAGAAAACTCCAACAGAGAAAGGTGCATTCTTACGAGGATTATCGAGAGTCATTCCTTCATTCCCGAAGAGTGTGATGGAGAAGAAAGTGCTGCCAGCACTCCTAGAGGAGATGAAGGATAAGCAACTTCTGGGTCTGATACTGCAGAATATCTTCAAGATTATTGAATTGCTGCCTAGTGGTAAGCGGTCGTTCACAGACAAGATCTTGCCAAGATTCAGAGAGATATTTTTGAGTGGTGCGAAGCCAGTTGTTGGCGCGACAGCCGAGCGCGATACCGGAAAGGAGGCTGGTCTTGCCGTGCTTTTAGAGAACTTGAGGATCATCGTCTCGAACTGTTCTGGCAAGGAGTTCAAGGACGAAATCCTCCCCATCATTCAGCTTGCGATTGAGTCGCCAATCCATTCAATTGTTGATGCTGCTTTACGCTCCTTGCAGATCGTCCTGCCAGTGCTGGATTTCACCACCATCAAGAACGAACTCTTCCCAGTCATCGCTTCCGTCTTCTCGAAAACCTCCTCTCTCGGCATCAAGGTCCGAGGTCTGGAAGCCTTCGTCACTCTCTGCGGTGGGTCTGCGTCTCGTCCTCCTACGCCTACCGACGATGGTCTCTCTGGCTTTACCCAGCTTAAGAAAGCAAAGTCAGCCATCAGTGTACTGGATAAGTATACCATGCAGGAGAAGATCGTGCCGCTGATAAGAGGAATAAAGACAAAAGAGCCTGCAGTTATGCTAGCTGCGCTCAAGGTTCTGAGGCAGGCGGGAACGGAGGCAGATACAGATTTCATTGCATTGGAGATCATACCACTTCTTTGGGCCATGGCATTAGGCCCACTTCTTGACCTTAAGCAGTTCCAACAGTTCATGGAGCTGATCAAGAGCCTTGGTTCCAAGGTCGAACATGAGCATTCTAGCAAGCTGGCGGAACTGAGTGGCAGCGTGCCAAGCATGAACGACAGCAATGCAGACTTCATGTCCTTTGGCGATCTACCTGCAGCTTTCCACTCTGCACCGCCTGGTGGAGCCGAGGAAGACGACTTCGAGAGACTTGTTACTGGGAAGTATAGTAGCTCTCGGCCAACGACTAGGAACAACACTGTAGCAGATGGTGGGTGGGACGCAGCGCCAACAACAAGAGCGAAATCAACGATCAAACCAGCGCCAGCATTCTCGTGGTCAACTACTAGCTCGCCAGCATCCGGGCCACCATCGCCTGGTATCGGCTCACTGGCAGCTGCCATGAAACCACAATTGAGGACCATAACACCGGACTTAAAGTCCTTTGGGACTCTCCAACCACAGAGTACGCAATTTTCACAGCCATTACAACCATCCAGACAAACGTCATACTCTCAACACATTCAACCAACGCAACCTGCCGCTCGGCCATCATCATTAAACTGGCAAGCAGCCACGAACGCAGCGGTAGTAAATCCATGGCCTAGCAACCCTCCGGCAATGAACACTATGCTACCTGTTAAGCCATGCTACACCTCCGCAAACTCCACATCTTCCATGTCGAATACATCGAATTCGATGTCTAAGCTGTCCATTGCTCGGCAGCAACGGACGAGCTCCCAACCGAGCACACCTTTCTCGTTGCCACCACCGCCGACGTGGAACCAGGCCCCTATACCGGCTCAACCTCAGCATAGGGCGTCAGATAGTGGAGGATTTGGTGGCTTCCAGACACCTGCTACTCAGCCAACGGCACAAAAGAAGGGATTAGATGCTTGGGAGAGTTTACTATAGTCGAAGGTTTGGGTATGTAGACCGTTGTAGACAGTGACTAAGTGACTGCTATCATCCGGCCTGACCTTTGTGCCTGACCTCGCACTCTCTGATATCATTTGAAGCCTACACCAGGTAGTGGTCGTGATCTGGGCCGCAATCTTCATAGACAACGTTGCCGAGTGGTTCTATCGGATACGCCATAATAAACCGTTGCAATTCCTCACTGCATCTGCCACCTACAATCAACAAAGTTCTTCGAACGGACCGTTAGTATTCTTCAACCGACACGTCCAACATTTTTACATCTACGCCATCTTACACTTCTACACAAACTTCATCACAGTTCTTGATGAGCTTTCAAGACAACGGCGCAAGTACGACTTCAGCTCGACCAGAATAAGCTAGTTTCCGCCAGGTCTACAAGAATCATCATCAACAACTTCACAACGATCTTTAAAACCTGGTCCGTAGACCCTTAAGTCTAAACTTCGCTTCACTTTAAACCACTCAACACAACCTCAACGGGCCTCCACACAGCCACCATCCTGCCTCCCACATCAAACATCACCAACTGTAACCTCACCACTAACCCACGCCAACCTTTCGGCTACCAAGCCGAGCCCCAATCCTTCAGCGCCTCTTTCAACGATCTCCTCGGGCCTTACCACTCCAACGTCATTTCAGAGTCAGTCTATAGGAAGCCTGTTCGCCTCCTCGAAGATCCTCACCCGGCTGTCTGTGTCATGAGCCTTGAACACCACATTCCAGCTGCCAGGTGGACTATTATGCATACGTTACATAATGTGCACTTACAGGTTTGATCGCAGGGAGGCGGGGGCCATTGTTGATAGGTTTTTGGTCGGTATGAGTGCTCACGAGTTGAGGGGTGTGGAGGAGGGGTTGAGATGATGAGGACGGCGATAATGAGAACACTACTGACATGAAGGGCGAGAAGAGAGGCTGTTCGTCAAACCCAGAACCACCAGGCTAGGAAAGTTGAGACGAAAACGGCGTGCATAGGGAACCAGTGGAAGCTCCAGCAGAAGAGGACCTTGAGGAATGCTGTAAGAAGTGCTGCGGGCAGGCTCGCAAAGAAGAGGGCTAGGCTCTTGATGATCAAAGACGGAATAAAGAAGGAAATAATGCAGAAGGAGATGGAAAGGTTGAGAAAGACGCCGGAGATGCATATGGCTAAGGTGGATGAGAAGAGGAAGCAACAGAATATTTTAAAGGAGAAGGATTCGGCGACCGAGGAGGAAGCTGAGGACGTCTTTCGGAAGGTGGATATTTTCAAGCACGAGGAAGAGGACGACGAGGTAGATTTTGCTGGCATTTAAAGTGCTGGCTGCTTAGATGGTTTGCCCTGAGCTCGAACTGCAAGTCTGGGGATTAGGCGGCGCTTCAGAGTGCTTTACCGTCTCAAGTCAAGTGAGAGGCAAAGTTTTGGTGGGAGAGATAGTCGGCTGCATCTTTTGAACAAACTCAGGATCACCTCTCGAGAAATTTAAATGACATAGTTTCTTGGTGTTCTTATTCAACGAAAGACTACAGCCGGGAAAAGGAAAGAATGAGGCTGAGAGAAGTGAATCCAACGAGGAGGCACTCAATTTCCAGCTGTGCATTTCATAAAGAACGTGGCAACCGGCATTCTGGACAATATTTTTTTTTTACCAAAACTGCCGTTATGGCTTAAGCGTTGATGTCGCCTTACAGTCAAACCTTGCCAAGTCGATATCCTCGCTTTTATGATATTTCCCGCGGCACGCATTCTTTTTACAGCCAACTCCCGATACCACCAATACCTCCCCCAAAGAACGAAATATCGGATAAGTGCGAATATAGCAGAAATCCGGTGCCAAAAAAAATCCCACTATTTACTGCCCAATAGGCCGAAAGCCAGAGAGTCGAGACGCCAAGACACTGGCGCCACCTATATTTCTTATAGGCCTTTCACTATGGCAATATCCTCACTTACTGTATACGATCGAATTTACCGGCACGGATTATATGGTCAAGGCGAGGTTGACTGTACATTTGTCAGCTCTCGCACCTTGAGATTGATTCCACTTCATTTGGACTTGAGTTCATGAGTCAAACGGCACACGTGATAAATGATGCTAGCTTGGCTCTTTAAGCTAGCTCGGAAAATATCATTCATGTTGACAGAGTGCCTGAAACAATATTTAAATAGTGCTTACAATGAAGGCAACAAAAGCGGAATCGTTGATTTTACCTTTCATAACGCAAATGAACTTTAAGGCTAGATGGGGCCTAGCGACACTTTTAGCTTGTATTTCGCCTTGGCATTAGGCGCGGGTCCAACTCAGGATCCCAAAAATGTGCTCGGTTCGAGTCGGACTCGGACTTGAGTCCGTCCTCGTTTCTCTACCCACACTCGGCAGCGGAAGAAAGGAAGAGGTGCACCTTGCGCCCCATCGGTGCCGACAGCTTGTAGGCACATGTCAAAAACCTGGCCGTGCCGAAATCCAAGACTTGAACGTCACATATGTACCCTACAAATTTTGACCTGCCATCCTCGTCAATCTGGACGTTACATTCAGCCTGAATTTCGCCAATTGCTGTGACTTAGCGGCTCTTCAAGGTCTCTGGGTGCCAACATCGCCCAAGCTTCCAACCGAGCTGGGACACCTCCGAGGCTGGGAGTGTGGGCCTAGACGCAACGTCGTCCGCGGTCGATCCACATCAACTCCACCACGAAGCGTCAATCAGCAGTCATCCATTCCGACCTCGTACACAACGGCCCTTTTTGAGATGACGAATAAAACAACGGCCCACTGGAAACAAGAACGTTGCTGTTCAATATTACGACGTCTCCGTACTGTCGGGCATAGTCAGCCTGGCATTTTGCTGATTACTGATCACCGTCTCAGACTCGGGCATGGAGTTAAAGACGAGGGTCTAGGAAAAAAAATTCTATACATGTTGAAATGCAATAATACAGGGTATCTGAGACGCACGCTACGCAGGCCTGAATACTCCTCTCTAAATATATGATGACACTTTACCAATGCATATCCCATGAACCCTCGAAGCTGAGGAACGACCGTCCCAACCTCTGCGTCAAATCCGCTTCTCGTGATCAATGTATGCATTTCGTTTCTCATGATGCCTCACAGAGACACACTTAAGCTCATCGTTCGTCGGTCAACCTCAGACCCCATGCCGACAATACTTCCCTCTCCGCTCATGATGTCGCTCACATCATGGCTGAGCCCATCAAAGCGCAGCAAGCCAGAGCTCATGATGCCATTGCCTGTTCCGCCATTGTTACGCGTGGCCCATCTCCATCGCCCAATTAAGTTGTCGACCTCGGCCACTTCCGCTTCCGAGTGAGCCGTGAGAAGGAGCTGCATGAGAAAGGAAGACGCAATGCCAAAGTTGGTACGAGACCCTGTGAGATGATTAGCACTCGACATGATTGACGACGTTTCATCCACCTACAACTGTGCCAGAAGGCTTCCATGGCAGGTCGTCCTAGGACCTCCACAAAGTCTACTGCTTCTTTGGCACATTCCAATGCCCCTGACCTCGCAGCCATGCGGTTTTGCCGCGTAGCATGATCCTGCATCTCAGTACTACTCATGTTCTCTACAGGGCGTAGAATGGCTCTCAGTAAGGTCATGTTCGCGACGATGAATGCGAGTCTTAACGCATGATCCCCACTCATTCTCATGCTGCCATCAAATTCGAGCCCTTCCTTCTGGTATGGTGCCATGGCATCACTCCAATGTCTCAGTCTGAGGCGGAGAGGCCTTGCACGGTCAAATGACAACACAAAGTCCTTAGATGTTCTCTCAGAGGCACGGACAGTGAAAAATGTGTCAGTGATGTCGCTGACAATCGTTGTGAGATCTGTCAAAAGACGGAAATGATACTCCGCATCGACTAATTGCGAGGTTTCAGAGTCGTGTGGCCAAAGCGGTTGCACGTCAACGTCCTCACAGCGGATGTGGCTCGGCATGCCGGCTCCCAATGTCGCCCATTTGTCCATACTCACTATCGCGTGCCAGAGACGCTTTCTGAGAGCGAGCTCCCAGACAGGAATGTTCCACTCTGTCCCATCTCTGTTGAGTCCAAGGACATATGCTAAACTGACAGTCCATGCGATTAAACCAGTGTTCCATGGTGTCTCGTTGCAGTACTGATCGCTTGGCGGCCGCTGAAGAATGAGCAACGCAGCTTGAATGGATGATAAGCTAGGTTGGTGCGCTTCCTGCGTCAGTGCTAGCCACGAAATCCTGTACAAATGCTGAGAATGATCAGGACCATGTCCCATTGTGGCGCTGAGGTGGTCGTCATACTGCACAAATGGTAAGGCAGCTGCATACAGCGAAGCTGAAACCGAGAGCGGCAGGTTTTGGACAGCATGATTGCTCAACCCGCCGCTGACGAGGAGGTCAGATCTGGCGAATATTGGAAAATACGGGTCGATAAATCGAAAGTATAGCCCGAGTAAGCGAAAGCGCTGCTCATCGCTAAACATTTCATTGACCTCATGCTGAAACTGTGAAAGAGTATGATTGTCCACTCTTGGCTCCCCAAGGGAAGCGTGGTTCCCGTCTGTTAGAGCAAAAACCACATCCGGCGCGTCTTTCACCCCAGACGCATGAGGAACTCGAGGGATTTTCTTAACACGGCGGAAGTTCTGTCTCGACACAGTACATTCGTCTTGTTCATCGTAGTGGTAACAGCGCAACAAATATGGATTGACCTCCCCAGTCTCGCCTACTAAACGCATAGGTCTTGCAGAAAGAGGCCGCGGTCGAGCCTCAGTATGACTACCTGGCAGGCCAGGTGTCGCCCTGTGGAACTCTGAAACAGCGACATGGCTGAGCGAGTGTTCTTGTTGTGCTATATATTGGTTATGTCCAAGTCGCCTATCGTACATGTGGCCGTCAAAATGGGGTTGGTATGCAGTGTGTGAGTGATCTTGGTCGTGACTGAGGGCTGTCAAGTGAGGATCCAATGGTTGTGTATAAGGAGGGAATGACCGCTGATAACCTTCCGCGCTGCTGCTCTCCTGTGATGCCAGCGTAAACCTATCAATCTGCCCAGTTATTCCTGAATCGGGTGCACTTGATACTGGACTCATGCTTTGACCTGTTGACGTAGCATTCGCTTTTGGTCGCCTCTTCTTCTTGGGCCGCTCGACGAAGGTGCAATCGCGACCATGCAACTTGCACAGCTGACATGGCGGAGACACTTCAATCTTGCAGGCGACCTGGCGTGCGCGACAGAAGTCGCATGGTCGGTATTTGCGGGACTTGTAATTCCGTGGACCAGGTCCGGGTATATTAGACGCGAGTGTTGGCTGTGTTGGACGCTCGAGTTTAATGCTTTGTTCCGTCGAAGAAGGTTGAGAGTGATAGAAACCGGCTGGCGACAGAGATGCCTCTGGAAATGGGTCCATAGTTCCCTGTTCCAAGACGGCGGTGTGACCGCGACTATATCAAATTGGGAGAAGCAGCGGTCTGAGAGAAACGCGGATGTTGAAGGCGGTAGTGTTCGGCAACTAGGTGTATCAGTACTGGCACTCTATAGTGCACTGCTTTGCACGAGAGGCACGTTTGGGCAAATAATGCTATCCTAAGACGAGAGGAAATGTAGCAAGTTGCGCGTTTCTGTCGAGCGTGCAAAGTGGATCGGCGCCAGCCGATGGCGATCGAAGTGTCTTGATATGAAAAGGGTCTAATTTCGCGGGGATGGCGCACCTTCTATTGTCGGCGGAAAAGGTTGGAGGAAGTAAAGGTGAGCCGTGCCTGAGATTCGAGCTCGGTATAAGTGGAAGTTCCATAATGGAGACCTGCTTGCCATAGTTGAAGCGGGCACGTCGAGGTGTGGAAACAGGAACTCCTGACCAGATCAACATCTCACCACGCGCGCCAAAGTGGGAGAACAATTACTCTCCGCTTTCTCCCCATAGTACACTAACGTTCGGCCAAATTCGGCCGTCATGGGGGATATCTCTAGGGTCTCCACCATTGACATGTTCGCATCAGTGGCTGGGAGCTGTCTGAACCGCTGTCATCCGAAAGTTCAACGGCGCCATGAAATATAGGCTTCTCCTGCACGACACTCTCGCTCGTATCCTTGCACAGACGATTATACGAGAGTGCGTGGTGGATGTATTGACACGAAAACGGCAACACAGTTGTCGCCATGCTCATTCTTCCTTCTCTCTTGTTCCTGACACTGCTTGTTCCTCCGACGGTTTATTTTTCAGTGGACGCCAGGAGAAGCGATAGCCTGCGCTAGAATAAAGTGGTCTTCGTGCTCGTACGGAAGTTGGTTCGGTTACACAAAGTATTCCGTGATTCTTGGACCCCTGTCATCCTGAAGTATCCACTCCTGAACCGGGCGGACAACCATCCCGCACCCCCTTTCAATGGCTGCACGGCTACAACGCCAACGCCGTTCAAACTCAATCTATTTTAGTAGGCAATTACATTGCATCATTCTTCTGTCCAATTCTTCTCTCATTGAGTAGCACATATGCAAATCGGTAGTCAAGAAGGCCTAGACGAGACACCTTGGTACAAAAAACCACTCTAGGCACTACGAGCACGAGCCCAATCAAACCTCCCCAGAAGAAAGGCCTTCAGGCATATGAGTATGGCTGTCCTTCCCATTTATCGCAAGACATGGTATCCTTGAGCAAACCAGACAGCACCTAAACCAAATGCATCATGATATCTTTCGTACAATCTTCGCATATCGCCCTATTTCCGACGATTTGTGCCTAATTTGCCTCGGTAATATGCGCCAAATTGCGCGGTCCTGAACCCAATATCCCGTTCCGTCCCAGACTCCATATCATCATATTCGTTAGGTATCGTCACCACTCTTCATGTCCCGGAAGTTCGCTCAGTAACATTAGCGGATGCGGCATCATGAGGGGGTTCCGTTGTTGCCTCCGGAGTGTGTGCCCACAGTTGAGGCACGTCTTGTGCGGATTCTTACAGCGCTCCTCAAACGATCTGCAACTCGGCGTGTTTGTGTCGCTTCCTCGGTAGGCGTCATGGAAGTAGATGACTGTATCTGATCTCTGCCTGCTTCTCTTGCAAGTTGACGCAATGTGGCCATGCGCTCATGTACAGGCGCACGACGGAGAGCCAAGAGGCGCTGAACTCGGCTTCGGTGTACCTGATCGTTTGCGGCCGTTGACCCCGGCGGTGCTTCCGCTATTGTAGTATCATCTATCTCATTGACGACAGGTCTAAGATCAACACGGCTTTCTCAGTTAGTCAAACGTACAGCTGAGAGTCACTCGATTGACTTACCATAGGGGGCAAGTGCTAGACAGGTTAAGCAGCCACGGATCAATGCATGCTGGATGATATTGGTGGTTGCAAGGAAGCACGCGCACGTCTTCTCCCTTCTTGAAATCCTCGGTGCAGATGCTGCATCCAACGTTGCTCCCTTGTGCTCGAGGCTGTGGTTGTCCCTTCGTAGCACCCTCATCCGAAGCCTCCCTTGAAGCCTCTGGAATGTGCACAGGTGTAGTATGCGACTGTATTTCGTTCCTTGTTTGCTCAGGCGTCTTATCGACACTGGATGTTCGCACCTCCTTTGAGGGTGCTTGCATTTCGACGTCGCTGTCCTCGTTTTTAGCCACCACCGGGTCTCCAAACTTGACGATGGGTATGGTCTCCAACATCGCCTTGGCCAAACCTTTGGCACGGCTTCGGCGTGGCTGTCCACCAACACTCATACGAGGTCCGTAGCGCTCCGGATTCGTATGCGCTCTCCACGCGCCAGTCGTAATTATGGCAATGAATAGTATGGTGATGACGCCGCTAACCGCATACAAGATGCTCATGGCTACAGCCGGCGTTTGACCAGTTGTGGAGCTTTGTGTAGGTTTAGGAAGTGGTACTTCGCTTGCCGTATCCAGGAGCGAGATGCTCCCTGTAACTTGTCTTGTCTCTGGTTGCGCGAGCCAGGGGATGAAGTTCATGACGGTGGTGTAGTCACTAAACGTATAGTAGTTAGAATAATCGCGCTCCTCGATGCCTTTTATGTCGCAACGCTGGTTATCAAGATTCGTGTAGAGAACGATCGCTCTTGGTTCTTTTCTTCTCAATTTGTCCAGAAGTGCTGCAGGTGATACGCTTGACGTCCTTGAATTGCTGTTGCATCTTACGAAGGCGATGTCTGCAGTGTTGATGCCCTCCAAGGTATCCATATTTACCCACCTGAACTCTCCCTCGGGGCGGACGAGCTGCGCATCTTGTTAAGGCTACATCATAACACTGGACGGGTTACACCTACCTTGAGCTCAATGATGCTGACCCCTTTACCAGCCCCTACTGTTAATGGCTCCACCGGTATACTCCCATTTGGTTCATACTGTAGATACAGCTGTGCGACCTGCTTCGACGGCCATGTCTGGGTAGCAAAGACGTCAAGCGCGCCGGCTACAGAAACGAGCATAAGGATGAACACTGCGAAGGTAGACATCGGTGTATATTGTTGCGGCTTTCGACGAAGAAGCATTTTTTGGGAAGAAATGATATAAGTAAAATCGAGGGCAGTCGAGTATAACCGCTGATGTCGCTGCGCAGGGTTTCAAATCGGAATTGGTGTCGTTCCGCTAATTCAGGGTCGGCGGGATGAGCATATTGTAGGTAAACATCAAACGGGTCGCTGGCGCGATTTGTGAATGGTAAAGTTATAGAGTGTTCTAGGTCGTGTCAAAGGTGCGAGGTTCGAGGAACGGCTGATGGATGACGGTTAGACATGATGCAGAGGGTTGGCCTAAGCGTACATCGTACGCTGCGAGACATGGCGTGCGGGGCTCACTGCCGGGCACTAAACCGTCAGGGGTCAGCCACCCGGCACCTGGATCTGTCAGCAAGGTGAGCATCAGCCACTTCGCGACCTCACTCCATGAAGTTGTTTACTGAGCATGTCAGCCATCAGCATGCCCTTTAATCCAAATCTATTCGACGTCTTACGTTCGGGATCGCGGATGATATCAGATGGCTTCATATCTCCTCCACATAAACTAACTATCTGCTACATTTCTCTCCTCCAACTTTGCTTTGATTATTTATCATCCCAGCTTCTTGGCGACCGAATATGATGCGTAGACCGAGACTGCATTCATACAACTTCTAGTGGATATTAAGATGGCTTCACGGCTTCGTCCAAAATGGAATTATAGAGTTCCGAGCCGTATCCTTGTAAACTGCCTGGCTGTGCCACGTTCAAGGTTATGGCTGCGGAGAAAGTCATTTTTCATATCTCCTCCATGTCATCAAGGTCGTCCATGGCTGGGAAGTCTCCAACCTCGATCCTCTCTGGCCTCACGAAAACACCATACTTTGGTCCACCCCCCTGACCCCAATACCTGGTTCCTCCAACACTTCCGTCATTCTTTCCTACCGGCTCATCAAGCTTAACGCCGACCCACGCACCAAGGCTGCCCGGGATCTCGTTGACATCTCCCACATACATGATCTCACCTCTCCTGGCATCATCTCCACCCACTCTGCACCTCTTCCCTACCGCAATGCCTCTCGACTCTACCTCCGACTGAATAGCTCGAACCTTGGCCTCCTCCAGTGACGGCGCATCGGGGTTGAACCTGCCGAGCCTTTGAGACTTCTTCCATGCAAGGACACTGTCTGCCTTTTGCTCGTACTCCCCGGCTGGCATCACATACTTCTCCACCGCCGAGGTATCGTTGAAATTTTGCCTAGCTCCTGGTGGCCTTGAATCGCCAATCTATCGCCTGTCAGTGCCTGCTCATGCGATCCTTTAAAATCACGTGTAAACGGTTCAGGAAACTCACGTGCAGCTCAGCATAGGCGGCGATCGGGAAGCCCGACAGTTGAGTGTGCTCCTCATCGGCGTCCTCAACTGCAATGCTTATGCCGCCGGACTTTAACGTGATGTTTTGACAGTTCGGAGGTACTCCTGTGACAGCCTCGAGCTTTGCCTTCAGCTGTCCAATGGTCCAGGAAGGGGTAATACGGCGCTCGGAGTGGTTGTTGTCCGAGTAGATCAACATCGGGATATCGTGTGCGGTCTGCATGGTGACTGTATTTTCGACGACTTTAGCGGATGTGAATTATATGTTTTGTGAGTTTTCGTTGCTTGGAAACAGATGTGTAAGGTTTTGGAAATGTTCCGCATGGAAGGTGCTTGAAGTTCTGACAGCGGCTTAAACGAGACTAGTGTGCCGCTGCCTCCTCGACTTACCAATCTTCCACGCAACGTCAGACGTCCACAACCACGGAATTGGGTTTGAACTTTTTCCTTAAGACTGCCTCCTTCCACAACCCAACGAGGTACACAGCAGAACATAGACCAAGATCAATTTCTCAGTCGCTGCCTAACACTAAGCGCGAGGGTTAGTATTGTACACGCAGTATCCTGCCAAATGCGCATTGGCATGGGAGCATGAAGTACTGTAGCCCAAGGACGGCTCAACCGAAGCCACTGCGCACCCATGGCATGATCGCTGTTTGCTGTCTGCCTCGATACTGATGCTCGCTCGTTTGTGCTTCACAAACGGAGCAGTTCAAGAGGAGTTCCTCAGCTCGGACCGCGCCGTTGCCGCGCGATGTGGTATCGCTGTTGCTCGGACTTCGAGTACGCACTCTCTGCCACCAAAACCATTGGCTCGCAGGCGTTTGCAGATCAGCCCTGTAAGGGGCTTGATGCTCGCACATCTGCCATCGGGAGCCCCGAATTGAGGCGATAAATCACAATAGTCGTCATTTTTGACCTGTCAGTGGTTTGCGGAAAAGGTTATTTATTGCACTTTACCAGGAATGTTTCACTAATGACGATTACCGTGAATCGTGTTGATTTTTGTGATGGGCGGAGCGAGGCACTTCTGCTATCCACTTTCACAGGGGATCCAGCCTTCTTTAATGTCTCGAATTGGAATCAATTCATCAAGCGGAATTGAGATTCAGTGTGTGTTTCATCTGCAAAGGATCTTGATCTATGGCATCTGAGATTCCATTTGGTGCCCGGTTTGCTGCCTCACAATCGATTATGGATCAACGCCGGCAGCCGTGCCTAGCCCAAGTCCCATTTCTAGACCGCCCAAACTGCATGAAACGACTTGTAACTTACGAGAGCAGCATGCCGAAGGGTTCTGACCGGATATTGTCACATGGAACTGGTGGTGGCGATCTTCTGGCAACCTTCAAGCATTGCAGATTCAGTTCGTGAAGTAGGATCTTGAAAGTGCTCAAGCTACTCAGTATACGAGTCAGATCCGTGCAAACGGCGCACTGGGGCAAGGCGAGCTGCATTAACAAAGTCCTTGACATAAGTGGTTTTATGTAGTTAATTGAGAACCAGACAAAGCCAACTAGGATGAGGCCGTAGGGTCCCATCATATGTGGCCAATTTCGACGATAGTCAGCGTCAAAGTATGGTACGCTGTACTGTGTTACCTTCCATATAGGCCTGATATATGTTTGTGTAGCATGCAAGAGACGCCTAAGGCACTAACCGGTCACCAAAGGCTACAGGCGCACACTGAACATAGATAGAGCAGGCGGAACTCGACAAAGAGCCGCAAGCTCGGATAAGATGATGACTGCCCTATGTTACTGATGAGAATTTTCATACATCTCATATATGGCAGACAGGCACATTGATTAAAGCGCTCTTCGACCCTGATCATCTCTAATTTCGAGGTAGTTTTTGTGTCGGATGTCGGCATGGATTGTCAAACTCAAATAGAGTTTTGGAATATTCTCCGAGTTGAAGTCGTGAACACACACCGCCATCTGGAACAACACACAGTGTTATGGTATTGTGGTAGGACAAACTCCGAGAGTCGACAAGGAACACGTGTGCTTCAAGCTCTTTGGCTGATTGCATGGCTGTTGCAAACGGGCCCAAATGGTGGGGGTGGGTTCGTGCTTGAGCGATGTTTCGGAAGCACTACAAGGCCATTATCGTCAGCGTCCTTCGGGCATTGACATGCCATCGAAGGTTTCTTGGCTGATGCAGCACATCTGTGAGGTCTGGGTATGGGAAGCGAGCCCTGGGTTGCTGATGTTTAGCGCGCCGGGGAGACACCCGAAGGCCAAGGAAGGTCTGCCAAGAGCAAGGAAGGCATCATCAAACATGCCAGAAGTTCGTCACAACCCTGACTTGGCCTTCCATTAATGCAAGGCATGCTTCGTGCAAATTGCGGTGGCAATGATATTCCAGTTGTCCCAGACCGCCTTTTGCAATTCTTGAATTCATGCCCGATTTCTGGAAGTGATGTACGGCCCGTCGGAAAATTCCAAGGACTTGGGTGTTGCTGATAAGTGCCAAGCCAACCCGACGACAGCTCTGCAGCAGTGGAAACGACGACCCGGATGGAGAGGAGCAGCTTCCCTCAGCATCACCTCTTCGCAAGATGATGCTGGGACCTCGGAGAAGTCGCGGCGCCCTCTTCGTCGGACTGAAAAGGAATATGGACGTCAACCAGCGCCATGATGAAGTGGAAAGATGTGTTAATATAGGTGCCAATCCATGATTGTCATGGCGGATCTTAGATCTATTTTAGAATAGGGCTGCACTCTAATTTAGCCAAAGTCCGAGAACACACTCAGCAGAGCCCAAAGAAGGCAAACGGCCAACGTTCCATCGCTAAATGGGACTCCCGGCGACATGGATGCACTCTTGATAGGATGCGACATCTCACATACAACTATACAGAGGAGTTGTGTCCGTCGAGCCCTGCTGATGGTTTTGCGATCACACCGCCACGTCCTCCCTGACGCCTCGAATGGCCTTTCAAATTGACAGCGAGTTGTGATCTGGCACGTCACGGGCGCCCTAAAGTGGCAATGCCAGGACCTGCCTGAGAGATCTGTACAGCGGCGTGAAGCAAAGCATTTGATACCCATAACGGCGCCCAGTTGAAGCGTGTGGTCGAATGAACTGTTAGCGGCAAGGAGAAGATTCTGATCATGCACGACTTCGTGGCATGACGAAACATACCTCCAGAGTTATACTTGGGACTCTTCACATCTCTGCCCATATCCAGCGTCGTAGAAATAAACCCTGTCACTGCCACCCCACCATCGCCCCCAACGCTAGAGATATATCTGCGTCGTGCAGCCTGCCGGACAGCTAGCGTCTCTGCTCCTCCAGATCCATGTTACCGCTATTCAGAGACTGTGAGTTTAGATTTCTTCTGCCTTCTTTTAAGTTTTGTCATTGCTAACCCTGACGTATACGCCCGCTGGCGCCGTTCTCCTTTCTCAGCTCTGACCATGTATCATTGGCCCAGCGAAGAGGCCAATCCTTCCAATCATATGGGAAACAAGTGAACTCATTAGCCGAGCACTCCCTCCTTCTTTAGAGAGATACCTTCGTCGTAGAACCCGACTACTGCTCCCAAGTACTATCTACATCAAATCATCCATGCCCATCCGCTGGCACAATCATTAACTCAGAGCTCAAAGAAAACACAAAAGGCCGAAGTCTATCCCAATATCTTCACGTCTTTTTTCAGCAGCAAACATCACGTCCTTTCAGCCGCAATATAGACACTCCTACCAGCCTTTGCCTCCGAACCACAGCTTGCATCTCCGACGTCTGCCTTCCGAATACGAGGCTCCTTCAACAGTGGCAAGATCATCAGCCTTGACGGCTCTCACTATCAGAACCGTCAAGGTGGATATCTCTCATCTTCTGCGAGCCTCAGACTCGAACCTGTCATCACTAGCTAGAGCAGAACAAGCGAGAAAAAACGAAGCAGTGTCGCCTACGGCAGCAATAGCGGGCGCTCCTCCACATGCCGCAGCGCAGTTGGCTGGCAGTGGTGGGAAGCGCAGTATGCCTCCCCAAACGAACGACCCGCCGGCAAAGAAGCAGAGCAAGTGGAGTGTTGACGAGGACGCTCTGATTATTGAACTTCGGGGCAGCGGAATGAAGTGGGAAGACATCTCTCAACGTTTGCCAGGTAGAAGCGCTATAAGCTGCCGTTTACACTACCAAAACTATCTGGAAAGAAGGTGCGACTGGAGCGACGAGAAGAAGAGTAAACTGGCGAGGCTGTATGAGAGGTACGTACAGAGTAACTTACTTCACCCTCTAGCCCACAAGACGTTTCGCATTTGCATCTTTGTATAACTCGCGATCGAACTGCCAACCTCGTACCACCACATACTAAAACATGCTAACAAATAGCTTCTCAGGTTCAAGCCGGAGATGTGGCAAAAGGTGGCCGAAGAGATGGGAGTCCCTTGGCGGGCCGCCGAGGCCATGCACTGGCAGTTGGGTGAAGTGGAGATGGCTCGTCGCGCTGGGGTTGTGCCATTCTCTCTGTCGGCAGCGAATACTCTGGACACACCCTCACCACATCCATCCTACGTACGGCCCACTTCACATGGCTCTCATCGTGGTCATACACATTCAACATCAACGTCTACCTTGGGCACAGGACCAAGTCCGAGGTATCACCGTGAGGGACCAAGCACGAGAAGTATTGCCGCGAGACGGGATACAATGACGCGGCCGCCGCTTGCTTCGCCTTCTGACCCTTACATGTACGGCAGGGACGCACCATCAATGAACGTCCCGATGAGTGGCCCACCGCCAATGCTGCCTAGTGTAGCAGAGATGACAACTGGTGTGAGTCCATATAGCACGCCGGCTTACTCATTGGCTGGAAGGTATGATGTCGGGAGCCCAGGGCCGTACTTACCGCCAATGAATTATCCGTCACGAAGAACAGGTGAATACGAAATGATCGGAAGAAATTTTGGAAATGATGGGAAAAGGACGAGGAGTCCTGAAAAAGAAGGAAGAGATACAAACAAGAGGAGGTAAGAGAGATAATAAACTGCTCCTGATGTAGCGGCAGTTATGGTGGAATCTAGCGGATCGCATCGCAGGGACGGCGGACCTGTGGGAGGGGAGCGGTTTCGGGCATAAGAGTGGTGCATACCATAGCGCGGCTGGCTTGCAGATAGACTTCGACTGGGATTGTAAGATATATCAATATGTCTAGGAGAATACTTCGGACTGAGTATGGGCTCCGCTTTTGAATTTTTAGACCAATCTTTAGAATGGAACGCTGGGCGTTTTTGTGTCCGTAGCTAGCTCCCATTTAGACTTCTATTGAAGTTTTGGTTTTCTCCGAGGCCGTTCAAAAATACGGATGTCGATACCTCTATACTTCTTCGAATATAAGGTGCGCCAGGATTGCAGCAGTAGCGGCTCTCGGAAGCTGTGGTTGACAGGGTTCCGTACGACTTCAGCTGTAAGACGGTCCCAGGTAAGCCAAATCTATCATATTTGGGGGCTGGCCACATATCCATGATATACTTTATGGAGGCCGACAATGAGCATACCGCTCAAAGTCTTCAGGTATGCCCATTGCCGGCCTCCAGACATGGGCTGGCGAAACTCAAAACTTTCGAGTCGCAATAGCCCACCAGTTATCCTTCTCATACCCTGCTCTCACAATCTCTCCGCCAGCCGAGATTATATTATCCTCAAGCTCACCTTTCTTATATAGGTGATAGTATCTCTGATACGTCGTCTCGATTGCTTCAACGATGGTGCCGTCTTCAAAAAATTTCTTTGGGGTCTTCATAACCCAAGGCACCATCACATCTTGTTCGCCACCTTCTTTCCACCCTCTTCGACTCGATTCCTGCTCCAAAGCCCAAACATACACTAAAGCCTGGCCTCCAGGCTTCAAGCACTCCAATATCCTCTCAACTGCTTCAACCCTTCTCCCTGGCGTTGAGAGATGATGAACTACGGCAATGCTTATCGCAAAATCGAATCGCGCATCATTTCTAGTATGGTGGGGTAATGAGAGGTTGTCTGCAACGAGCACATCGTGCGGTTGGTGCTGCTTCGCGATCTTTGCGAGATTCGTGGAATGGTCGCTGCCAATTATAAAGACATCGCGGTTGACGGTGAGGTATTTCCCATTGCCGCAGCCAACATCGAGGCCCACTGAGCCAGGTGCGAGCCCTAGTAAGAAGTCATTGACAATAGGCCAGGGCTTGTAACGCGTTTGAGAGAAGTGCGAGGCGATCTGCTCGTAGACTTCGTGGACGTTTTCCTCCTCATATGCCGCAGGCGTATCAGAACAGGTTGTGGCTGCCATGACTTCACGCGTGGAAATGAATGAGTGGTATGATGACAGTCAACGGTGGTGAAAACCGTGAGATGCAAAGCGCACAACTGATTGCAAGACAATGACAATGGTTATTCCAGTACTCTATACCGTTTGTGGGGTTGTGTTGGTACAAATTTTTTGAGATTCCAGATTGCGGAGATCTGCCGGAAGCTTGGCATTTCGGCCATTGGGTCATGCCCCCGCCTTGAGATCCATCCCGCTGCCACGGCGCAGGGATCAACCCGAGCGCCATGGCGGCACACCGTGTACGGTGGCCCAAACAACCAGAAGTGCCGAAGCAGGATCATCCCCCAAGGTGTCAGGGCTCACCGTATTCCCGAAATGGCTTAGTGGCCTGGGCAACTTCTGAAAGTTTTGATGATAACGCTGAGACTCGGCGCGGCCAATCCATCAGGACCTCATTCTTCTAAAATATTTACCCGCCCAATCCTTAGTCGCATCACATCAAACTGCTTATCGCAGCATACCTTATTCTAGAAACTCTTCTTCTGCGTTGTTTGTTAGCGTCTCTCTTGACCTGGTTGTCGTACAACATCCGGAACTCGACATCGTTTAGCGAGACTTCGATTCATAAAACCGCACAACTCTCGACAAACCTCCTTCCTCGAGTCCACTTCGACGTTGAGTCGTGCTCACGAGTACACGAGTAAGCCCTCTACTACGAAATCGTAGCTATTGCGAGTGCTGTCATCATCGCGGGACAGCGAGTTCGCGATAATTCTGAAACTTGGCAATCGATTGCGGTGGCGCCCCAGCTTGAGACCCAGCGACAACTACCGACACACACACGTTGATATATATCTATTGCCTGTAGCGATCCGGCCTGGCTGTGGCGGCCAAGTATTCTTTCCCGACCCAAATCTGGCACTCAGCGGAGCTGTCACTTCGACTTGAGACGTACGAAGCTCGAAGCGTGCTGTCAGCAGTACATGAATTACAAACGGAACAGTATTCACCATATTCAGTGAATAGCAATGACTTCGATACTGGACAATCGTAGTCGGATGGCATTCAGTATGCCTAGGAAGAGAAATATATCATTGGGCAGCGGCCTGGACCGCTATGGAAACAGCTTGAAAAAGCAAAAGTCCGCGAAGTCCGGAAAGGTTCATACGCCTCAGCAACTCTCTTCGAAGAAACGCTCCCGGTCATCATCTCCTCGAAAGCAGTCTCCTCCACTCAGAAAGCAGAAAGCTGCCACCCCTTCAGCTGCAGTACCAGCACCGAAATTCGCAAAACCATTTGCGGCGGAGCACGAAGTCGACATCGAACTGCCATTTCAGAGCCGTGAGCCAGTCAAAGACGGCGAGGCCGACAAGATGGCAGAGGACATCAACGAGAGAATTCAAGAAAAGGAGGAGCTGTCTTGCATAATCAGCGACAAGTGGGCGAAGGACATCAAAGACAAGCGACCAGGCTTCAGAAACCCAGACGTGCTCTGCTACAGACACAGCCTGTTTCAGGCGCTTATGCATATCCCAAAGTTCATAAACTGGCTCGTCGAATTCCACAAAGTCGAAGATTGTTGTTCAGAAAACGCTGCAACTTGTGTTGCCTGCGCACTCCGCGACTTAGCTTCCCTATACTGGTATGGCAAGACGAATGGCGAGCGCAAGAACATCTCCGAGACTCTTTCATATCTGAACAAGATTTTGAGAAAGCGCGGTTGGAGAACCGATACGGCAAACGAGCAAGGAGACCCTGATGAGCAGTTTACAAAGATGATGCACTTCATACAACAAGACATGGGGAAGCACCAAGCACCGCAATTCGATGCCATACAGTCGACCATTCTGGCATCTTCCATTACTTGCCCAGAATGCGGACACACCACCCAGCCGAACATTTCGGAGATCTCAAATTTCGCGCTTGGGTTGAGTCCTCACCTCAGTGGAAAGAAGATGGCCTTGTTCATGAAGGAGTACATGGAGGATTCTATTGAAGGCTATCGCTGCGACGGCTGCAAGAAACTCGTGAACGTCGTGCGCAAGACGAAGATCCTTTCCCCCGCCGATATCGTCACCGTCCAGATCAAGAGAGCCGATTTTGGTTTCTATACAAACACTAAAATCGCGCTGTCTGAGAAGCTCAACCTCACCCGCTACTCTGCTGGTCCCTCAAAGCAGCTGCAATATGAGCTCATGGCCACAGTGTGCTACAAGGGTAATACCTCTTATGGTCATTATATTGCGCATTGCTTGGGACCGAAGGGTGATTGGGTGACGTTTGACGATGATTCAAAGAGCAGGACGGACATCCATGAGGCATTGGGGTACAGCAGGAGAGGCACCTTTGATCCCGTACTGCTTTACTATAAGAGAGTTTACGGAAAAGTGAATTTTGCAGCCGTGGAGATGCCAAAAGTGACACCAAGAGTGACACCTGCAACACTGCCTCCAAAGGAGGATTAGGTTTATACGTTCATGGCGGCGGCTGTGGCGGCGTGGAGCTGGTTGGATAGGCGTCATTCATAAAAAGAAGAGGTAAGATATCATACATAACAGGAGGAATTTCACGGAAGCGGTGTGGTAGTCGGGGTACTCACAACAGCAGAGCGGCTGGAATAAAATGGCAGGCATACCTGATAAAATGCATACTGCATGGATGAGAGCATGGCATCAGCATTAGCATATAGCGTTGGCGTTTGGTGGGGAGGCTGTCTGACCTGGAAAACAGAACTGAATGAAGCATTTTGAAGCAGATATCATACATTGGTTTGTGCAATGCTACCTAAGAGGCTCATTTTAACACTCATAGGAAGCCTGGGGATCTGCTAGATAGGGATTGCACGCAAAACCCGTATGGCCAAGTTACATTTGCATATCTACCACAACTCCCACACCTTCTCCGGCAAGACCGTTCTCATAACTCTCCAATGGCCAATAGCGCTCTTCTTCTGCGTTTCCTTTAATCTCCCCCTATTTTCTCTCGTCAACACATCCCAATCCTCTCTATCCAATACCTCCTCGGCTTCTGTCAGTATGCTTTCCAATGAGATTTCGTGCTGTGGAACCAAGTAACCCTGTCTGGCGCCCGAGCCTAGGAAATCGGCAGTCACGGGCTCCCGGAACGAAAGAGGCGCCGAAGGAAACCACCATCCGCCGGAAGTGCTCGCGCGACAGAACATCACCATGTTGGTGAAGTCTTGGCCGTCGGCAATGACTTGCTTCGGCGACGGTTTCGGGAGTTCGCGATAAATGCGACAAGCCGGGAAGACGGACAGAATAGTACGGAGGATTAGATGAGTTGAAGGCTGTAGCAGATCGCTGGCGTAGTTTATGGCGATGACTCCGTGTGGCGTGAGTGCTTTGTGCAGGTTCCTCAAGAAACTGACGGTGAAGAGGTCAACTGGCTCAGCGCCACCGGTGAAAACGTCGTGAATGATGTAGTCGTAGCGCATGTGGCTTAGCTTGGGATTATTGGCGATGCCTTGGAGGACTGCGACGGCGTCGTAGATAATTGGCGGGTTGTTAGGCTTCAGATTGAAGTATTCAGTAGCGTATTTCATCACGATGGGGTCGATTTCTATGATGGTGGTGTTGATACCATGAGCCTGTAGAGCTCCTGGAGCTGTGCCTACCCCCCCGCCACTGTGTGATGTTAGTAGAAATATCACCCTGGAGGTCTAATTTAAAAACATACATAACAAGAGCCCGTGCCTCTTTGTCCGGTACAGACTCGGGTACCTCAACCAAGCGAACAGCTTCCAGCATAGTGAAAATTGCATAGATAGGCTCACTGACCAGAGCATCACCCCGTGGCAGCACCCAGTCGCCACCTAATATGCTATGGTCGCATCTCATCACCCTATACAAGCCGTCCTTACTCTCGAGCACAGAAATATAGCCCGTCACAGAGTCCTTGCGAGCCAGAAGCTCAAAGCCATACCTTTCCAGCGTAGAATTCAAGCGTGCATCACCCCATCTCGTGTGGGCATGAGGATTTAAAAACACAGTATGCAAGATGGCGGGCAACGCAAGCACAATAATCGGTGCGGGACTGAGAAGTGCAAATCCGGTGGCCACGGTGACCTCATAGCCTACTCTTGTATAAATCAGCTTATCCGAGATGATTGGAGTGTAGCTCATCAGAGCGCCCGACCTCATCTCAAGATACTCGAAGCTACCGAGCATGATGAGTCCCTGCATCGCCGCTACCAACATCGCTACCCAACCGTCGACATCCGCAAGACAGGAGGTGGAGCTCGCCACCGCGAGGGTGATGAGTGGGAAGATGGTCAAAACCTCCGTCATGAAAGGACCCCAAATAGCGCCCAAAGTCCCACTCCATCCAAAAAGGAAGTGCTGGATCACGGGGATCCAAAATGCCAGCACTGGAAGGACCACGGACAACAGTTTCCGGGACGTCCATGACCTACCCAAGAGGGTCGGTGATAATCCAAGTGCGATAGCGCAGTTGACGACCAAGTTGTGATACTTTGAGGCCGGGATAGCGCCATATACAGGACTAAGATTAAGCTGAGATGCCGCGGAGTAGATTGCGGCCAGGAGGGTGAGGGCGAACAGTTTGAGGATTTGAGTGAAGTAGTTAATATTTGACCCAGTCCTCGGTGCGTCCACCTCATCGGTGGTTTGCTTGACCTCCACCTCCATTGTTGTTTGGTTGGATGCATCTTTGGCTTTCGCTATCTTGCAACCATTTTGTTTAGCTTTGGGTTGCGGCATCTTATCTAGCGTTTGTGTCAGTACGCGGTCGCGTGGGAGTGAGGATCGGACGCGTTCCTTACAACAGGAATACAGCAGCTCCTTGTCCAGCCAAAATCAAATGAAAACTTCAGGTCAGTGTATATGTCTTTTTCATGACTATCTCCATTCACCTAGAAATGCTTCTCACTCTTGGCCGTCACTTCGTGATCGCTTAGGTCGCGTTTGGAAGGCGGTCGACGAGTCAGACAGAGTATGTCTGTTTCATGACTCCGCACGTGATTAATGCACGTGCGGGCAACAACTGGACGGTCTTGCATAAATCATCTGAATCGTTAGCATAAGACACTTGATGCATGATTTTAAGAGGCAGTAGATTTACGAATAGATACGAGTATGGCACCAGTTATATTACTGGTATACAATTCAATACATCTTATACTACATGCGAAGCGAGAGTATCCACCAACAATTCCCTATCCTATTTCCAACCAATTTCAAACATCAAACATCCATGGTATCATAAAATCATAAAAACTCGACCTAATTTCAATAAATAAGACCCGCAAACACAACAGCTACAACAAAAGCAGCAGCCGCACTTGGCACAAGATTTGTTGCATCTCCTTGAGGTGTGCCATACGGCGCTCCATTGTCGCCGCCTCCTGGATTGCTGTCTGCATTGCCATTGGCGCCATCTGTGGTCTCTGCAATGGTAGTCGCGTCCGCTGATGTGACTGTGCTGGTAGTATCAGCCTGATCATCTGAGGCAATGCCCGTCGCGCTCTCTGATGCTGTCGTCGTTGCCGTCCCGACGGATGTTGTCAGTGTTGTGTCCTCGGCAGTGTCCGTGGGATTGAGACTGCCTGTCGCAGTCGCAGTGACAGTTCTTGTCTCGCTCTGCGTTGTTGTGTGAGAAGAGCCATCGTTGTCTACCGACACAGCAATAACAGGTACAATGGTTGTCTGAGCTTCTTCTCCATCAAGCCGAGTCTCAGTCACTGTGGTACCTGGTGGGAACCTCGTAACAGTTGCTTGCTGACTCTCATCGCCATTGTTTGCTGGTGCGGTGACTGGGTAGACTATAACAATATTCTTTCCGTCTTCAGTCGTGGTCACCGTCGTGAGGGATGGCGAGGGAGCGAACACTGTGGTGGTAACCGGTTCCGCACTGATCATGTTCCTTGCATTGTCGAGTGCGGATTGAGAAACAGGTGTGCCCGCAATTCTGCAGACAAATTCGAGGGGAGTGAGAAGTGCATCAATGCTGCTGTCGCTGTCGCATTCGGCCTTTATACAGGCAGCCATGTCCGGTAGAAAGCGACCATTGGACTGCCGGCAGATACATTTGACGTCGGTAATTGAGCAGCTATCGTCGGTCGATTTATCGATACATTGGTTGACACAATCTGGAAAGCTGAATTGCTGTGCTCGGAGAAGAGGTAAAGTGAAGAGCAAGGCTCCTGCGACGGCTCTTAAGCTCGGCGACATGTTCGTGATGTACGCTGGCAGCGCATATAACCACGCAGATATGTAGTTCGATTCGTGGGTAAATGCGGCTTGAGTATTACAAGATATTGACCACGTAATAAGAATGAGTACGATGAGTAGTCTGAAGAATCGAAGATAACAGCAGAATGGGGAAGGAAATAAGGCTCTCTAAGCGCTCTGTCGCCTACCTCATGTGTGGCAAACATCCAGGGCGATGCCATCATTACCGTCGATTGTTGGTGAAGGTCCATGCAACAACTCGTGGTTAGTCGCACCAAAGCTTCAAAGCCCTCACCAACAGTGGCGCGTCAACGAGTACCACAACTAGGTTGTTTCTTTGGTTGTTTCCTTGCTTCGAAGCCCTGTTGTAGTGATTGACGTTGGCAATCCGTGCTTGATTGGCGTTGGTGCGGGGTAAGCCACAACCTTGTTTGCACCGCCACTAGCCACAGCTGTCTTCTCATTAATCAGTCGTCAAGCGTTTGGTTGAGCAGCGGTCTGGCCAGAAGGGTAGCTTCCGGAGTTGTGATGGAGGAGCAGGATACGAGTATTTGGTTCTCTTAAAACAATGTATTGGTAGTGCTCGTCTTGCTATTTGTGCAGAAAGGGTATCTTAAACGCCGCTACATAAGCCGTGATATCAAGGCACGCCTCCCATTCTGCCCTTAGATCTTCTCTGAACTGTACTCTGGCTGCCGCCTTCACTATAACTCGTTCCCAGCCCTGAATCTGATCTACCACTGCCACCAAGGACACAACGCACGCCAATAGGATCCTCAGATTCATCATCTGCTTCTGCTGTTCTCGGATGACTTTGTGCCTCGTCCGACACCATTTCCTCACTATCCTCCTCCTGTTTGATCTTTGGAATGTATTGCAGAGGAGCCTGTCTGCCATATGTTGGAAAGCTGCGAGCCGTGTCTGATAGATCTAAGTCGTCCATGTCTTCCTCATTCTCCGCCTTGATTCTTGTTGCGTCGTCATCCGTATAATCATCGTTCTTGATGGGTTTCACTTGGTCCCTGGGACCCGAAAGGGCATGAATACCAAGCAATGCCAACAAAGCAAACATCATCTCTGCAGCCCAGAACGCACCCGTGAAGATGAAGAAAGAGAAGATGCGGTGGTTGTACATCAGCCACCTGATGCCTGAGAACCTAGCACGTAGAACGAGCTTCATGCTGTACACCTCAATGTTGTGGCCGCGTGTTTGCAGATCAAGATACACCTTGGTTGGGAGGTTCCTCCATCCTTTGTCGAATGAAACTCCATCCGCTATGTGGATATCAAGGCTCTCATGCTCTTTTCGCCAGCCCAGAACGTAGGATGGCAGTTTCCATAGCTGCTTGCCGAGCGTCACCACTTTCGAATGATATGTGAGAATGGCTGGACGTCGAGACGAAAACAGGATTGTGTCCTTTGGAATCCACGTACGAGGGTCGAACTTCCAGTTATCCGCCGACGAGGTATCGACCACAGGTTTCCAAGTTGGAGAAATCATCAGAAGATTCACCATGAAGTTCCCCATCTCTAAGTTTGGCTTCGAACGAGGCAAATCGATCTGTACTGCAATGTCGTAGGCTTGCTGTGGCACGAGCGAATGCTTCAAGGATTCCATCGTCCATGGATTTGGGCCATCACTGAGCGAAGAGTTAGTTATATATGCGTCTGGAGATCTGTTCGACTGTGCATACTGAAACTGCAGATGCGCTACCTGCTCGAATCCAACAGTCGGTATGTAGTTGATGTAGAACAGAATATAGGCGCATGATGCCAGAACAAAGAGCACTGCGGAAGTGGCGGCGAAAATTGCAGTGTTGACGTATGCTTTCAGAGCTGCCCTCGACGTCGCAATTCGGATTGGCACTAGCACGGAATCCTTGACGATAAATCAGCTACCACAATCTTACACGGAGTACGCGCGCGCACCATGCTACGACATACCATAGCTTCATCCATTTTACATTGTAGAGTAGAGCAAGAGCTTTTATTGCGGCTGCGAAGAAGCACGCAGCATTGTTTGCATTTCTGTTGTGACGAACGTCGCATTCGAGACCCCTTGGGAGCTGCAGCTGACTAAGCAAGCTGTCATCACTTCACATGTCAAGCGGTATCGACAACGGCCTCATTCCACCGAGACTAAAATAAAACTATGACCTGAATACTAAATATTGCATTTGGAGGCTTACTACGGACTATATTCTACGTACTGCAGATCACTTTCCCCCAACTCCTTCAGCTGCGGCTACGAATACTAGTGCGGCCTATAGAACTGCGTCCACTGCACTGTGCAGACAGCCATGACCCCGGCACGGGGGGGGGGGGGGGGGG
>RCNJ01000226.1_pt1 | contig 36989 bp, 35 predicted proteins | sample 2041171 | NCBI WGS metagenome assembly RCNJ01 (sample SAMN09708213, study PRJNA481090) | feces metagenome | biome: feces | host: Pygoscelis adeliae | place: Antarctica: Rookery Lake | collected 2010-03-01 | reverse complement strand
CCATGGTGATGATCGTGCCCGTCAGGAGCACGCTGGGGATCCGGTTGCCGATCGCGGTCGGGATGACCGTGGCCAGCGTTCCGGGACAGCCGGGGAGCGGGTTGCCGGAAACCAGGATGATGTCCATGGTGATGATCGTGCCCGTCAGGAGCACGCTGGGGATCCGGTTGCCGATCGCGGTCCGGATGACCGTATACGGCGTTCCGGGATAGCCGAGGAGTCGGTTGGCGGACACCAGGGCGAGGCCCATGGTGATCGGGTTAGTCAGGAGCGTGCCGGGGAGCCGGGGGAGACCGGGCGTCGACAGGATGGTGCTCCGGTGGTCGGCGATCCGCTGGCTACGGACCGTCCCGATGCCTACGGTGAGGCCGCAGCGCAGCGCACGGAACGACGCGGCGGACAGAACGACGCTGCAGCGGATGGTCTCGACACTGAAGACCTCGACGCGAAAGACATCGACCCGAAGGGGGGACACGGCGACATCCCCAAGCATCGCGATTAGGACTGACTAGCCCGGTCAGCCCCAGACGCCGCCCTGCCCCGTCGTTCTTGCGGCGGCGGGGCGGCGTCTTCGTCTCCGATTCCGCCGCGCGTGCTCAGTCGATGCACGGTCCTTAGGGGTATAGTGGTAGTTCAGGGAGCTTGAGGTTTTCAGTTCCTGCGGTCGAGAGACCAGGAACTTCGCTCCGAGGGAGTGACATATGAGCGCTCAGACGCCATCCATTGTTACCCACGATTCACCGGCGGCCGTCCCCAAACGGCGTAACGTCGGCGCCCGAAACTTCAGCCTGCTCAAGAACCGAGTTCTGGACGCGGGCCTGCTGGGCCGACGCCGTGGCTACTATCTCGGCGTTGTGATGCTGCTGACGCTCCTGCTGGCAGCCACAGTCACCGGGTTCACGTTGCTGGGGGACAGCTGGTTCCAGCTCTTCGTCGCTGCGGCCCTAGGCATCATCCTGACCCAATTCGCGTTTCTGGCGCATGAGGCATCCCACGGACAGGTGATGAAAACCGGTCCGGCCAATGACCGAGCCGGTCGGATCCTGGCCAACGCCGTCGTCGGCATGAGCTACCAGTGGTGGATGAATAAGCACACCCGCCACCACGCCAAGCCGAATACCATCGGCAAGGATCCCGATATCGAGCAGGACACCGTCTCCTTCCTCCCCGAGGACGCAGCGGCCCGCACCGGCTTCCTGGCTTGGTTGACCCGCCGGCAGGGATACCTGTTCTTCCCGCTCCTGACCATGGAGGGGTTCAACCTGCACTTCCACTCGTTCAGGTACCTTTTCTCACGCCAGCCCGTGAAGCAGCGCACCCGCGAGATCCTCATGATCGCCTTGCGTCTGTCGATCTACCTGGCGGTCCTGTACATCTTCCTGCCCTGGGGTATCGCCAGCGCCTTCCTGGGCGTGCAGATGGCCGTCTTCGGCGTCTACATGGGTGCCTCGTTCGCCCCGAACCACAAGGGCATGCCGCTGATCCCCAAGACCTCCACGATCGACTTCTTCAGCCGCCAGGTCCTGACCTCGCGCAATATCGTCGGGCGCACGTCCTTCGGCACCCGTGTCCTCACCGCTGTCTACGGTGGCTTGAACTACCAGGTCGAACACCACCTGTTCCCCAGCATGCCGCGCCCGCATCTGCGCAAGGTCAGCGTCATGGTCCGCGAGTACTGCCAGGAACTCAAGGTGCCCTACACGGTCGCCTCCGTCGGTGAATCCTACGGTCAGGTCGTGAAGTACCTGAACACGGTGGGACTCAATGCCCGTGATCCGTTCGACTGCCCGATGGTGCAGGAATACCGCCCGCACTAATACAGGACCATCGCGGTGATTGAATGGTGCCAATCACTCGTTCACAGTAGAGTGCGGATGTGCCCCAGAACTCATCACGTCCTCCGGTCATCGTCGCCGACCAGCTGACCAAACGCTACGGCGACTTCACCGCCGTCGACTCCATCTCCTTCGAGGTCCCTGCCGGGGAATCCTTCGGACTGCTAGGACCCAACGGTGCCGGCAAATCCACCACCATGCGGATGATTGGCGGGGTGTCCCAACGCAGCGGCGGGACGCTGAGCATCATGGGGCTGGACCCGGAACAGCAGGGGCCGGAAGTCAGGGCCCATCTGGGAGTCGTGCCGCAGGAGGACAACCTCGACCAGGAACTGAAGGTCAGGGACAACCTGATCATCTACGGACGCTACTTCGGACTGCCGTTGAGCTACCTGCGACCCAAGGCCGACGAGCTGCTGGAATTCGCACAGCTCACCGAGAAGGCATCGGCCCGCGTCGATGACCTCTCAGGGGGCATGAAACGCCGGCTGACCATCGCCCGGTCACTCATCAACGATCCCCGCGTCCTGCTCCTGGACGAACCGACGACCGGACTGGACCCGCAGGCCCGTCATATCCTGTGGGACCGGCTGTTCCGGCTCAAGGAGCGCGGGGTCACGCTCATCCTCACCACCCACTACATGGACGAGGCCGAACAGCTCTGCGATCGGCTGATCGTCGTGGACCAGGGGAGGATCATGGCCGAGGGCTCGCCATCGGCCCTCATCCGCGAATACTCCACCCGTGAAGTCCTCGAACTGCGATTCGGGGCCGACCGCAATGCCGGGGCAGCCGACGCCGTCGAGGGGATCGGGGAGAGGGTCGAGGTCCTACCCGACCGGCTGCTGATTTACGCGCATGACGGCGAGGCAGCCCTGGACGCCGTGTCGGCGCGGGGCCTGACCCCGCTGACCTCGCTGGTGCGCCGTTCATCGCTGGAGGACGTCTTCCTCCGGTTGACCGGGCGGAGCCTCATTGAATAACAACGAACCAGCGACTTCCATCACCCGGGCCGGCCAGCCGGCGTCGTTATCGCCGCTGGTTCCGCATCCGCCGGCCACCAGCGCCCGCAAGGCCCGCAGTTTCGGCACCTGGTACGTCGCCGAGCAGTACCTCCGCGCGATGAAGGGCTACCTCGATATCGTCATCGCCTACTCCGTGGGCAACCCGCTGGTCTACCTGTTCGCCATGGGGGTCGGGTTGGCTTCGCTGATCGATTCGAACTCCGGGGGAGCGGCCTTCGATGGCGCCAGCTACCTGCAGTTCATCGCCCCGGCACTGTTGGCTTCCGCAGCAATGATGACCGCTTCCGGGGAGTTCACCTATGGGGTGATGTCCGGGTTCAAATGGTGGAAGACCTATTACGGACCGCTGGCCACGCCGCTCACCCCACAACAGATCTGCCAGGGGCATGCGTTGGCCGTGGCCATCCGCATCCTGGGCCAAAGCATCGTCTACCTGGTGATCGTGCTCTTCTTCGGTGCAGCCACCAGCGGTTGGGCCGTCCTGTCGATCCTCACGGCCTCGCTGGCCGGATTGGCCTTCGGGCTGCCGCTGATGGCGTACTCGGCCTCGGTCAAGGACGATAAGGGCCAATTCGCGCTCGTCGAGCGATTCATCGTCATGCCGCTCTTCCTGTTCTCCGGCACCTTGTTCCCGCTGTCGACGCTGCCGTGGTTCCTGCACTGGATCGGGTGGATCTCCCCGGTCTGGCATGCCACAGAAATCGGGCGGGTGCTCTCCTACGGGTATACCGAACCCCTCTGGCTCTCCGCCGTGCACGTGCTCTACCTGCTGGCACTAGCCGGCGGGGGACTGATGCTCGCCCGGCGTGTCTACGCCCGACGCCTGGAGGGCTGAAATGAGCCTGATCCGTGATGCCGACCTCGTCCTGACCGCAGACCGTCGCCCCTTCGCCGCACTGTATTCACGCAATATCCGGGCGGTCATCGAGCGCGGTCTCATGGCCACCCGGACCTCCAACGCAGCCATCATGATCTCCGGGTTCGTCGAACCCGTGCTGTACCTGCTCTCGATGGGGATCGGACTCGGCGCCCTGATCGGCACCGTCCAGGGCCCCGAAGGCACCCCGATCAGCTACGCCGCCTACATCGCACCGGCCCTGCTGACGGTCTCGGCGATGAACGGGGCGCTGTACGACTCCACCATCAACGTGTTCTTCAAGATGAACTACGGCAAGCTCTACCAGAACATGCTCTACACCTCGCTGGGGCCGCTGGACGTGGCCCTCGGAGAGATCTTCCTGGCCCTGCTACGTGGATTCCTCTACGCCACCGGGTTCACCATCGTCATGGCTGCCATGGGATTGATCACCACCTGGTGGGCCCTGCTGATGGTCCCGGCCTCGGTCCTGATCGCCTTCGGCTTCGCCTCGATCGGCATGGGTATCACCTCCTACATCCGCACGTTCCAACAGCTGGACTGGGTCACGTTCATCATGCTGCCGATGTTCTTGTTCTCGGCGACGTTCTACCCCTTGGATGTCTACCCGCAGGCCATCCAGTGGCTGATCCAGGTGTTGCCGCTCTGGCACGGAGTGGAGCTGCTGCGCCAGCTCTCGGTGGGGGCCTTCGGGGTCATGACGGTGGTGCATGTGCTCTACTACGTGCTCATGATTGCCGGCGGAATGGTGCTGACCACGAACCGTCTGCGAGCCTTGTTCCTGAAGTGAGATGGGTATCAGAGGCGTCCGGCAGGTAGTCTAGTCCGGACCAGAACCCAAGGAGGCGCCGTGATCGGCAGTTGGCATGCGGTCGTCATCGACTGCGAAGACACGGAAATCATGGCAGATTTCTACGAAAAAACCCTCGGCATGGTGCGGGTGCAGCATGACGACGACGGGTGGATCACCATCGGGGACGCCCCGGACCGTCCCGCCATCGCCTTCCAGCGTGTGGAAAACTACCAGCCCCCCGAGTGGCCGGGACAGACCCACCCGCAGCAGGCCCACCTGGACATCCGGGTCGACGATCTGGACGTCGCCGAAGAGGCTGTGCTCAAACTCGGTGCGACGTCGATGAACACCGGCGGACAGAACTACCGGGTCTACCTGGACCCCCAACGCCACCCCTTCTGCCTCGTGTCCTGGTGACCCCGGCCCCGCAGCAGGCCCTTCAACGACGTGCCGTCATCCTGGGAGGTACCGGCCTGTTCGGACGAGCCACCGCCGCGCGCCTGGCTCCTGCCGGGTGGAACGTGGACGTCACCGGCCGGGACCGGCACCACCTGCCGGCCGAACTGACCGGACTCGGAGTGCGCTTCGTCGCCTCCGACCGATACGACGCCGCGGCCCTGGCCGCCGTCATCGGCCACGGCGCCGACTTCGTCGTGGACACGCTGAGCTACACCGCCGAACATATGCGCACCTTGCTCCCGCTCCGGCACGACGTCGGAAAGCTAGTGATGCTTTCCAGCAAGGCCGTCTATGTCGATGACGACGGCCGGCGTGTGAATTCGGTCCAGCATCCGCACTTCGCCGGCCCGATCACCGAGGACCATCCCACCCTGGCTCCCGGGAACATGCCTTTCGCTCCGCCGAGGGCTATGGACCGAATAAGCCGCCGAGCAGACGCTGCTGGATTCCGAAGCCAACGCCACGGTCATCCGTGCCTCGAAAGTCGACGGTGTCGGCGCCGGTCCTCCCCGTGAATGGGCATTCGTGCGCCGGGTCCTTGACCATCGCAGGGTCCTGCTGCTGGCAGGACGCGGGACCGGGGCCGACCATACGACGGCAGCAGTGAACACCGCTGCCGTGATCGAATGCGTCGCCGGTGCCCCCGCGGGCAACCGGGTGCTCAACAGCGCCGACCCCGACGCACCCAGCGGTCTGGACATCGCCCGCACCGTCGCCGCGCACTTCGGTCATGACTGGCAAGACGTGCTCCTGGACGATGGCGCCCCGCAGGGCCTCGGGGCCCACCCCTGGGACGCCCGGCCGGCCATCGTGCTGGACACCACGGCGTCCCGGGACCTGGGCTACGTTCCGGTGGGAACGTATGCACAAACCGTCACCACCGAACTGGATTGGCTGGCCCGGCTGCCACGGGAGAGTTTCGACGAAGACCCCCACTTCGCCGACTTCGCCGAGGACTACGCCGCCGAGGACAGCTACCTGCAACGGTTCCCAGAGCTGTTGGCGCGCCGCTGAACCGTCGTCGTATCCCTCCGTGGTGTTCGCCCACGGGAAACCTGTCAGAGGTAGCGCCGGGGGTTTGGGATACTGGGGGCATGGAACCCATCGGCACGGCCCGCCCCACCTCGGAAAAGAAGATCACCCTCAAGGCCAGCACCCTGTCGCTGGCCGTCATGGTCACCGTCTTCCTGGTGGCGGTCGTCTTCGCCGCCAACCAGAACGACGTGATCGGCTGGATCGTCGCCGTGATCTCGCTGGGCTGGTTGCTTTTGGCTGCTTTCCTGGTCTTCGGTTTGCGCCGCGGCGCCCGCAAGGTCAGCAGCCAGCTGCAAAACGCCTCCGCCTCCATGGCAGCCCGCGCCCGTCAGCCGGAGGCCTCCGAGACCGTCGTCGTGGACGAGGGCTCGCGGACCCATGACCTGAAACTGGAGCACTCCTTCAAAATCGTCCAGGTCCAAGCCGGAGTCATCAAGGAGCACCTGGACGCCGGCGGGGGCGAAGCCCGCGGCATGGTCGACCGGGCCGTGGAAACCATCGAGATCACCGCGCATAACGCGCGCGAGATGATGAAGCCCTCCGGTGCAAACGATCCACTCTCCGGGGAAGTCATCGACTAGGAATTCTTCGGTAAGCTGGATCAGGTGAGTACAGCAGAGGAACAGAACCAGGCCAAGAACCCGGGCGCCGTGCGCGTCGCCTCCGTCAATCTCAACGGCATCCGCGCCTCCTATCGGCGCGGGATGGCCGATTGGCTGAAGGACCGGGACATCGACATCCTGACCGTGCAGGAAGTCCGTGCACCCGATGACATCGTGCGCGAACTGCTGGGCGACGACTGGCACATCCTGCACGCCGAGGCAGAAGCCAAGGGCCGCGCCGGGGTGGCCATCGCTTCGCGCCAGGCGCCGGAGGCCACCCGCGAGCATATCGGCGAGGACTACTTCAAGACCTCCGGCCGCTGGGTAGAAGCCGACTTCGACCTCAACGGCGAGCAGGTCACCGTCGTGAGCGCCTACGTGCACTCCGGGGAGGTCAACAGCCCCAAACAAGACGATAAATACCGTTTCCTCGAGGTCATGACCACCAAGCTGCCGGAGCTGAAAGCTGCAGCGAAGCATGTGCTGGTCACCGGTGACCTCAACGTCGGCCACACCGAACGGGACATCAAGAACTGGAAGGGCAACGTCAAGAACTCGGGCTTCCTGCCGGAGGAACGTGCCTATTTCGACCGCTTCTTCGGTGAGGAAATCGGGTTCAAGGACGTGGCCCGTGAGCTGGCGGGCGACGTCGACGGCCCCTACACCTGGTGGTCCTACCGGGGGAAGGCCTTCGACAACGACACCGGTTGGCGTATCGACTACCAGATGGCGACCCCGGACCTTGCCGCACTGGCATCCAACGCCGTCGTCGACCGCGCGCCGACCTACGACACGCGCTTTTCCGACCATGCACCACTGGTCATCGACTACCAGTTCTAGGAAGACCCCACCATGACTGACAATGCTTCATCGGCCGAACGCCGGCCGCGCGTCCTCTCGGGGATGCAACCCTCTGCCGACTCACTGCACCTGGGCAACTACCTCGGTGCGCTCGTCAACTGGGTCAAGGCGCTGGATGACTACGACGCCTTCTTCTTCGTCCCCGACATGCATGCGATCACCGTCGGCCACGACCCGGCCTCGCTGCGTGAACGAACCCGTACGACCGCCGCCCAGTACATTGCCGGGGGCATCGACCAGGACTCGGCAACCCTGTTCGTCCAGTCCCACGTTCCCGAGCATGCCCAACTGGCGTGGGTGCTCAACTGCATCACCGGGTTCGGTGAAGCATCGCGCATGACACAGTTCAAGGACAAATCGGCCAAGGGCGGGCAAGACGCCGTGAGTGTTGGCCTGTTCACCTACCCGGTGCTGATGGCAGCCGACATCCTGCTCTACCAGCCGCACGCCATCCCGGTGGGCGACGACCAGCGCCAGCACGTGGAACTCGCCCGCGACCTGGCCCAGCGGTTCAACCACCGCTTCGGGGAGACGTTCAGGGTTCCGGAGCCGCTGATCCAGAAGGAAGGCGCCCGGATCTACGATCTGCAGGATCCGACATCGAAGATGTCCAAGTCCGCGTCGAGCCCGAACGGGCTGATCAACATCCTCGACGACCCGAAGGTCATCACCAAGCGGATCAAATCCGCGGTGACCGACAACGACACCGTCATCGCCTTCGACCGGGCGGAAAAGCCTGGTGTGTCCAACCTGCTGGAGATCCTCTCGACCATCACCGGCAAGCCGGTGGACGCACTGGTCGAAGAATACGACGGCAAGATGTACGGGCATTTGAAGGTAGATGTCGCCGACGCCGTGGTCTCCCGGGTGGAACCGATCCGCCGCAGGACCCTGGAACTGTTGGACGATTCAGCCGAGTTGGATCGCCAGCTGGCCGTCGGGGCGGCCCGGGCCCGGGAAGTCGCCTCCAACACCCTGGACGCGGTCTACTCGAACATCGGGTTCCTGCCGGCGCGCGCGGAGACGTCCTTCAACGCCGCGGGGACCGATGATGGCCAGAGCCTGCGATAACCGATGACGCTCCCTCACTCGGGTACCGCGATCCCCGGGGCCACTGGCCCCGAGGACGAGGGGGTCAGCGTGGGTATCGTCATCCCGTTGCCCGAACCCCACTGCTCGGAGCTGAGGCAGCATCGGCTGTCCTTGGGGGACCCCGTGGCACGCAGCATCCCGCCACATATCACGCTGATCACCGGCGCCCGGGCCGCCGACTGGGCCGCAGCGCGCGCCCATGTGCGTCGCGTCGCAGCAAGCACACCGCCCTTCCGACTCAGGCTCCACGGAACCGCCACCTTCCGCCCCGTCTCCCAGGTGGTCTTCCTGCAGGTGACCGAGGGCTTCGAAGAATGCGTGTCGCTGAACCATGCACTGCAGGCCGGGCCGCTGCAAGCGCGCACCGAATTCCCCTTCCACCCGCATCTGACCCTCGCCCACGAGCTGGCTGAGGAACAGATGGAGCGCGCGTTGACCGGCCTGGCCGACTACGATGCCACCTTCGCAGTGGATAGAATCGGGTTGTTCGAATACGACGTCGAAGGCCTCTGGGCCCTGCAGGAGGAACTGAGACTTGGCCAAGACGGCGCGCATCCCGATCCAGCGTAGGAAAGGCAGCCCCCCAGCCAGCGGCATCGCCTATAGCGACCCGACCCGATCAACGACGGATCTGGGCGCGCTGAGCTCTCCCTTGGACCGGGCAGCTCTGCACACCAAAGCCATGCACCAACGTGCTGCGCTGGGGCGTGCCCGCCGGGAAAAGGCCGGGCTGCCCAAGATCGCGATCGCCGGGTTAGGTTCCCTGATGGGCCGCTTGAACTCCTGGAAACCCATGCGTGTCTTCACCCTCTATGCGCAGCGACATGGATCCGTCATGGCGGCAGGGGCCGCCTATAAGATGTTCTTCTCCATTGCGGCACTTCTGGTCGTCGGTTTCTCGATCCTGGGCATCCTCGCCAGTGGCAACCAGCAACTGCAGGACTTCGTGGTCCAGGGCGTCGCCAAAACCACCCCCGGGCTGATAGACACCGGGGAGGGGGGACTGGCAACCCCCCAACAGCTCTTCCGCATGCAGGGATTCGGCTGGGCGCTGGTGATTTCCACCGCCGTTTCATTCCTGACTTCGTTGCGCTGGATCGCCGGCCTGCGTGAGGGCATGCGCGGGGTCTTCGGCCTGCTCAAGTTGCAGTCCAACGTCGTCCTGGCCAAGATCAAGGACCTGGGAGTGCTGCTCCTGCTGGGAATCAGCCTGATCCTCACGACGGGCCTGGGCGTCATCGCCAGCACGGCCCTCCAGACGATCATCGATTTCCTGGACGTGGAGTCCACCTTCTCGGTGATGCTGACCAGGGTTGCGAGTCTGGTGGTGATGCTGCTGCTGGACTCGGTGGTTGCGGTGATCCTGTTCCGTCTGGCATCGGGGATCACCATGCCGCGCGTGGCCCTGCTGCAATCCGCATTCATCGCCGGAGCCGGATCCACGATCCTGCGCTACTTTTCCTCGCTGCTGCTGGGCAGCGCGAGCAGCAATCCGATCCTCGCCCCCTTCGCCGTGATCCTGGGGCTGTTCATCTGGTTCTACCTGCTGAGCCAGGTGTACCTCCTGGCGACGTCATGGGGCGCGGTGACCACCGCGGACATCGTCGCCGCGGCGCGGCGCGGCAACCCGAAGGGCCTGCGTTCCCGCTCCGCGCAAATGCGCGCCCCGGCACCGACCGGTAGCGCGCCGGTGGGATGGACGCAGGGTAGGCCCTAGGCAACGACGAAGGCGCCGCCCCGCAGAATGCCGGGGCGGCGCCTTCGATCTGCGTCGAGAGCCGTGGTGCCTAGACCGAGCGGGCCAGAATGGCCTGCTTCACCTCGGAGATCGCCTTGGTGATCTGGATGCCACGAGGGCAGGCTTCGGTGCAGTTGAAGGTGGTGCGGCAACGCCACACGCCTTCCTTGTCGTTGAGGATCTCCAGGCGCATATCGCCACCTTCGTCACGGGAGTCGAAGATGAAGCGGTGTGCGTTCACGATGGCCGCCGGGCCGAAGTACTGCCCATCGGTCCAGAAGACCGGGCAGGACGAGGTGCACGCAGCGCACAGGATGCACTTGGTGGTGTCGTCGTAGGCTTCGCGCTCCTCGGGGGACTGGTAGTGCTCAGCCGTCGGGGAGTGGCCCTTCGTGATCATGAAGGGCATGATCTCGCGGTAGGACTGGAAGAAGGGTTCCATGTCAACGATGAGATCCTTCTCGACCGGCAGGCCCTTGATGGCCTCCACGGTGATGGGCTTATCGGTGTCCAGGTCCTTCAACAGGGTCTTGCACGCCAGACGGTTACGGCCGTTGATGCGCATGGCATCGGAGCCGCAGACGCCGTGGGCGCAGGAACGTCGGAACGACAGCGAACCGTCGATCTCCCATTTGACCTTGTGCAGGGCGTCCAGCACGCGGTCGGTGCCGAACATCGTCAACTGGAAATCTTCCCAGGTCACGTCTTCGGAGAATTCCGGTTGGTATCGGCGCACCCGCAGGGTGATGTCGAACTTCGGGATCTCCCCGCCGCCGCCGACACCGGGGGCCAGGTCGACCTTGGATGCTGGTTCGGGAATCTCGCTGCTCATTAGTACTTACGCTCCATCGGCTGGTAACGGGTGAAGATCACGGGCTTGGTATCGAACCGGATGCCCTCGATGCCCTCCATCTGCGCGGACTCGTCCTTATAGACCATCGAGTGCTTCATGAAGTTCTCGTCGTCACGGTCCGGGAAGTCCTCGCGGAAGTGGCCGCCACGGGATTCGTGACGGTGTAGGGCGGAAACGGACATGACCTCGGCCAAGTCCAGCAGGAAGCCAAGTTCCACGGCTTCGAGCAAATCCAGGTTGAAGCGCTTGCCCTTGTCCTGGATGCTGATATTCGCATAACGCTCACGGAAGGCCTTGATGTCGGCCAGCGCCTTCATGATGGTGTCCTTGGAGCGGAACACCTGCATGTTGGTGTCCATGGTCTCCTGCAGGTCCTTGCGGATCGCCGCGATGCGTTCGGTGCCGCCGGCGTTGCGGACGACGTCGAGCATCGCCTCCGTGGATGCCGTCGCGTTCTCCGGCAAATCGACCCAATCGGCCGTCTTGGAGTATTCGGCGGCGGCGATGCCCGCACGCTTGCCGAACACGTTGATGTCCAGCAGCGAGTTGGTGCCCAGGCGGTTCGAGCCGTGGACGGAGACGCAGGCGACCTCACCGGCGGCGTACAGGCCGGGGATGGTGAACTCGTTGTCCTGGAAGACTTCGCCCTTGATGTTGGTCGGTACGCCGCCCATGACGTAGTGCGCGGTCGGGAAGACCGGCACGGGCTCCGTGTAGGGCTCCACACCGAGGTAGGTGCGGGCGAACTCGGTGATATCCGGAAGCTTGGCGTCGATATGCGCCGGTTCCAGGTGCGTCAGGTCCAGCAGCACATAGTCCTTATTCGGGCCGCAACCGCGACCTTCACGGACTTCGTTGGCCATCGACCGGGCGACGATATCGCGCGGGGCCAGATCCTTGATGGTCGGGGCGTAGCGTTCCATGAACCGCTCGCCCTCGGAGTTGCGCAGGATCGCACCTTCGCCACGGGCCGCTTCGGAAAGCAGGATCCCCAGCCCGGCCAGGCCGGTCGGGTGGAACTGCACGAACTCCATGTCCTCCAGCGGGATGCCCTTGCGGAAGGCGATGCCCATGCCGTCTCCGGTCAGGGTGTGCGCGTTGGACGTGGTCTTGAAGACCTTGCCGGCACCGCCGGTGGCGAAAATGATCGACTTGGCCTGGAAGACGTGGATCTCGCCGGTGGCCAGATCGTAGGAGACGACGCCGGCAACACGGGTCTGCAGGTAGGTGGTGCCGTCCTCGCGGGTGGCTTCCTCCTCGACGGTGAGCAGGTCCAGGACGTAGTACTCGTTGTAGAACTCGACGTTGTGCTTCACGCAGTTCTGGTACAGAGTCTGCAGGATCATGTGCCCGGTGCGGTCCGCGGCGTAGCAGGACCGGCGGACCGGGGCCTTGCCGTGGTCGCGGGTGTGGCCGCCGAAGCGACGCTGGTCGATCTTGCCCTCGGGGGTGCGGTTGAACGGCAGACCCATCTTTTCCAGGTCCAGCACCGCCTCGATGGCCTCCTTGGCCATGACCTCGGCTGCATCCTGGTCAACCAGGTAGTCGCCACCCTTGACGGTGTCGAAGGTGTGCCACTCCCAGTTGTCTTCCTCGACGTTGGCCAGGGCGGCACACATGCCGCCTTGCGCGGCGCCCGTATGCGAACGGGTGGGGTAGAGCTTGGTCAACACAGCCGTATGGGCCTGCTGGCCGGATTCGATGGCAGCGCGCATGCCAGCGCCACCGGCGCCGACAATGACGACGTCGTACTTATGTACCTGCATACCGGATGTTCCCTCTTCTTTGAATCTTGGTTTCGGCGAAGCTTGCCGGGACTACTGGCAGACCGCGAGCGTGGAGCCCGGGATGCACGGATCGAAGGTGAAGATCACCAGCGTGCCGAGGATGACAATGGCCGCCGAGCACAGCACCAGCACCAGCTGGAGCCAGAACCGCGGGCGATCCTTTTCGACGTAGTCGTTGATGATGGTGCGAACGCCGTTGGTGCCGTGCAGCATCGCCAGCCACAGCATCGTCAGGTCCCAGAACTGCCAGAGCGGATTAGCCCACTTGCCGGCGACGAACCCGAAGTCGATGGCGTGCACGCCGTCACCGACCAGCAGGTTCACGAAGAGGTGGCCGAAGATCAGGATGACCAGCAGGACGCCGGAGATGCGCATGAAGAGCCAGGCGAGCATCTCGAAATTGCCGTTCTTGGACTTGGAGCGCAGATACTTCGGATCGATCCGAGACGAGCGCGGTGCAACGAATTCCGTGGGAGCCATGGCTTAGTAACCTCCGAAGGCGAGCGACAGGTGACGGATGGCGAAGCCGATCATGACAACGACCCACACGATCAGCACGCCCCAGAGCAGCTGCCGATGGTACTTGGGGCCGGACTTCCAGAAGTCAACCAGGACCAGGCGCAGACCGTTGAATGCGTGGAAGACGATCGCGGCAACGAGGCCGAGCTCTCCGACGGCCATCAACGGGTTCTTATACGTGCCGATCACTGCGTCGTAGGCGCCGGGGTCGACCCGCACCAGTGCCGTATCGAGTACGTGCACCAAAAGAAACAAGAAAATGACGACACCGGTGACCCGATGCCCTACCCAGGACCACATGCCTTCGTGGCCGCGGTAGAGGGTGCCTGACGATGTCTTCGACACTGATTTTACCTCCATGCATGCAAGGGCGTTCGTGTGGCGTGCACACAAAAGATTGGCGCCGGTGCGTAAGCGTTCCTAGCCTGATCCTAGACCACTAGGCCTGTCAGGCTTCGTCTCCACCCTACCTGTGTGGCGAGCCTCACGCCGACCGTGGTGGCGAGGGGGAACACGCGGAATCCTGCGGAAAATACGTGACATTTTCATACCCTAAATCGAGCCCGTCCTCCAGCGAATCGGCTCGGTGATCGCCTACTGTGGGATCCATGAATGAAGACCTCCTAGCGCGCTTCCATGGCGTCATCCCCGCCGGCGGCGTGGGAACGCGGCTGTGGCCGCTCTCCCGTGCGGCCGCCCCCAAGTTCCTCCATGACCTCACCGGGTCGGGGACGACGCTGATCCGTGCGACCTATGAGCGGCTCGTTCCCCTGGCGGATGAGCGCATCATGGTGGTGACGGGACAGGCCCACCGCGAGGCCGTCCAGTCGCAGTTGCCTGAACTGAGCGAAACGAACCTCGTGCTCGAATCCGAACCGAAGGATTCCGCGGCGGCGATTGGCCTGGCAGCGGCCATCCTGCACCGCAGGGATCCGGACATCATCATGGGGTCCTTTGCCGCAGACCAAGTCATCGGGCCGGTCGAGGTCTTCCAGGAGGCCGTCCGTGAGGCCATCCGCACCGCAGCCACCGGCAAAATCGTCACGATCGGCATCAAGCCGGCCTCGCCGTCAACCGCTTTCGGCTACATCCGCGCCGGCGAAGCCCTCGACGTGGAAGGGGCACCCAGTGCGACGTCGGTGCTCGAGTTCGTGGAGAAGCCCGACGAGGAAGTGGCCCAGCGCTATGTCGCCAGCGGTGACTACCTGTGGAACGCAGGGATGTTCGTCGCTCCCGTGTCCCTGATGCTCGAGCACCTGGAACGCAACGAACCGGAACTGCACGCCGGGTTGATGGAGATCGCCGATGTTTGGGATACCGACGAACGAGATGCCGTGAAAAAGCGCATCTGGCCGACCCTGCCGAAGATCGCCATCGACTATGCGGTGGCCGAACCGGCCGCCGCACAAGGCGACGTCGCGATGATTCCCGGCGAGTTCACTTGGGATGACGTCGGTGACTTCGCGGCCATCGGCCGGTTGAACCCCGCCAGCGAGGCCACTAACCTCACCGTGCTGGGGGAGGGGGCCCGGGTCTACGCCGACGACGCTTCCGGCGTCGTGGTTTCCGACACCAAACGCATGATCGCCCTGATCGGCATCAAGGACGTGGTCGTCGTCGATACCGGGGATGCCCTCTTGGTCACCACGAGCGACCACGCCCAGTCCGTGAAGAAGGCCGTCGAGGCACTCAAGGCCTCCGGCGACCTCGACGTGCTCTAGGCGGTCCCACGACCGCCGGCAACGCGCGAAATGATGCGTTGCAAACTCGGTGGTTGCCCCGACGACGTCGTAGGGTCGCTGGTGTGACTTACGATTCCTCGAGGCAGACGACTTATCCAGCGATCCGGCCCTGGGCGGAGCCGTTGCTGCCCCAACTGGTGGACTTCCGACGCGACCTGCATGCGAACCCCGAACTCTCCTTCGAGGAGACCCGGACGACGGCACGCATCCTGCAGGAACTCAAGGATGCCGGACTGGAGCCGACGGCCCTCGAGGGGACCGGGCTCTACGTCGACATCGGCGAGGGGGAGATCGCCTTGGGTCTACGCGCGGATATCGACGCGCTGCCGATCCTGGAGGAAACCGGTCTGGACTACGCCTCGAAACGCGAAGGCGTCTGCCATGCCTGCGGGCATGACATCCACACCACGGTCATGCTTGGGGTGGCCTTGACGCTGGGACGCATGCACGAGGCCGGTGAACTCGGCGGGAGGATCCGGGTGATCTTCCAGCCGGCTGAGGAGACCATGCCCGGCGGAGCATTGTCGGTGATTGCCCAAGGGGTCCTCGAAGGGGTTCCGCGCATCCTGGCCCTGCACTGCGAACCCCGGGTCGACGTCGGAACGATCGGGACCCGCATCGGCGCGATCACCAGTGCCAGCGACACCATCAAGATCGAACTTTCGGGCCGCGGCGGCCACACCTCCAGGCCGCATCTGACCGAGGACCTGGTCTTCGCCCTGGCGGAGATCGCCGTCGGCGTGCCGGCGGTGCTCAACCGGAGGATCGACGTGCGCAGTGCCGTGTCGGTGGTCTGGGGCCAGATCCACGCCGGTTCGGCCCCGAACGCCATCCCTGCCGCGGGCTACCTGGCCGGGACCATGCGCTGCCTGGACGGGGACGCGTGGGAATCGGCCGGAGTGCTGCTGGACGAGGTCGTCCGCCAGGTAGCGGTTCCCTATGGTGTCGACGTGAAGCTCGAGCACACCCGCGGTGTCCCGCCGGTGGTCAATGCCGAAGCGGAAACCGATTTGATCGAGCGGGCCGCGCGCGCCGAGATCGGCTCGAAGGCCATCGTGCTCATTCCGCAGTCCATGGGCGGGGAGGACTTCGCGTGGATGACCCACGCCATTCCCGGTGCCATGATGCGCCTGGGAACGCGCACCCCGGGAGGGGAAACCTATGACCTGCACCGCGGTGACTACATCCCGGACGAGAAGGCCATCGAAACCGGCATCCGGGTCATGGCTGCTGCCGCCCTGCGCGCCATCGATCCTGGACAAAGCGCCTGATCGAGCTACCAATAGGTAACAAAAGGTCAACGATATTGTCGTGTCAACTATTTGCGGTGGCAGGTCGGTCCGCGTGGGGCATACTGTATTTTCCGTCACGTCTTCCTGCCATGGGAGGTCGGACGCGGTCGGCACCCACTCGGGGCAGGTAGATCACCTGGTCTATTGAGGGGTGGCCCCGAAGCATCACTCGTCACTGGAGGAACCTTGAAGAAGTCACCACGCACCCTGAAGCGCTCCACCGGCCAGCTCGCCGCCGTCCTGGGCGTTTCCGCCCTCGTTCTGACTGCCTGCGGGGCGGCCCCGGAATCCGGCGGCGATGATTCGAAGGCGTCGAGTCACCCCGGCGCCGCCGACTACACCGGCTGCATGGTTTCCGACTCCGGTGGCTTCGACGACCGGTCCTTCAACCAGTCCACGTACGAGGGACTGATGAAGGCCAAGAAGGACCTGGGCATCAAGACCAAGAAGGCGGAGTCACAGGCGGCCACCGACTTCGAGCCGAACCTCAACTCGATGGTCAAGGGCGGCTGCAATCTCACCGTCACCGTCGGCTTCCTGTTGGCCGACGCGACGAAGAAGATGGCCGAGGCCAACCCGGACTCGCATTTCGCGATCATCGATGATGATTCGATTAAGGCCGACAACGTCAAGCCAATCATCTACGACACGGCTCAGGCGGCTTTCCTGGCCGGCTACCTGGCAGCCGGGACGTCGGAGACGGGCAAGGTAGCCACCTATGGCGGCATCAACCTGCCGACGGTCTCGATCTTCATGGACGGCTTCGACGAAGGGGTGAAGTACTTCAACGAGGAGAACGACAAGAAGGTCAAGGTCCTGGGCTGGAACGCCGATAAGCAGAACGGCACGTTCACCGGCGACTTCGAGAACCAGGGCAAGGGTAAGACCACCACCACCAACTTCATCAACGAAGGCGCGGACATCGTCATGCCCGTCGCCGGTCCGGTGGGCCTGGGCACCATGGACGCCGTCAAGGAAGCAAACTCCAACGGCAAGGATGTCAAGGTCATCTGGGTTGACTCCGACGGCTACAAGACCGTTCCCTCGGGCAAGGAATTCGTGCTCACCTCGGTCATGAAGCTGATGGGTGAGGCCGTGGAAGACGTGGTGACCGAGGATCTGGACGAGAAGTTCGACAACGCCCCGTATGTCGGAACGTTGGAGAACAAGGGAGTCGGTCTGGCACCGTTCCACGACTTTGATTCCGACGTCTCCGATGACATGAAGTCGCAATTGGACGACATCAAGGCGGACATCATCTCGGGTGACATCAAGGTCGAATCGCCTTCCAGCCCGAAGGAATAATCCACGGGCGGTCCCGATCCATCCAGAGCATTGGCCGGGACCGACCACCAAGCACGGAACGCGCCGTCCGAGGTTCGGGGTGACCCCGAACCTCGGACGGCGCGCGCTCGCTCGCCTCCACACGTTCGCGGCTACGCTAGGGTCGACGGCGCGCTGGCCCCATGGCCAAACCATGGCCTCGGCGCCGGATGAGAAGGGAACACGGTACAGCACGTGAAATTGGAACTTCGCGGAATCACGAAGAAATTCGGTTCATTCACTGCCAACGACAACATCGATGTCGTCGTCGAGGATGGACAAGTCCACTCGCTGCTCGGGGAAAATGGCGCCGGCAAGTCCACCCTGATGAATGTCCTCTTCGGCCTGTATGAGGCAACGTCCGGCCAGGTGCTCATCGATGACCAGCCCGTGAGCTTCAACGGCCCGGGCGACGCCATGAAGGCCGGCATCGGGATGGTCCACCAACACTTCATGCTGGTCCCCGTCTTCACGGTCGCCGAGAACGTGGCCCTGGGTGACGAAAACACCCGAGCTGCCGGAATCCTCGATCTGGAGGCCACACGCCGGAAGATCCGGGAGATCTCCGACCAGTTCGGCTTCCATGTGGACCCCGACGCCGTCATCGAGGACCTGCCGGTCGGCGTCCAGCAACGCGTGGAGATCATCAAGGCGCTCGTCCGTGACGCCAGGATCCTGATCCTGGACGAACCCACGGCAGTGCTGACCCCGCAGGAGACCGATGAGCTGTTGAACATCATCAGGCAGCTGCGCGATAACGGAACCTCGATCGTCTTCATTTCCCATAAGCTGCGCGAGGTCAAGGCGATTTCCGATGTCATCACCGTCATCCGCCGAGGCAAGGTCGTGGGCAACGCGGATCCCGACGCCCCGGCGACCGAATTGGCCTCGCTGATGGTCGGTCGCGCCGTGAACCTGGCCACCGATAAGGAACCGGCAAAGCCGGGCAAACCCACGTTCAGCGTGGAGCACCTGACGGTTCTTGCACCCACCGGGCAGGTCATGCTCGACGACGTCAGCTTCGAGATCTCCGAAGGCGAGATCCTCGCGGTGGCTGGCGTCCAGGGCAACGGCCAGACCGAATTGGCTGAGGCCATCATGGGTCTGGAGGACCACGCCACCGGCAAGATCATGCTGCAGGGGGAAAACCTGCTGGGTCGCACGGTGAAGTCCATCATCAACTCCGGCGTCGGATTCGTCCCCGAGGACCGCAGCACCGACGGCCTCGTCTCGTCGTTCACGGTGGCGGAGAACCTGGTGCTGAACCAGTACGACAGGCCACCGTTCGCCCGCGGACTGAACATGCTCCCCGCAGTGATCAACCGCAACGCCGACGAGAAAATCGAAGAATACGACATCCGCACCCAGGGCGGGCAGTCGAACGCCGGAACGCTGTCCGGGGGAAACCAGCAGAAGGTCGTCATGGCCCGGGAGCTCTCCAGGGCCCTGAAACTGTTCATCGCCTCGCAACCCACCCGCGGCGTCGATGTGGGTTCCATCGAGTTCCTGCACCGGCGGATCGTGGCAGAACGCGACGGCGGAACACCGGTCATGATCATTTCCACCGAACTCGATGAAGTTGCCGAGCTCGCCGACAGGATTGCCGTTCTCTATAAGGGGCGACTGGTGGGCATCGTGCCGGGGGACACCCCGCGCGACGTGCTGGGCCTGATGATGGCCGGCGCCTCCGCCGACGATGCCGGCGCTACGACCCCGGGCACCGCCCGGATCCCGAACCACGAAGAGGAGTCCGGGAATGAATGATCCCGCCGACCTGACACCCAAGGACCCTGCAGCAGGAGGGCCCCCCGCGTCGCCGGAGGGCGGCGGATCCGTTCCCGGCGGTGCCGCCGCGGGAAACACTCCCGCCCAGCTGGCCGAGGCCGGACCGCCGGAACCCGGCGCCTCGTTGATGCAACGCATCATCCAGGGCAACGGGCTGGTATCGGTGCTGGCGATCGTGCTCTCGCTGATTGTCGGCGCCATCCTGATTGCCGCGACCGACGAACGGGTCACCGAAGCGGCGAGCTACTTCTTCGCCCGCCCCCTCGACATGCTTGCCGCCGTCTGGGCGTCGGTCTCCGAGGCCTATGGTGCGCTGTTCCGCAGCTCCGTCTTCAACACGCAGGCCGACGGATTCGCCAATGCGATCTACCCGCTGACCGAGACGTTGACCGTCTCCACGCCACTGATCCTGGCCGGGCTGGGCGTGGCCCTGGCCTTCCGGGTCGGCTTGTTCAACATCGGTGGCCAGGGACAGATCATCGTCGGTGCCATGCTGGCCGGCTGGGTCGGCTTCACCTTCGAACTGCCTGTCGGCATCCACCTGCTGCTGGCCATCGTCGCCGGCGTCATCGGCGGCGCCATCTGGGGCGGCATCGCCGGGATCCTGAAGGCCAGGCGGGGCGCCCACGAGGTGATCGTGACGATCATGCTCAACTACATCGCGCTCTACCTCCTCCTCTATGTGTTGACCACCACCGCCTTCCAGCGTCCCGGTTCCAACAACCCCGTCAGCCCCGCAGTCCACGACTCGGCGACCTACCCGTTGATCTTTGGTTCGGGGTTCCGCCTGCACTACGGATTCGTCGTGGCACTGCTGGCCGTCGGATTCGTCTGGTGGCTGCTGAACCGTTCGACCGCTGGGTTCGAACTACGCGCCGTCGGGGCCAACCCGCTGGCTTCACGTACCGCGGGCATCAACGTCCCGCGGGCCTACACCACCGTGATGGTGATCGCCGGTGCCCTCGCGGGTCTGGCAGGAACCGCGCAGATCTCCGGCACCGAACACTCCTTATCGGGTGACATCGCCGCCAGCTTCGGCTTCGATGCCATCACGGTCGCCCTGCTGGGTCGTTCCAAACCGATCGGCACCTTCTTCGCGGGGCTGCTCTTCGGCGCACTGCGGGCCGGCGGCGTCGGCATGCAGGCCAATACCGGCATCCCCATCGACATCGTGTTGGTGGTCCAGTCCTTCATCGTGCTGTTCATCGCCGCCCCGCCGCTGGTGCGCACGATCTTCGGGATCACCGCCGGCAAGAAAAAGAAGTCCACCAAGGCGGCACCTGCCGCCCAGGCCGGAGGAGCAGCGTGAGCACCGCAACCACCACACCCCCGTCCGGCGTGGCGGCAATGGCGCCGGCCATCCGCAACTGGGGCGCGCCGGTCACGTTGGCCGTACTGGCCCTCGTGGCGCTGGTCGGGTTCGCCATCGGCAGCCCGCATGCCACCGCCCGCTTCCGTATCTCCGCCAAAGCCGACGCGATCCAGGTTCCCGACGTGCAGTTGGGCACCACCGTCGTGGGGTGGGTGGCCGCCGTCGTCCTGCTGTTGCTGGCCGGATACGCCTTCAGGTCCACGGCCCGCGCCGAGGCACTGCCGCGCTGGATCGTACCGGCCTTCGCCTCCGTCTGGGTCATTGCCTTCCTGGTCTGGGTCATCGGCAGCGCCAACAACCCCAACGTCTACTTCTCGGGCCTGATCGCCGGCTCCTTCACCCTGGCCATCCCGCTGATCTTCGGTTCGCTCTCGGGGGTGCTGTGTGAACGTTCGGGCGTCATCAACATCGCCATCGAAGGCCAGCTGCTGGCCGGTGCCTTCGGTGCGGCCATCGTCGGTTCGATCACCCAGTCCCTGATCGCCGGCGTCCTGGCCGCTGTGGTGGCCAGCGTCATCGTCTCCATGGTGCTGGCCGTGTTCAGCATCAAGTACCTGGTCAACCAGGTCATCGTCGGCGTCGTGCTCAACGTGCTGGTGGCCGGGCTGACCAGCTTCCTGTTCTCCACGGTCATGAAGGAGAACTCGGCACTGTTCAACTCCCCGCCGTCGTTCCACAACATCAGGATCCCCGGTCTGGCGGACATCCCGGTGTTTGGCCCGATCTTCTTCAACCAAACGATCCTGGGCTACGGGATGTACGTCGCCGTCTTCCTGGTCTGGTTCGGTCTGTTCAAGACCCGGTGGGGTCTGCGTGTGCGGGCCGTGGGCGAGCACCCCAAGGCCGCGGACACCGTGGGCATCCGGGTCAATGCCATCCGCTTCTCCAACGTGGCCCTGGCCGGCGTGGTCGCCGGTGTCGGTGGCGCGTTCTTCACGCTGGTGACGTCCTCGAGCTTCAGCAAGGAAATGACCGCCGGACAGGGGTTCATCGCCCTGGCGGCCATGATCTTCGGGCGGTGGAACCCCATTGGTGCGTTCTTCGCCTCCCTGCTGTTCGGTTTCTCGCTGAACCTCTCCTTCGTGCTGAGCATCCTGGGCACCCCGGTGCCCAACCAGTTCATGCAGATGCTGCCCTACATCGTGACGATCTTCGCCGTCGCCGGGCTGGCAGGGAAATCACGACCTCCGGCCTCCAACGGCGTCCCCTACGTGAAGGAGTAGGCCAGTGCCCCATACACCGACGACGCCGCTGGACCCGGCCGGCTGGGAGAGCCTGCGGGCCGCGGCAACCGCGGCGATGGAACACGCCTACGCCCCGTATTCGAAGTTCCCGGTCGGGGCGGCGGCCCTGACCGAGGACGGGCGGATCATCAGCGGCTGCAATGTCGAAAACGCCGCCTACGGGGTGGCCCTATGCGCCGAATGCACCATGATCGGACAATTGCATATGGTTGGGGGAGGCCGGCTGCGCGCGTTCTACTGCGTCGACGGGAACGGCAACATCCTCATGCCCTGCGGGCGCTGCCGCCAACTGCTGCACGAACACCGTGGACCCGATATGGAACTGATGACCGTGCGCGGCGTCCGCACCATGGAAGAGGTCCTGCCTGACGCGTTCGGGCCCGAAACCCTGCTCCACTAGGTCCTGCCGCCCGGCCGGACCACCGACGAAAGGCCCAGCATGAGCACCGAGAACTTCGACGCGGTCGACATCATCGGCATCAAACGGGATCGGGGGACGCTGACGCCCGAACAGATCGACTGGACCATCGACGCCTACACCCGGGGGGCCATCGCCGAGGAGCAGATGGCCGCCCTGAACATGGCGATCCTGCTCAACGGAATGGACCGGGCCGAAATCTCACGCTGGACGACGGCGATGATCAACTCGGGCGAACGCATGGACTTCTCCGGGCTGCGCACTCCTGACGGGGCGGTCAAGCCGACGGCGGATAAGCACTCCACCGGCGGAGTGGGGGACAAGATCACCCTGCCGCTGGCCCCGCTGGTGGCCGTCTTCGGAGTCGCGGTGCCCCAGCTATCGGGCCGCGGCCTCGGACATACCGGTGGAACCCTGGACAAGCTCGAATCCATCCCCGGGTGGAATGCCTCGCTGTCCAATGCGGCGATGATGGACCAGCTCTCCGACTGCGGTGCGGTGATCTGTGCCGCCGGGACCGGCCTGGCCCCGGCCGATAAGAAGCTCTACGCCCTGCGTGACGTGACCGGAACCGTCGAGGCCATCCCACTGATTGCCTCCTCGATCATGTCCAAGAAAATCGCCGAGGGCACCGGAACACTGGTGCTTGACGTCAAAGTCGGTTCCGGGGCCTTCATGAAGAACGTCCAGGACGCCCGCGAACTGGCCCGGACCATGGTGGGACTGGGCTCCGACGCCGGTGTGAAGACGGTGGCCCTGCTGACCAACATGGCCACCCCGCTGGGGCTCACCGCGGGCAACGCGATCGAGGTCCAGGAATCCGTGGACGTCCTGGCTGGTGGCGGACCCGCCGACGTGGTGGACCTGACGGTGAAACTCGCCGAGGAGATGCTCGCCGGCGCCGGGGTGCACGACGCCGATCCAGCTGCCGCGCTGGCCGACGGGCGGGCCATGGACGTCTGGCGCAAGATGATCTCGGCCCAGGGAGGGGACCCGGAGGCCGCCCTGCCGGTCGCCCGCGAATCGGAGACCGTGTACGCCCAGGCAGACGGGGTGCTGACCGAACTCGATGCCCTCTCGGTCGGTGTCGCCGCGTGGCGGCTCGGTGCCGGCAGGGCCCGCCGGCAGGATGATGTCCAAGCCGGGGCAGGGGTGCGCATGCATGCCAAACCCGGAGACGTGGTCCGCCGCGGCCAACCGTTGATGACCTTGTTGACCGACACCCCCGAGAAGTTCGGCAGGGCCCTGGAGGCCCTGGAGTCGGCAGCCACGATCAGTGCGGAAGGCAGCAGAAGCGGCCAACGCCTGATCCTGGAGCGGATCGCCGAGTAGCCGGCCCGCTGGCCTCAGGGATGACCCGGGTCGGACCCGGAATCATCCCTGGGAGCGACGGAAAGCCCGGTGCCGATGGGCCAGACAGGAAGCATCGCCGGGCCCAGGCCGGGCGTGGCCGCCGTCGTTCACTGGACGACGGACCCATACCAGCCGAGGGAACCCGCTCCATGGAGATCGTCAACGAGGTCATCCTCTACGCCTCAACCGCATGGTGGATCCTGCCGTTGCTGTTCCTGCTCTGCCTGATCGACGGTTTCATGCCCGTGGTGCCCAGCGAGTCACTCCTCGTGGCCCTGGCCAGCGTTGCCGTGGCCTCGGGGTCTCCTTCCCTGCTGCTGCTGGGAGTCTTCGGAGCAGCAGGAGCCATGGCCGGGGACCAGATCGCCTACGGGTTCGGACGACGCATCGGCGTGAATCGCTTCCGCTGGATGCGCCGTCGTCGTGCGCGCAGGACCTTCGCCTTCGCCCGACGCGAGCTCGAACGCCGTGGCGCCCCGCTGATCTTCACCGCCCGCTACATCCCCATCGGCCGCGTGGCCATGAACTTCACCGCAGGGGCCACCCGGTTCTCCCGCCGCCGTTTCACGCTGCTCGACGTGTTGGGCTGCCTGACCTGGAGCGCCTACTCCACCACCATCGGCGCGGTCGGCGGCCACTGGATGAAGGACAACCCGCTGCTGGGCATCGGGCTGTCCACCTCGATCGCCGTCGTGTTCGGCTTCATCGTGGACCGGGTCCTCAACGTCCTGCGCCGCCGGCTGGGAGGGGATCCGCAGTCCCTGGACGCGCAGCCAGCACCCCAGCTGCTCGAAGTGCCGGCGGACCGGACTCACTGAGCCGCTGACAACAGGGGCCCAACTCCGGGGCGGAATGGTTCCGCTGCGCCCGGACGCCCAGTACGCTGGGGTACGTGACTGAAGAGCTGATTCATACCGCCTATGACCCCGAATTCGACTTCCGCAGCCTGCCGAAGGTCTCGCTGCACGACCACCTCGACGGCGGACTACGTCCGTCCACCATCATCGAACTCGCCGCCACGGCAGGACATGAACTGCCCTCCACCGACGCGGTCGCCCTGGGCGAATGGTTCCGTCAATCGGCGAACTCCGGTTCGCTACCGCGCTACCTGGAAACCTTCGAACACACCGTCGCGGTCATGCAGACCCACGACAACCTGGTCCGGGTCGCCCGCGAATTCGTCGAGGACCTCGCCGACGACGGCGTCGTCTACGGCGAAGTGCGCTGGGCACCCGAGCAGCATCTGGCCGGTGGCCTGAGCCTGGACGAAACCGTTGAGGCCGTGCAGCAGGGTCTGGACGAAGGGGTCCAGGCGGTCGCCGAGAGTGGACGGACCATCCAGGTCGGCCAGCTGATCACCGCCATGCGCCATGCCGATCGAGGCGTCGAAATCGCCGAATTGGCGTTGCGCCACCGCAGTACCGGAGCCGTCGGCTTCGACATCGCCGGTGCCGAGGACGGTTTCCCACCCTCACGGATGACCGAGGCCTTCGATCTGCTGGCCAGGAACTTCTTCCCCACCACCGTCCACGCCGGCGAAGCCGCGGGAGTGGACTCGATCGTCGACGCGCTGCTGACCGGGCGGGCCGAACGGCTGGGCCACGGCGTGCGCATCGCCGAGGACATCGAAATCCAGTTCGGAGGCACCGACGACGACGGCTCAGAGGTCGAGGAGGACACCGGATTGGTCACCCTGGGGCCGGTCGCCAATTGGGTGCGCGATCGGGGCATTCCCCTGGAGATCTGCCCGTCCTCGAACCTGCAGACCGGGGCCACCGCGGTCTTCGGCGAGGGCATCGACTCGCATCCCATCGACCTGCTCTACCAGACGGGTTTCACCGTCACCATCAGCCCGGATAACCGCTTGATGTCGGATACGAATCTCTCGGCCGAGTTCGAGTTGCTGGTCGAAGCCTTCGACTACGACCTGGATGACCTGCTGGAACTCACGCTCAACGCCGCAGAGGCGGCCTTCCTGCCGTTGGAGGAACGCGAAGCCCTGGTCGAATACATCAACGCCGAATACGTCGGGCTGACCGGCGACGGCGAAGACCAGGACGATGACCGGGGCTGAGCCGACGATGAGCCGGAACCGGTCCGGGGGGACCACGGGCACGGCGGGGGAGCCGCAACGCCTATTGGGCGTCATTGCGGACCTCCGCCGGCACTGCCTCTGGACCGCCAGGCTGACCCACGCCTCGCTGGTGGAATACCTGGTCGAGGAGTCCTACGAACTGCTCGAGGCCATCGAAACCGGCCAGGATGATGACGAACTACGGGGCGAACTGGCCGACGTCCTCCTGCAACTGGTCCTGCACGCCCAGATCGCCGCCGAACGCGGGGCCTTCGACTTTTCCGACATCGCGGCCCATCTGAGCGAGAAGATGATCCGCCGCAACACCCATGTCTTCCACGCGGATGGCAGCCTGCGCGGAACCTACCCCGAGAGCATCGAGGAGATCATCGATTCCTGGGATGCCGCCAAACGCGCCGAGAACCCCTCCCATACCGACCCGTTCTCCTCGCTGCCCCGTCATCTTCCGGCCCTCGCCCTGGCCGATAAGACGATCGGCCGGGCCCGTCGCTGGACCGGCAACGCCGAGGCGCAGGCCGCCCCGCCGGCGCCGGATTCCACGGTGGTGGACACCGAAGACGAACTCGGCGACCTGCTCCTGGGGATCGTCGCCGACGCCCACGAGCGCGGACTGGACGCCGAACGCTCCCTGCGCACCGCCGTCGCACGCTACATGACGCATGCGCAACCAACTTCCTCCTCCATACCCGGCACAGGCTAGGCTGGGACGCGAGGCAACGTGCCCGCGTATCCAATGCTGTGTACGGCCCCCAACCCACCTACGAAGGAGTACCTTCCATGGCCTTGATCGATGCCATCCACGCTCGCGAAATCCTCGATTCGCGTGGCAACCCGACCGTAGAAGTCGAAGTCCTGCTTTCCGATGGCTCGTTGGGCCGCGCGGCAGTGCCTTCCGGCGCTTCCACGGGCGCCTTTGAAGCCGTAGAGCTGCGCGATGGCGACAAGTCCCGCTACCAGGGCAAGGGCGTCACCAAGGCCGTTGACGCGGTCATCGACACGATCCAGCCGGCCCTCATCGGCCAGGACGCCACCGACCAGCGGGCCATCGACCAGATCATGATCGACCTGGACGGCACCCCGAATAAGTCGACCCTGGGCGCCAACTCCATCCTCGGCGTATCGCTGGCCGTGGCCTCCGCCGCCGCCGAGTCCTCCAACCTGCCGCTCTACCGCTACCTGGGCGGACCGAACGCTCACGTCCTGCCGGTGCCGCTGATGAACATCCTCAACGGTGGCTCGCACGCCGACTCGGATGTCGACATCCAGGAGTTCATGGTGGTGCCCGTGGGCGCCTCCACCTTCTCCGAGGCACTGCGCTGGGGCGTCGAGGTCTACCACGCGCTGAAGTCGGTCCTGCAGGAACGCGGTTTGGCCACCGGTCTGGGTGACGAGGGCGGCTTCGCCCCGAACCTGGAAAGCAACCGTGCCGCCCTGGAACTGATCATCGAAGCCATCAAGAAGGCCGGCCTGACCCCGGGCGAGGACATCGCCCTGGCACTGGACGTCGCCTCCTCGGAGTTCTTCGAGAACGGGACCTACCAGTTCGAAGGTGCCTCACGAACCGCCGCCGAGATGAGCGACTACTACGCCCAGCTCGTCGAGGACTTCCCGCTGGTCTCCCTCGAGGACCCGCTGGATGAAGACGATTGGGACGGCTGGAAGACCCTCACTGACGCCATCGGTTCCAAGGTCCAGATCGTGGGTGACGACCTGTTCGTCACCAACCCGGAGCGCCTGCAGAAGGGCATCGATTCCGCCACGGCGAACTCGCTGCTGGTGAAGGTGAACCAGATCGGTTCGCTGACCGAGACCCTGGATGCCGTTTCGCTGGCCCAGCGCAGCGGTTACACCACCGTCACCTCGCACCGCTCCGGCGAAACCGAGGACACGACCATCGCCGATATCGCCGTGGCCACCAACGCCGGCCAGATCAAGACCGGTGCACCGGCCCGCTCCGAGCGCGTCGCGAAGTACAACCAGTTGCTGCGCATCGAAGAAGAGCTCGGCGATGCCGCGTTCTACGCAGGAAAGGCGACCTTCCCGCGTTTCACCGCCTAACGTCGCACCGCAACGCGTAAAGTGCTGAGGGGAGCCGCCGGACACCGGTGGTTCCCCTCACGCCGTTCCGGCGCGTGCACCCGGCCCACCCCAGACACCACCGAACAGACCGGTAGGAGACCCATGGCAACCCGACGTCCCAATATGCCTCGGGTCCGGCCTGCCGAACAAAGCCACGGTGCGAACGCGGCCGACGGACACGAGAACGACGACGCCCCGGCTCCCATCGCTCCGGCCACCCCCCGGAAACCGGCGGCGGTCAACCGGCAGAAGGTCGTCCCGATGGGTGCCGCTCCCGGTCACGAGGAAGCGTCCGCGGGTGCCTCGTCACGCCCGTCCACAGCGGGCAAACCCTCGGCGAAGAAACCGGCAGCCGGCACCCCCACGACGAAGAAGCAGCCCGGCAAACCTGCGGCCTCCAGCAGCGGCAAGACCCCGGCGAAGCCGTCGGCAACGTCCAGCTCCGCCCACCCGAAGACCGGCGCCGCAGCTAGGAAGGCCTCTTCGAACGCCACCGCGACCAAGCCCTCCGGCGGTAGCGCAGCGGCCAAACCATCGGCTGGAAAGCCGAAACAAGCCGGCAAGCGTCCCGGACCACGCCAAGGAGGCCCACGGGAGAAACGGCTGCGCGAACGCGCCGAACTCTCCGGGGCGATCCGCTCCGGCAGCGGCCACCGTGAACCCGAGGCCACGCAGACAGCGACAGAGGGCGGCGCTCCGGTCCCGGCCCGGGCCTTCTCCGGACGGATGTTGACCCTGGCGGTCATCCTGGCTGTGGTGACCATCCTGCTGCTACCGAGCGTGGGAACCTACATGGACCAGCGGGCCGAGGTCTCCGAAGTGCAGGCATCGATCGCTCAGAAGCAGCAGGAACAAGACGAGCTCACCTCACAGATCGCCCGCTGGGACGATCCGGCCTACGTCAAGGCGCAGGCCCGCAACCGCATCAATCTGGTCATGCCGGGCGAGAAGAAGTACATGGTGGTCGGGGCAACCGGCGACGATTCCGCAGCGGGCCCGCAAAGCGTGGGCGATGTCCGGACCGACCTGCCGTGGGTCGACTCGCTGTGGGACACCGTTGTCCGCTCGGCCACCGACTGATCATTTCCCGAAGGAGAATACGTGGAGCATCCCGCAACAGCACCGCGCCAGGAAGCGCTGGACGCCCAACAGCGGGTCCCCACCCCCGAGGACCTGGACACGCTGAGCCGTCAGCTCGGCCGTCCGGCCCGCGACGTCGTGGAGATCGGGGCGCGCTGCCTCTGCGGGAACCCGCTGGTGGCCACCACCGCTCCGCGACTGGCCTCGGGCATTCCCTTCCCCACGACCTTCTACCTCACCCACCCGGTCATCACCTCTGCCGTTTCCCGGCTCGAGGCCGCCGGGTTGATGGCGACGATGACCGAGCGGCTGGGTCGGGACGAGGCCCTGGCCGCCGCCTATGCCGCCGCCCACCACGACTACCTCGCAGCCCGCGATGCCATCGGACGGCGCACCGGCGTCGGTTCCGTCCCGGAAATCGACGGGGTCTCCGCCGGCGGCATGCCGGCCCGGGTCAAATGCCTGCACGTGCTGGTGGGGCATTCGCTCGCCGCAGGAGCCGGGGTCAACCCGTTGGGGGACGAGGCCATCGCCGGCATCGCCGAATGGTGGACCGCCGAGCGGTGCCACTGCCAGGGCGCCTGGGATACCGAGGCACCGGTGCCCGCGCAGGACCGTAGCCGCCACGTCAAGACACAAGCCGAGGACCCTGCCGTCAAGAAGGCCCGGCGCAGCGCTGCCCGACACGCGCGCGAACACGCTGAAACGACCGGGCAGCAGTCCGAACCACACGACACAGGAGGCCGGGCATGAGGGTTGCCGCCATCGATTGCGGGACGAATTCCATCCGGCTGCTGATCGCCGATGTCATCGAGGACGACGAAGGGCAGACCCGATTGCTCGACGTGGCCCGCGAAATGCGCATCGTGCGCCTGGGCCAAGGCGTCGACGCCACCGGGAACCTGGCCCCCGAGGCCCTGGAGCGCACCTTCAACGCCATTGACGAATATGCGGCGCTGATCGGCAAGCACGGGGCCCAACACGTGAGGTTCGTCGCCACCTCGGCCACCCGCGACGCCGGCAACCGGGACGAATTCATGGAAGGGGTCCGGAAACGCCTCGGGGTGACCCCCGAGGTGATCGAGGGCTCGGAGGAAGCCGCGCTGAGCTTCGCCGGTGCCGTGTCGGTTAGGCCCCCCGCCGACACGGAAAACGTCCTGGTCATCGATCTGGGCGGAGGATCCACCGAGTTCGTGGTGGGCAACAGCGCCGGCGTGCGGGCAGCGATCAGTATGAACATGGGGTGCGTGCGCTACGCCGAACGCTTCCTCACCGAGGATCCACCGACGTCCGAACAAATCACTGCAGCGGAAGCTGAAGCCAACCGACAGATCGACACGGTGCTGCACACCGTGCCCCTGCAGGAGGTGGACCGGGTGGTCGGCGTGGCCGGCACCATCACCACGGTGACCGCCCATGTGCTGGACCTGCACAGCTACCAGCCCGAGAAGATCGACGGCGCCGAACTGCCCGTTGGTGTCATCGAGGCCGCCGCCAGCGAATTCCTGGGCTTCTCGCGGCGCCGCCGGGAACAACTTCCCTATATGCACCCGGGCCGCGTCGACGTCATTGCCGCCGGGGCACTGATCTACCGGACCATCCTGCTCCGGGTGGCCGAGCTGACCGGAAACCGGGTGCGCACGGCAGTAGCCAGCGAACACGATATTCTGGACGGCATCGCACTCGGGTTGGCGCGGCACTAGGCCGTCCTCCCGCCGTCGTCCCCCGACCTTGGAAGGAACCGCCCGTGAGGCCACGTCCAATCCGTGCCACCGCCGGCCTCCTAGCGACCCTGTTGGCAGCGGCAACACTGCTGGTGGCGGCTCCTGCTGCCCAGGCGGACCAGATCCGTGACAGCGAATACTGGCTCAAGGACTACGGCATCAAGCAGGCCTGGAAGGTCTCCAAGGGCGAGGGCGTCACGGTTGCGGTCATCGACACCGGTATCGCCGACTCGCACCCCGACCTGAGCGGGACCGTCGTGGGTGGCAGCGACTTCTCCGAGGCCGGGAACAAGGACGGAACCAAACCGCTCGGTGCGTTGCCCGAACACGGCACCCTGGTCGGCACCCTTCTGGCCGGACACGGAAACAACGAAGAGGTCATCGCCAAGGCCAAGGCGGAAGACGAAAAGCAGACCATTGCTTGGAAGCGTGCCGTCAAGGACGCGAAGAAGGACGACGAGGACCCGCCCAAGAAGCCGGAGCCGGTGAAGATCCCCAAACCCGGCCCCGGGCCGGACGGCGTCATCGGTGTCGCCCCCCAGGCCGAGCTGCTCTCCGGATCCCTGTGGTTGGGCTCGGAGAACCCCGGTGGTGTCCCCATCAGCGAACAGGTCCCGCGCGCCGTGAAATGGGCCGTCGACCAGGGCGCCGACGTGATCAACATGTCGTTGGGTTCCACGACGCCGAGCTGGCCCACCAGCTGGGACGAGGCCTTCAAATACGCCGAGGAGCACGACGTCGTCATCGTCGCCGCCGCCGGAAACCGTGCCGGGGGGATGAAACAGGTCGGGGCGCCGGCGACCATCCCCGGAGTACTGACCGTCGCCGGTGTCGATAAGAAGCGCAAGGCCAGCTGGGATTCCTCGACGCAGGGAATCAGCATCGGCGTTGCCGCCCCCGCCGACCCGTTGGTGGGCGGGCTACCCGATGGCGGCTACGCCGACTGGTCGGGCACCTCGGGAGCGGCCCCGCTGGTTTCCGGCGTCGCCGCCCTGATCCGCTCCAAGTACCCGGAGATGAAGGCCCCGGATGTCATCCAGCGCATCCTGGCCACGGCCAAGGACGCCGGTGAACCAGGGGTGGACAATCTCTACGGCTACGGACTGCTGGATGCCGAGGCGGCCCTGACCACCGACGTTCCCTCGGTGGATAAGAACCCGTTGGGCACCATCGCCGGATGGATCCACGTCCACCGGCGTGGCCAGGTCGCCCGTCCCGATGCCTCCAAGCCCAACGCCGAGCCCCAGAAGGAGTCCTCCGTCCCGCCGGTGGCTGCCCCCCAGGCCGTCGCCCCGGAGGATCCCGCAGGTGCCCTGCCGGCTGTGTTGGTCATCGGTTTCGGCACGCTCGCGCTGATCATCATCGTGGGTGGGGGAGTGCACGTGGTCACCGCACGACGCCGGAACCGGGCCGCCCTGGCAGCCGGGGCCGGCACGGTGGCGGACGCCGAATGGACCGCCTCCGAGGCGGACCGTGATCCTTTCGACGATCTTCCGGAAAGTCGCTAGTGAAGATTTTCACATAGCGGACGTTGGCGTTAGGATGGGCCTATGGCAAACATTCCTGAACTTTCCGATCGCCCACGCATCCTCGTCGTCGGCGGTGGATACGTCGGCTTGTACGTCGCAATGAAGCTGCAGAACAAGGTCAAGGCTCATGGCGGCGTCGTCACGGTCGTTGATCCGCTGCCCTATATGACCTACCAGCCCTTCCTCCCCGAGGTCGCCGGTGGCAAGATCGAGCCCCGCCACGTGACCGTCTCCCACCGCATGCACCTGGACAACGCGGAACTGATCACCGGCCGCGTCACCGCCGTCGATCACGCCAACCGCAAGGCAGTCGTCGTCCCGACCGACGGAGAGCCCTTCGAACTGGGCTACACCGACGTCGTCATGGCCGCCGGTTCCATCACCAAGACCTTCCCGATCCCCGGCCTCGCCAATGAGGGCATCGGACTGAAGTCCATCGAAGAGGCCGTTGCCCTGCGCAATAAGGTCCTCGAGCGCGTCGAGTCCGCGTCGATGATGAGCGATCCGGCCGCCCGTCGCCGTGCCCTGACGTTCGTGGTCGTCGGTGGCGGCTTCGCCGGCATCGAGACCATCACCGAACTCGAGGACCTGGTGCGCGCCGCAGTCGCCAAGACCAGCCGCGTCGAGCAGGACGAGATCCGCTTCGTCATGGTCGAGGCCATGGGCCGCATCATGCCCGAGGTCACCGAGGAACAGGCCGTCTGGGTCGTGGAGCACATGCGCTCGCGCGGTATCGAGGTCCTGCTGAACACGTCGCTGGGCAAGGCCGAAAACGGCAAGCTCGAACTGACGAACATGCCGGAGAAGACCCCCGGCGAGACCTTCGAAACCGACACCCTGGTCTGGACTGCCGGCGTGCAGGCCAACCCGATGGTCCACTCCACCGACTTCCCGATCGAACCGCGCGGTCGCGTGCGCGTGGGAACCGATCTGCGCATCACCGGCGATGACGGCCCCATCGAGGGTGCCTGGGGCGCCGGCGATGTCGCCGCCGTTCCGGACGTCACCGGTGGCCTGCCCGACGGCACCTGCGTGCCCAACGCGCAGCACGCCGTCCGCCAGGCCAAGCTGCTGGCCTCGAACATCTACGCCACCCGTTATGGTGTGGGCCAGGTGGCCGAGTACGAGCACAAGAACATGGGCGCCGTCGCCGGATTCGGTACCGGCAAGGGCGTCGCCAAGGTCCTCGGCGTGCACCTCAAGGGCGTGCCGGCCTGGGTCGCCCACCGCGGTTACCACGGCATGGCCATGCCGACGTTCGAGCGCAAGTTCCGGGTGGCCGGCGACTGGTTCGCCAACCTGCTGTTCAAGCGGGACATTACGCAGATCGCTGATCTGGAGACCCCGCGCCGCGGGTTCGTCGAAGCAGCCACCCCGAAGCCCAAGGCTGCCGCGAAGCCGGCCGAGCCGAAGGCTGAGGCCGCAGCCAAGTAGTCTTCGGCACTGCCGAAACCCGTAGCACCCACGGCGCCGCGTCCACCCGGAATCCCGGGAGGGCACGGCGCCGTGTCGTGTCCAGGGGCCGGTGCGCTCTTGTAGGATTTAGCTGCGGGCCCCCATAGCCCAATTGGTAGAGGCGGGAGACTTAAAATCTCTGTGTTGTCGGTTCGAGTCCGACTGGGGGTACTGATATCGGCTCCGAGGGGTCAAGGAGTCAAAAAGCGGTGTCGCTGACCAGTTCGGCGCCGGCTGACTCGACCACCTGGCCGATTCCACCTTCATCGAAGGCCCGGCGTTGGCGGGCGGCGCCGTTGCCGGAACCCAGGAGTTCCCGCAGACCTACGGAAACGTAGGCAGCATCCCCGAATTTGATGAGGTGTTCCTCGACGGTGTCGAAGATCAGATATGCCAGTGCGGAGGCTGAGGCGCGTTCGCAGCTTGGTAGGGAGACCAGATCCCCCTCCATGCCGTATCGAGCAGCGTGCCAGGTGGCGACGTCGGACTCTTCGGGGGTGATGCTGTCCGGGGTAGGCGACCGGTGCAATGCCTCCACTGCCAATGAGCGGACCAGCAGTGCGAAAAGCACTGATTCGCGGGCGGTCAGCTGCATATCGATGGCGCGGACCTCCAGACTCCCGCGCAAGGGGGAAAGCCTGGCTCCCCATCCAATGTGTTGCTGGGTTTCGATGCCCGGAGTCTCCAGCAGCTGGTCAACACGTTCGGTGTAGTCACGGGCACCGAAGAAGTGTGGCGGAATGCCATGGACGGGCAAGGTCAGGTTGCGGATGGTCCTCCAACTGGCGAATCCGGTGTCCGTGCTGTTCCAGAGCGGGGAGTTCGCCCCCAAGGCCATGAGGACGGGCATCCAGCGACGCAGGTGGTTCATGACCTGGACGCCTTCTTCGGGGGTCGGGACCGGGAGATGGATGCGCAAGGCACCACCTTCCTGCCCGGTCGACGGCGCACACGGGTTTGCCGCGGAAGAAAGTGCGGGAACCAGCCCGAACCCGATGGCCGTCGCGCCGGTCTCGGCCGCGAGTGTGCGGACCGCCCGGCGATTTTCCAACAACGCGTCCAACGCCTCGGCGCCGGTCTGGAAGATGAAGGTATCAGGCGCTGTTTCGTGGGTGGGCTCGTCGTGGGTGGAGGGATCACCGGGCCCGACGAGTCGTCCGGTCGCTGGATCCACGAGGAAGAAGTCCTCCTCGATGCCGAACTTCATATCTCCTCCTGGGTGGTATCCGCCCCCGGTGGGGGACGAGCCGGTGCGCCATGTCGGCGCAGGGCTGAACGAAGCCCCCCTCTGAAGCCGAGCGTATCGGCGGACGCCTTGGCTGTCACCCTTCTTCGTGCAGCTGGAGTGCTCTGGTCCCGGAGAACACGAGGAGACGCCGTGGTCTACTCGGTCTCGGCGACGATCTCGGCTTCGGACGGCGCCGAGAAGTCCATGTCACGCAGCGGCACGACCCGGCTTTTGGCGACGAAGCGGTGGAAGAGCCAGAGCCCCAGGAAGAGGGGGATGCCGATGTAGGAGGAGAGGACTTCCATGCCACGGCCGGCGACGACGGCTTCACAGTTTTGTCCGGCAATCACCAGCAGCAGCATCGCGAAGGCCAACAACGGGCCGATGGGGAAGAATGCCGCCCGGTAGGGCAGTTCGCCCACCGTATGCCCCTGGGCCAGGAAGCCGCGGCGGAAGCGGTAGTGCAAGACGGCGATCCCCGTCCACACCAGGAAGCCGGAGAGCCCGGATACATTCACCAGCCAGGCGTAGGCCGAGCCCTGGCCCAGCAGGGCGCTGAGGAAGCCGAACAGGCCCACGCCAGCAGTGGCCATCAGCACAGGTAGGGGCACGCCGCGGGTATTCACACGACCGAAGATAGCCGGGGACTTGCCGTCGCGGGCCAGGGAGTAGAGCATGCGGGTCGAGGCGTAGAGCCCCGAATTGCCGGCCGAATGGATGGCGGTGAGGATGACGGCGTTCATCAACGCCGCAGCGAAGGCGATCCCCGCTCGTTCGAAAACCAGCGTGAAGGGTGACGCCGCCACGTCGGCTTCCCCGGAGGCCAACAGACTCGGGTCGGTGAAGGGAACCAGGCAGCCGATGATGAAGATGGCGCCGATGTAGAAGAGCATGATGCGCCAGAAGACGGAGCGGATGGCCCGGGGGATCTCCCGCCGCGGGTTCTTCGCCTCACCGGCGGCCACGCCCACCAGCTCGGTGCCCTGGAAGGAGAAGCCGGCGATCATGAAGACGGAAATGATCGACACCCAGCCACCGTGGAAGACCTCGTCAGGAGTCTGCCAATGACTCAAACCGGGGGAGTTCTCGCCCCATATGCCCAGGATCATGAACACCCCGGCCACCAGGAACACCACCACGGCGAGGACCTTGATCAGGGCCAGCCAGAATTCACTTTCGCCGAAGACCTTCGACGAGAGGGCGTTCAGTCCCGTGAGTACGGTCAGGAAGAGGCCGGCCCAGACCCAACCGGGAACGTCGGGCAGCCAGAAGGACATCACGATTCCCGCTGCGACCAGCTCTGCTGCCACGGTGATCGCCCAATTGAACCAGTAGTTCCAGCCGATGGCGAACCCGAACGAGGGGGAGACAAAGCGGGTGGCGAACGTCTGGAAGGAGCCGGCCACCGGGAGCTTGGCCGACATTTCCCCCAACGACTGCATCAGCAGGAACACCATCAACCCGACCGCGGCATAGGCGACCAACGCACCCCCGGGGCCGGCCTGGGCAATCGTGCCGCCCGAGGCGACGAACAGACCGGTTCCGATGGAACCGCCAATGGCGATCATTTGCAGGTGGCGGCTGCTCAATCCTCGCTTGAGCTCGCGATCAGGTGTGCGACCGGTGGCTTGCCCAGCACCGGATCCATCCGGTGCTGGTTGCTGAGCGGTAGCCACGGAATCCCTGCTCATGGGTGCCCCCAGGCCAGGTGTCGGCTATCTTGTGTCTGCTCTTCAGGAGGGGAGGGCTCCCGGGTGGGCGACCGCGCCGGCCGGGGCCGTCGCCGCCATCGGT
>RCNJ01000225.1_pt1 | contig 37587 bp, 41 predicted proteins | sample 2041171 | NCBI WGS metagenome assembly RCNJ01 (sample SAMN09708213, study PRJNA481090) | feces metagenome | biome: feces | host: Pygoscelis adeliae | place: Antarctica: Rookery Lake | collected 2010-03-01 | reverse complement strand
TGCGCCCTCACCCGTTACCGTCAACCCAACCCAGAGCCTACATGCTCGTTTACTTGTTTGTGGCTCTCCTTGCCTTCGCGTTGGGCCGGGCGCGCCTCTGCCCCTTATAGGATGTTACGTACGCCGCCAGGCCGGGTGCGGCGGCCTCGGACCTGCGAGCCGTAACATCTACACCTCTGCCGCTTCCTGCCGTCGCCGGGTCGGGGGCGACCCGGTCACGGGTCTGCGCACCCGTGACACTTTACGTTTGTTTACACGCCAGCATTCCGTAGAAGCTGTTGGGGCAGTTCTGTCACCTTCCCTTGCTATTTGAGCTCCGTAGGTTTCAGAAAGTTCCACAGACCTCTGGTGCTGTTCCAGCTTTGTTTCCTTTGTTTTCTACAGATTCTTTGTGCGTCTGTGCATGCACAGAACGCAGCTGTTGTCTGGTAGGCAGCAGTTTCTTTGCATTTCTTTGGTAGGCTGCAGAAGGTTCCGCGTGCCTCCATGCATCTAGTTCTTTGTGTTGTTCAGGCAACGACATGGCTGCCTGACAACTGAGCGAGCTATAAGAGCTCGCTCCCCTCCCACTAGATAGCTTCCTTTTAGACAGACATTCAGACACAGTTCAATAATACTTCATTGATACTGCCTTCTCAACTTCCTTCGCTGAACCCTCAGAAGATCTCCGTCTTGTCTCAACCCTTTTCAACACAAGCCTACGACTTCGACGCCGCTACCGCCGCCTTTCCTGTCAACATGCTTTACCCCTCAACACCTCCATGCATCTAGTTCTTTGTGTTGTTTGGGCAACCGCATGGCTGCCTGACAACTGAGCGAGCTATAAGAGCTCGCTCACCTCCCATTAGATTGCCTTTTTTCAGAGAGACATTTAGACACAGTTCAATATTACTTCATTGATGCTGCCTTCTCGACTTCCTTCGCTGAACCCTCAGAAGACCTCCGTCTTGTCTCAACCTTTTTCCAGCACAAGCCTACGACCTCGACGCAGCTACTGCGCGCTCTCCTGTCAACAGACTTCACCCCTCAACACATAGTTGATGAAACTTTGTGTCTTGCTATCTATCTAGTTGTTGCAATCCGAACGGGGTGTATAATGTCTTCAATTATCCCAGTGCTCATGTCCAGTTTCAACGCTGATTGTAAGATTGTCCTTGTGAGCAAAATCCCATAATGAGGGTGCTTGTCTTTGCATCAAGTACCATAACCTCTGTAATGATATCATTGCTTTCGTTGTCAGTCGCATTATCTTCTGCAGTATACTGTGATGCTGCGTTCTTCAGGACTTTGCGAAACTTGCCATTGATCACTCCATACAAGCCTTGCGCTTTCAGCATGCGGCCTACCTGGATCTCTCAGGTCCTGTCATTGATTCCTGTCAACTTGCTGATACGTGGTTTATCCGAATCATAGTCCATTATATCCCGACGTGGCGCCAGGCTTCTTCTACTCGTCGCTTAGTAGGAACCTGTTGTCCAATTGAAAAGACACTGCTACGTACTCCGTAGTCTTCAGAGTTGAACTGATTTGACTTTAAATTGTCGATCAATATAGCTCAGGGAAGCGTCTCCGAGCTCATAACTTGTTGGGAATTCCGATAGCAATCGCTGGTGTAATATTAAATCGACAACTTTAGAACTCATCAATCAGTTATTCTATTACTACCTTTGCTACGTACCAACTGATATATATATCCATATTCAGTGTATTCGGATATTCAGCATTTCGGGGGAGTCGTCACAATGTTTGCTTTTATGGGTGTAAGCAAACATCTCAACCTTGATCTCGTACAGGCAAACATCTTGGCTTCGACTGTGGCTGAGCAAATATCTTGGCTTTAGCAATAGTCGAACAAACATTGTCAGCGACCTTCCTAAATGACACATCCCAACAAACTGCGAGGTTATCATGGTTGCGATAAGCGCGTGGCCAGCTCGTTTATCGTGTACGTTAATTGAAACGATATTTAATATTTCCGGGGGTTTATGAACGGCTATAAGGACGCCTATTCTGTTCCCAGTTTAGCTTTTTTGCGGGCGTCCTGCCTTCCTATTTGTCCTTCGGCACTACACCCTTGCCTCCTTTGGTCTCCGCCTCGTCGACAGGCCGTCCAGCGCGCTCAGCTTCTGCATCTTTGGAATTATCCGTATCGTCCCATTTGGAATACAAGTCCTCTGGTAGCATCATTTCCCCATCAACCTTACCAATGACTAACCTCTCTTCCATGGCAGTATATTTGACAACAGCATTTCCACCAAGTTCCTTTACCACGATGAGAATTTTGTTAATCAACGCAGCCAATTTCCTCAGATCGTCCTGGTTGTCTTTTTCCCATCTCAGGATCTCAGGCGCTACATCTTCAACCTCTGGTCCCTCAAACAAACCCTTCTGGTGGTGAGCTCGAACAAGTTTGGGAGTTTGAGATATCCAGAGCTGCGGTAAGACCTCTTGATTCGAAAGAGGTTTATGGGCAACACGCGTGTTGATCTCAAGGGTTGACTCCAGTGAGACTACCCGACCCTCTTCTTTAACTCTCAGTTTAGACCCGGCAGGAGTGGTATTAGTCGAGGATAGAGATAACGATCCTAGCATGCGGGAGAGACTGTCTTGTTCGTGCTCTTTGTTATTTGAAGAAGGTATTTTTGTAGAAGCATCTACATATCCGTCCGTTTCGTAACGCACAATAAGGTTGAGATTACTGAAGCGGTATGAAATTATTCTGTGATGTCCAGTGCTACCGCTGATTTGGCTAGTAGTGTATGCTTTCTCAAATTCATGGCCATAGCCCTTGAATTCATTTGGTTTGATGAAATCGTGGGTTGCGGTCTCTTCGCGACAGAAAATTGCCGTGTTCTTCGTGACCTCAATCTTGATGGTGAATGGTTCGAGTCCGTTTCTAGTCAAACTAGGGTTGACGAAAGAGAGGAGTTTGCGGATATTGTTTCGATCGGTAACGACATCAATCGAGCGAATGTCATACGAGGGGTTCGTCTTGTATAGCGCGCGAAATAGGGGTTCAAGCGGGGATTCTGGATGGCGAGCTGCATTTTGGGCGATGTAGACAAGGCCTGAGTCCTTTTTTAACCGTCTACGACCACTAGGAGCTGACCAAAGAGGTGGACAGCCGGGGACGGCAATGGTCGGTGCAGGTGCTTCAATCCAGTTGTATGAGGAGAGGTGTGTGACGTTAGTGATGGACGCCGAAGGAGTATGAAGGCCTTGGAGATCCTGGCGAGAGATCTCGATTTTGGTAGTGAAACCCATTGTTGAGTTTGGCACAATCAGGTGATTTGAAGCGCGATGGAACAGCTAAAAGGCTAAAAGTAATTGTGGCCAGGCTTTGAAGTATCGGGGCATGATGAAAGCAACTTTCATTGCATTTTATCTGGCATGGTTGCCGCCTTTGCCCCTGCAGTTGGAGGTAGTCGTACGGTTGCACAGCTTCAAGGCTTCAGCCATTCAGAGTAACTTGACTCTTCGTGCCAGCGCATACTTGCATGTCGACCATTGGCAGTGGCACTGCGCACAGTCCCGGAGTATGCTCTTGTTTTGGAAGATGGCATCATGCAAAGTCCGCGATAGTAGAGGACAATACTTCGGAAGCGCGAGATTTGCTCCCGTACGTATACGTTGGGCTGAGAGGCTGATGTCAGCCAACTAACTGAATGAGCTGACGGAACGACATGCCTAAGCCCATAATGCCATATCAGTTGCGGTGTTGCTGGGGTGGCCTGCAAAGCGGCAACATTAGCTAAGGATACTTCTTGTTCACAGTAGTATTTATACAAGTTCTTACCCCATTTAAGAATAAAGCGCTTGAAAGTCCACTTATAATAGAAGTGAATTATGTGATCTCATCTATGCTCGAGACTTGTGTTAGAACGGAATTGTAAAGGCGCGGCAAATGCGTAGGAGGGATGCGGTTGGGTCAATGATCACCTCTACAGTATTTTAAAGGGCGGGTATGGAAGTTCTCAATAAGAGACTTCGTAGCTAGGAAATGGAAACCATCAAGTACGATACTGGAGCGGCTTCAACAGATGGAATTCATTATGTGTTGCGATTTTTGTTATTTCATCCCGGTATCAGATTTACTGTGGGTCGCTGCTTTCGCCGGGATGCCACTTAGGCGGGAGCAACGGGCGGGAGGAACCGGTCTGGAGGGAACGTTCTGGCCCCCTGTTAAGCTTACCACATGGGACTCCACTTCATCTCCATCACAGGTCTAGATGGTTATTCCTCAACATACGCCTGAGTTGTTGTTTTCTGATTTGAAGGATCAAGCGATACTGAGATCTTCGAGCACTTCATTGAAGAGCTGTTGCCGTACTGCGGCAGGTGGCCTGCCCCAAATTTTGTCCTCATCATGGAAAAGCGTCATTTCACCGGCCGGACAAAATACAGCAGATGTGCGACGATGCAGGAGTAATATTATTGTGTTTGCCACCGTACTCGCCCGATTTGAACCCGATCGAGGGGATGTTTGGAGAGCTCAAGACATACATCAGACAGGTTTGGGATGAGCATATAGGCTTCGTCAGGGCCGATATCATGGGTTTCTTGGAAAATGTGTCACTGTTGTGGGTGCCCTCAATGCAAGTGCTAAGGGCCATTTCCGTCGTGCTGGTATCGTGATCGATGAGCCAAAAACACATTCGCCTGCGAGGTTGTGAGGGAGACAACGGAGAGTAACAACGACGACTCAGCATCAGATTACGCATAATGAAATTATTTTATCCAAACACTCGATAATAGTAGTGTTCATACAGACCATATGCTCGTTGTAACGTCTCGTCATTTCTCTTTCCACTTTTATAAATTGCCTCAAAAGATCTTTCGAAGGAGATGTCTCAGAACAACATTACTGTCGTCTTGGCCCAATGTATTGCCAAAGACCTTGGCCGTCTCCTTGGTATAAGCTCGAAGCTCTGCCACCGTTTGAAATGTTCGTACTTTATCCTCGGTATTTCCACGTTTCCGTCCCCACTCAATCAAGTCAATAATATTGACGTGTGTCCTTCGTACATCCTATACTCTGGATTAACATGGATGGACGCACTGGTCGTGTGCCGGGTCCGTACCTTTTCGCACCTGCTACATGTTTGAGGGAGCGGATCAATTCCGACAGCACGACAGAGCGCGTGCCATGCAGTCAAGTCGTCCTCGGCCCCATACCACATACGCAATTCGCTTTCTAGTGCGTCTTGATATCTAACCCATGAATCTTTTGATACGACGTCGCCACGCCGCCAACCTTCGTGCTTTTGGAGGTATGCGTACGACGTAGCTGGTGGATGAGAAGGGTCATAGTTAAATCCCGGGAACAACCCAAAAAAGATATCTATAGGAGTTTCGGCAGCTTGCCTATGATTTCGGGACTCGCGGAGATGTTGTTGCAGAGCTTCTTTATTGGCAAAGTATCTGTCGCAAGTGTCGCAGTCAAAGGACGGAGCATGCACGGTCGAGTCTCGCAGATGCTGGTCCAGAGCCTTTTTGCTGTCAAATTGTCGGTCGCAAGTGTCGCAGTCAAATGACGGCGCATGCACGGGCGAGTTTCGCAGATGCTGGTCAAGAGCCTCTTTGCTGCCAAAGCATTTGTCGCAAGTGTCGCAGTCAAAGGACTGAGCATGCACGGGCGAGTCTCGCAGATGCTGGTCCAGAGCCCTTTTGCAGTCAAAGTATCTGTCGCAAGTGTCGCAGTAAAAGGACGGAGCATGCACGGTCGAGTCTCGCAGATGCTGTTCCAGAGCGTCTTTACTGCCAAAGTATCGGTCGCAAGTACCGCAATCGAAGCTCATGATTTCAGGAGTGTGATAGTACTGAAAGTGCTTATGTGCTCTGAATGAGAATGGGGTTGTATACAGTTGCGTAGAGCGGTGAGTTGATCGTATTTATTAACTCGTTGGCCAAGAGATTAGAATGCAATGTGGCAGCTACTCAATGTCGTGTAACAAATACTCATTGTTATCAACCAATTAACAAGTGACACACATCCGTCGACGATTTGTGCCAAGTTCTCGGATAAGAAACACGCAACAATGGCTTTTGTCGAAATCGTCGACGCTATTTTCCATTCTGCGGGGTTGGTCATGATGGTGTCTTGCCTATTTTTTGCCTGTGAGAGTTTACGTAGGCGAGCGAGGCTAAGTGACGTGAACTCGAGCTACCACGTGCCGTCAGTTGAGGAGCTCTCGGTTATTATGTAGCAATTTAGTCCTTTACCAAGTTATATCCCGCAAAGTACTATGGCTTCTAATTATGTCCTACTCCTCAAGAAAACCCTTCACGTCTCCAACCCGTGCTACGCCCTCCACTACTTCAAGCTCGATATAAAACTTAGCATCTTGGTCTTCATAGACAAGCTCGAGATTGTCTCTTCTCCTCAGCATCGGGCCACGAGCTAGCTCCTAATGCTGGCTTTGGATAGCGCATCCAACTTCTAAGCAATGTCACTTACTGTACACTTTTACTGCCCCATCTCGCAGTCCAGGTATACTGAGAGAGCTCGACCGCGACTATGAGCTTTCCGCCAAGTCTGGGGTAGGTGCAGTCTGGCTAGGATACATAGGGATGTAATTATTGATAGTCATTGGGGGATGGCCTGTCAGATTGGAGTCCGAGTCTCGGTGCTTCCGCTTCTGGTCTTGATACTGTGGGTGCTCTGCATATAGCTGTGTCCGAACGTCTGGTGGAACATCATCGTGGCGCTCTAATTTACCGCCTCATTGCACGAGCCTGACGAGGTTTCTTAAATGATGGCGTAGAGATTTCTAGTGCCTCCTCTTCTCAGTATCTTCCCAGCAATAAGGGCCGAAATTGCATGGAGGCCCTGGACACCTTATAAGATTATAGACATGCCTCCAAGCATCTGGTCCACCAGACACTACTTGTTCCACATCAAGCCGAGTGATTCTCTCCGCACACGCAGCAGCAGTCGCTCCCCGTCCAACGATGCGAGCCGCCTTGTTATTCTCCATATAGTTAGTCGAAATATTAACCTTCAGCCTCTTCGCGGTGCGGGGAAGTTAGCTCCATGCTTGCAATTGTCGCTCTACAATTGACTAAACAATCTCCAATTTTTGGAAACGCTTTGTAATATCGTGCTCCGAACGATCGTTGACAGAAATGGTGGTCGTCGTAGCATCAGCCTCACAATTTACCCATCGACTTTACGATGGCTGAATCTTAGCCGAGGGTTCTTCGTTCCAAAAGTCGCCCGGTGCGACGACAAGGTCATTTTCAGTTTGCTTTGCTGCTACCCTTTTGTTAAATGTCAACTTCCGTTCCATAATATAGTGTATACATGAGGGAGGTAATTCATCATAGCACTGGTCTGGGACCCGGTCGGCATACGGCACAAATTGTAATATTTTCCGGGCAGGTCCCCGCAGGTCTCCTCCGCTGGCTCTGCAGCGGCAGCCGTCCCCCACGAGCAGGGTCAATATAAAGACCCGAATCATTGCAAACTCGACTCTCATCGTCACTGGACCAGCCGTTGACGGAGGCCTGTGCGTCCATGATCGTGGATGCAGGAAGAAAAGATTTTGAGCCGAGTGTCAATGTTTTCTTGGTAAAATTGAGGGGGGTAGCGGGGTTATTTACATTAGTAATTACATTAATAATGCTATTATTCTATACTTGCATTGGCCTCCCAGACACCACCTTCCACTGGGTAGCGGCAGTAAACCTTTTTCTGTGAAACGGTGATCATCTCGTCGCCATCTTGTAATTGCATTGATAATTTGATGAATAATGTCGTTAGAACGCTCATGGTACCTGCTCCCATGGCTTGATGCCGCCTAGACGCTTGCCAAAGTTGAAATAAGCCTTATATGGCTCCCATATTTGAAGGTTGTGTGTAAATAAGCTAAAAATAAACATTGAAAGAAAGAAATAATAACTTGCCGAGTCTTGTAAGAGTGGGTTAAGGCATTTTGACGTTACAAATCATGTTTGTAATGTAATTTGGTTGTTAAAGGAAAAAAGTGCCTTCGAGCCCAAAATTGGGGTTTTGTGGAGAGGGTCGCGCGGTGTGTTGCCTTCCCTCTCCTTCTGCCCCGTCGTTGCGCTGCGCAGTATGGTGCCAAGCATTTATTCAACACGCTACGGTATTCAGAAAAGTCGCCAAGTCATCCTCACCGAACCCCTCTTGGCAAAACCACGGCGAGGCGGTGCTCTCCCCTCCGCTCCGTAGCACGGCCTTAAATTTCTCCATCTCTCCATCTTCAAAAACACGAGATTGCTCAGATTGGTTGGCCGCCTCTCGCTAGGATCGACGGCTTCAGTCCCGGATCGCGCCATGTCCGTTGGGCCAGGATTACCACATGGGTACATGGGTCGCCCGTAAAGGAGACGGGAGGCCCGTTTTGGGATGGTGTGAGGGAGATTGTCAAATCTCTACTTTTGTGAGGGAGGGAGGGGTCAAAGAACTTGCATGTGGTCCGTGATGAGGATTGCGCTATATGCAAGAGCCAAAGCCAAAGCCGGGGGTTGCCTATTTCCGAACGTTTTTAAGCACCAAAACTACTTGTCTGGGCTTAGCGACAATTTTATGCTCAGAATCTCGCGCCTGCAAAGTGCACTCGAGTACAAGTCCAGCGGAATTCTCGTAGCCTCGAACGAAAAAGAAATAGCGTTCTTTTTGTGCTCGCGACGTCAAAAGACTTTGGTCGGGAGTTGTGCACATAGCCCAACGTGCCAGTGTTCGCGGTTTTCACGGAACACATGCGCGCAACATACGAGGAAGAAGATGAGGAAGAAGATGCGGAAATAACTCCTTAGAGACGTTCGTCGAACGAAACGACATGATCAGAAACTTGAGATGGAAACAGTTGGTAGAGGATGGCAATGTGAGGGGCAGAAAGATGGTGAAGAGAAGAGGTCAGATGAACGCCTTTAGTGTTTGGTCGTGTGCGCTATCGGTAGACGTGGGATATCTTGAGCTTCAAGACCCACCGTGAAGCGACGTTTATGAGCGATAAGTGGCAGGCCTGGCGCTTAGGTCTATTTCCAGATAGTTTCCCAATAGCATGACATGCAGAATTGCCGATTGGAGAATAAGGAGTGTGACAGCCCTCGTGTCACCGCCTCTTGACCCGACAGACTGGAGAACGAAATGAGTGGTGGCCGGTTCGGCTTTACGAACGAGCGCAGAAACGATTACTTGAGATGCAGATCGCTTGCAGATCGCTTGCAGAACGCTTACAGGTATGCTTACAGATACGCTGCGGAATCGCGGAGGGGCATGACTCGCACTTATACGGTGAGTGCTCGACGCAATCGTGTTTCTGCAGACGAAGGTGGTTCAGAAGGAGGAAGAAGCGGGTGAGTATCTAAGATGTTATCATGGAGGCAAGGAGGTGTGTTCTGTAGTGCACTGCACATTTTCCGTCGTCACTCTCCACGTTTCTGTATCAAGCCCTCATCCTCGTTTTTTGGGTGCTGCGATCATGTCCGTGGCCGCCTACACTGCTGCGGAACAAGCTCAAAGGGGATTAAGCAGCGAAACGCATTATCCACCCCTCAATTCTCACCACCAAGAAATTCGCTGTGCGCAACACCAAGAAATTTCTCATGCAAGTGATTGCGACCAGCACTCACCATACGAGGTCCATTCCCGACACCCGTTTACACCCGGGGACTTCAACGTTGCGCTCGTGTGACCTCAAGGCACGGAAATGGGAACCAGGATAATTAGCATAGCCGTTGAAATTGTTGACACTCGGGCGCAAGGTTGTTTTGGAGCACAAGGTGATTATGGAAATTGGTGCGCGCCTTTGGTCATCGTTCACACGAGTGATCGATGTTTCATCGCTGCAGGCAGTAGCGCAGCGGGCACGTTTGCAAGTTCGCGGGCACGCGGGTAAGGAGGTTTAGTGGGCGGGCAGTGGGCTCGGTTAGTGATAAAGTCATGATCAAAATGTTGGGGGTTGACGTAGTGGGCCAGAAGAGGCGCAGGAACGTTGGATGTCTTGGATGTCAAGGTGAAGACGATGATGGTGCAGCGATGCTGTTGCAGTGAGACGTGCCAAGGTACATCACAGCCACGATTCCACGGTAGCTCACGGATTAAGATGATAACGTCGGTGAAACGATGGACGTGGCGGTGCCCGAAGAATTGAGCTTCAGCAAGCTGACCGCGGATGGCTACAGAGCTCTCGGGCGTCGAGGAGGGCCACGGAGACCTGTCGAAGTGCTACCTGCAGAGTTGTCTTTGCTTGTGTCATGGCTGTTTTTTACATGCATGAAGCTGTGCCTTCACTGTCCAAGGCTCGCTGAAAGATGCATTATTGAAGCGGGCATGAGGTTGTGTCAAGGGGGGGAGCCACCAGGAAAAGCAATACTCGTAGAGAGAAACGAGGATCACCATGATAACGAGACGCGAAGAAGGTAAAGATTGATAATCGTATGTTGTGGTTGGCTTTAAACGTTTAGATATAGTGTGATATTCGCGAGCGTGACAGTTCCTCTAGTCCTTCGTATCTGCTCTCGCCAAGACGCGGGATTCCCTTCTTTCGTGAGTGGATCAATTTTGAGTGGAACCCCGCCTGACAATGGAATAACACCCTGGCCAGCTCCTTAAATGAGGTAGCGCGGCCCGCTAAAAGCAGAAGACACAGGGCCAGGCCGGAACACTCCTCACACCACACTCCACACTTCACACACAGTGGCCATCACTGCCGACTCCTCACTCTCTTTGCTTCCTTTATCCTCGCTCTCTTGTACCTTCATCCCCGATCTCCTCCTCTTCACCAATACCATCACCGACAACTTATCAAGGCTGTCGTGTTACCGATATCTACTCGTACGACTACTCTATTAATACTACCTGACGGCATTGATTCAGAGACCTCTTGATTGAGAACTTCCTCTGTCATACTGTCGGCGTCTGCCAAACCCCGACGACACACTTCAATCCGTTGTGCCCGAAGTGACAATATCACAGCCAGAACCTCTAAACTCACAACTGCACACCGCCAATATGGGATACAGCAGTTTCCGTTACTATGCCCCCACGCTACAGGTCGACCCTTTGAAGGAGCTCTGCGAAGAAATCCCAAAATGGCAAGCCAAACTCGGACAACTCGAGCAGGACATGGACAACCGACAGCTTGAGCTGGCCGCAGCTTGGTGTCGCGAGAAAAACTCGCCGAATCATCGTTCTGGTACGGCTGATGGCGCGGACATTCGATCTCCAGCGCGATCATTGAGATCATTGAGGAACAAAGGCTCATGCGAGAGTTTAAAGCCAAAGGACGACCCTGGAGCATGCATCACCGACCCAATCGATTCTGAGCCGTCGCCAACCACTGTTATACCTGTACAGGAGGTGCACGATAAGAAGGATAATGCGATAGCCAGCCCACCAATGATGGTTCGCAGCAGCACGAGTCCAGGACCGATACGGAGCGCCAGCATGCGAAAGGCAGGTGCCGCGGCGTTGGCGGCTATGAACGAGAATGGACCTCTAGCAAGCATGGCAAGAAAGCGAAAGACAGAGTCACTGGCGTCTGGCTTGTCGGATGTAGAGCCTAAGAAGATGACAAGAAGGCAAATCAAGATCTTTTATGACGGCTGGATTCAGTCCACTTTTGAGCAGCTGCAGAAGGATATTGCTATTCCGAGGAACTCGCTCAGGAAGGCGAACGCTGCAGGGAAGAAATCGAAATTAACCTCGTTCGCTTCGTCGGCAAGTGCCATGCCGACTGGTGCTGACGATATGTTGGCGCCGGATGACGATTTCGATCTTCTTCCAGAGCCTGCAAAGAAGATTGGTGTGCTTCCCGATACGCTGGACGCAGATGTCGATGATGCTAGCCCGTCGCCAGCAGCCCAAATAATATCTCAATACGCCATGGGTCGTAGGAACTTGGGTTTAGCGGCTCGACTAGGTACCGCGGGTGCTGCTCCAGCTGCCACCCGGCGTTCGGCCAACCCTAACTTCGTTAACGGCAAGCGCGTCATGTCAAGGGGCAACGCCATGTATAGATCTGCTCTTGAAGACGATGGTTCTGAGATCTATGATGAGCTAGATGGAGGACTAGAATGGGCTGCAGCTATGTGCGCTCACGCAGCACACCAGTTTCTCCGCGACGGCACATGTCGGCCAGAGGTCCATGCTATGAAGAAGCGTCTGCAAGAACTCATGGATAGGGCGGCGGAACACAAGGAGCTGCCGGAGTACAAGGCTTTGATGGCTAAGAGTGGTGCAAGCACCCCGATCAGAAAGAAGGCCAGTATGGATCCCGACGCCATGATGGCTGATATCGGCGACTTGGAAGCGGAGGCCTCACCACCAGCATCACCAGTGCTGGCAGCTGCCACCAAAATCGACATGAATCCCGACCTGATGATGACACCCATGGGCGACCTCGAAGTGGACTCCGACGACAGCCTCGGCGACCTGACTCCGGACTCTGAGCTGAAAGCACAGCGTCCTGTACTCCTCGGCCAGACGAAAGGTATGGTTCCCTCCTCCCTAGCGTTGTTTGATGGGCCGAAAGCTGACTTTCCACAAGCTGACACTGGTAGTGCCCGGCGGGAACAAGCGTACGCTGTGCGAGGTGGAGCCGGAACCGTGGGTGGTGGAAGTGGGGTTGGACACACTGGGGAAGGTGGCGTTGAGGGCGCAGATGCGGCCGCTGGGCAGGAAGCATGTCGTCCGGCCGCCGAACAGAGGGCTCGTACCTTGAAGGGGATCCAGATTAGGAAGGAGAAGGATGGGTTGAACGGGTTGGCGATGAAGTATGCGGTAAATGTAAATGAGAAGGCGGAGAGTGGGAGGGATAGTGATGATGATAAGCAGACGAGTAAGGTTGAGGTGATGGGCTTGAGTGGAGATGATGTGGAGATGGGCGATCAGGGAGAGGGCATTGAGGAGGAGGAGCAGTTGAGGAGCCAGTATGCGAGTGTGATTGCGAGGAACAAGGGGTATCGTTGTCAGTAAGCATGACGCAAGTATGCATATCACGGACGACAGTCGCCACATGCATTTACCAACCAAAAATACCATTATCCCACCACATCATCAACAACGAATGATTGAGGACGATTGAAACACCATATAAGGATACCGTACACGAAAGATATCATGAGCATCGCATATACGGCTTAGGAACGAGGTCTGTGAACCTCGGTGCATTACGGAAGGAATGGCCGCATGTTATGGTTTCCCTTTCCCTGCACGGGCGGATTTAGCGAGTTATGCGGACTAGCGAGTATGGTTTGAGTGGGCATTCATGAGGCTATCATCATCTGAAGGCCTGACCATTTATGATTTGGAGTGATTTTGGGCGGCCCCAAGCATGGGCTAATGACAGCTTTTTATACCATTGCCATTTACCTTGCTATTTATTCGGCTTTAATCAAAAGTTACCAAAATATACCGATATATGGTTTAGAATCTGCCTTTCCAGGTACCAAACCATATTAGTCCAATAGCATCCTTTACGCTTTTTCCATGCTAAGCGATGAGCTCCTTCAGAACTGCACTTGCCTTGCCGCTAGTTAAAAAAGTTTCCTTTTCTTGAGACTTGAAATGTTGTGCGTGGTGGCTGCTGCACGACTGCCAAGCCAGGGGCTCGTCCGCCACAAGGTCGGCTATCCCGCTTATCTCGCAAGGCACAGGCGCAACCTCATACTCGTACCTCACTTGCTATCGAAGAGATCAAGCTTTTATTCCTTGTATCAACAACCAGCCTATATCCGTACAGTGCGGCGGTCACAGACAAGACTGACTTGACTGTCAAGTATTGCGAACTTGCCTCGCCGTCGGAGGCTGTTCCGCACTGGATCGGTAAGTCAAAGCGATGTTGGTGTTGTTCGGCAAACGGTTTGCCAAGAACTGCGAGGAATTGGCCAACCGGGTTGCGCAGGGAATGTAATGACGGAATGGTGGCAGGTTCTACATCCGTTACAACCGCTGTCAACTCAGTTTTGACAGAACGACTTCTCCACGCGTTCGTGTACGCCAAAAAGCGGTAGGTTCGTCATCAATTCATTGGTCTTGAATTTTGACAAAACTGCCTCGGCCGCCACCTTGCTGGTTTTCCATACTCTTCGCTGCCACATATACATTCCCTTCTTTAACGCTTGATATTACGAGGAGTGAGAGTTTCGTAGAGGTGTTAGAAGCAAGACGCGTCATCAAACCAATTTATCAACCTGTTCGATAGCAACAAGTCCGAAGAAAACTCCTCGACCGACGCCCACCGAGCTCCTAACACTCATTCCACCACCACTTATCATACGCACGTTCCCACCTCATCAACTCATATATATAAAAGCACGACAACCATGGCGGACAACGGGCCCTCGCCCGGCCGCAGCCTAACAGCCCGCGGCCGCTCAAACACAACTTACTCCTCCCGCTCAGCCCGCGCACCCAGCCTTGAGCGCATAACGTCCGGCAACCATCTCGATGATGCAGCACATTATTATTCGGATGAGGGTTCTTACGGATACCCTCCAGATGGAGACCGTTCACCGTCTCCGCCCGGTTCCCCGCAAACTCGACGAAGAGCCACAAGGAGAAGTACGAAAGTGGAAACTGAGGGGCAAGATGTTGTGCCGGGGATGACCCCTGAAATGGCGCGGATACCCACAGTTCACGAAGACAGACGAGAAGGGTCGCAGTTAGGCTCCGTCCTCCCGCAGGGCTCCGTTTCGTCGCCTTCGACTGGTTCTTCAGAGACACCTAAGGCGGAAAAAGCGAAGAGCACGAGCTCAGAGACAGAAAAAGATAGCCAATCACCCGGCACCGCCGTCGATCTAGAGGCTGCGGCATCAGATCAATCAAGTCTCAGCGACATATCAGATAGCGAGGACAGCGACCACGACACCGAAGAAGTCTTGGAAAACAGAGATGGAATTGCCGACATCCGAGACAGGGACCAGGAGCGCCCCGCCGAGCTTGAGAAGCGGCGAAGTAGGCGGTTGAGCAGGAGATACTCCAGAGCTAAGGACGTCAACCTCGTAACCTGGGACGGCCCCAACGACCCCGAAAACCCGAAGAATTGGCCGTTTAAAAGGAAGTGGGCAGCTACTATCATCGTCTCCACTTTTACGTTTATTTCCCCCGTGAGCAGTTCTATGGTTGCGCCTGCGTTGACGACTATTGGGAGTGAATTCGGGATTACGGAGTCTGTGGAGCTGTCACTGGTCTTGAGTATCTTTTTGCTGGCGTATGCGATTGGGCCGCTGATTCTGGGGCCGCTGTCAGAGATTTATGGGAGGACGATTGTGTTGCAGCTTGCGAATCTGTTGTATCTGTTCTTTAACATGGCTTGTGGGCTGGCGAGGAATAAGGTGCAGATGATTGTCTTCCGCTTCCTCTCGGGCCTGGGTGGTTCCGCACCCTTGGCGTTGGGTGGCGGGGTGCTGTCTGACCTCTTCGTTGCTGAGCAGCGCGGGAGGGCTATCAGTATTTATAGTTTGGCGCCACTGCTTGGGCCGGCTGTGGGTCCGATCGCGGGGGGTTTCATCACGGCGAATACGACCTGGCGTTGGGCGTTTTGGGCTACCACAATAGCGGACGGTTTCATCCAAATAGCCGGGCTCTTCTTCCTCCAAGAAACATACCACCCCGTCCTCCTTTTACGCAAGAAGAACCGCCTCGTCAAAGAGACAGGCAACACAAAACTCCACACAGAGTACGAAAGGCCTGACCGCACCCTTGGCAAAACGATAAGGGTCGCATGCAGTCGGCCCTTCATCCTCCTCTGCACCCAGCCCATCATCCAGGTCCTAGCCGTCTACATGGCCTTCCTCTACGGCATGATGTACCTCATGCTCTCCTCCTTCCCCAGCCTCTGGACCGGCGTTTACGGGATGCCAATCGGCACCGGTGGTCTGAACTACATCTCCCTGGGGCTGGGTTTCTTTTTGGGTACGCAGATCTGCGCGCCGTTGCAAGACGTCGTGTACCGCAAACTCAAACACAGCAAGTACGGCGGACCCGACCATTTGGGGAGACCTGAGTTTAGGGTGCCGTTGATGTTCCCCGGCGCGGTGCTGGTGCCTGTAGGGCTTTTTATTTTTGGGTGGGCGGCGGAGAGGAGGACGCATTGGATTGTGCCGAATGTGGGGGCGTGTATTTTTGCCGCGGGACAGCAGATGGGGTTTCAGTGTATGCAGACGTTTATTGTGGATGCGTACACCCGCTACGCTGCGTCCGCGGTTGGTGCAGTCACTGTTTTGAGATCGCTTGCGGGCTTCGGCTTCCCACTCTTCGCACCTTTCCTGTGGGACGGGCTGGGTTATGGTTACGGAGGGACAATGTTAGGCTGTCTGGCTGTGGTTTTGGGTATACCTGGGCCGTTTCTGTTGTGGAAATATGGGGTGAAACTGAGAGGAATGTCGAAGTTCGCTGCTGGTTGATCAAATGGAAAAGGACGACGGATCTAAACGTGCATGACAATTCGAACTCCGCCTTAGAAGTAAGGAAGCGTAGAAGGGTATTCGTCGATAACCACTCAGCTACAGCAAAAATTGGGAATGGCCGAGGGCGACCATTCTGGACTGTGACACACCAGCAAAACGTTGAAGAGCATATAGAAAAAGGCAACGCATCCGGAAGCGACAATGAGCAGAGGTCAAGATGTGATCAGACAGCATAATGAAGGGACGATGAAATCTCGTCATGTGGGAGGAATGGCCAAGAATGACAACCGAAGGAGAGGTGAGAGATACCCATCAAATTGTACATCGGCGACATAACACCTTTTATCACACCATTTAGCATATCGCACCACATATAAATCATAAATCACCAATAATCACCAAGATCTAAAACCATTTCTGTGCCGAAATGAAATCTACATTCCGCTAACTGGTCACCGTGTGTCTAGCCATCCCTAATTCCACCAACCCAACAAATCCGTCTATACAAATTACAATTCCTCCGAAAACAATTTGTCTACCCGACCCCAGTGTACATGCCCGAACCAATGGAAAACAATCTCGAACTCGAGCCACTAAACAATCTGGTCCCTCTGAAACATCCAACCTAGGAAATACAACCGCTCAGCTCTCTAATACCAATCTATACATCAAATCCTCTCGATCACTAATCAGTCACGTCAAATATCAATCTGTCTCGCCAACCTCCCTCAATTCTCGAATTTAATTGATGACTCAACAACCTTCATCCTTAATCGATTAATTAAACCGATAATTCTGTCGGTAGTTAGCCGATCAATTGAAGTCCATACCAGCAAAGGCATCCAAACCCTCGCCCAGGCCCAGCTCTATGGCAAGCTCATCCACCTCAGCTTCGTCTTCTGCGTTTAATGGCACGCATAGTTGTGCAGGATCCAGAAAGCTGTTGCAGAGGGGTTGGGCTGGCAAGCGGTTGTAAGATGGCCTGATGTATGCTTGTGGTGCGGCAGGAGTTGGCAGTAGTGGAGGCGTCATCTGGCGGTTTCCAAATTCCTGAACTGACTGGAACGCTGCCTCTGGAAGGACGGTCGGCTGAAGCGGTGTGGCGCTTGTGGTCATCTGTGAAGAACGCCTGGGGCCCAAGTACTGGTTCCCCAGACCGGTTAAAAGATACGAGTTGCCATTGGGCCGAAATGCAGATGGTGGTGGAAACCTGGACGCCAGAATCGACTTAGGAGAGATCCCACCAACTGGAGTCCTTTTCCCCTGCTGACGGTATGAAGATACCCAGCGAGGTCTAAAAGGATCCGGGTTGTTCCAAACAATACCCGATGCCGAAGAGACTGATGGTCTTGGTACCTCCTCATCCTCAGACCGTATCGCGGAAGCAACGTAGTCCGGGCTCTGGTACTGCCGTAGCTGCGACACAAGTGTAGGTATCAGGCAGTGGACCTTTCTCTCCAACCTTTGCACGGAACTCTGGAGGTCCCGTGGCCGCAAACTCCGGACGAGCTATGGGACCAACCTCCTCCTCGTCGTTGGAGGCGTCTGGTGCAGGCCGCTAAGCGGGCTCTTGCCAGCGACTTGTCCCCTTCCAGATCTTGGATGGCTCTTCAGTAGTCTCTTGTCGGCGTATACCTTTCTCGAAGACGGCCATGTCTCCTCGAAGTAGTCAATATGTTCACTCGACTCATAGGATGGTGCGTGATAGTCAGCCACAGCATTCAGATCAGGACTACGTCGCATAATCCTGTCGTTCGAAGCAGGGGCAGGTCCCCTTCCCTCATCCGCCACATCTTTGACCTGAGAGGCGCGGCGCTTCTTAGTGTTACGTGGAGCGACAGCGTTGGAATCAGCAAGACGTCTCTGGTTTCGGCGTTGGATGACAACTACTCCTGGAAGTGGCGGCGCTCTGCGGTTTCCATTTGACTTTTCCTTCAAACATCTCTCACGAAGTGGTACTTCGCCGACCTTGAGGAATGTGCCGTCGCCCTGGTCCAGGAAGATGCCCCAGAGGTGTCCTTCTGGTTGTGTTTTGTTAGTTCTCTTACCTCATGATTCTTGTCATCCCATATTTGCCTAGGTGTTAAGTGTTATGGTGGGAACAGGTTCTCTGAGTAGTCGGATCGAGGGGATCGAGCGGGGTTTATCTGCTCTTTTGGAAACCGATTTGTCGACAAATTTTGCGATTAGGTGTTGATTCACAACCCAAAGGTGACGAAACTGAGGTCCAATTATGGCAAGTCGCCGCAGTGGCCCAGGTGTAGGGAAACATAACCAAATCCAGCTGTCGAAATGGTGTAGCGGTGGTGTTAGACAACCTCAGCTGAGCTCAGGTGTTCTGGCGTATGAGGAAGGTTGGGATGGAGAAGGGTTCGAGGTTGGACGTCGTACGGGTTCTACAAGCTATATAACGACACTGCAAACCATGAAAAGATGGCATGACCATAATACTAGCACGGGAGGTGCTCCAATACAGAGCACGATCGGCCGGAGTAGCGACCGAATACTTCACTCAATGAGGCGCCAATGATATCGCCGCAACAAACTGGCCAACAAATCTAGCTATCTTGCGCCTTTCCGCGGGTCTACCTCTAGAGGTGCGCCGGTGTTAGGACATTCCAATTTGGGAAAACTATCCGTATTGTTTGTTTGCGTATCAAAGCCAAGGAAGTTTACTCGGAAAGAGTCGGTATTGACAAGTTTGCTTCCATTTATGGTAAAAACGAGTCTATTTCTGACCAGGTCTCCCATGGAGAGAGGTATGTTTCCATAGCCTTAGCGACCCTGCCACTTAATGGAAATATGAGACAGCCTGTAGAGCGGGAAGTTCTACAAATATATACTAACTCCAGTTCGCCGTCAGTTTGCGCATCTATTCCTGCCTAGATAGCCGACTACTTCGAGAGAAGCATAAGACGAGTGGAAACGCAAATGGCCGCACATCAGTCAGCACAACCCACCACCTCGAGACCATCCCATCTGACACTTGAGACTCCAGCTCAAGCTTCAATAGCACTTGAGAAACGGTCCCTGTTGGGTTACCATTACTATGGAACCTAGCAATTGACACAGGTGCGCGTTTTGGTGTCAGACTACTTCCTTCCCTCAGGTATTTCAATCACACCACGCCATAAGTTATCGCCTCACACAGCGCAAGCATCTCCTGCCCTCCCTCGGGTTCGAGGTCGTAACAGCCAAATCCTTTCCCTCCATCTTCTCTCACCTCAATAGGCGACGATGTACCAGGTGCTGGAGCACGCTCAACATGTTCAAGCACCCAGACAGGGCTTTCCTTGTGCGTCGTCCGGTCTTGCATATCAAAGAGATGGCAAGCATCACACACTGTAGCGCAGCTGCAGAACTTGCAGCGTTTCCATTCGGACTTGTGGACGCAGATAGTGAAGTCTTCTGATACCGCATCAAGCACTGTCGGTGAATATGGAGGGAAGTACTCGGCTGGGCCAGGCAGCAGCACCATCAACCTCTCACCCTCGTGACCTGTCATGTGTGCTGGACTTGTGGGGACATTTCCGTATACCTCGCCGTCCCGGAAAACCTGCCGGCCACCACAGCCGCCTTTGACAGCGTACCGTTTCAGCGTAACATAATTCCCCAAGTCCAACTCCCCCTTCTTGTCCAGCCCAAGCTTCTCAAAGAATCCCTTAACCCACGCCCGCGTAATAACCTCAAGCAGCGGTCTCCACTCCGTATGTACCTCCCTCGCTTCTCCCCACCCAATAGCTCTCACACCCTCCGCATCCACCGGCCCAGCCTCACCCCACCTCTTGGCGTGGGCAGAAAGCATATGCAGCCTCCCTTTCCACTCCCCGTTCAATCCTTCCACAGTCTTTCTCAGCTTAATCTCATACTCATGCCTTCCCGCCGTTTCCAGAGCCGTCTCCCGTTCTTCCTCCCTCAGTCTCTCCGTCACCTCCGCCATCTTCTCTACCCGCTTTGACCACATCTTCGCCTCTTCCCTTCCCATCCTCTTCTCAACCTCGGCCCTCAGCCTCCCATTCACCTTGAGCTTCACCACGTGAGCAATATTCATTACCCGATATCGTTCCGCTACTGCGGGATCCTGCAATAGAGCCTTCCGCTGCGGCGCCAACGTCATCCGTCCAACCAGTTTCCGGAGGAGACTTACCCAGCACTCCCCGCCCAGATGGAAGTGGGTCAAGGCGCACAAGGTAGGGACGCCGAAGATCATGTCTCCATGGCATAGGTAAAGAACCGGTGGGGATGCGTGGAGGTTGGGGCGGATGTAGGTGTGACGCCATGGTTGAACGACTGCAAAGTTGTGGGGGCAGGGGGACCTGGGTGATGCTCAGTGATAGCTCGGCTAGGATGAGGAGACGGGCGAGTGCGAAGTTTGCTAGGAGCAGTTGGGTGACTGCGGCTGGGTGGGAAGCGGGTGGTGACGGCATTATGAATGATTTGCTCCGCCTTGGATGGCTTTTGGGAACCTGGAAGTAGCCCAGGGACAGGAGGGAGATATGCATGTGTGATAATGGGTGTTGGTCGTTTGGGGTTGTTAATCGCCTCATTCCAAGGCCGTGATGAGTGGCGGTCAACATCCCCGAGCATCTCTGGGCCCTTCGGCTCACGTCGCTTCATTCTCCGTAATCCTACCTCGTGGTGTCCGCGGCAGTTGGTGGAAAAGGCATGGTGAGGTTCGCGCCAGGTCCACGAGAGACCCGTGTAACAATGAGCATTTCCGGAATATCATGCACCAAGTGCTATGCTCTGTCGTCGGCCGTGGGAGCCGGGGGGGGAAGAAAGTTGGAAGACGCTTAGTGCTATCGAGCGTAGAACGGGAAAGCCAAGATTCAGCAGTCACTCGATGGGATCTGATGAGGGAAGGTATAGCTTGGGGCCGTTTTGTACAAAGCTGGTGTTATGTGTCTCTAAGCATCCAAATATCCGAATCGAGCGTCATATTTACAACTCCACCCTGTGACCAACCTCTTGGCTTCCAGACAATCCTTAAAGCGCCAAACCCTGGCCTGCGCCAACCCACCTATAAAGACTCAATACCGCCCGTCGCTTTTCCTGCATCTCCCCAATCCCCTCTGGTAATCTACCCCGTACCTGCGCAAGTGCAGATCTCATTACTTTTCTGAAGTTCCTCTGCACCTTCATTAGCTTCGCTCTCCCACCCCTTCCTTTCTATTCGGGGTAACTTACCTGATACTCGGTATTCAGCGTCGCCACGCACGCCTCATGCGCCCTGACAATGGTCTCACAAGCCTTCACAACCTCCTTACTCGCCTCCGTCTGCAACTTATCCGCAATCAACAGCAGCAAGAAACTTCCCTGGAGGAGATACACCCCGAAGAAAAACGGCATAAATTCCAATCCCGGGTCGTAGTCCAGTATACTCTCAATAGCTTTTGCCGCTGAGACTGCGTGGCCCGTGGTTGTGATGAAACTCTGCGAGGAGATCCACAGATCGTTGTCGTCCAACAGGGAGATTGGATCCCACTTGCCCGTGAGGAGGATGTGCAGGACGTGCATGACGTGCGTGCCGTAGGCGAGGACGATGCGGGTCTGGATGTCAGATTCCTGTGACATGCGGGAGTTACTCGTATTGACAGAAGCTGTTGGCGACGCAATGTCGGCACCGTTAGCAGCTGGTGTCTCCGCAGTATTATGACCGAGATGTTTCCTCTCAAACTCCCTTAGACTCCTCTCATACGCCTCCAACTGCGCCGTAATCTCACTAGCATATGCTTCCCACTCCGACTGTGACCGAAAGCCAATGCCAAAGCGTGGGTGGTTCTTTGCATGATTTAAGTCTACGATTTCGCCCAGAATCGTCATCAAGGGCAGAAAGTATCCGAATATACTGTGGCCGGTGCACTCAAAGTTAGGACCTCTTCTTCTGGTGACAGAGCCGGTGAGGGGAGGAGAGAAAATGGCTGAGGAGTCACCCGTGTAAGTCTCTCCGGACTGCCAAAGCGTGTCGTCGAGAGGTTGGAGAAGATCTGAGCATTCTACGTCCATGAGGGCAAGAGGCTTGTTGTAGCAGAGCCTGGGAAATTAAAAGTCAGCAAAGATGGAAAGGGTAAGAAGGAATGGAAGACGTACGACAAATGCCGATCAACAATATAAACCAACCACCAAATCCTCCTTCTCCCCTCCCTCTCCTCCTCCGTCACAACAGGCGTTCTGATCCCTGGCATCTGCGCGCGGTTCTCCTCCTCCCCATGCGCATCAGTAGCTGTAGGATGCGGCAGTTCCCTCCCCAGCTTCAGCTCCCTCGCCAACGCCCAAGCAGCATTCCACCACCGCAAACTCGCACCCTTATACTCACTCGCCGACACCACGGTAGCGAGATGGATATAAGTAACCACGTCATCCAGCGCCCCACTAGCACCGAACGCTCCACCTTCGGCTGCGAGGGCATCAGCATGTGCTGTACCTGGCATCGCAACACCGAGTCCGCCCAGCGCGACGCCGTTGACGACTGTATTTGCGAAATTCGTCTCGTCTACCTGCGGGCCGTGGATAAGGGGTTTAAGGAGGTTGACAGTCAGTTCAAGGAGCTTATGGCAGATTCTGCCTCTGGCCGACGGTAGAGTTGTCAAGAAAGCGGCGTCGCAGGTTTGCGCGCTGACCCAGAGGATGGAGGCTAGTAGCGCGGGGGTGCATTTGCGAGGTTTGGTGGGGTGGAGGAACGTGCGTTTCCTGTAAACGAAGCCGAGGACGTAGGGGGACATGGGGTGCATTTGCGCGGAGGAGAAGGAGGCGAAGTAAAGGTCCAGGAGCTCACAAGCCAAAGACACGGACACGATGTTCCCGAGATGCGGTAGGAGCGGGCGTAGGACGGGGTATCTGAGTTGTGGCTGTGCGTTGATCGGAGGAGGGGCGGAGCGGTAGTGATGGTCGATTGGTGATGGCATCGCTGCCCAGCTCGCGGAATCTCCAGTCGGTGTGCCCATGGAGAAGCCTGGCATCTGACTGAAGCCAGCAGGAGGATAGGTGTCAGCGTAGTTCGGTGGACTTTGCATCGCATATTGCAGATCTGTGTAGCTTGACAGAGAAGCAGCAGATGCGTAGCCCGAAGTGTTGTGGCTCAACAGGTTAGCGTGGTTTGATGGGGTGAAGGTGTTGATCGTGCTGAAGTCATTCAGATCCATGCCATCAGAAATTCCGAGATGAGACTGGCTGATGGTGTCTGTTTGATCTTCTGCTACGGAGTTGAGTCCCTGCAAAATCTGCTGCTGGCCGTGGCCATTGGTCGTGCTCTGCATCGGCTTTGGTGCTGTGGTTTGAGGCGCGTTGGTGTTGTTGCTGGCTTGCCTCGAGTCGCTATTACTTGGCGAGGCAGCAGATGATGCATTGTCTGTCTTGGAGTCTGGCGGAGAGTTGCCATTTGCGGATCCGCTGGTTGACTTCTCACCGTTTTGAGAAGCCTCTGCCGCCGCTACTGCTTGTAATGCCAAATCTTTTCTAGACGCCTTCCCACGCTTCTTGCGCTCGCGAACATACTCGCAACCAAGGTTGAGCTCTGCAGACATGTTAGGAAGGATAACAGTAGAACCACAAGACTGCATACCGACGCAATGGGCACATGGGCTTTGCCCGTCGCATTTGGTCCGGAGTTGGTTGCACTGGTCGCTGAACGCCGACCGGTTAGCGCATTGGCACAAACCGAGAGCCGAGAGTGAAGACTGAAACCTACCAAGCTCTGCTAATTCTCCGTCTCACACCGCCAGCCTTGACAGAAGGGCTTCTTGCATCCATCGCTGGACTGCCATAAGGATGCTGGCGGTGCTTCACAGAGATGCTTCGTGGCGACTGTAATTGCTGATGCGTCTCGAATTGGCGAGTATTCTGCTGCTGGAAGGCGAACTGGGAAGTTTGTGGTACGTTGTTCATACCGCCGTTGTATTCGGCGAATGGTAACATGTTGTTTATAGGTGGTGTATTATAGTAATAGCGATGTAATGGGTTCTGAAGCATGTTCAAGATTTGGGGGGTGACGCGCTAAGTGGGGTGAGAAACTTGCGACGGGTATTGGAAGTGAAGAGTGAGACTCTAATTAGTGATATTGGCAGTTACTGATTCGCGATACGTCGATGCAGTCGGCTTAAAGTAAACAAAGTGCAAAAAGGCAAAGAGTATAAAAACTTGACGATCCCGCTCGTGGTGCTGCCGCCAGTCTCTATCCCAAGACTGTCACCGTCGGGTTGCGGCGGACGTGCAACGTTGTAGCCCAAATTAGGGAAGGCTCACTCCTGGTCGATCCAAGTGGACGCGACCTAAGGATGGCTGTGAAAACGCCACAATGAAGCGCAGGAATGGCCGATGCGTCGACGCAGGAGTCACGCCGCCTCAGCAGGTGGTGAGTGGTGCTTGGTGGTTGCTGATGTGGATGAGGAGGCCAATCATGAAAGATGAGGTGGGAAACGTGATATGGCCCGTGATGCAGCACGGCCTTGATAATTAAAGCTTGGGTAGTTAGTATCTTATGCCCCAGCATGTGTCTCCGTCAAGTTCAAGAGTAATTCGAGTAAACAGGAATGAAGGTGCTCGGTGGTAGTGAAGAGGTAAGTGAGGATTGAGGATCGGCTCCGCGTGATGCACGTTGTGTTTGAGCGTGACTTGGTATTGATGCGCGCCTCGAATGTGGAGCCAAGTGCCAATGGTTTTGGCCGTTAGACTCTCAGTGAAAATGGTTTGCATAAAGAGGATGGCCACCATCAAAGGACACACAACGATTCTTAGTCGAGACAGACGTCGATTCTGACAGGTTGCGCGTCGCGGGAACGTGACAAGCAACGTTCAACTGGAATGCGGAGGTGGAGGGTGAGGATGAGGCCACGGAAGAGCGGAAGAACGGAAGTTGGAGAGGCGCCCACTGATTCATCATCCATCGCCTGCGTGTTAGAGAAACGGAAAATTCGTGTCCCCCACTGGTGGATACGGCTTCGGCGGTATTTGGCCATGGCATGGTGGGAAAACTGCCGAGGATTCGATGGGCCATGATCCCACCACCAAATGGCCCATCGTCTTCTGCGCCTGGGAGAAATTGGTCCTTCGTCAACACCACAAGCTTTTATCAACCGTCACCGATGTTTCAGTGGTTCATAGTGGTGGCTATGCAATGCCAAAAGCTCAAGCAGCACTGGTGTTGAGTTGTTCTCCGCGCTCACGGACTTCTCTCTGCCTACCTTGACAGACGCCAAGCTGACGGTGAACCACCGAGTCGTGGATGGCAGGTCAATTCCAGAAGTACAATACATTACTCTTGGTGCGTTTGGACATCACGCAAGAGGCACGAGCCGCGCACGATTGCATGGCCTGCAGGGGCGCGGACGAATGGAACAGACGCCCAATCACGACATGCTTTGACGGTGTTCTGGATTATGAGATGCTTGCTCAGAGTTGGGCTCAGTCCTTTTGTAGGACGCATGACAAGGTTGATCGAAGGTGATGAGGCCAATGGATTAGCGAAAACGGCGATGCTCCTCCCTCAAAGCTGGGAACCAATTGTTCTTCTTCCCCATTTCCGCCAAACACATTTTTGATTTCCCTCCCTATGTTCTCCTAACCCAAACTCTCCTTGGCCGGCGCAATTGCCATTTCAAGCGCGTCTAAGTATGACCTACCAAGCCTAGCATAAGCGACGTAGCGCGTACAGCTCCGCATTCCTAGCCTGGGCTAAACCCTCCTTTGCGGCCCTCGAGCCGCACAGACAGCCCGCATGATGATCCTCTTTCGGCCAACACTCTCGAGCCAAACTGGCGTTGATCGCATTTGACGGACCGCCAACGTGATTGTCGGGACGAGTTGCTAACGGCCTTTGATCTTTGGATCAGGAACACCGTTGTCGAGCGCAGCCTCCACGGTTCAGCTGACCATGGAAATCTCAGGAATATCATCCTTTCAACACTAATTGCATCCATCACTCCGTTTTTGGTGCTCAGCTTCACCTCTATATTCTGGAGCTGAGCGGTATCGGCATATGTCCACTTCTAAGATCCATGGCTTCATATTGTCAGGTAGGACCGATATCCTTCATTCGACTCCCTAAGTCGCGCACACTGTAACCGGCTGCATCGCAAAACCGCAGTCGTTATGCTTCTCCCCTAGCTTACATTAAACCACCACTAGCTTCCCTCCATCACCCACTTCATTAATGTCACGAGGAACTTAGGCAAGCTTACCGAACCGTTGTCACCGGCCCATTCCAGAACTAGCGCATCTAAGCGCATCTACAGACATCAACCCCAACGAGATCTGCGTAGGGTCGGGATGTCCTCGTGGCGGCAAAGAAGAGGCAAAACAATCACATCAACCGGCCCGTTTCGACGCTGAGTATTCGCCTCGTTATTAATCTCAGCCACTATGCAGCACACGCACGAGGTTGCAAACCTCAATTCAGCCAATTTTCACTCAGATGTCCTGGCTCCTCAAACTGTGAACCAGCAGTATAACACTCAAACGATAATATCATGGCTTGAGAGTGCCTCTTCGCAATGCTGACGTTTCCCTCACCTTTTCTCCATTAGTGTCGTGCTGTTAGACAAACAGGTTGTACAAACCCACACCCTCATTACTTCAGAATCGACGACGGCATCTAAAGTCCAGCTTGGTTCACATAACTCGAATTGCATCTTTTCAAGCCCTCATTAAAGGTTTTTGACAGACTTTCGCGACCACCTCATCTTCTCCTCGGTGCCTCGCCGGCGGCCCAATCCATGCAATGCCGACAGGATGACGGCCCGAAACAACGCTGTGGCGCTCTCGGCCGCCTGGAAAAGCCTTTCTGGGTCCGAATGCAACATCGAGCGTAATCGAGCAGAAGTCATTGGCAAATGTTTCCAAGTGAAGCTTCACGTTGGGGAGATACCTTAAACCTCGGGGCGTTTCACGAAATAAAATCGTGGCACGTGACTGGTCTCGATTCCTCACCATGCCGAAACTGCTGAGTATACTCGGACGCGCATAGTTTGCTAGTATGGATACGACTTCGTAGTCAAGGCCACAGAGGAGATAACGAACGGGTTCTAGTATATTTCATCGTCGCAGAAGTCCGAGTTTCCATTCTCGATTTTCGCTTTCCGTTCTGCTGTTTTAATTTACGTTTCTCTTTGCAGTCGCGCGCAAGGTTGTAGTTCTAGGTCTTCCGAACCATGGAATCGTCTTCTCGTGGATTTATGTCTTTTCCCAATTAAATGCTTTCCACTGTCGACTCCGCTATTTCCTCCCCATGTCTCAGACTTACGAGAGATTTCTCTTCATGAGCCACACTCTATGTCAGATCCCAATCAATGTTAAAAAAGTCTTCACCATTTTCCGGTCACCGTTGCCTTTCGTGGCCGGGGCGCCAACCTAATTACATACATACCCGGGAAGCTTTTCCAATTTCGTCAGACTACCCTTGAGCTCTCGCGTTTGTTCGAAGATTGCGCGACTTCTATTTGGCGTTGCGACTTTGCCGCCGTGACAATCAGATCGCCATATCAAAGTTCGCGTCATCTGATAACGCGCATAACATTTCTGAAATTTCGTTGGCCAAGTCTTTTATCGTCACATATCGTAGGTATTTCCAGTCACTTTGTAACCTCTCTTCAGAGTTTCTACCCGCACAGATACTTTGCCATTTCGTTTGGATACTCCGTGGAGAAGTCATGAAGTAGATGTCATATCCTCCTTTAACCCCTCATCAACGTCATCGAATCATTTGAATTGTTCCCTCCCTTCATCTCAGCACATTTAATTGGTCAATCCCTCACGGCAGAGCTCTGTGGACCCTTCAACTGCCGAACTGCTTGTCGGCCACGAGCCGACAGTCTCCACCATATCCTCCTAATCCCGTCGACAGCCGGCCAAATCGTTGCGCTCGGGTGCTGGCTGAGTATTGAGATTGAGCTCTAAGCCCTGCTTTTCCACCATCAAAGCTACTCAATCTTAGTCCTCTTTTGACTGAGAATTTTGACATGGAAGGTTCTTACAGTGACATCGAGGGGAATGGCAGCGTCAACCATGGGAGCACACTGAAGGATGTCCCTGACGTCTTGATTCTGTCATCGCTTTTGCGCACGAATCGGTGAGGATGAGAGGCCATATCCACCCGGGTGGTGTCTTGCGATTTCTAATCCAGTCGTGGGGTCATCGGGTCATGGGTGGGTTTTCCCATTGCATATTCGTGTCGCTCTGTTGTCTAATCTCAGCTGCCAAAGCTTTTTTATCTGGTGTCTTCCCTTCCGTCACTCTATTTACTTTCCGTTGACTCTTGTAACCCGCCTCTCAATAAAGAAACCTCACCAAACCACAAAAGTTCGTAGCGACTCGCAGCAAAAATGTCGCCAACACCAAAGACCTGCAAAGCCTGGATCGTAACGGGCACAACCGACTTTGATTGTCTTAAGAAAGATGATAAATACGTTGTCCCAGAGCTGGGAGAACATGATGTGCTTGTGCGCTTCCGTGGCGCTTCGCTGAACTACGTTTGTCTCCCTCTTCCCCCTTCCTTCCCGTTTACCATAGTCATGAGGGAGTGTGAGAGAGAGTGAGAGTGAGAGAACATAAGCTGACCGAAACAGAGAGATCTCGTAATCCTCAGAGGCGAATACCCCTTCCCCATGTCCAAGAACGTCGTCGCTGCCTCCGACGGTGCAGGGGATATAGTGGGCGTAGGACCAAAGGTTGAGAGATTTAAGGTCGGCCAGAAGGTTGTGACCTTGTTCAACCAGACCCATTTGTCGGGATCTCTCGATCTTAACACGATCCGCAGCGGTACAGGAGGAGTGATCGATGGCACACTACGCGAATACGGCGTCTTCTCACAGGAGGGGTTGGTCCTCATGCCCGAGAACCTTAACTACCTCGAGGGAGCGACACTTACGTGTGCGGGGCTGACGGCGTGGAATGCGTTGTATGGGTTGAAGCAGTTGATGCCAGGCGATTACGTCCTCACCCAAGGAACGGGCGGTGTCTCCATGTTTGCTGTGCAATTCGCCAAGGCAGCTGGCGCGATCGTGATCGCCACCACCTCATCTGCTGAGAAAGAGAAGAAGCTTAAGGCGCTGGGTGCGGATCATGTTATTAATTACAAGACCACACCGAATTGGGGAGAGGTGGCTAAGAACCTTACGCATGATAAGGAGGGAGTTCACCACGTCGTTGAGATTGGAGGCCCTGCTACCATGAGCCAGTCGCTGAAGGCGGTGAAGATTGACGGCGTCATTACAGTTATCGGTTTCGTGGCCAAGGAGGGCGAAAAGCAGCCTGGTTTCATGGATGTGCTTACGGCGACGTGTACGGTGAGAGGGTTGTTGGTGGGGAATAGAAGCCAGATGGATGATATGGTATGTGAGCACCTTTCAGAGAGAAAAGGACAGAAGAGACGAGGAGAGGGCCGGGGAGTGGGGTAGTGGGGGAGTGGGGGAGAAAAGGGGAGAGAGAAGCAGAGATACTGACGATTGATAGAACCGTGCGATTGTTGCGAATAATATCCATCCGGTGCTGGACGAAAAGGTATTTACGTTGGATGATGTCAGAAAGGCCTACGACTACCAATGGTCTGCTGGTCATGTTGGAAAGGTTTGTATTAAGATTGATTAGAGAGCAAGTGATATTAACGTTGTGGGCGCAAGCATTTTGACAACGAAGAATCAAATATTATCTCTCAGCTGAGCATACGCACAGATCTAAGTCCACTATGGAATAACCGTGTGAAAGGAGCATGATGTCGAGAAGAGATGACGATGCGCATAAAGCCGCGCTTCCGTGGAAATTGCAAAGTTGTCGTCGTCGGAAGCGCCGAGTGGTGTTCGTGATCCACCTCGCTACTGCACGTTATTGCACCACGATCTTAGCGCTACCACCGAGGCATTGAGTTTATGAGCGCTGACGACGCCTCCGCCACCGAACTGTATTATTGAAAGATGAAACTCAGACGACTATTGGCCTTTCCAGTTTATTGTGTACGAGGTGTAGACTCCTCCATGTTAACCTTCAGTCGGCAGTTGCGCTGCCACGCAAACATCACTTGGCCCAGCGTTACACAAAACCCAAGAACAAACAGCTCATGCATTTCCGAATCGACCGCACTCTCTTGACCACTCAATGCCAAACCACCCTTTCCAAGCGCACGGCAAGCCGCATGTCAAACTCCGTGGTTGCCGTCCACCGAGTACAACCCACGTCTAATTAGGCGCGGAAGATTTACCCGTGCTTTTACCCGCGACTCGCAGCCCCGTTAGATTCACATAAATGACGACACCCAGGACTTGATCCCTGGGTAAAAGTGCACAGTTAGGGCTCGGTGGGCGAGCTTCTGAGGTCTAGACCCAGGGCGTTGGTGGTGGAGATCTCTAAAACGTTAAATGTTCCCAGGGTTACTGATATCGGGGACGGATGGAAGCCAATATGAGCACGCCACGACAGGACCCAGTTATCACACCATGTTCTCAATCCAGATCACAACGCATTTCTTTGCAATGCGGAACAAATCAATCATAATGGTGACGAGATGAGTATCGCAATTTAATCATTTTTAAAGTCTTCGTGTTTACGGGGTTCCCAACTGCAGGTACAGTGCTGTAGGGCGGTGTTGATACCGGCTCGAGATGCCAGCCGCCATCGAGTCTCAAATGATTCGAGATTCGTTCAAGGACAAGATTTTTGGACGGGCTATGAGTCCAGAATCTTGCGAAGATGAAGGTCAAAGACGCCAGGGCTCAAAGAATACACAAGGATTTCCCCCAATCTCTTCTTCTCTTTCCTCTCCAACCTCTTCCATTCGTTCCTTCTTGATCTAGGATCACCAACTTTCCTTAGCACCCAACTACACATACAAGATGAAGCTCACTTCCACCATCGCCCTGGCGACGTCCCCATCCTTCACCTCGGGCCACGCCATCTTCCAAAAGCTCTCGGTCGTCGAGAAGGGCCTTCTGGAAGGCGTCCGCGCACCAACATCCAACAGCCCAATTGAGAACATCAACCATGCCGATTTCCCTGCAACTTCGGTCTGGCTTCTCCTGTCAACCAGCAAGAGGTAACCGTGCCAGCCGGCGCCAGGGTCGGGACCTGGTGGCGGCATCGTCTCGGGCAGAACCAGGCCGGTGACTCTGATAATCCGATTGCGCTTTCTCACAAGGGGCCGATTCAGGTGTATATCGCCAAGGTCGTTAATGAGGCCACCGCCGATGGCAAGACGGCGAAGTGGACCAAGATTGCTTCTGATGGTTTGGATACCTCTACCGGTCTCTGGGCTGTCGATAAGCTCTACAGCAACAAATGTAAGCCCCAATCTCTATTCCTTTTTCCTGTTTCTCAGCGAGAGAATGCTAACGAAATAGGCTGGTACGAATTCACCATGCAATCCTGCGTCGCCCCAGGCGACTACCTCATGCGCGCTGAGCTTTTGGCGCTCCACAGCGCCAGTGGACAAAACGCCGCACAATTTTACCAGTCCTGCGCGGACATCCGCGTCACCGGCTCAGACACCATTTCTCTCTCCGGCGGCGTCTCTTTCCCAGGCGCATACTCCCCCACCGACCCAGGAACCCTGATCTCCATCCACTGGTCTAACGGTCAACCCGACAATGGCCGTAAAGCCTACACCGCACCAGGTCCACCAGTCATGACCTGCCCAGCTGGTGATAATGGTGGAGGTGTGGCGCCAACTGCGACGCCGACGCCGACCCCAAAGCCAGTCAGCACTACCAAAGCGGCTGTTCCAACCACGATGGTCACCGCCGTTAAGCCTTTTAGCAGCACCAAGGCCGCGGCCCCATCCTCGACTCCAGCTCCAGCCGCTGAGACTCCTGTCAACCCACCAGCTGCCGGAGGAGCACAGCTGTATGGACAGTGTGGTGGTAATGGATTTACCGGCCCAAAGACATGTGCGGTTGGTGTGTGCGAGTATCAGAATGATTGGTATTCGCAGTGCTTGCCTGTATAGGTCAGAGCCGCCACAGCCGGTGCGCCGTTGTATGCGCGGTGTGGTGGGCTGGGCTTTGCGGTGGAGAAGAAGTGTGGCGAGGTGTTTTGTAAGGCGTTGAATGAGTACTATTCTCAGTGCCTTCACTAGATGGTTTTAATTTGGAAAGACGAGGCGGAGACGATGTGGTGGGCGAGTTGAGATGAGAGGCGAATAAGCCACAGGATAGGAGAAGACGAGATGAAGCGAGAGCCAAACATTCCTTTAGACAACATTAAAAGAATATTTGTGGAGTCCCCGTGGCTAAATGGTCAACATGGAGGAAGTTTTGTATATAAAGTAGCTTCTTTTGTATGTATATTTTTTTACCTCGCCGACCTTACTTTTGGCATGGTTGATTAATTGTCGTGATATAAAGTAGATTGTTGGTTGTGGCACGCTGGCACCCGCCAAGCGTATCCTCCACTCAGGACGCGCGGCTTTGCTCCACCAGGCAAACGATTAACCGTAAGCGAATTCATAGAAGATAAATGTCCGTTCCTCTGTTTCAACATCATTAAGACCTCGATCAAACCAGATGGCGATCCTCAACATGGTGTTGTCTCTTGTCGGAGGACCTCGCCAGGCAAAGTCCAAGACACCTTGGCAGACAGGTGGATCCCATCAAAGCCTGGAATCGCGCCAAGAGTCCAAGACCATTGAGACCGCCGTGACAGCAGGCTGAGGAGGTCTAATAAAGCCTCACAGCACCACTTTGCCGCCTATTCGAGAATGATACCTAGCGTTTATTTCTTCATTTTCTGAAGGAGAAGACTGGGGAGATATAGGTTACTGGCGACGTCGATAAGAAGAGGTTAAGCTGGGCCAATTACGACAATTGATGTGGAAGAGTGCAGCCTAGTCCCGTGATCCGAACACATTATCGAAAAGTGGTGTGACGACACCCTCATTTATCAATTTATATAAGCGCTCCATATTCATAACCATGCCCGGCAGCGTAAGCCTCTCCCTCCTCTCTCCTATTTTCCCCCCCATACACCTCGCCGCCACCGCCAGGTGACCCTCTTTCCCCACCTCCTTCATTCTTACCATCTTGACCCCCACTATATACTGACAAGCAGCAGGATGCAGCACACCTAGCTCGCGTGCGTGACAACCAACGCCGCTCCCGCGCCCGCCGCAAAGAATACTTATCGGAAGTAGAATCACGTTTACGAGAATGCGAACAGAAAGGCGTCGCAGCCTCCTCAGAAATCCAGGCAGCGGCCAGGAAGGTGGCAGAGGAGAATCTGAGGTTGCGGGTTTTGCTTGTTAAGAGGGGTGTTAGTGAGAGCGAAATTAACTCTCTTGTTGGGGAGGAGAGTGGGAATGGGAGAGTGAGCGGAGTGGGAAGTGGTATGGAAGGAAACGAGGAGCAGTGGGCAGCTGATCAGGTGAAGAGTGATGATGCGAAGATCCTAGACGCCCTCCTAGCAATGAGAAGGCCATGTGGGAGGCCGAGTAGTGAGAGTAGTGGCCGTAACAACTCCCACTCCTGCGGCGCCACTGAAGCGCCAAGCCGTCCACCATCAATGCTCAGCTCCACACCAGGAAGTTGGAACACACCACCAATGAGTGTAGGTGGTCTAGCTCCAACACCAGTAGCTATCGCTCCGTCTTTGACCCATACGCCGGTGTCAACGCATAGCTCGTTGTCAGCACCGCCGCCACAGCCACAACCGCAGCAGAGGTTGATGAGTATGGGTAATACGACGATGGCTTTTGGTGAGGCAGGAAATCTGGATCCGCAGCTTCGGCAGATGCAGGGAAATGGGAGTTTGGCGGTCCCGAGTAACGGGATGGTGCCTACCAGTCTGTCTCTTCAGCCCGGAGCGCAGATGAGCATTTCCTCTGGGGAGCCTAGCCCGACTTATGGGTATCGACAGCAGCTGGAGAACTGCAAGTTTGGTATGCCTGTCAACGGCTACCGCTCTCAACCCATGTCCATGCAGAACAACAACATGGGACTGCAACCGCAACAACAGCCATTTCAGCCGTCATTTCAGCAACCGCAGTTCACGCCTTCGCCGATTGAGCAGCCCGCGTACACCAATGCTGTGGGGATGAATAGCTGTGTCTATGCGACGGACATGATCACGGCTATGGCTACTAACGCACATCCGAATGATGTGCGGACAGATCTTGGTTGCTCGCCAACATGCGTCACTGATTGTGAGGTGGATAATCGGACGGTGTTTGCGGTTATGGATGATTATTCTCGGATTGGACGATGATGACAATTGACCGCAAATTCTTGGTACATTACATATACACACAACACAGCTCGCAGCAATCAATTGAGCATAACCATGAAGCTACAGAGGTACAGCGCCAAGCACTTTGGAAACGTGCCAAGGCACACGACTCAAAACCATCGTTGCACACGTCGCATATTCACCACAAGGTCAAAACTGTTGAAGCAACATCTTAGAAATCTTGGCTTTGCTCTTGCTGAAGAATCGAGTTCGGGCGAGGCTAGAGTTTCGCAAAACAAAGAAGGGACTTCCGGATTTGGTTGTGACCTTTCATGCAGGTGGAACAACGAACAAGGTCGACCGAAACCACGGTTCGGCGATAGGCTCAAGCAACCAATTCTTTGTTTAAGAATATAGTGCGAAATCACAAATCTCGTCCCAGTTTTTCTCAACTTCATTGCTGTTTGCCCAAAAAGCAGGAATTCGGCGGGAGACGTTAATTATAAGACAAATCAACCGCACATATAGATTGTTAGCTTAGAGAACTCAATTAAACATATCTTATCATACTTGCGCCAACACATGGACGACTTCCCGCTATATGTGCCTAAAGCTTCAGCGCAACGAACGCAGCATGGGGCGACTCGCCGAGAGCAAAAATCAGAACAGAGCTTCAGCAATCACCATAGCTTCTTTTTAAAAGCATTATCTTGCCATTGGCTTGCGAAGCTCCCGAACGAGCATACGAAAACGCTTGTGGCCTCTGCAATCTAACTCGCCTCCCAAGAGGAAGTTCCGTCAGCAATACAACCAACCACCCCACACCGTCACCATGGGCAACCAACCCTCACAACTCCAGTCCCTTGGAGAAAGTCGGCGCTACATTCCCCGTTCACCCCACATCTCAAAATACTCCCCAACATAAACGACTCAAACATATACTTCTACCCCGAGGAGGGCGAGATCGGCGAGTCTTGCGAGACAGATGACTACATACAGTACTCCCACGAACGTTGAGGACGTCCCACATCCCCATTCCCCGACTTCAAATCACTGCCACTACTTGAGTCCGATGATGAGGATGAGGAGCGTGAGGTGAATGAGAATCCTTTTTATGATGAAAGTCGGGCAGCACCGAGAATCAGGGGTAGGAATACTTGGGGGAGGGAGGCGGATACGGTGATGCTGGATGCGCTGGTGGATGAAGAAGGGGTCAGCTTTGATAATGAGCCGGTGCGGGGAGAGAGGGAAGAGAGGCAGGTGAGCTTAAATCCGTTGGTGGTGGGGGGTTGTCGATGAGAGGTGGGCGCCTGAGGGGTTGTGGCAAGGCCTGCTTCTTATCCTCTGCCGCCTAGTGCGGAGGCCTTGCAGCGGGTTGGGGAGAATCCGAAGGCAGACAGCCTTCATCCTATGGCATTACGGGACAAGAAATAATATGACAGACAAACACTGGCGCATGGTCGCAGACCCTGTCAGGGCACCTAAAGAAGCTTTTCCTCCAGGTTTCGATGAGGAGACGTTTGAGATTGGCGATGAACGCTACGCTTTAAAGTATCTCGAGGAGTGGAGCGAGAGTGGGGACGACCGTTGGGATGCGGTAGAGGACACCTATTGGGCGCCAAAACGTAACGGTGTCGGTGGCTGGTCAGCACGGCTTTGGATGCCCAGGGAGGGGACGCCGGCAGTGGATACTAGGTTGTGGCCTGTGAAAGCGTTGCAGAGGACGAAGATCCCTGCTGTTTGGCAGAAACCAGGAAAGTCCATTAGTGGGTTCTGGGATGGGATACCGGGCCATACGCCCAGGTTGCCGCCGTATTGTTTTTATAACCAGTACATGGATTTCACTAGCCAGATGGCTATCGATATCCGTCGTCTTTCTCGCGTAGGCGCAGAGTTGGATGGCAAAGAGATCATTACGACTGAGAATTTGGGTACAAACGTCAGCGCGGTTTGGGTCCCTGGTACACAAATGAGCGCCACAGGCGAACGCACGGGACAAATAATACAAACTGCTGTGCCTGAGCGTATGGATTCTTGGGGACCTGGCGGTGGATAGGCCGCCGCCGGTATTTAATCTGCGGAGGGAGGCGGCGAGACTTTGTGTCGAGGTAGGTAGTGATGAATGGAGGGATTTGTTTAGGGAGGTAGAGAGATAGAGGAGGACGTGTAAAGAGCTTTTGAGACTTTATTTTCCGAAAGAGTAGGGTCAAGAACAGGGTGTTATGTGTTTGGATCCGGATGGGTTGAAGGTTTTGTTGTCGCAGCTTGAGCCGACAAAGCCAAAGGAGAAGGTGTTTGCTCAACCTGCTGCGAAGGCACCGACGACTGAGATGCCAGTACCACAGCCAAATATTTCCCAGAATGAGCCAGGACAAACACTACGAAAGGATTCTGCTGCTTCAAGTTTGTCCCCTGCCAACTTTGGGGTATTGGAATAGCAAGAGCTCGCCACCTTCTCCCGAGATGGAAAAGAGCAGAACGGGAGAGACAACCCGCGTTTCCCAAAGCTCGAAGAGGGATATAAAGAGATGGAACGGCAAGTCTCCAGTCCTGTTACAAGCAATGAAATCCGTCACGACAAAGGCCCAAAATGAGTTGTCATACTCAAAGGACTCCTATATTCAGTGCACCGAGTATTCGGAGACCGTTGGTTGGTGGAAGGGAAATTTGCAGGGCGATTCTCAGAAGAAAGAGTTGGTGTTTGACTGCACCACCGGCGAAGACGCGGACGAGGATGATGAGAATGATGACGAAGACAAGGGAAATCCAGAACAAGCCACCACAGCTCCGCCTATGAAGGCGCCCAATTCACCTGGCATACCGACCCTAGCCGAGAAGAAGCGCAAGTTCGAGGAATTTTCTCCAGCGCTCACCGACAACGTACCCGAGTCCAACAAGAGTCTCAAAATCTCAAACAATAACCCGCCCGTCGCCGCTATCGCATGGGTACAAGGCACCGAAGATCACCCCGCCTTGGGGCCCGACGAACTAGACATCAAGTTGGGAGATATGACGTGACTCACTCCGGCTGGGTAATGTGGACAGCCTGCACCATGGCTGAGGTATTCG
>RCNJ01000224.1_pt1 | contig 37641 bp, 34 predicted proteins | sample 2041171 | NCBI WGS metagenome assembly RCNJ01 (sample SAMN09708213, study PRJNA481090) | feces metagenome | biome: feces | host: Pygoscelis adeliae | place: Antarctica: Rookery Lake | collected 2010-03-01 | reverse complement strand
CGTCTTGTCTCAACCCTTTTCAACACAAGCCTACGACCTCGACGCCGCTATCGCCGCCTCTCCTGTCAACAGGCTTCACCCCTCAACAAATAGCACTAATTAAACCTGGTAGGTTTTTACAAGAGTTATAGATGATGGTTAGATTATACAGAATAAAGGTGGGAGCAGGTTAATGAGGGCGTCGGCTGATTCAGCACAAGTACCTCGTACCATCCATACCCCTCATCTCTTGCACCCATGACAATCGCTGAGCAATGATTGTTGCCATCCTTGACGCTCCTTACGAGTTTGTCGCTGAGTGCTGCGAGACTATCCTCAAATTCTTTAGCGGAAGTGGCGTCCCATTTCGTGTCGTTAGCACCAGGTACCGCATCAGCTCCCGTGAAAGCTATGTATAGCATGTCTACGTCGTCGCCGTTCTCGTCGCCCCTAGTTTTGAGCATATACGGCCCAGCAACATCTAGTTTTCAAATCTCTCCTTAACATCTTGCCATGTATCATCTCCATTTTGCAGCTGCGGGAGAAGAAAATCAACAAAGATATCATTTATAGATCTTCTGGTTGCGTTACGGCTGTCAGATGTTTTTTGCCTCTTCTTTTTCCTTCGGCGTGGGTTTCGTCTCTGAGTCAGTGTATCCTAACTGTATAAGCTGTAAACATTTGCTAAATATAGTTGACGATGGAGTTCAGGGAAATAGACGACATCATTCAAGGGCGCTTCGGACTGCGCTCGATACCTTGAGAATAGTCTTTTAATCCTGTCATCTACCGTATCTAGTGGCCCTGTGATTGCAGGTACCTTGTCGAGACCCTAAACTCTGGTGTTATTACGAAAATAATCCTGAATTGCGAAATTGACACGAAACATTGCTTCGCCTCACCCTGCTCAACCTGCTCACCCTGCTCACCCTGCTCACCCTGCTCACCCTGCTCACCCTGCTCACCCTGCTCACCCTCGCTTCACCCCAAGACCACCCTTGGGGCGGCAAGAGTCTCGGATTTCACGCTATGCCTATTGGCACGATTGAGAGTACTAAGCCACTGAATTTAAGTTTATGTATTGCTGAGCGGACGGGATGTTCAGTTCTCTTGAGTCCATTGTCATACGTAAATATCTTGGGAACAGAGGACTATAGAAGGTAATGGTACAATATGACTCACACTTCAACTTACCCTAAGTTTGCACTTTGGGATCCTTCTGCTTCAATGGGTTGCAAAACCCTTATGCCTGTCGACATACCTTATTCACAAGGCCACAGTTGGTAGTGCAACCTCAAGATGACGTAGCGTGCCAGTATGCACCATGTACGTACTCTCCAGTGCTGTCAGAACTATATATATGTGTGGAATCATTAGCGCGATCGATAGGGGTTAACCAACCACGTTTATTCTGTCCACGTCGCCCTCTCTCAACTCGCCTCTTCCCATTAGCCACCGCAAACATGTCATTCCGTCGTTGGCAGTCTCTTTTTCACATTTGCCCCACGCATCTAGTTCTTTGTGTTGTCCAGGCAACCACATGGCTGTCGGACGGGCGAGCTATAAGAGCTCGCTCCCCTCCCACTAGATATTCTTCCTTTAGACAAACATTCAGACACAGTTCAATATTACTTCATTGACGCTGCGCTCTCGGCTTCCTTCGCTGAACCCTCAGAAGACCTTTGTCTTGTCTCAACCTTTTCCAACACAAGCCTACGACCTCGGCGCCCTACCGCCGCCTCTCCTGTCAACAGGCTTCACCCCTCAACATGTATTACCTCCAATTAAAGTTCATTAGTTGACATGTTGCCCTTCAAAATGTGTATCTCATGTCTCAGCCACATGAATTTAACAGTCTCACCGTTTCAGCCCTGCTCCGCCTGACTAAACATAGCTTTTTTGTCACGTTTTGGCGCTTTTGGTGCCACATTGATAGTATAAGCATCACCACAATTGAGACATTTGACAACAGTGAAGGTGTTTGGAATGCTCAGTTTGTGGAACAAGAAATCATGCTCATTGAACTCCGCCAAAAATTGGTTTTGTTATTTCTAATTGTTTGTACGCAGATATGTAGAAAACCTGTAAAGATTGTGTTGTATTTATTTCAAAGCCAACCTCGAAGACAATATGAGTTTTAGCAAAGAGGTATTATTTCAACGCCCCCCCAAAGACAATATGCGTATTAAAAAGAGGTATTCTATCACATCCAGCCACAGACTGGACAGAATTGGGCGCCCATTTGCTCAGCCATACACAAGCTCCATAATATCAACGGTAGTAGTTGGTTGGGTGACCATCAGCGAATACCCATTGTTGTATGTTTTAGTTTTAGTTTTGTAGGATGGTTACGATGGCTAGTTGACGACCAGTCGTAATCGTCGTCGTAGGGAGTCGTAATGATGGTTGCACTCAGTGTGAAAATATTGTTTTCGAAGGTGAGTTTTGAAGCCAAGTATCGAAGCTCAGTTACGGCCTCCAAGCCTCCGAGGTATGGTGATCTTGTGCTTGTAGGTGCCGCCATATTCTATCTGGCCGCCAGTGCTCTGGTGCTCGAATCAAAAGGGCATGCCGAGAGCCATTCAGGTCAGACATTGTTCCTGTCGTGGGTTGCACGGCGAGTTTGCTCCCAAGGCACAGCCGAGACGTGTGACAGGAAGTGATTCCTTGTGGTCTGGCAGCCAGTTGACGTCTGAAGCGTTTCTAAGACCATAACCAGCACGAGGTGAAGCCCACCGAACGTTAAAGTGTGATAGTGAATACTGTAGTCTCTATTCGAATAATTGTGGATCATGGGATTTGGAGGCCTGGGAAACATAAGCTTTATCCTTGCGTTATGCACGCTGACTTTGGCGAGTTGTGAACGGATGGTGGATCACGCAACGTCAGCGCCAGACAGCTGTCCGATGTCCGTAGCACCTGCGTCATTCCTCTAAATCTACTCCGTTGCCTCTGATCTGCTTCTCAACAACGCAGAACGCTGCGATATACTGTCTTGCCTAGACACAGCGCTTAAGCCTCAGCATCTCTCCATCTTGACAATCTGCTTTTCCACCCCTCTGAAATTTCACTCTCGGGCAACCTTGAGTGCTTATGCTGCCATTGCGATAACTCTACGGATCCAGCGGGACAACACCCACGATAGAGTCCCACCCAGCGCACTTTCCACCAACCCCAACAACCACAAAGCCGAGCAAACTTCCGCCTTAACACACGATGGTCTCGCTGACAGGACACGGCCACGTTCGTTCGCGGCGCACTTCCACGGCTACTAACAGTAAGTCTGCCGGAGAATTCTTTTTATGTTATTTCCCTAAGTCTCTCTGCCGGTGCTGTGTCCGCTTCAGGTTTCGCAGAGGGCGGCCAAGCGTGCAGTGCCGGCGTACACCAACGCGCATGGTGGGGGCAACTTACAGGGCATAGCTTGGAGCTGTTCTGACCGCGGGGTACTTTTTTATCATGTGGAAGACTGGGGAATGGGCATCTCGGATGTCGCGGACTTGATGTGATTTCATTTTTGTGGATGGGCACAATTTTTCTACTGAACCGTTGTTTCGAAAATGATGCTAAGACGAAGATGAACTACAGGCAATCAAAGCAGTGTCGACGAGGGAAACATGGCTGGTGCAGATGATGATACGACCACGGTCGACGCAGAGCAAGGCAATGGTGAGTAGCTATTCCAAACCGGCGAACAATGAGAGTTTTGCTGATGCCCTATGATTATAGTTCTCTCCCATATTATCTCTCAGTTGCGCCCTGGGGCCGACTTGAGCAGAGTTACACTTCCGACATTCATCTTAGAACCAAGAAGTATGCTCGAGAGAATCACAAACTTTATGGCACATCCCGAGACACTTCTCCCAACCTCGACGATCGAAGACCCGACCGAAAGATTCCTGTCCGTCGTCAAGTTCTATCTGTCCGGATGGCACATAAGACCACCTGGAGTGAAGAAGCCGCTTAATCCTATCCTCGGTGAAACTTATACTTGTTACTGGGAGTATCCCGATCACACCAAGGGCTATTATATCGCAGAGCAAACCTCACATCATCCACCAAAGAGTTCGTATTTCTTTATGGCACCAGAGCATAACATCCGAATTGATGGAACTTTGAAGCCGCGCTCAAAGTTTTTGGGCAACTCTGCCGCCAGTATGATGGAGGGAATTGCTGTTTTGAGACTGCTCAACAGAGGTGGCAATCCAGAGAGATAGTGAGTCCTGCATATGATTATGCTAGCCGGTTAAATTCTAACTTCATGTCCTAGCTTCCTTACCCAGCCAAATATCTACGCCCGCGGCATCCTGTTCGGAAAGATGAAGTACGAACTTGGCGACCACTGCATCGTCGAATGTCCTGAGCTTGACCTTATATCCGACGTCGAGTTCAAAACAAAAGGCTACTTTACCGGAACATATAATGCGATCGGTGGCACCGTCAAGCGCATTTCGACTGGAGAAATCCTGTACGAAATCAGCGGCATGTGGACTGGCGAGATGTACGTCAAGGATGTCCTGACCGGAAATAAGACTTTGCTCCACGATGCGAGGGCCACCAAGCCAACGCCACCAACTGTCAGACCTCTTGACGAGCAGGGTGACAGAGAATCTCAGAAGTTGTGGCTTAAGACGGTCCAAGCGGTGATAGCAAAGGACCATGTGACTGCCACGGACGAGAAGAGTGCTATTGAGGATAGACAGCGCCAGGAGCAGGCTAGGAGAGTTGCGGATAATGTTGATTGGCATCCAAGATACTTCAGAGCTGTTAGAGGAGGACCTGGAGGACCTGAGGAGGAAGAGGAGAAGCTGGACTGGATTCTGAACACAGAGATGTAGGTCTTACTTCCTCCCAACTGCTTGGTATATGCTAACGAAACTAGTACTGGTAGCACCCCAGAAGAGCAAACCAAGCAAATATTGGCTATTGCACCAATTGTGAGAAATCAGGACTTCCACGAGCGTATGCCCATTCCACCATCTCGCCAGTCTAGAGAATACTCTGAGTCGATTCGTAGTGGCAACGGAGGTCACTCGGAAGATACCTCATCAGTGAGCAATTCACAGCATATGGACAGCATTCCACAAGCAAACGAGGACGATTTGATCAACTATGGGCAGGACGACGGCCCAAAGGCGGCACCAGCTCAGGCACAAGTGCCAGGACAGCAGAACATGTCACCTACGCAGAAACCGATGGCACCATCGCAGCCGGAAGCGCCTGTTCATGCACCAATCCCATCGCACCCATTCATGCCAGCAAGTGCAGCGGTCTCGTACCAAGAGGCTGTGCCGGTACAGGCCAAGGCAGAACAAGCTCAAGTCCAAGCACCCGTCAAAAATCAGACACCTGTTCAGCAGCCGATCCAGCAGCCAGCCGAGAAAGAAATCCCAGTACAGCAATACCTCGACGTCCAACAACCACTCTCAAGCATCAGCAACGAACCATCGAGCAGAAATGCTACGCCTCGTGGCTCAGAGTATGATAACGCGCATTCTCATCTTGCGGATGATTTGAGAGCTGCGCAGAGGGAGGTTGAGGATTTGTTGGCACAGACGAGCGATACGCCGAAACCGCGAGCGAGTGCTTTGCAGGACTTTCAGAATGAGATGAGGGAGCGCTTGCCTGGGAGTGACCTGGCAGAGAATGGTGTGGGACGGAAGTCACAATTGAATAGAGAGGAGAGTGAGGATAGTAGTGAGTTTGTGGATGCTAAGAGTACTCTCTGAGTGGCGTTGCAGTACATGGGAGTGAGATGGGAGGTTTGGGAGACAACAAAAGGAATGGTGGGAAAGGTATCACTGTACGTGCTGGAGTTGTGCTTGGGACTGGGACCGCATTCCACTTGCTTCTAGCTTCGAGAACGTTAAGACCAGTAAGCGAGCGAGATGTTGAGCATGAGCATGCGGACGCAGATATACCATGAAACGAGAAACACTAGAATAATACCATTGCTTAAACGCACCTACCGGTAGCGTTCTGTAACTGTGTTTGGTGGGTAGTCTTCTCCATAAGTCAAAACGGCGGGAGGAGCAGACAACTCTTTATTTTACTCTTGTAAATAGGAGTGGCCGACTCCCTACCTCATCCACTTAATAGACGTTGGATTGGATGTACAGTACAGATGTTGTAAGATAGTAGCATGTCTGATGTGAGGTTTGACAGGCCACAAGTGGTACATATCACCGACCTACGCTTTGACGTTCTGTCATAATGCGATTATCCGTGGAAGTCGGCAGCACGTGGTCCCAGCCACTGCCTCTAATTCTCCGAGTTCGGCATCTAGATTCAAAGGTGCAAGTGTGGCTTGCAGGTTTCATGGCTATTATGTATTCTTCAATTGATATCATGCACTGCGCCTTAAGCTCAAACTCTGAGCTTCCATAGTTCGTGAGGTTCTCCGGGCGCCGAAACGGGGTTGTGCTGTGCTGGGGTTCGCCGAGGTGGGCAAGCTGAGCACCGATCGATCGATCGGCTCAGTGAGTTTCGTCGAGGTTCCAGGGGTTCGCCAGAGCTACCCTGCACACTGTGACGCAGTTCCGAGGTGCTGCGGGTAGCAGTACAAGTAGCACATACGTTGTTCGCTTGAGACCGAGACAGCACCAAAGAGGTTGTATAGCTTTCAAAACTCTTAGGGCAATTGTTGATAAAGGACAATGAAAGCCCAACGGGGCGGAGATGAGAAATTTGACACACAGTTAATCCACAAAAATCTCTGAAACGAAATGAGGGCGGCTGGATACCCCATAGCGATTATCGCACAAGCTGATCCACAAGAGACCACGCACTAGAACACACAACTCACAACTCGGGATTGCGCTACAGTGCCCAAGCGCCCACTAAATTGTCAATCTTCAGGCCTCCTTTTCGAGACAACCACACCTTAAGAGATCTCCGATGTCCACACCATCCGTATAAAGAGCTCCAAGTTCAGATCCACACAAGAACTTGGCTGCACAACAGCACGGCGGCCAATCCGACGACGGACAGCACACGAAGAATCAAAGCTTGGAACCTGCGCGACCCAGCGCGATTTGTCGTTCCACACGCCAAGTGGGTGAAGTGGGCAACTGCTAAGCCTTACCTATCGAACTCACCTCCATTGTGAATCTGTCAACTTCGAGTCACTTTTTTTCGTGGTCCCGACTCTTTTACTTTTCGCAATCAGAAGGAGTCAGTTGACGACTGATTGATTGACAGTCGACAGCGGGACGGCGCAGAGGTTAAGTACGAGCCAGAGTACCAACCAGGGTAGCAGAAAGTTATCCAAAGCTCAATCCCCTTCTTACTTTCTCGACTTCCCGACGGTGCACCACGACCTCAACTTCACCACTTTGTAGTCAATCCAACCAAACACAAATCTCGCGTCTAAGGCAACAGCCAAAATGGCATCCCTCGCCAACGCTCAGCAAGAAGCAGAGCTCAAGCAGCAAGGCGCCTTCGAGGCCTCGCGCGACCCTACAAACCCGGTGTCGGCAGAGGATGCGGAAGCAAAAGCGTTGATAGAGAGTCAAAAGGCTGGGGTTCCGGCGTTCACGTTTGATCCGGATGCGAGGCCGGAGGACAAGGCGAGGCAGGCTAGGAGTGTAAGTTATACTTTTACATGAGAGGAGGAGAGAGCAGGCAAGCAGAGGCGAGATAAAAGGGCAGCGGGGAAGGGGAGGGAGTAGGAGAGGGCGTTGGAGAAGACAAGGAAAGCTGACACAACATAGCACGTCCCAGCGAACTTTCACCACCCCCACAAGACCGTCGGCGTCGCAATAGCAACCGACATCGACGACGGCACGTCCAGCGGCTACGCTCTCCCTGAGCCCACAACTGCCGGCGCCATAAACCCTGTCAAAGACGAGAACGGCAACTTAGTTCCTGGAGCCCAAGAAGGTGATAAGGAGAAATGGGAGGACCGTGTCGGCTGGGCCCCACGATTCGGCAACGGCCAAGATCCTGATGCGGCAACGGGAGGAAGCTTACTGGATCACCAGACTTGGGTTGAGGGCCAGCTGCCGGATCATCTCTATGGCGATTGGTATCACAATGCGGCGGTCATCATTTTTGCGTGCTTGGCGAGTTACGTTGTGGCGATTCTGGGAGGGGGACTCTCGTGGGTTTTTATTGTGATGGCTGCTTGTGGCACGTACTACAGAACGTCGCTTCGCAGAGTCAGGAGGAATTTCAGAGACGATGTCAACAGGGAGATGGCAAAAGCGAAGATGGAGAATGATACTGAGAGCTTGGAGTGGATTAATGGGTTTATGGATAAGTTCTGGCCGATTTATGCGCCGGTTATTGCCGATACGGTGATCAACAGCGTGGACCAGGTCCTGAGCACTGCTACTCCGGCTTTCCTCGATTCGATGAGAATGAAGTTCTTTACGCTGGGTTCGAAGCCACCGCGTATGGAGCATGTCCGCTCTTATCCCAAGGCGGGAGATGATACCGTGCTTATGGATTGGAAGTTCAGCTTTACGCCAAATGATACTGCGGATATGACGGAGAAGCAGTTGAAGGGCAAGATCAACCCAAAGGTTATCCTCGAGATCAGAGTCGGAAAGGCCATGATTTCGAAGGGCATGGATATCATCGTTGAGGACTTCGCGTTCTCCGGCTTGATGAGAGTCAAGATGAAGCTTCAGACACCATTCCCACATATCGAGAGAGTCGAGGTCTGCTTCCTGGAGAGACCAGAAATCGACTACGTCTGCAAGCCTATTGGAGGCGAAATGCTCGGATTTGATATCAACTTTATTCCTGGACTCGAGTCCTTCATCAAGGACCAGATTCACGCCAATATCGGCCCAATCGCCTACGCACCAAACGTCTTCCCTATCGAGGTCGCCAAGATGCTTTCCGGAGCGCCAATTGACCAAGCTATTGGTGTTGTGGCAGTCACTATCCACCGCGCCCAGGGCCTCAAGAACACGGATAAGTTCTCCGGAACCCCAGATCCATATGTCGCCATCTCGCTCAACCAGCGTAACGTGCTCGCTCAAACCAAGACTATCTATGAGAATACCAACCCAATTTGGAATGAGACGAAGTATATAATTATCACTTCTATGCACGACAACCTTACGCTTCAGGTCTTTGATTACAACGATATTCGCAGGGATAGGGAGCTTGGTGTTGCTACGTTTCCGCTTTCCCGCCTGCAGGAGGTCCCAGAGCATGATAATGAGCAGCTTGAGATAATTTCTAATGGTAAGCCAAGAGGCATTGTGGCTGCTGATGTCCGTTTCTTCCCAGTCATGGAGGCTGGAACGACCGAGGATGGAAAGCTAGAGGCACCGCCAGAGTCGAATACTGGTATTGCACGTTTCACAGTTGCTCAGGCGAAGGATCTGGATGGCGATAAGTCCTTCATTGGTCAGCTTTCTCCATATGCCATTCTCTTGCTTAATGGAAAGGAGATCTATGTTTCTAAGAAGTTGAAGCGGACCAACAACCCAATTTGGGAGGCTTATAAGGAGATCCTTATCACTGATCGTAAGACCGCTAAGCTCGGATTGGTTATTAAGGATGATAGAGGGCTCGCTGCTGATCCAATTCTGGGCACTTATCAAATTAAGATGGATGATATGCTGAAGGTGATGGAGAGGGAGCAGGAGTGGTACAACCTTGCTGGTGCGGCGACTGGAAGAGTCAAGATGACGCTTCAGTGGAAACCAGTCGCTTTGTCAGGTGTCGGTGTTGGAACTGGTGGATATGTCACTCCAATTGGTGTCATGCGCATCCATCTCAAGAACGCAAGAGGTATTCGCAACTTGGAGACTATGGGCAAGTCTGATCCTTATGCCAGGATCTTGTTGTCTGGTATCGAGAAGGCGTGGACTGTTACGCATCAGAATAACCTCGATCCGGATTTCGATGAGGTGCTTTATGTGCCAATGCACTCTGAGAGAGAGAAGCTTGTTGTTGAACTCCTGGATCAGGAGAAGATCGGAAAGGATCGCACGCTCGGCCAGGTCGAGATCCGTGCTTCGGATTACATTCGCCAGGGTGATAGCGGCGAGTACTTGATCTCGGAGAAGCAGGACTTGTCTGATGGTCTTCGTATCCACTCCAAGGGCTCCGCGAAGGGAACGTTGAACTACACTGTCAGCTTCTACCCATGTCTCAACATCGCGGACCCAGAGGATGAGAAGAAGACACATAGCCGCGAATCTAGCGACCAGCTCAGAGTTGCTGGTGCTGCCATCAACGGCGATGCGGTCTCTGTCAAGAGTGGTCAGAGCAAGGACGAGACGGAGGAGGTTAAGGCTTTGGCGGAGGGAGAGAAGAACCAGCATGATGTGGACGATACCGTGATGGAGGTGCCGAAGATTAGACTTACGCCTGAGGAGCTCCTTAGGCATGATTCTGGCTTGGTCATCTTTAAGCTTATGGATGCGGAGTTGGAGGAGAAGGATGTGCAGGTTCAGGTATTGGTTGATGATATGAAGTTCCCATCGTATTCGTCTGCTGTTGCTCGCACCAAGAGACTCACTTTCGATGAGATTGGAGACTGCTTCATCCGCGAATTGGAGTTCTCGAAACTTACTGTCCGCTTGAGAGAGAGGGGCGATGTCAAGGAAGATAAGCCCGACAAGACCGTTGCCAAACTCACCGGCAACACACTCGACACAATCAAGCAGTGCCTCAACAACCCAACCGTCCTGAAACTCAAGGACGAGAAGGGCAACGTAAGCAACATCAAGGTCTCCGTAAAATACATCCCCGTCCAAATGCAGCTCGACCCCTCCGAGTCCATCAACAATATGGGCACCCTCCGCGTCGACGTCCTCGATGGCCATGACCTGCCATCCGCCGACCGCAACGGCTACTCCGACCCCTTCTGCAAGTTCGAGCTCGAAGGCGAGACAGTCTTCAAAACCGAAGTCAAGAAGAAGACCCTCGCGCCGGTGTGGAATGAGTACTTCGAACTCGAGATCCATTCCCGTACTGCGGCAAAGTTCAGGGTTAGGGCCTTGGATTGGGATTTTGCGAGCGATGCGGACCCGCTGGGTGCCGCGGACATTAAGCTTGAGCAGTTGGAGCCGTTTAGGCCGATGGAGATGAAGCTTAAGCTGGATGGGAAGAGCGGGTATATTCGCATTAGATGTTTGTTTAAGCCGAACTACATCACAAGATCCAAGCGTGGTACGAGCACTTTCTCTGGCACCTTCGCTGTCCCAGGTAAGATCGTTACCGGTGTTGCCGGGGCCCCAATAAAGGGCGTTGGCCTCGCTGCTGGAGGTATCGGCCACGTTGCCTCCTTTGGCGTGGCTGGAGTCGGTAAAGGTGCAAGCTTCATCATGTCCGGTTTCCGCGGCAAGAAGGACAAGAGTGGCTCTATCTCTGCCATCTCCGCCGACGACTTGGCTGCTGCCAACGGAAACGATGTCCCGATGATCACAGGCAACGACGGCCGCCCCATCACGCCCCGCGACCCTGCCAACGATTTCGGCAACCAGCTGAAACTCAGCCATTCAAGGAATAAGAGTAATGGCGGCGCGTCCATCTACTCCACGACCGGCGGCGCGGCGCCAACGGGCTCGGCGAACTTTACGGTTGTGAGTGCCGAGGGCTTTAGCGGGAATGTGATGGTGGTTGTTAAGAGCCTGCCGAAGGAGAAGACGGTGTTTAAGACTAAGCATCTTAAGTCCTCGGGTGGCGGGCAGGTTGTGTTCAATGAGAGTTTTACGACGAGCTGTAGTGCCGATACGCAGTTTCAGGTGCAGGTTAGGGATCATAGTACGTTTGGGAGTGACGAGGTGTTGGGACAGGGGTTGTGCTTTGTTGATGAGTCTGGCTCTGGCGCTGAGAAGATGGTTCATGTTGCGGGAGGTAAAGTGATCATCAAATCTACCTTCGAGAGTAGAGATGCTGGTGGTCTCCTTCCAGGATCTCCTACTTCTCAGCGTACCGTAAGCGGCGGCATGCGTAAGAGTATGTTTGGGAAGAGGGCCGTGTCTGGTATCCATGAGAATGGGAGGCCGAGTGTTAGCCGTGATGGCACGCCGTTCTGAAGGAAGTGATTGCTCGGGATAGGGAAGACAGGAGAGAACGGGAATAATGATGGGGATGAGGAAAGATGGTGGAGGAGGATTGATTTTATGTTACATAGCTAGGGTGTCATACCAGGACAGCACAGCATGCGGGAAAGGAGGCTTTTTGAATGGCTCTTATTATAGTAGTAGTAGTGGTAGTGGTAGTATTAATGATACCAAGACTTTCAATGAGTTTCTTCGATCCGAATGAGTAATTTTTGATAACATTAAACGATGCATATATCTTATAAAAGTGGATTCGTCGGCTGAGGCTGCAGACAGATGCTGCTCGTTTCGTGGTTGCAGGCTTGTGCTTTGATAGACGGCGGTTCCTGTTACCCCGCTGCTGATAATCAAGCTACGACATGCGGCTGGGGGGGCAACCATTCCACGTGATATTTGTTGTGAAAGCTCCTAAAACACAGCACAATGTAGGATAATTTAAAACAAAAGAGAAAATGTCAAACACTGTGATGTAAGTAATGTCTTTCGACTGCCTTTGGCGCTCTGGAAGCGCCTTTGGCTTTGGTGAAGCTCGTTGCGATTGTGCTTTGGCGACGCTGTCTAGTTAGCTTAGCCAATCACAGCGGCCCTGATACTAGTGGGGGCCGGAGGCACCCGCTCCTGACACACCCGTCTGATTACGGCACTACTCGGAGCATCTCATTCAGAAAGCCAGTCTCGCCTCTGGATCTGACATCTGACAGGGCCATAGTTCCAGAATCGATTTTCCGAATCTGAGGAAACTCAGATATTTTGTGGCAAATCTTTCTCAATCTCCATTTCCTCAGATATTTTGCGGCAAATCTTTCACAATCTCCACTCATTGTTTGTGCCATTATCCGCAGCTAAAGGATGCTTTGCTGCCGAGTTTGATATAAAGTGCTTCCTCCTTCCCTAACCATGTCGCCTCTTATCCTCATAATACAACCTGCCTCAAAGATATACACACTCTTACAAGGATAATCTTTACGACCAAGGTCTTTGTACACACTTTCAAGGAGTTTACAAGGAGTTTACATACCATACAACAATTGATGATGTCGTCCCTGATTGCTATCCAAGGGTCCATGATGGCCGTCACTTCAGTGGCAATGCCTCAACTGTCTGCTTCGGCAGCTGTCCGCTTATCACACGTCCCAATGCGCAGCTACACTGGACTTCGTGCAAGCACAGCGGCACACCACCCACAGCCACGCCAGCTGAGCTTCGATCACCGCCCACAGATCAAAGCTCAGCCATTGAACTTCACGAGGCAGTTTAGTGCCTCCGCAGCACCACTCATCAAGGAGATCTTTCCAGAGCCCGACCACAATGGCAGAATCAAGAAGACAAAGCCGATGTGGGAGCATCCAGGATATACCGAGCATCAGATGGTCAACAACATTAAGTTCGAACATCGAGATCCAAAAGTGAGCATCACCGCCTTTTCTGCCATTCCAGAGTGCACAGGATTAACCTGTTAAAAGGACTTCTCAGACCGATTCGCCCTTTTTCTTATGCGCATGCTACGCAAGGGCACTGATTTCGCGACCGGATACGCACACAACGTCGAGAATGCAGTCACCGCTTCCGACCCAAAAGCTATGACCAAGACAAAGCCATACAAGATGTCTGAGCGGAAGTGGCTTATTCGCTTCATCTTCCTCGAGTCCGTGGCTGCCGTACCCGGCATGGTCGGCGGTATGTTGAGACATCTCCACAGCCTGAGAAGAATGAAGAGAGACAACGGCTGGATTGAGAGTCTGCTTGAGGAGGCCTACAACGAACGCATGCACTTGCTTACCTTCCTCAAAATGGCGGAGCCAGGATGGTTCATGCGCTTCATGTGCCTCGGTGCTCAGGGCGTCTTCTTCAACAGCATGTTCATCTCCTATCTCATCTCGCCAAGAACTGCTCATCGTTTCGTTGGCTACCTTGAGGAGGAGGCTGTACTCACTTACAGTCTTGTCCTGAAGGATATTGACGAGGGAAGACTGCCAAAGTGGGAGAAGCTTCAGGCTCCTGATATTGCCATCGACTACTGGAAGATGCCAGAGGGCAAGCGTACCATCAAGGACTTGATCCTCTACATCAGAGCCGACGAGGCAAAGCACCGCGAGGTCAACCACACTTTGGCTAATCTCAAGGCTAATGTTGATCCAAACCCATTCAATAGCGAGTATGAGGACAACAAGCCACATCCATCAAAGGGGATTGCGGCCAACCAGTACAAGGGAACTGGATGGGACCGCCACGAGATAATTTAAAGAGAGTGACACAAAAGGAGAACTGAAGAAAAACGTGCCGGGAAAGGGATTGTCGTTCGTTTGGAGTTTTTGATTGCATAGCGTTGGCATTCCAGCGCGTTTCGTTGTACGAGTAAGACTAGATGAGAGGGACTTACGGGTGTCGACACTTTTCGTGATACCCATTTGGCGTTTTAAGTTTTCTTAGGCTTGTAAGAGTAGCTTCGTATAGTAATGTCCATGTTTCCATGGATCTTCGTCTTCATTGTCTTATTAAGTGTCCATCCAGCTGAGATTCGCACTAGCAATGTGCTTGTGATTTGGCCGCGGGTTCTACTCGTAAACGGGTTGGCAAGAAGTGTCGGTGTTTGTCCGAGTATTTGAAGGAGTCTTTTGAACCGTGTGCCAACTTCCATAATCCATGGAGAGCCTAGTAAATATTATGGTGTTCATTTTCTGCCAGCTCGATGTCGCAGTGACGTATGTGTCGAAACTTGGAAGTTGATACCCACACGCCATACACATCGCACAGACACCGGCGCATGAGCTACTGTATCTCGGGGCACGGTCCACCAAAACAAGGCTGAGAGGTCCTTCGCGTTCAACGAGTTGTTGCGACAACTCACATTCATCAAAACCTCTCCATTTTTGTTCTTGTTGAAAAGATCGGGTTTGTCTGGCATTGAGACGCTTCCATAAAATGAGTGCATTAGCAAAACCTCTAGTCTGAAAGTCCAGGGGCGCATCCACAATTGAGGCCTCGGTATGGCGACGGGTCAAAATGCGCCAGTGAACGGCGGACAAGCAATGAGTGGCGGCCAACAACATACCAAAATTGGCACTGATGCAGATCCAACAAGAGGAATTCCATATCATGACAAGCTGACGGCCGACCTGAAGCAAGCATTATCAAAGAAGAAAATGCTAGAGCGCAGTCTCGTATGTTTGCTGGTCCGCGTCTTCACCATCAAGACTAACATTATGCACAGGCTGCAATTGACGAGTCAATATACAAGAAAGAGGGCGAATATCTCGAAGAAACACCATATGGCAATATCATCACCGGTTTTGACAACTACATCAAGGGCGTTACAAGCAGCGCTGTGAGCGGCAGAAAGAGGACTGCTGTCAACGACAACGATCGTGTCTTCAGTAGAAGTTCATTGCGACTTGGAGGCGACTTTGCTGACTCGCCGGCGGGGTTGTCAAGCGTTGGTACACCGTCAGCAGCGCCGACACCAGTCTCGGAGGGCTTTGCAAATCGGGCTAGTGGCCAGGCTACTCCGACAAGCGCCACAAGCAAAGGCGGGAATGCGAGCAAAAACAATAGGAAGGGCAAGGCAGACGCAGAGGATAGTGAGATGAGTGAGAGGGAGGGGAGGAAGCGCATCAGAAAGTGATTGCGAGGCCTTGAGTTTGCGGCGCTATGTGACAAGATCAAGATCATGGCGCGGAAGCATCTCAAACTACTAGGTTGAGGGTGTTTGTAGTAGGCGTTGCTGTGGTGGTTTGTTTTCGATACCCCCCCCCCACTAGTTGCTGAAGACGGTTGATTCAATATGAAAGCTTAGAAGATACATCAATCATAGACTGGCTTTCAAAGATTGTTTTCTAAAGCAGCGTGACTCTTTATTATCGTGAATTGACATAGCGGGTCTGGAACTGATAAACAAGGACCATGATCCTTTTTACTTACTTTTACCAAAATATATGAAGTCAGCGTGCATTCAGCGACTTTCCTCTTAAAGTGGCCAATCCGCGGCCAAAAGACCTCGTGGTAGTGGTGTAGACGCAGGGCATGCCTCGCCGCGACTTTTGACCACTGATCGCGACCTACCAGAAACAGCGTTTGCCACTGCGACCAATTTTGCGAATTACAGATCGGCCACAGACAAATCAGACATTTCTCGGCTCACGCCAAATCTGAAGCCTTTGGACTGTACATAAAACTTATAGAAAATTCGAATCTCTAGATTTCTAGCTCAAAAGGAATAACATCCAAGCTGTGTAGGATGAGAAATTTCTTGTTGACGCAAGTGTGTTTCGCTGTTTTTCTGACGGCCTGTTTTTTGGGAAACGGCAGGGTGATATCCTAGCACGGCAAGGCTGGCATACTCTGGCCTCGTGGGGCTGCTAGAAAATTCTTCCTCAGGCCAACAATCAATCAGCCTTGTCCCGACCTAAACGCGATCCGCGATTAAGCTCGAGGTCGGTACTATTTACTGACAACCGTTCCCTTCGCCACAGTTCAAACATCATATCGAACTGCTGTCGCATAACATAGTGCATAACCAATAGATCGCGCGCAGATATTACGAGCGCATATACTACGATCGATTAATACATCTCAGAGACAAATACAGAATCTATACCCTTCGACGATCATTGACCACACCCCCATAACCCAGAACAACGTCACAACCTCACAACTCCATAACCTTCAAACCTAAACACCGCTACTATGGCCAACTACCTAGCCTCCATCTTTGGCACGGAGCAGGACAAAGTAAACTGCTCCTTCTACTACAAGATCGGAGCCTGTCGGCACGGGGACCGCTGTTCGAGAAAGCACGTCAAGCCATCATACTCGCAGACCATTCTCCTCCCAAACCTGTACCAGAACCCTGCGTACGACCCGAAGGCGAAGTTGGATGCCAAGCAGCTGCAGATGCACTTTGATGCTTTCTATGAGGACTTTTGGTGCGAGATGTGCAAGTTTGGGGAGGTGGAGGAGGTCGTTGTTTGTGATAATAATAATGACCGTATGTATACCGATATATTTGTAACATAACTGAACCGTAGGAGCATTTGGGGTTTAGAACATGATACTAATAACTACAGACCTCATCGGCAACGTATACGCCCGCTTCAAATACGAAGACTCGGCCCAAGCCGCCTGCGACGCCCTCAACAGCCGCTGGTACGCCGCGCGCCCAATCTATTGCGAGTTATCTCCCGTAACCGATTTCCGCGAAGCTTGCTGTAGGCAGAATTCGGAAGATGGATGCGTGAGAGGTGGTTTCTGTAACTTTATTCATCGCAAGAATCCATCCCCGGAGTTGGACAGGGAACTGGAGCTCGCGACCAAGAAGTGGTTGAAGGAAAGGGGCAGGGACGAGAGGAGTGTGAGTAGGTCCCCGAGCCCGGAGCCGACAAGGAGGAGGCATTAGGGGTGATATGGGGGAGGATGAGCGAGGTAATGGCGTCGTATGGTATACGTGTCAGGACAAGCTGCGGTGCGCTGCAGGAATATGAGCTGATGGGGAGCCTGAGGAGTGGTTCGTGAGCGAAGCAGTGGCGCCGTAGTGGAAAACATGTCATAAAAAGCTGCGGTGCGTTGGAGGAATGGAGATACCAGAGAAGAAGGATGGTGTGGTTGATGTTTCAGGAGCTTGAGAGCATTTCAGGCGTTATGGAGAGGAATGATATCGGGTGGCGCATCATGGATGAATCTCTTTTGTATTACCTGTTAAATGCAGAATCAAGCTGAGCGAATGGCTCTTTAAGAATGAAGTCATATTTGACTATGTTCTGTCTTCTGCTTCTCTGGTGACAATCGTTGGAAGACATTTTTTAGAATTAGAAGATTACCCGAGAGAGTGCCCTGGTTTCTTCTCGCCTTATTATTCGTCATTATAGTGGCTGGACAAGTCGACCTTGACCCATTTGCTTTTGTCAGCGCCAATAAGCACCCGCGAGAAACCATAGTTCTCTGGGTACCCCTTCTCAAACTCACTTTGCGTGATCATACATCGCTATTGGTGTACATGTTCCCCATTACACTATCGTTTGGGAGCAGTGTTATGATCTCGACATTTTGGTGCCGCGTGAACAGACGGAGGTCTGGATATTTTGTTGGCGGCCACCTTCCAGTGCATGGGAGTTCTTGGTCATGGAGAGGATCGCTTTGGCCTTTTCCATCCGAAAGCTCAGCTCGGACTTGTTGGTCGTCATTGAGATGTCTTTGGCGATGACAAGCTTACAATGGAGGAAAGGATACTGCAGCAGCTAGAGCACAGCTATATACCGAGTTATTCTGTGACCAGGTTGTTCTTGCAACATCGTCCTTCCTAAGCGGCAGCCTGCAGCAATGGCCGCCTTTGTCTGAAACTAGTCTCATTCGGTAATATTCTGAGCAGGCTCAAACCGATTAGCATCTCCGACATCCTCGTCGCATCTATTCCGCGTTTGCTGTGATTCGCCCAAAGACCAGCACTCTCCCTGTCGTGTAACTGTCTCCTAAAGTTTCCTCTCTTCTCCTGTGTTCTGGGGCCTTATCAGACCCTTCCTTCCAGTCTTTCACGATCTTCCTCTGCTTCTTAAGCTCTGATCGCTTAGACGCTCGATCCCACAAGTGCCCCATAGAAGATAATCTTGACGATGCCGCCGTGGCCCTCGGGTCACATGTGCCCGCAAATGAGCCCAAGTGAAATATGTCAACCATATCATGCCCATTCTAACACTAGTTGGAAGAAACCAGTTGGCGTCAAAGGAGTAGACGAGGATGCCTCGCGGTTGTCGCTTATGCCAACCTTGATACCCCGCATTTCCCCGCATTTGAAGGCCGCTAACCCCGCCATCGGCAAGGAACCACTTCATACAGCTCAACCACGTTTACAAACTGGGGTATGTAACAATTGCATACGACTAAAAACATCCTCTTTACAAGCGGTTATATTAGACAGCTTCTTGGATTCAATTCTATCTTCCACTCCAGACTCTCAAGATGGCTGCAACCGCTGTCAGACGCCTCAGTAAGTGACCAAATGTCATGCCGAGACCCTCAACTAACAACGATACAGCCAGGCCAGCTCTTTTGTATGGCATTCGTCATCAACAAAGCTCCATTGTTTCAGGCTAACAAGTCTAGCATCTGCGACATCCAAGAGAAATTCCGCCCAGCGATCTGGGAATATGAGAAAATGTGCCCTCCGATCCTTTCCCCTGCCCACATTCCCCCCTCCAACTCCACATCCTAACCGTGACCCAGCATCACAACGACCAAGAAGATGCTCCGGGCAGCATCAATCCTCAACATCCCAACCTACGCCACAACCCAAAACGCCGCTCGCCTCGGAGACACATGCACCGAGCTCGACATCACGCCCGCCATCGAGCTGGCCGACAAGTCACTATTCTCAATGTGGATCCCACAGATTAGCCGCCACTTCAACTCCTCCCACCCCTCCGACATCGTCATCGTTGGTATCGAGTCCCACATCTGCGTGACTCAGACGGCTATCGATGCTTTGAATGCTGGGCATAAGGTTTACATCCTTGCTGATGGGGTGAGTAGTTGTAATAAAGAGGAAGTGCCTATTGCTTTGGCGAGATTGAGAGCATTGGGGGCGGTGGTGACGACGAGTGAGAGTTGGTTGTATGAGTGTATGGGTGATGCTGGGATTGGGGAGTTTAAGCAGATTGCGGGGTTGGTGAAGGAGTTTAGTGGGGATACGAAGATGGTTGTGAGTACGTTGTTGAGTAAGATCTAGTTTGTTTGCTGAAGGCATGTAATTTACGATTCGGCTTTCATATCATCCATCTTCTCGACACAACACTCGTAACTACACGCCAAGTTTTCAGATCTCAGTCATGACAACTCTCTTCCAGCATAATCTCCACATCACTCGTAAAAAAACACACGATCTTTTACACCTGTCCCCAAACCCAAGAGCGCAGTGCCCACTCCGCCTTCTTCACATTCTCCAATTCTCCATCCACTCCGCATTTTTCTCTGCATCTGCATGCGGCGCTTTTTCTTCCCACTGCCAAGTCCGACATACCACTTCAAAAATTTCCACCTCAATCTCTCGCCACGTACAGTCGAGGCCAACTTCACATAACCTCACATCTTCCCCCCCCACCAGTCCCAGCGGGTCCTCCTCTATACCGCCTTCCACCTGCTCGCCATGCTTTTGTTTTTTCAAACTCCTAAGTTAGTCCCAATGGGTTGATAAGAGCACAAGAGAAACGGGTTAGCACAGCCCTCCTTTGAAGTATGTCTCAACCTCATTCCAGAGTATGCAGGATAAAATAACCAGACAACACTGATAGACAGGAGATAACGGTACATGGCATGTTTCTTTAAGATGGTTGCATTCCTGCATCAATTGCGTGGTGTAAGTTAGCTAATGTGCACCTTTACCCGTTGTGAGTCTCTACCTTCGAGTGCCGATACATCAGGTCTGTGATCAAATCCGGTCATTCTTCCAAAACACCAAACCCTCCTTGGTCTCTTTTTCATCCATATTCATTATCAATAAAAGTGTTTGTAGACACCATCACGTCCTGTTTCCCGAATCATAAGCACTCGTGGCGCAATGGTAGCGCGCAAGACTTCTACTTCGTCCCTTCCCATCGTTAAACCCTCAATTTATCGATCCTGGACACAACGTAATCTTGAGGCTGCGGGTTCGAGCCCCGCCGGGTGTAATAGTATATTACGAGGCTTAATCTTTACAAATTTTGTACTGTGGGTGTTTGGTGGAGGGAGGTTGTGGAGTTGGAAAACTGAGTTTTGCTGCGGTGGATCAATGGGAGTGGTGGTTATTGTTCCTGATAAGGCTTAGTTCCGGTACGTTGCGGGGTGATCTTTGGCGGGGACAGGGACCAGACCGCGACGTGGACAAAAGAGCCAAGCGAGACAAGGCAGTGGAGGAGAAAATACCAAACAAAACATTTACCAAACCTGAGAATTGGGAATGTGGGCTAGGAGAGGATGGCACACAGGTTTGGTGATTGAGACTGCAACAAGGCAGAGTCGATTATGTCTGACACAAACGAATGGAGGGAAACAAAGATGGTTTCACGCGACGAGAAGCCTGAGAGCAAGCCATGCCGGAGTGAAGCAAGAAGAGTGTGAGAAGTTGGCAAAGCCGAAACTCAGAAGAACAGCCAAGAAGACAACCTTGGTATTCGGTGACCTGCCAAACGACCTCCCGCCACTACCAGATCTTACCACCAGTACCCCAAGTACGAAAAATGGCAAAATCGAAAACGGGACGAAACCACGCAAAAAGCGCATGACCAAAACGACTCTTATTGACTCAGATCTCCCGCAAGGTCTCGTCTCCTCCCCCGTTGTCCCATTACCCGACCTGCCAGAAATGAAAGACACTCCGCAATACCCAACAGTAATCCTCCAAGCCCAGCGCAACATGACGCGCTTTCCCAACTGCGTCGTTCTAACCCGCGTCGGCGGCTTCTACGAGCTCTACCTCACCCACGCCACCGAGTACGGTCCATTACTAAACCTCAAAGTGGCAACCAAAAAGACAAATGCTGGGCCCGTCCCAATGGCAGGTTTCCCCTTCTTTCAACTGGAGAAGTTTTTGAAGACGCTTGTTATGGACCTTGGGAAGTACGTAGCCATAGCCGAGGAATTCCCCTGGGAGGGTGAGACGGGACGGTTGAAGGGTGGAGGATTAATGCACGATAGGAGAGTGGCCAGGGTTGTTACGCCGGGGACGTTGATTGATGAGTCTTTCCTGGAGGGGAGCTCTGATAATTTTGTGTTGGGTATCCATGCCGAGCCTCTAGAAGGTGATGGCGGGACAGAGGGAGGGATTGAGGAGGAGCTGGGATTGGCGTGGTTAGATCTCAGCACGGGAGCTTTTCATACCCAGCCTGTTGCGATGGCTGGCCTTAGTGCTGCGTTATCAAGGATTGCGCCGCGGGAGGTGGTCCTTGATGAGAGGCTGAAAGGTGGGAAGAATGGGTTGACGAAGGTGCTGAGGGAGGAGCAGCATTTGAGCACCTTTTGCTCCTCGCGCTCAGTCTCCGAAGACTCGGCTTCGTCGCCATGGGAAGCTCTATTAGCCTCCACTGTTCAAGACCATTCAACGTCGTTCTCAGATGCTGAAATTCGTGCTGGTAAGCTCGCGCTAGCCTATGTCAAAGACCGCCTCCAAGGCGCAGACCTGCAGCTCCAAACCCCTATTCGTTATCTGGAGAACCAGGTAATGGCCATCGACCGCGCCACCTTCCGCGGGTTAGAGATCAAGGAGAACTTCCGGGACGGCACACTATCTGGCACATTGTTACATGTACTGAATAGAACCAAGACGTCCGGCGGTGGGCGTTTGTTGAAGAGTTGGCTTGGTGCCCCAAGCACGGATGTGGCCGTCATCAATGGGCGGCTGGATATAGTTGAAGTGCTACTCAGAGATGAAGGATTGAGAGAAAAGATCCAACACCGCCTTACGCAGTGTTACGACCTCCAACGGCTTGTCCAAAAATTCGCACTGGGGAGGGGGGACGCAGATGACCTTTTGGGCCTTGCCGCCACTTTGGACGCATCAACAAAGCTCGCCGGGCCTATCGAGGACAACTCCCTCGAAGACGGCGAGTTGTCAAAAAATGCTTTGACTAAGCTTGTGCAGAGGATACAACACGAGGAAACTGTGGCATTGGCGGCGAAGATCAGAAAATCCATTGACGAAGAAGGATTGGAGCATCAACATGAGATTGAAAACGTGGAGGCGGGTGAAGTTATGAAGTTGGCTGAGTCTGTGGCTAGTAGTACTAATTTGCCCTCTGACGTGGTTGCGTTCCGGGAAGGCAGGGGCAAAAGAAAGCTGCTTGTCAATCAGAGCTTAAGAGACCACTACGGCGAAGACAAACAGCCGTTCATCATGAAGCCCACTGCCTCGGTGACGCTGAGGAGGCTGCATAAGGAGCTATCCACCCTCCTTCAACAAAAGTCTGAGCTTACGACTAAGTACGAAGAGGAATACGGATTGAAGGCCGGAGACGTAACACTTAAATGGACACCGGCCACAGGCCACATAGTCCACCTTAAGGGCAAGGTTGAGGCCTTGCCCTCTCTTCTGCACAACAGAGTACTCAGCAAGTCCAAAAGCACACGCACCCTCCACCTCCCGGCGTGGTCGGAGCTAGGCTCCCACATCAACTCCCTCCGCCTCTCCGTCCGCGCCGAAGAGGCCCGCGTCTTCAACACCCTCCGCACCCTAGTCATAAAAAACCTCGTCCCCCTCCGCCGCACCGCCTCCGTGCTAGACGAGCTGGACGTCTACACATCCTTCGCCTTCCTCGCCGCCTCGCAGTCCCTCACCCGCCCTACTTTGAACACCAGCACAACCTCCACAATAATGGCCGGCCGCCACCCCACAGTCGACCCCTCGCTACGGATACAAGGTCGTTCCTTCGTACCAAATGACCTGGTACTAAAATCTGAAATTCCACACGTCCTAACAGGCCCAAACATGGGAGGCAAATCGACATTCCTCCGGCAGTCGGCGCTCCTGCATATCTTGGCTCAGATAGGATCATACATCCCCGCCACATACGCCGAACTGGGGATTGTGGATAAACTGTTTGCGCGTATAGGGTCCGCGGACGACCTTTACCGGGACCAGTCAACGTTCATGTTAGAGATGTTGGAAGTCTCCAATATTTTGAGGCTAGCCACAGGAAGGAGTTTGGTGATTATGGATGAGGTTGGGAGAGGAACAAGTCCTACGAGTGGTGAGGCTGTCAGCTATGCGACGCTGGATCATCTTGTTAGGGGGAATAGGTGTAGGACGCTGTTTGCTACGCACTTCCACAGCCTTGGAGACATGGCGGGGAAGGGTGCGATTGAGGTGGAGGAGTGGTGTACGGGGTTGAGTGAGGATGAGGATGGTGGGTTTAGTTATTTGTACAAGTTGAAGAGGGGTGTAAATAGGGAGAGTCATGCTCTCAAAGTGGCGCGCTTGGCGGGTATGCCGGAAAGTGCTATTAAATTGGCGAAGAAGCTGATTGAGGAGGATGTGGACTAGGGAGCAGAAGTGTCCTCCGCCCACAGCGTGGTTTGGTCAAGAGACGCACCAGCGCTGGGCAAATCATAGGAGTCGTCCACCCGAGCGGTAGTGTGTAAACGAGCACAAGACCAGTGGAAAACCGGGGAGTATCAACGCAGCGTGAAGCAAGGTAGCAAGATATCCAAATGTAGAGTAAGATGTATGATATCGTAGGGATAGACAGGGTACATATGCGACAGGAGTCAGGAGTCACGACATAGACATCAAGGGCGTGCACGTTGAACGGGACATTCCGAAACATCTGTAAAGATAATTAGCAATCTGCTAACACACTTCGTACTTGTATAGAAGATGATGATGATTCTGCATCATAAGAAGTTGTTGTAGTGTTTTTCATCGTTACTCGGCTAAGAGTTCGGGGTTAAAAAGCTAAAAGTTTTGATAATCTTTTGCAGGTGTTGGGAGGGAATAGAAGTATGAAGTGTTCGTAACTGACCTTAAGAGATTGAGAGAACCGCTTTGTCGCTATTGCTCGAACAAAGGTAGGTCACATCTCACATGGCGATAGCATTGCCGCGTCCGCGCTCGGCTGAAATACCTCGCATGCTCCGCGGAAAAAGCCTCGCTTGCGCTCGGCACTGCTGTTTTTTTTGCTTCGGATTCACATTTCTATGTACCTACGCAAAACAAAGGCGATTCAAAGATCATGTTGGTAATTTAACCGAACATGTCTCCGAAACCCTCATCGGCAGAGTCCTCCTCCTCGGACTCATCCTTCTTCTCCTCAGCCTTGGTCTCGGCGGCGGCCTCAGCGACTGGGGCAGCGACGGCGAAGGCCTCTGGGTTGGCGATGCGCTCCTTGAGCTCCTCAATCTCGGACCAGCTGTACTCGGTGGAGATGGCAACGGAAATAGCGTTCTTGTAGGAGTTGACAACGGAGTGCATGACGGATGGGAGGGTTGGGAAGTTGACAGCGAGGGAAACACAGGCGATGGTGTTGATGGCGCTGGAGAAGGTCTTGAGGAGCTGCTCCTCAGAGACATCCAAGACGGAGGATGGGAAGGTGTTGCCAGCATCGTAAACCTGGGCAATGCTCATTCCGTAGGTGAACGGAGAGATGTTGAGCATGTTAAGGAGGACAGCCTCGGAAGCTCCGACCTTGGTTCCGGCTTCAACGAGCTTGAGGTCGGAGGTAATCTCAATGGTACCACGGGCAATCTTGGTTGGGACGCCAAGGGCCTGGAAGAAAGAGGTCTTTCCTGGCTCCATTCCGGTGTTACCGGCTGGAATAAAGACATCATCTGGGGCGACGGCACCGGCACGAGCTGGAGCAGCGACCTTGTTGGCAAGGATGATGCTACGGACGGCCTTCAAGTCACCGTTGGTGAAGATGAAACCGACGTTACCCTTGACGTGGGCAAGGAGACGCTCGTACTCTGGGGCATCGCCGACGAAGCCCTTGATGGCACGGCGGACCTGGAAGGGGAAGTTAGTATTGCTGCGCGTTTGGTCTGAAGTGGAGTCTGGCCGTAGTTGAAGCCGCACTGATCGTTGAATTGACATACCATGGTGTTCTTACCCATCAAGACGACACCCTCTCCACGGAGAGACTGACGGATCTCGTGCATCTGCTGGGAGGAGACATTGTCGACGGAGACGATGAAGATGGAACGGTACTCCTCGAGAAGGCCCTTCAGCTTATCGAAGTAGCCGGCCTTGTTTGCGGTCTTGCCCCCCATTTCTGATTAGGTTCAGGAAGGATGTTTAAGGGTCAAGATAAATGTGAATCGGAAGTATGCGCTCGAAAAGTGTCGAGTGCGTTGTGCGTGATGCTGGTCGTCAGAAGGAGGTGATCGCGACAGTGAACTTTCTCTATGATATTCAGAGTGTGCACGGTAGGGTTTCCGCTCGCCTAGCCCAGAATGGGAGGTGGTGCCTGGGGATCGAGGCATATTTTGCGATTAAGCCAAGGACCTGTGGCTGAAACATTTGTGGCTGATGGGGTCACAGCCTTGATGACGAGGCTGAGATAGCATGCGGTTTCACTCTCGTGTACATGGCTTCCTTCAGTGGAAGACAAGTGAAACCTCAAAACCAAGGCATGAGGCAGCAGTCAGCATATTTCTGCCTGTCTTTCAGAGGCTGATGAGCGAACACTCAGTATCTGACTCTGGCACTCTGCTCGTTGCGGCCCGTCTCATGGTTGAAGGGTGGCATCCCGCTGCCTCAGCAGTAATTCCTTATCTTGTTAATTATAACAACCACTCTGCTTCAACCACTTCACGTGGTGATAACATCAACATCCCACAGAAACAGCTCTCACTTCAGCCCTATAAATCAGGCAGCCACTATCACCCCTCTCAATCACTATCGCGGCGGAGCAGTTCGGCGATCCACCAAGGAACATGCACGGTGCCGACCCACCCATTTGACCTTTGGTACGAGTCCCTACACGGCAGAACATAAACACAGCGAACTGCATTCAGCCACCGTGAAACGATCTCCTTGAAATAGACGCCGATGTACAATTGGAATCCATAAGCGCAAGCTCAGTTCCCAGCTCCATTCATTTCATTCTGCGATATCCGACGCGACCGCCGCTTATCTCGATCCCTCCGAAGCTACATCCTAAGAACGAACCTGTAACAAGCAAGTCAACCCGCGCCAGCAGTTTCCTGTTTCATACGAGGAACTTTATTTATACGAACCTCCATCTCGACGTCACATAAAGTGCGATTTGAACACGCCGATATATACAACCTCGAGCCATTGGCGCATTGAACCTATTCATGCCTCCAAATTTACCTTAGATTGGTATCGACATCTTTGGCGAGTACACCATCGCCAGTTCTCACCCAGCGCATCAATTCAGCTTCAGAGCATCTCATGAGGCTGACGCCTCCAACACACCCACGAATTGACGAGCTAACTTTACAGTGTGGCAATGTCAAGTGCGACGATTGTGAGGGAATAATTACCATGTCGAGGGGAACCGGTTACCTTTCTCAAGATGGCGGCGCAAATGAAACTGCGAACCGGTTAGCACATCCGCGGAGCCCAATCATGTCAAATTCACCCCGATCATGGCGTAGGGTATCAAGCAGCACCGTGTTCCTTGCCCTCAGCTTGCTGCTCGTCAACATCCTTATCACTCCAGTTCAAGCTGTACGAGTGCCATTTGAGAACTGCTTGCCGAAGGCAGATCGCAACAAGCAAGGACTAGAGCGCATGTTACAATGGACTCCGACATACGTGGACGCGAAGTTCGACCTTCAGAATGACTCGCATCCATTGATGGTCACAGTATATGGCGACGTCTCAGGGTCAATGAGCCAAAAAGAGCTTCCACCACCAGTCGACGAGAAGTGGAACGATAATCAATCCCTTTTGGGCAAGATCGAGAACCTGCCGGAGCCTAAGACAAAGTACACCGGATTGAAGCACATCATTGGAATGCTATCTTATGAGCCCTGGTCGCAAAATGTCAACTTCTGTGACAACCTCAATGGCATTACGTGTCCGCTTGGACCAGCATTTGATGCTGATGAGTAAGTTCTGAGCCGCCATAGTTGCAGGGGAAACTTTCTAACTCTTCAACTAGGAGCGATCCAACCAGTTTCCACTCGTTCACCATGTCCGCTGAACTAAACTCGACATACCGCTTCACATCACTGACATCCACATTCTACATTACCAATGGCGACCCTGGAAAGACACGGCTAGGATGCGTATCAGCAAAAATTACACCCAGTCTTGGACGCAAGTGGAGTGACATGCTCACCTTCATCCCGCTTGGCGTGCTTATCATGGTCGGCATTGCCACGATCATAGCAGGTGTACTGAGTCCCTGGGGAAGTACCAACTTACTCAAGTGGACGACCAACTATGGCAGAGATGCTGATCTGTTGAGGCTGGTCACACCTGGCTTTGCGGATTGTCTGCAGTATATCCAGTTCATCTTCCTCACGGGAGGATTGACGTTGAGTTATCCTGGATTCTACCAACCGGTTGCTAGCAAGGTTGCTTGGTCTTCGCTCATGTTTAACCAAAGCTTCGTCAGCCATGGTAATGGCACGGCACCGGTGGTTGATGGACTCTACTCGACGACTGGAAGATACGGTCTTGAGAATATGAGCCAACTAGTTGGCATGTCCAAGCCTAGCGACGTCTGGGCCGGTATGGCTATATGGCTCCTCGTCATCTTAGTAGGGGTTGTCTTGGCCATCCAGTTCGGTTTCTTACTGCAATGGACGCTGCACAGAGTTTCGATGAGGCAAGAAGAGGATCTCCGCCACAAGAATTTGCCTTTCACGATTGGCAACATCGTCCGATTCATCTTCATTTACTTCCTTTTGCCGATTGTGGCATTATCTATGTTTCAACTTGTTGAAGCTGGGAAGTCACCTATCAGCGTTGTTGCCCTAGCTGTAGCTTTGCTGATCGTCGTGCTCGTCTTCGCTGGTTGGCTTCTCAAGGTGGTGGCGTCGACGAAGCCTCGTTCGGCATTATTCGACGATCTGCCTACGCTTATGATGTATGGCTCATTGTACAACACCTACTCAGACAATGCTGCACCATTTGCACTGGTTCCAGTCCTCCTCACCTTTGTCCGAGGTGTAGCCATTGGAGGGGTTCAGCCGTCAGGAATTGCACAGATTGTGCTCCTCGCAATCTGCGAAGTCATCACCATCCTAACCCTACACACCTTTCAACCCTTCCATTCACCGACCTCCATGAACGCATACCACACCGTCTTCGCCGCCGCCCGCTTCTCCTCCATCCTCCTCATGGTGCCGTTCGCAGCCTCCCTAGGCATCTCCGACGGCACAAAGTCTTGGATAGGCTATGTTATCTTACTCCTCCACGGTGTTGTACTTATCTTTGGCTTCCTCCGCAACGCCCTCCAAACCATCGTCGAAGTTCTCGCCCGCCTCGCTGGCATCGGAGTAGACGACAACAACGGCTTCGCCAAAGCCTTTGGTATGCGGCAGCTCTCTCGCCGGTTGTCTAGGAACAACGGTCATGCATCGAGGAACAGCCAGTCCTCCGTCGCTATGCTAGTAGACCGCAAGTCGCCTGCTTTGGAAGGTCCGCATCATATCCGCAGTCAGAGTGCGGGGAGCATGAACATGCTCCTGGAAGGGGCGCGCCCCATCGACCGGAACAGTTCTGCGTCATTCTCACCGGCAAACATGGATAACGTGGCTTACACACCCACCACGACTGGCCCAGAAGGCAGCGCGTTCTCTTTCCTCCCCTCCGCGCACCCTGACGGTCCTCCTCAAAATGGTTCGGGATTCTTCGACTTGCCGACGAGCGATCCGAGTAATCGGTATTATCGCGCCCCAAGAATCAGGCGGCCAACAATGGAACCACTCAGCCCCAGCGCGCAGGCCCGGGGCTCGTTTTCCTCCCTTGATTGGACGAGGAGGGGCAGTCAGGCGAGTATGGCTATTGCTGATGAAGGCCCGTCCATCTCTCGTCGTGCTACACCTGAAGGCTTCCCGAAGTCGCCGCCGCAGGCGTTGGGTGGTGATTTAGCTTTAGCTCAGCTTGGGTCGTACGAGAATCGTAGATCGAAAACAGACTATACTACTAGAGAGGTGGACTTTTACTACGGCGTTCGTGGCCCTGCTCTTAATAGTTATGTGCCTAGCCGCAAGCTTCGTACTGGTCCTGCAGACCCTACAAACCCGGTTTCGGCGGCTAAAGGCTGGTTCTCCAACTTGTTAGGAGGGAAGACGAAGGAGAAAGGAAGGGGCTTCGAGGTCGTCCGCTCCAACCGTATGCCACCTGGCATGCGTGTCCCAGGCACAGAGTCACCGCCTGAAGGCGTACCAGTCGTCGCCAGCGGTACCGTGAGAAGAGACCTGGATAACGACGAGCCGACTGTTACGCTTATCACTAGTCCTGGAGACAAGGGCAAAGGCAATGAGGCGGGGTTGGGCAGTCCTATCCTAATGAAGAAGAATATGAATGTGGAGAGTCAGCCGAGCAGCGACGATGAGGAGATTGAGATGCAGCGAATTCCGGATAAGGCGCCTGCATTACCTATTCTGACGATTGATACCGGTAGAGGTCTTGAGATTCCGAGTAGGTTGCCGAGTGTGGCGACACATAATGGTGTCTCGAGACAGCCTTCGAAGTTAGAGGATGAAGAATGGGTAGACATTCCACTCCCGCGGAAGTCTTCACGCAGGATGACTCAACCGTTGGGTCAGAGGCCAAATGTCGGTTCACCCACGTCGATAAGCACTTATGCTACGGCGAAGGGAGGAGACTACTTTGGTCCGATAATGTCCTCCACCTCCAGACGGACGGTGTCGGCTCAGCATTCGGCACAACATGACGGCGCTGGAGACAGCAAGGACGTTGGGAAGGGTAAAGCCAAGGAAGGGCCTCTCATCACCTTAAATGACGACGACAGCCACTCGCTATTGGATGGGCCTAGCCCAGCCTTGACGGGGTTGGATAGCCACGTCCAGGGTGATAGGCCAAAATCAGTTGGCAAAGTAAATTCTTATGGGGTGTTGTTGACGGATCATACGAGCGACATTGTGGAGGGGAGCGCGGCCGAGATAGACGAAGTGTCTATGAGCAGAACTAGTGGCTCGACCAACACCAGAGCGTCGAGGAGTACGCGAAACACAATCGAGGCGCCTGAGAGCAAACGATAAGAGAGGAAAGCTCAGCAACAAGGTAGAACGTGAGAGACATGAAAGAGGAGGTGGAGAGGTATATATCTAATACGTAATTGACGGGGTGAGAAGACTGTACATTCGTACATTCAGAACAAGCAAGCAAAAAGTCCTTTGTTTATTTGGCATCAGGGAGCTAAGGAAGTTAATGGTTTCCCAAAACTGGAGGGTTGTACATTACTTTGGCGTTTTCGGATGATGGAGAGAGGACAAGGAGCGCACAAAGCAGAGGGACGTGAGGGGAGGAGACGAACGGTTGCAAGGTCGAAAAGATATCACAGTTACAAGATAGCAAAGAATGAAACAATTGCTACAACGCTTTCCCTTCCTCTAATATTTATCTTCCTCTTCGGGACACCCATAGATTGATCCTTTGGGATTTGCCGCTCCTGGGCGGCAGGGGTGATCGACCACAGTTCTCGGCCTTCTGAACTCCTCAAGCTGTCTATCCAGTTCCCATGGCCTTCTATTCTAGCCTGCTGAACCTCGAGTGGCATAAGGAAGAACGGAACCGGTTCACAAGTCCATTACGTCGTTGGCTGTTTCCATATTTTGGTCTTCTTGTTCCTCTTTCGCCACGAGACATTTTGATACTGAGTCGCTGTTTCTGTCACGCATCTCTCTTGATAGGCACCTCGCTTCTTTCTCGTCTGTCTTCTCTTATCTTCTCGATTGGTCATGCCAAAACTGGTCGGCGTCTCAGTGTCTTGGTGACGGACATAAGTTACTTCTTGCTTCTTTGCATCCTCATATTTCGAACGCATCCCAAGTCCATGCATCTGCCTCCTTGCTGTAGAACTCCTTGTACTCCTTGTACCACAGCCAAAATTACCTGCCAAACTATCGTTCTTTCAGCAGTCATAGTACTTCGTTGCCGCTCCCTGTCAGCCATGAGCTGGTGGTGCATGGCCAGCTCTTGTGGGTGGTGGCTGCCTCGTGCTTTTGCTGTTTCATGAAATGGGTGAGGTTTTGGATTATTCCGGGCATAAAAGTACAAATATAGGCGCCCATAGGCACCAGCTATTCTGCCAGCTATGATCTCGTGACGCACGGTTGCCATTGCTTAGCATCCTCTTTCGTTTGCTGCTCATAAATTGACACAGGTTGTGGATTGCTTTGGCCACAGTTTCTGTTTAGAAGCGCGGGCTCAAGTCCGGCTCAGTGGTGATGACTGATGTTAGTAAAGAGTTCGGGAAAGGCCATGACGTAAGAAGTCAACTGCCGAATTTCAAGCATCCCGGGCTCAAGGAAGGAGCGCTCGGCGTGTTGTGTGATGCTGGGGTGTTGGGCATGATATACTTTGGGCTTTGGCGTGGCATGTTTTGTGGTGTTGGTGTGGTGATGTGTAGGTATTGCATTGTGTTGTGCTTTCATAGGAAGTCCCTCAAGGTGTTCTTTTTTTCACCTTTCTACGTTTAGGCAACGCCGTGTCCTGATGTTGCAGATTTGTGGCTCCGCCATGGTGTCGAATAAGATGAAGGCTTTCATGTGTTGGAGGCATTTTTGTGGCATATACTCGCTGCCTGTTTCGCGTCTCTTCCGCCTCCTTCTGCCTTCACCCTCCATGATAATGCCCTTCACAGCAGCAGCACTCCCGCGTGGCAGTAGAGATTGCACCACCGGCTAGCCTGTCGCTTGTCTCCTCATAGTTTGATCCTTTCCTGTGGCCCTCTCCTCTTATCATGGGTTTAACGCCATTTCTCTCCCAATGTTCCCATCTAGCTCCCTCTCTTCCTCTTCCTCTCTCTCACCTCACTCGTGGCACTATCGCGAGGTTTCCCGTTGCATACTCGGTTCACCTGACCTCACCTACAAACTAGTCGGGATTCCAACATGGTAAGTCCCCTTTTCCTTGGCCTCCTCATGTTTGGGTCGAAAATAGATCTGCATATCAATGTGCGCCAGAATTTGCGCCAGTCATACGGGACTTTTTTTCAAGGCTCAGCTACCATGGCCTGGCTATCAGGGTTTGCGCTCTCACGGTGAGGCGCAGCGCGCCCCTCATATCCAGTTGTACCTTGAGGTTCGGCTCCGATAGCTCATGAATTTTGTGAGAGGTTTGTATTTCACTGCAAGGGAAGAGAGGGGATCACACATTCGCGTTGGTGGCGTGTGGTGTGGTGTGTTGTGCATGTCGAGTTTGCTTATGTTGTGATAGCATTGTGTTGTGTGATGGGCGTAGAAGGCAAATAGAGGATAATAAACGGTTGACTACATAAAGCGGTTGGAAGTTGTATGTATATGTCCCGAGCTTGATATGCTGCTGAAAATGAACGAACAGTGGAAGTGGTGGCTTACTTGAAATCGGGAAGTCCAGAGTTGATGTGTTTGTGTTTGGCCTTGGTCAAGGAGAGACCAACAATCGTGATTAGTTGGATGTTTGTGCGTACTACAAAGTCAATACAGAGAAGACGATGGCGGTCAGAATAGCAATCGAAATATATTGCTTGAATATACAGCTAAATAACAAACAGTGACAAACTCTCGCTCCAAATAATAACCCAAGTCCGACGCCCGGCAAGCCATGAACTCTATCTAGTGTCAAACAAGACAAATCGCTTGCCCATATCATCCAATTATCAGCCATCATTACATCCTTCCATATGCTTTCCTTAGGCCTTAGGACTATCATTCCAACCCTCCAAAAACAACGCCCATCCACTCTCCCACCATCTCCCTCTAGTACTGGACCAGTACTCCACATGAATCCCATCCCACGGCCACATTCCCTCCTCATTTGGCGCTAAGCCAAGTGCTCTCAGCGGGGACCAAGGTAAAGGCTCAAACATCCAGACGCCGCCCCGATTCAAGTCATCTGCGAAGCTTCCCGACGTCAGGAAGAGCCAAAATAACGAATATACTCCGTTGGCGGTTTTGCGACTCCAACTCGGGAAGCGCTGGATTTGTTTGCTGAAACTGGCTGTGAAGAGCGCTTGGATAAGTATACCTGGGACTTGCAGGAGGAAAAACCTCAGCGGCCCAAACGGATGAGTGACCGGTAATTGCGAAAATGATCCACAAAGATGCAGCGACCCAGATATGGAGAAGGCGATAAGAAGTGCGGTGACTTGGCCACCAAAACTCCTTCTACTCATCCAATCGTGGCGAATTAGGTAGTTTGACGGAGCAGCAAAACCGATGCGGAAAGTCTGGTGCCACCATCCACCCCAAAGGCCGTTCAGGGATTTTGTTAGAATGATGTGCGGACCGCCCCAAGTAGTAGGATAGTGCCACGCGGCGCCTCTCAGACCCAAGAAGCTATTTGGACCGAGAAGCAGGCAGAAAACGAGAGGCGCAAGGAGCTCCACGTACTCGATTGCGGTGATTATCCCGACGAGCTGGATGTTACGACGGGCGAAGAGTTGGAGGGAGGGACCGAACCGGGAGAGGTAGAATGGGGCAGGGTCCGTGATGCGACCGGTGCGGAAGTAGGGGTCCCATAGAATGTGCAGTTTTACGAGGTCGAGGATTAGGTAACAGAGGAGGAATTTTGGTAACTGGTACTTGGCCAGCTCGGAGCGGGAGGCGAAACGCTGGACGCCGACACCGGAGGTGAGGGTGCGGCTGACTGGCTCGCCGAGGGATTCGGCGATGTTGGGGGGGAGGGGTGGGTTGGACGGGATGGAGAAGTTCCAGCCTTGGCCGCGGAAGGACAGAATGAGGTCGGTTACCCATCCGATCCTGGTGGTGAGTTTGGTGGGATAGGGTTGCCAGAAGTATTCCCATTCGTCTTCTTCCTCTGCTGTCTTCGCTTTTGCGATTGCCGAGGCGCGGGCGATGGCTACTTTCGACTTCTTTGTCCTGTTGAGGAACTTTTGTTTGCCGCGGGCGTCCTTACCTTTCGTTACCGGTGTAGTTGTTCCTGATTCAGTTTCTGATGGTGGCGCGGTTGTGGCATCTCCGTTCATGGTGTGCATCAGCGTCGCGCTGCTCTTCTTATCCGGTAACTCCCAACCACTGGCCGCAAAGCTGACTCTCCTCCCCTGGGCATCAAGCTTTGGTTTCTTTCCACCAACTTCATTCCTATCCGTGACATCCTCCTTCTCCTTCCTCTCCCCGCCTGCTTCCCCAGCTTTCCTCTTCCGTCTCCTTTCCACCCTCTGGGCGGTAAACTGCGGCCTCGTCCACACCAACCAACAACTACTCCAAATAACAGCCCAAACAGCCAGAACACCCGTCATATACGCCGTCGCGGGCTCGATACTCGAACTATATATCAGGTTTCCCCATTCTATGTAGCATATCAAACCCCAGACTAGCCATCGGCATTGGTAGAGCCAGTAGCGCTGTCGGTGGTCGATCATGAGAAATGATGCCATGATAACGTAACTTATGACCATCCAGGGAATGGTGGGTGGTCGGAGGCGGCCTGACTGAATTGCCGCGAGGTAGCCTGGCTTCATTTGGTTGAGCATCTCTGTTTGGGACGGAGGACGTCGGTTGGGATAGTGGTGCCATGGCGCACAATTTAGGTCTTCTAGGCCCATTGTTGTGGTTTGAAGTTTGCGAGGCTGACGCCTGGTGTTGTTAAAGGCGTGTCAAGCTGGTAGATTTGTCGGTTGATGTCAAACGTCGTGGTGATGTCAATTGATAGCTCGCTCATTAACAGGTTACCGCGAGCTGCGAGCCTGCGACTGTGGTGCAACCTTGGTAGGTGCGTCGTCTAGATGAGATTGTATGAAACCCAGTTGGGTTTATAGTGATGTTCGTTGATGATAAAACAAACCGAGAAGAGCAAATAAACTGCGGGGTATTGAGAGAATATGAATTATGACGAACCAGCAAGGTACAGGTACAGGCGCTGTCAAGTCCTTGATGGGAGCTATAGCCGCGCGTGCAAGGGGAGCTTGGCCCGATCAGCCCACGTTAGACGGCGGCTAAGCTCGCATTTCGTACCTGGACCAGGTTGCGAGGGCTGTTCCTCGCCGAGATTGAAAGTGGAGTTACATGTGAATCTGCATCTGGCAAAGTGCATAAATATTGCTTGACTTGGCCGATCGGAAATCTTTGTGGTACCTAGCACAAACTGCTACATCGAGATGCAGAACTGATGGCAACCTTGATGTCGTCTTCCCCTAAGAAGTGACGTAGCAGCCGCCCGAGGCTGACAGGCACAATCTCCACGTGGGATACGGAAATCAGAAACTCCGAGCGGCAAGGCTCAGGGGCCTATGGTTCGGCGAAAAGCGGCCGGCGACTTCACAGCACCTCGGCTTAAAAACTAGGTAGCCTATGACACAACAAGAAGATGACATATAAATCTTTGTTCCTAGAGTCAGGAGCATGCCGATGCAAATGAGTATATAAGCAAGTAAAAATCCCAAAAACATGGAGCAAGAATACTAATAGCTCCTCCGAGTATTTTTTAAGAGATTTGCTGCTTTGACTGCAGTTGCGAAGTCTCTACCATTCCTCTTTTAAGCCTTAATGTTGAAGCCTTTGATATCGGTTAAGCTTCACTATTGCTAGCGCTGCCATTGATATATATCACGTACCATTGTCATTGCTTAAGTCTCATTACTAGTTATAGCGACAAGGTATTTAGGTAACTAACAGCGCAATGTTGCTTGCAAACCAAAGCTACTAGACCTTTTCTCACACTGTGGAATTAGCAAACCCCAATTTTTCTTTGTCAAGCTAGGTTTGCTAAAGTCAAACCCGCCTGTTTATGTACTCGCTCGAAGGCAAAAGTGCAGAATGCCAAGCGCTTACTTCACTCTCTTAACTTACAACGCGCTGTGAAGTCTGATTAAACCAGCAATATATAAAAACTTTTGCCTCTTCACCAAGCTGGCAGCTAAAAACTTGCCTATTGCAGCTACAACCTTATGAGCTCAGTGCCTTTTTTTTGCTTTCTACTTACTATCCGGAATGATTTATTGAAGAGTGAAACATGTTGACAGAGGAGGCGGCGGTAGCTACATCAAGGTTGTAGGCTTGTGTTGTAAAACGTTGAGACAAGACAAAGGTTTTCTGAGGGTCTAGCAAAGGAAATCAAGAACGCAGTATTAAGTAATATTGAACTGTGCTTAATGATCTGTCTAAAGGAACGCCATCTAGTGGGCAAGGAGCGAGCTCTTATAGCTCGCTCAGTTGTCAGGCAGCCATGTGGTTGCTTGAACAACACAAAAAACTAGATGCGCAGAGGCATTGTAAGACGCAACAAAGGGAAGGTCACGTGGATCCCTTGCGGCCGAGGCGCTTAGGGCAACGTACGCGATGCGATCGCGCATCCGCCATATGGGCGCCTTTGAGAGGTGGAAGATCGATAGCGATTAGTCAATGTATTTACCTATATCTACGTTACGTACGAACACTGAACCAAACCACTGTCCATCTATCCTTACCACGAGCCCCTTACGTTGCGTAGGCGTAGCTCTTACAGGCATGCAGAATTTTTTGCGGCCTATCATAGAAATATGAAGAAGCTACTACCTAGCAGGCAACAGCGACATTTAATGCATACACAGACGCCCAAAAAATCTATAAAAGACAAATGAAACAAAGTTGAAACTGCACCATACGTCTGTGGAACTTTCTAGAACTTACAGTGCCCAAATGGTAACCAAAGGTGCCAAAATTGCAACAACAACTTTTACAAAATGCAGGCGTGTAAACGAATGTGAAAGAAGAATCGGAAGAAACCAGAACAAATGTGCGTGCTTGCTTGTGTTGAGGGGTGAAGCCTGTTGACAAGAAAGGCGGCGGTAGCTGCGTCGAGGTCGTAGGCTTGTGTTGAAAAAGGTTGAGACAAGACGAAGGTCTTCTGAGGGTTCAGCGAAGGAAGCCGAGAACGCAGCGTCAATGAAGTAATATCAAACTGTGTCTGAATGTCTGTCTAAAGGAAGGCTATCTAGTGGGAGGGGAGCGAGCTCTTATAGCTCGCTCAGTTGTCAAGCAGCCATGCGGTGTAAGGGTTGTTGTAGACAGAGTGCTAATACCGCAATAT
>RCNJ01000223.1_pt1 | contig 37644 bp, 39 predicted proteins | sample 2041171 | NCBI WGS metagenome assembly RCNJ01 (sample SAMN09708213, study PRJNA481090) | feces metagenome | biome: feces | host: Pygoscelis adeliae | place: Antarctica: Rookery Lake | collected 2010-03-01 | reverse complement strand
ATCACGTTCAGTCCGAGTCAACCACCCCTTGTCTTTGGTCCTCAGTATCCCTCTGGACCATATCTCGCCTAGTGCACCACTCTGTTTAGTGCTCCCCTAGACACCTTGGACCTACCCCAGCATTACAACGTACCATTGATGCCTATGACCCTACCCCGCTATTGCTCATATATAGACACCAATGCTGGCTATTTGGAATGGCCAGCAATTAGGTTACTTGGATACACAATGATTAAGGTTGTGGAATTACTATTGTTCCTATTGCCTGTGTTAAGAACAACTCTACAGCATCATCAAAGTGGTTTGGCGGCTGTTGCCTACTGGATTGAGCTCTTTTGGTGATAGCAAAAATTGAATCTCTGGGCCAATGTTAATAGTAATAATAAAATTAAACAGAGAACAAACTTAGAAGCAAGCACTCCCTATGTTTAGAAATGTGTATGAAGCAATAACCTTCAGTATACTTTACGCTATTCTTTATATTTACGGCGAAGGGTTCTCTTCGAAACAGTCAAGTTATGGGCTTCACAAAGTATGTTGACAATCTGATCTGGTTGAACTCCGGGTTCAAACCAAGAAATAATAATATTTTTACAACTTTCCGAATTATTCGCAATGCGACGCATTTTATTCAAATAATTAATTATCTCTGATTGTGGTGATGTTGTTTTGAGGTTGTGGTGAGCTCGATGTCAAGTTGACCTGAAATTGGCGCGGCGTTCAAATTGATCTGGTCACAAGCCCGTTATCGTCCCCCGTCTACTGGCCATACTGAAACTCAGCTAGTGTCAGATATTCCGCAATTCGAATTTGTCATCCTCGAATCAGATTCCAACTGTCATGATGTGCATCTCGAGGACGACCCCGCATCGGCCGCGGGTTTAGCGTGGCCGAGGTCATCTTGTGAGATCAGACCTTCGATTTCAAGATTATCTATATTCGCTCTTCTAGCCTCTTTTAGTTCCTTTCTGGTGTGATCCCAAGCGAAGCCATCTAGTCGACTATATAGAGCTTATCTCACTCCTTTGTGATCCTCGGATTTACTCCACTTTGTCGCCTCCGTGACGTCAGTCAAAACAGCTCAACAGCTTAGCTTGTAAACCTTCCTCCCTCACATCCCTCTTCATACACATCAACAATCATCAAAAATGAGCTTAGCCGACAAAGACGCAAAGATGGCCTCAACCAACAAGCTCACCCCCTCCGACACCCGAGTCACGCACAAATTCGCCACACTCAACGGCGTCAGGTATCATTACCTCACCGCTTCCCCAAGCGGCACGCCCAGAGCCACAATCCTCCTCATCCACGGCTGGCCCGACTTCTCTTTCGGCTGGCGCTACCAAATCCCCTTCCTCCTCTCCCAAAACTACCGGATCATCGCACCCGACATGATCGGGTACGGGCAAACCGACGCGCCCCAGGATCTCAAATACTACACATTCAAGCGGGCCGCAGACGACATGGAGGAGCTGTGTCGTCAGCTCAACATCCCTCGCGTGATTCTGTTGGGGCATGATTGGGGAGGAGCGATTGTGTATCGGATTGCGTTGTGGAAACCACAGTTGATTAGCGCGGTGATCGGGGTTTGTACGCCGTATAGTAGGCCGGCGAGGGAGTTTGTGAGTACGGAACAGATGGTGGAAACCGTGTTGCCGCAGTTTAGGTATCAGTTGCATTTGGCGAGTGGGGAGATCGAGGAGAATATCATTTCTAGGGAAGACATCAAAAATTTCGTCAATTCGTTATTTGGCGCACGCACCAAAGACGGGGCTGTTGGGCACGATGTCAGAAAGGGCGCAGATTTCGATGTCATTAAGGGTGGGAAGTTGGTGAGGACGAGTCTGCTGAGTGAGCAAGAGTGGCATCATTATGCTGATGAGTTCTCCCGTACTGGCATGCGTGGAACTGTCAACTGGTATAGGACGAGGAAGCTGAATTATGAGGAAGAGCTGCCATTGGCGAAGCAGGAGGATATCAAGGTTAATCCTCCAACCCTGTTCATTGGCGCCAGCAGAGATGTTGCGCTGCCACCGAAGATGACAAGAGGCATGGAGCAGAATTTCAAAGAGCTGCAACGGGCTGAGGTAGACGGTGGCCATTGGATATTGGTGCAGTGCGCGGAGCAGTGTAACAAGATTATTGGAGGGTTCTTGGAGGATATTGTGTCGAGGGATGGAGATAAGTCGAAGATCTAAGTTCAATAACCACAAGCCACAGGATAAGCTTTAGAAAAATCTCAATTTGAAATCACTCCTGGAATTGATCTCCAGTGAGGCATCGCTCCAGCTTGAAAAACCTCGTTGACTTTTTTCTGATATTTTCCAACATTGCTGCCTCGACCAGGGCTTGCCAACGGGTTGCATTTTACCTACGCCATCAACGCTTCCGCCCATTAACATCACCGCTCCTCTCTTCCAGCGTTAGTTGACCAGCTCCCTTTTCTGCTCGCTTCTAGACAAGCGCGCGAGCCAGGAAAATGGACCGCCGAATGCCAACCGGTTTGACTTGACTAACCCCAAGCACAGCTCCTCTCACCACTATGAGCAGCGCAGCTGTACCAGGCCTCTCTTTTCTGGGTACTTCGCTTCCCTCACAGCGTTGAGCGGTTTGGAACCGGTTCGGTTATGGACAAGTGAAGGTTACGTTGGGCGGTTAGACGAATGCAGAAGGTTATAATCGGCTCGGTTATGTTAATAACGATTATCCTTGAGCGTGAGATCGCTAAAACTATATTCGGTCTATACTCAGGTAGCAATAGCCAAGGCCTTTCTCATCCTAATGAATTTTATTAGTCCTGTGTAGCGAGTAAATAAAAGAGTTAAGTACCAACTCTCAAACACTAGTCATGTGGGTAGCAAAGCTAACAAACCTTTTTAGGTACAAGCTAGTGAGCCCTGGTAAGCTCAATTATTAACCTGTTCCAACCTCAAGGTTAGGTTAGTTTTCCAAATCTCACGTTTGGGTTAACCCCCTGGTTTAACCGGTTACCCCACGACTACAAGCCACTTCTTGCTAAACGCTGTTCCCACAACATAGTTCTGAGGGGGGCAAAGCCGATGCTTTAACCTCCCAACAGCCCCAAAAACGTCAGAATCTCGTCACTCTTGTGGTGTCAGTCGTATAGTCAATTGACCAGTGTGAACAAGGTTAAGTCACACTACTGAAAGAAATATAAGTGAGCTGGTCAGGAAATGATAGAAGGTATCTTGATATATATAGGCATTTCCTATCTATGAACTATCGCTCTCCATTCCCAAATCGAGAAACTTCTCCATATGAGCAAGGTCTCTTCGCAGCCCGCCTCCATGGTACGACTGCCTGAACCTCTCGTCCCTCTCACCTCCACCGCGATTACTATGCATCTCTTCTGGTATCTTGCCACTCTCTACGCACCAATCGATACCCAACTATCATACAAGCTAAGCCAATGCTCGCTATGTCTTCCACAAGTGTGTCTAATGCTCGCTCCATCATCTCATTCCACTTCAGCTCGACTCATAAGTCGCACTCCTTGACCTCTTCTCCCTCCCACTCTTCTCCTCGTCGACCTCCAACAATCCACCCGGCCCACTAACCTTCCTCTTCTTGCTCTCAACCTCGGCATCAGGCTCCGCCGGTGAACTTGGGACTCCCGCATCAATGATGGCGGTCTCCACACTGGACAACAGAGAATCGTCCTCTCCACCAACTGCAGGTGAAGTTGGAGCAGCTGGCAAAGCTGGTACACCAGCACCACCCCCCTCAACACCATCGAGAAGCATCTCGTCCGCGTCATGCTCTGGCTCCTGCTTAACCTCTGTCTGCCCATTAACTTCAGGCTGCGCGTCAGCATCACCATCTGCGACAGCCCACGCACCACTCTCCACAACAGCAGGGGCAGCACCCTCACACTCAAGCCTCTCAGCCAGCCCCCCAATAAACCTCTCCAAGAACCTCAAAGTATTTACATTCAACCCCCTCATCGCCCCCTTCGTCCCCGTGTTCTCTTCTCTCTTCTCCATCAGACTCTGCAGATTGCTTCTTGAAATTAGGTCGACTGCTTCCGGTGTAGCTTCAGCGAGGAGCGCTTCGATTAGGAGATTGGTTTGGTCGAGGTTCGCGCCTCGTAGACCTGCCGTAGCTGCCGTGGCGAGGTATTTGAGGTTTAGTGCTGCTTGCTGTTCGTCTAGGGTGTAGCGTGAGATGTCCTGAGGTGGAGTGGTAGGTGGTTGATGGGCTGGTGTGGAGTTAAGGAGGGGTGGGGAAGATGGGATGTCGAGCTCCATTGCTTCTGACCGTGCTGGTGGTGCTGGGGTGAATTGGCGCTCTGCTTCACGCTGTGCTTTGACTCTATTTCTTATTAGCTCCTCCCCAAACAAATCCGTTCGATGGTACGACTGACCGAGAAATGAAATCAAGCTTAATCCCTCGCTCAGGCAACACATAAACCCGCCCAAACTCATTCCTCTCCAAAAACTCACTATCCAGCTCATCCTCACTATCCTCAAGCTCAACCTCAATATGTCCCATATTCCTCACAGCCCTCGACAAAGCCGGCTGAATCGGAGGCTTCCCATTAATCTTCCTAAACTTATGACTCGGCCCCTTAGCAACCGCCAACAAATCATCGATATGAGCAGGACACCTCCACGGCCTCGTCGCAGTTATTGCAGGCGGATTCGCCATCGGCGGATCGAGGCAGTCAAGGTGCCAGTTCAGCCCACAAAAGCTGCAAGGAATAATGGGCTTCTTCCCCTCACTCCCTGTACCACAGACATGACACAGTACAGGATTGCCTTGCTTGTCAGACAAGCGGAGGAAGTCCACATCGCCCACCTTCTTGATCCCCGTTCCAGGTGGAAGTTTCTCCTCGTACTCGCCCTCTGGGCCGGTGGTCACACCCTCGAAATACTCTCGGAGGTCCTTTGGCAACTGAAAGGCGCGCGGATTCTGATTTTCGAGAAGTGTGATCAAGGGTCCAAAGATGCCACGGTGTTGCGGGACACCTACGCGACGTGCGGTGCAGTCATTACAAAACCATTCATCCGGAAGATTGTCTGGATCGAGGGGTGGGTCGACACATCGGTAGTGAAAGGAGCGGGGGCAGCCGTCGCAACACACTAAATTGCCGCTGCCGCCGCATGATGAGCAGAGGTCCTCGTTGTCGTCCTGATCACGCGTTAGTTGGAGGTTTGAGGCATTGTTTGCGCGAGGCGCCGAAGTCTCGCATCGCGCGCGCTTCGAGACAAGTTCTCCGTGTCTCTATAGCTCACTTGAGCTATTGGTTGACACCGCCACCCACGTGGTCTGTGAAGTCGAAGACAACAAGAGGCTTTTGGCACTGCCAAGGCGCGCGCATGTGAAACGCAGATGCAGCAGCCCCAACAGCCGGACGAGCGCACAAAGACGAAAATTCTTCGAAGTTGGTGAGTCAAGCCCAGCGACAAAGAAGTGCACAAAGAAACTCGAGATGCTGGTGCTGGGATGATATAAGATTGAGCGAACTTACGGGGTTGTGATCGCCGCCAAAGCTTGGACTGTATTGCCTTGCAGCGGTTTGCCGTCCGATGCCTGCTGCTGGGCCATATCTGTTCTTTTGAGGTCTATTAAATACTAATATTAGCTTCGACTTCTTTTTAACAACGAGGGTAAATGGCATGGTCTGACGTTGAGGGGATGCTCGACGGGGTCGTGGATCTGAGGTCGTGACCTCGACGAGGTGCGTCTTCTGTGCTTGAGGGTGGAGTACGAGGGCTGGCCCGTCGCGCTTTCTTCTTTTGGCTCATGATGTAAAGTAAAGAAGGAGGGAAGTGATGCAGAGCCAAAGCAACGAAGTATCTGATGAAGATAGTGTCTGTTGGTGATGTTTTGATGGGTCATGCTGCCAGCAAAGAATGTGGTTGATGCTGTACGTGGGAGCTTCGTGGCACGGCCAGATGACGCTTGTCTACTGGTCGCCTCTAGGGCTTAGCACTACCTGTGTGCCCGGCCCAACGAATCCAGTACAACAACACCTTTTACTTTCTTTTTTGCTATGTAAACCTAGTTTATCCCCTACGCATAGTAAATCTCCATAGATAGCAATTGAAAAGCTTCTTCCAATGCCAAAAAGGATGGTCGGCACCGATCGCCACTAAGCTCTCGGCACCATTCTGTGCGCTCAACACCACGCCACACCACAACACACCAAGTCTGCTCGAAGACGCGCAAACAAGTCTTAAAACCATGGTGCCCGCGATCAGGGGACACTTTCGGCGCTGTGGGCCACGAGGCTCTCCGCGCAGCCAGTACGCTCGCACACCACACCACACATTATAACCCCATGAAACCGAGCGCCAGGAATTATGGTTGCGTGCTGGTCCCCCACTAGGCTTCAAGCGCTGTCCATTGGGCGGAGAACTTGCATGGTAGAATGGTACGCGCTCACCCTGAGGACTAGCTGCGCGTCGCCACTATTAAGCGCAAAGCGGACCATTTGATGGTTTTGGCTCGACTGCTCAGATGAGCACCGCTAAGGGCGGACACTACATTCGCGATCGTTCAGTCGCGCCTAACGTCGAAGTACAGCCATCGCGCCACGTAGTCACACAAAAATGCACAACTTCGGGCGAAGCTGACTCGTGCGCGTTCCCACTACAGGGTCGTAAGACGGAAGGCCTGCACTTGCGGAACGATCACTACTCTCGAGCGAGGTTGCAAGCTCAGCCCCCCATTCTCAACAACTCGGATCCCACCTTACAAACGTCGCAAAAGCACCGCAGCGAACCACAAGATCACTTGCAAAACCAATAAAAACAAACGAAAATACACATACGAAGTCTTAGTCCTCGGCCCCGCTGCCCGACTCCTCTTCGGCCGATTCGTCGCTGTCTGCCCACCCACCGGAGTACTCGCCCTACTTCCACGATTCGAACACCCCTCTCCCAGATGGAAAGTCAATCTCGCCGGACTACTCTGCATCGTCGCATCACTGTCGTTCCCTCCTCCGCCTCCTCCGCCGACAGTGGTGAAAGGTTTAAACCTCAGTACCGGTTTCGGTTTCTCCCCTCCTAGCTTCTTCGAGTCAAACAATTGGGATGGATGCCGTAGAGGGTGGGATGGGATGAGGGAAACCTGTGAGACGGCTTCCCCTGGACTCATCGGCTCAGGGACCCTCATGGGTGGCCTGACACTTGACGGGTGACGCGCAGCCTGATACTCCCTCTCTGCTTTCTGCTTGACCTCGTTTCTCCGGCGCTCAATCTCATCATCTCTACTTCCGTCTTTCGGCAGATGCAGACCCGCCTTCCTGGCTGCTATTGCCGCGGCGGATTTTTTCGGCGCCCTGCCAGTTCCAGATTGGTTGGGAGGGAGATGAGGTGACTGAGATGGTGGTGGTAATGATGAAGAGAGGGAATATGGCGAGGAGTAAGCTCGTAAATTGTCCGTCATCATCTTCTCTTTTACTCTCTCCGACACCACATTATCAGGTGCTGGCGTTGAGTTTGACGAAGTCGGACCAGAAGTCGCAGGATAATTCCTTGATGATTTTACTGGTAAAGGCTTGAAGTAATTGCTTATCCTCCCAATACCGTTGGCTGTTGGCTGCGCAGCGGCAGCCGCGTTGTCACCGGATTTCTCGGCCGCCACATCGGTTGTCGACGTGGCCCCCATGCGCCCCAATATCCCAAAGTCACTTTCCAACAACTCCTCATCAACGGACGACAAAGAGGATGTTGATGAAAGAGAGTAGGCCCTTGGCCTCATGGGCGACTTCTTTGGCGACTTCTTGGGAGACTTCGAGGCAGTCATTGTCGTGATGTCGAATCGTGATGCACTCTCTGCGCCAACCGGTTTTGCTGGAAACACGTGTTTTTGCGGTATTGAGGGATAAGGACTTTGATATGCGTTTGCGGTATTGATATTACCGTTCAAGGACTGTATCGAGCCATTTCGCGAATGCGCGCCTTGCTGTAACCCGACGTTGACGTTTTTCGCGTGGGTCGTGTTCTTCGGTGGGGAGCTTGGGCGAGGTGTGGATAGATTGCCGCGATCACCCAGCCCAGCCGCCGCTTCCGCCTGCCCAGCTGCCATCAATGACGGGTCGGAGTTTCCACCACCAAGACCAAAACCACCACACAAACTTTCCCCACCACTTGCTCCTCCTCCCATTCCTACGTTTGACGATAAAAATGCAGGCGGCGCGTAAACATTATCGTTCGCCGCAAACCACTCCTGTGCCTCACCCCCGCGCCCCTCCCTCTTCTTCCACCCTATCATCTCCTTCAACTCCTTCAGTTCCTCCATATCCGCGCTCTTGGTAAACACACGCATAAACAATCTTTGTATCCGCGGATTTATCTTATTCTCGTTATACAATGTCCGTAGAGCGTATGCGGTCGGCCATCGATGATGCAGGATCGCGTCTTCGACTGCGAATGCGACTGCGCGGTCTGTCGAGGCTAGTGATCGTTCCTCCCTGGTGCTTGTATGCTTTGAGGGAGTGAGCGCCGAGTGCTTTGATGGTGATTCTGAGGCTTTTTGGGGAGAGCGTTGCGTAGGGAGGCGGGCGCGGGGTGTCTTCGATGCGCTCTTCCTCTCGGGAAAGGGTTGGGCCATAGGTGGAGGTTGTGCTGGTTCGGTGTCTTGCGAGACTGAACTCCGTGTATACGCCTCCCGCTCTGTCATCGGCTCCGGAGTCCTGAGATCCCTGGGCGTCGCAGGCGCGCTCTCCGTCGCATCCGATTCCATTTCTGAGCGTAGTGATGCCTCTGTTCCAGCTCGTTCTCCTTTCCTTTTTCTCGACTCGCTCCCGGCCCTCAAACTCAGATCCCCCTTCAATCCTGCGACGCTCTTCCGCACCTTCGCACTCGGCAGCGTACCCAGCGGCGCCATGCCCTCCAATACTCCGTAGCGCTCTATGTTCAGGTGCGGATAATCTGTGAATGAGGGCTGCGGCGGGCGGAGCGGCGGTTCGGTCCAGCTGTGTGTAGAAGGCATTTTTGAATTCGCCGAGATGGTGTGTAGGGGCGGCGAATTTTCTTTGTGTTTTGACATCGGAGGAAGGATGGTCTGGGTTGGCGATATTGAGGAAGTCGAAGGATTTGGCTTTGACGAAAGTCGAGGCGCTGTTCGCGCTGGGTGGTAATGAGGTAATCGGTCGGTCGCGAGCCCGAGTGTCGCGGTCGGCCCCTGAGTGATGCTCACGGATGGCGCGGCGTTGACAATAGGGAGATCGCTATGCTTCTATGCAGAAGTTGGTATATAGTTATTGAGAGGGAGCGTGTGCGACATACATTTTCGGAGTCCATTCCCAAGGGCAAAGTCTCCGACGGCGGACGCGACGAGTGGAGGCGCGTTGGAGATCGGGCGCTGAACGAAAGGGTGCGGAGGGGGACGAGCTCCTGGAGTGAGGCCGCTTTAGCGAGTGACTGGTTATAGGCAGCAAACCAACCACAAATACCGTCGCTTCAGAAGTCAGGATTCGGGTTTAAGGCGAATTGATTTCTCGCCGAGTATTTCACATACCTGCATTCGATGGATGTCAAGCTTTGGCTCACTGGTATATCGTGAGGTACTCTGATGGTAATTGGATATCCCCCTGACGCGCATTCCACGTCACGGCTGCTGTCATTTTACTGCCTTTGAGCAGCCAGCACTTCTGACACTTCTGTCCCGAAGAGTTCTCGTGCTTCAGAGGGGAGAGAGGGATAGCTTCATTGCTCGAATTTGTTGTGAGGTGAGATGCTATGCACCCAGAGTCCGGAGTCTCGTGAAGTTGATCACTACTCTACCAAGGTCATTTCACTTGTGTCTCGACTGAAAAAGGCGCGTGTTCACGCGTAAAGTGTCGAGTCGTGGCGCGGTCACTTCTGAGTTCTGACACCCCCCTCTCGATACTCCATGAGAAACTCGGAAGGGTCATTTTGCGATGATTAACCCTTAGATGAGGAGCAGAAGACCAGTTGAACCATGTAGTACCTAACTCCGCGCAACATGCCCTGAGATTAGCAGTTTCCAATCCGGCTTTAGGAGGTGAAGTAAACAACATTAAGGCTCAGTTCGAGACAGCCTTACTCAGTCATAAGCTTGAGATACGCAACGACCCCTTGCCACTGAATTACTTGTTCTTTTACACTGCTAAAAAGCTACTTTGGCGGTTTGCTTCTACTAGTAGTTGAGACCAGTAAGGAGACCTTTGGAAATTCCAAGACGAAGTAAACCTCGAACCCACTGCCCATCGCCGCAAACACTCCTACGAAACCGAAGACAATACGGAAGTTTGTTTTCAACGTCGGAATCTCCAATCATCCGCTTTACCTAATGTTGACATTCATCAAACTTTCTTCCCTCCTCTGTTCAAGTATACTTCACCAGCTTCCAGATACGCATAACCATGTCTTTATTTGGACCATCCAGGGACCTATTCACAACACAGGAAGGTCGATCATCACCGCTGAGGATTCGATATGCCTTCACTTTGTCGCGTATGACTTGGTTAAGTCGCTTCATCCTTCATTGCCTTCGTGATTTCCTTTTGGATGCTCGTAAGACATGGTTTGTAAATCACTGTCGGACGTCGGGCGCCCATTGGCGAGACCTTCTAAGCAGCGAGACGTGTCCTGTGGTGAAGTGAATAAGAGTGAGAGCAGTAGAGGGTGTCCTCCAGGTAGCGATATTGTGTGAGGTTTGGGAAGTGAAGGTAAGGTCGCCGTTACTCTTGCGGTATTGGGTCTACAACTGTCCTTTGGCAGCTTACCATTAGAATGGAGCCAAGAAGAGATGGGGAGGGAAGATGGTGCAGTACCTGAAGTGAGTGACCCATAGAAGATGTCCCACTGCTAACGGATGATGGCAAACAAATGCGGTGTGCGGTGAATGATGGGGTAATGGCTTTCATATTCCTAAACACAACTACGCTGCGCTATAATGGATATCGCTGTCCTTTGCACTTGTTCCAAGTGCTCCAGTAATGACGAGTTTTCTAATGCGGACTTTTCGTTCCTCATCCCGCTATACTTTCTGAACTTGTTTGCATCGCTCAACAAACGCAGAACGAAACTCTCGCAGCCCAAGCTTTCGCTTGCATGAGCCACCCCTTTTCTCCCTTCCCAAGGATCTTCCATGGGTTCATGCCGTCCCCATCCGTCTTCACCCGTCGAAGGCTTAGAGCTTACCGAAGGGCGATTTACCAAGAGTAAAAGTAATTTACTTCTTAGCCTTCTTTGGCTTAGAGGTTGGCTCCTCAAGGATCTTAAGGATCTCCTCATCGACAATCTTCTTCTCGGTCTTGGAAGAGTAGGCGGAGACATCGAGAGCTGGGGCGGTGGCGAGCTTGGTGATGCCATTCTTGGTGATGGCTGAAATGCATTAGTACACTACTCTTGCGCAACGAGACTAGGGAAACTTACCAACGGTGGTCAAAAGACGGGCAACAGCTGCGTTATCCTTATCACCGACAACCTCGTACTGGCGGAAGACGTTGCCACGGACACACTCCACGACACCAACCTTTCCGGTACGCTCATCATCCAACTGTCTAAGCGAGAATGGGAAGGTACCAAACTTCTTAACAACTTCGTTAAGAGTCTTCTTGGAAGAATCACGCTTAAGACCATAGGTCAAAGTAGTGCGGCGATGAAGGGTAGCTCTGTTCTCAAAGTTCTTGAGCTTTCCAGTGCCGAGAGAAACACCGATCTCAACACCCCAAACCTCACCGACCTCTGGAAGGCCATCACCCTTGCCCTGCTCACCTGGCGCAAGGACGATCTTCTTCTTGCCCTCGATCTCGTTGCGCTCAAAGACCCAGGAAGTGGTGTTCTCGACGAGGTTGCAGTCGTAAGACTTGGCGACCTTCTCGAGGAAAGATGTCATCTGCGACTGTGGGATGGCCTTCTGTTTGACAGCCTTGGCCTTCTCCTCGTCGGTTCCGGTGGCGAGAAGTCCTCTTGGGACCATCAAGCGAAGGAGGAGCTCGTTGCAGTAGTGGGTTGCGAGCATCAAGTCGGCGATGCGCGCCTCGTCCTTGTTCTCGGCAGCGCCTGGGACAATGATGGTGTCGCAGACGATGGTTCCGAAGCCGTCGATCTGGGCACCGAGCTGGATCTTGATGACATCGCCGGCCTTGAGCTCGACCTTGGCCTCAGCCTCGTCGGACTTGAGCGGGGTGTATGGGGTGACGAAAGCGTCTGGGGAGACGGTGGTTGGGTGGGAGATACCTGATTGTGTTAACCGCTGGCGTAGGCTATGCCACGAGACTACTCACCCTTGGAGAGCTTCTTTCCTCTGTACACCTTTGCGACCTCCTCCTCGAGGATCTTGTCACCCTGCTCGCAGATGTCTACGATCTTGGAGCCAGCAACGCAGAGCTTGGTGACGGCCTCGAGGGCCTTGTGGGAGATCACACCAGCATCTTTGTACTTGGTCAAGGTGTCTGGGTTGGCGAGAGTGTAATCTGAGAGGCAATGATGTTAGCGACCGAGTCGTTCTTCTCATTCTTTGCTTTGCGGCTGGCTGCAGAGGCTGTTGCGCTCGAACTGGGGTGTGTTTATGAGGTCAATAGCGGGGTTATAGCTTGTGTCTGATATCTCAAGCTATAGTTTGGTACGCAAATATACAAAATAGCACATACCAACTTCCTTCTGTGCGTCGGCCATGTTTGCGGTGTTTATGGTGTCTTATTTGCTAAGAAATTGAAGTTGTTTTGCTTTCTTCAGATCTCCACAGCTACAGTCTTCGTTGACCTGATGATTCTGACCTGTTTGTGTAGGCGAGTGGAGACCCACCCGAGAGCCAGCCCATTTAGTGTGGCTTGTGCAGGAGAGCTGGACCCATTCTGTGTGGCTCGTGCCAGGTGGACGGTCTTGACAGCACCGTCGATGACGATGTGATAGCTTGATTAACGGCGTCGAAGCTCCCTTTGTGCCTGAAGTGCCCTGGTGTGCCTGACCGTCCCGAGCTGTCTCTTGCTCAATTATGTCAGAGCGCCAAGAGATCGAGCTCCATGTGGCAAATGTGTCATCTGTGGCTGATATCTTGTGGCTGATACCTTGTGGCTGGTGATCAACGCGAAACGTGCCTGGCTCGTGCGCGGCTGCTGCATCCAGGTCGCCTTGTCGCCATTGGCTTCTCTCTCGTCGCGCTTGGAACCATCCATCCACCAAAGTCGCGACACTCACTTAATTAATTATCGCCCACGGTATCAAATCAATTATCCATACCACCAGCGCTTACATCCCTATTTGATCAAGTATCTTCGCACATGGTGTCCGTCATGGCGCCTGACTCCCAAACGCCAACTGGCGCCGCCGTTCCAACCTCATCTTCAACGTCCACTGCGCCCACGAAACCTCCCATGCAATCCACAGACTCCAGCACCTCAATACCCCATCGCGCCAAAGTCCTACCACGTCCCGCAATCCGAGAACAATATGTCCAGCGCGACATGCTACACAGCGCAACCCTGATAGAAAAACAACGAGACGAGAAAGAACGCTTCGCACACAAAGTTGCCGAAGTCCAAGACTATAAAGACATCCGCACCACCTACCGAAAATGGTTCCCACCCTCTCGGCTTTACGGCGAGGGATATAATGGTTATGGCAACGGCCACACAGATCAGCCGCAACCGTCTGTCCTCTACCCGATGCACAAGCCGCGCCCTGGACAGCGCCGAACCCCCCGACTCCATATCGCACGGAAAGACGCAAGGATGCAAGCCGAGCAGATCGAGGAACTGATCTCTGTAAGACTAGACGTGGAGTGGGATAAGATAAAGCTGCGCGACACGTTTACATGGAACCTGCACGACCGGGTTGTGGACATGAAACTCTTTGCGCAGCAACTTGTGGAGGATTTTGGGCTGGAGGGCCAGGCGGCGGAGAACGTGGCAGGTGTGGTGACGAATCAGATGGCGGATCAGTTGATGGGTTTCTGTCCCATGGTGCACCTGGAGGAGGAAGCGTTGGATCCGGAACTGCCTTATTCGGCGTACAAGAACGACGAAATGCGGATATTGATTAAGTTGAATATTACGATAGGCCAGCATACCCTAGTTGACCAGTTTGAGTGGGATATAAACAACTCGCTTAACTCCCCCGAAGAATTCGCCCTCCTCCTATCCCGCGAGCTTAGCCTAGGCGGCGAGTTTACAACAGCAATAGCGCACTGTATAAGGGAGCAGTCCCAGCTCTTCACAAAGTCCCTATACATCACAGGCGATCCCTTCGACGGCCGCCCTATAGAGGACTCCGATCTCGTAGCCGCCTTCTTACCCACCCCTCTCCCATCGGTGTTGAGGCCTCACCAACAAGCGCGCGAATTCGCGCCGTATCTGTTTGAGATGAAAGAGGCGGAGTTGGAGAAGAACGAGGTGATATTTAGCCGGGAACAACGCCGTCAAAAGCGCAGTGTCAACCGTCGCGGAGGCCCTACGTTACCAGACTTAAAGGAACGACAACGCACGGTCCGCAGCTTGGTTGTGTCGGAAACTCTCCCAGGCGCAGCACGCACGATTGAGGAGTCGAGGATATTTAAAATGAAGGTTGTTAGGGGAAAGAGGGCTGCCGCGCATGACGGCATCTCGGACTCAGACAGTGATGAGTTGAGTGGTCCGGATAGTCCTGCACCAGCCCTGCAAGGAACCCTTAGAACGAGAGGTGTACGCACAGCTGCTACTGCGGCGCAGCAGAGAATGTCACAGTTAGGCAGGGAGGAGAGTCCCGAGGCGCTTATACTGCACCATCACGAAACTCGAACTAGCGCCCGCAGGTTTGGTGGGGGGAGGGAAGGAAGTTTCGATGGCCCACCGCAAACCCTCGTCGTAAAACTCCGAATCGGCCGAGAACGCCTAGGCCAATTCCTCAGAGACCGAAGAAACGGTATAAGGCCGCAAAACCTCCATAACAGGAGCGCATCAAATCTAAGTCAGGTAGGTGGAGGTACGCCGGTTAGGGGATCTATGGGACCGCCGACAACACCGGGTCTAAGTAATATGAAGACGCCATTGGTAGGAGGAGTTGGTACGCCTGGTGGTACTAGTGGGCAGATTGGAAGGGTTGATGCTCCGCCGCCGCCGCCCCCGGGGGGAGTGATGCCGATACCGGTAAGCTCGTTACCATATTATCCCGTTTTTGCGCTTCGATACTGACTGAGCTTAGCCTCCACCGCCACAATGGCTCCAACAATCCCTCTCCGCCCTCCAGTCCTCCTACCCCAAAGATAGGTTTGAGGGCATGATGCGCTACTCCGCAGTGGATCCGGTGACGGAGACCCCTTGCCCAGCACCTCCTCCGGGGGCCGAAGTCAATGCAGAAGGCAAGAGAGTCAAATATATGTGGCTCCCAAGGATTAGGTGCCAAGACTGTCCTGGGAAGCTGTATACGCCTGGACCTGAGATGACGTGCGAGAACTTTGAGGTGCATTTGAAGAATAGGAATCATAGGGAGAAAGTTGATGGGAGGTTGAAAAAGGAGACAGGTGGAGGTTGAGAGGCGTATCAAGATGGAGGGCGAGGAAGAATTAATTGTGAGCAGAAAGAAGTGAGCGAAAGGAGTAATGGGAAGTGAGGAAAAAGGGGGGGAGTGAGAGTTAGGAGTCGAACAGTGGCGCCGTAAGCTGCTAGGTCAAGCTGTTTCCGCAAGAGGCTGAAGAGGGAAGGCAGATGGAGATGATGAATGTTAGATGGGGCCGAAAATGTGTTAAACTAAGCGATGGTACGAGCGTGTCTGGATAGGGAATTGGGAACCTGGGTGCATGGAGTTCTCGAGCGGGTTATTCAAGGAGCACATCTGTAGTTGGATGGAAGATAGCATGAGATAAGATAGATATTGTGTTGCTAGATCGAGAATGCAATGCTGTGAATATGGCCGTCTGGCGTTATCTGTCGTTTGGCAGCATTCTTGTCTTTCGTTTCTCAGCTCGCGAAACCCGGTCGCTATCAGCTGTCATTGCTCACCTGGTCACTGTGCCGGGCGCTTGGCAGCATGGTGCCAATGCAAATGGAGATCAATTAGCAGGTTAACGGTTGGTGAGCGAACACCGCAAAATTTCCATCTTCCTATCTGTATCTCTTTCCATTTTTGTCGCTGGATGGTGTCAATCGGTTGTCATTCTCAGTTTGACGCTGGGGTTCAGGGTGAGCGCTATGTGCGAAAGAGGACGGAGGAAGATTATGAATATGGTGTGCCGGTTAACAGGTTAAGAGGTGGAGTGAGGAACATGGCGGTGGCACTGGCGGCTTGGGAGAGGTGATGAACGATGCTTCCAATGGCAATAGCTGAGCACCCGATGACATACGTTGGTGAAGAGCGGACATGCTCGATGCGGAGACATGGTATTTATAGATGTGAGGCATTCATCAGGTAGGTGAGAGGAGATGAGAAGAGAAGACCTGGAGCGATGAGGAACGCGTCAGGGAAGAGTGCATGGATGGCGGAAGCGATTCGCGGGAGGTGGGAATCCTTCAAAGGCATGGAGGCATGGAAAGGTGCTATTAAGTGGAATACGCCTCAAGGCGCCACGGAAGGATATAAAGGGTTTCGTGGCGAGCGGAAAGTATTAAAAGGTAACCAAGCGATTTCCTAGTAGTAGCTCATTCCTGAGAGACGTTGTTACCTGGTTCCATCGCAGTGTACGAAGCCGGTCAAGAAAGGCAGATTTGGTGCCCCCGTTGGGGTGTCTTTCAGGCCGCCGCAGTGCCCTGTCAGTGGCCAGGCCGAGGTCAACGAGCGCTGAAATAGGTATGTTGCCTCATGTCCACATCGGGAAATACGTGCATATATCTATACTGTCACTACTTCATCTATTCTTTAAACGCTCACATTAATCAGGCTGAAGCAAAGACCTAGGAGCTTTCAGAGTCGGCGCTCCCAAGACAAAGTGGTGAGGCTGGCACTGAGTTGGAGGAGGCCAAGCTGGCGAGATGAAGTCCAGGAAGTCCACTTATGTAAGCATGGGCTAACCTCCTTAAGGTTAGTGAACCACGTCGATGGGTTGGCTGTCAATTCGCGCGAGCCCCAAGAAAATTCTAGGCACAACCCTGGATGCTGGACTGGCAAACGCAAAGGTTGGGCAGCAGCGGCGCTTTCTTTGTGTTAGGGTTGCGATTCAAGGTGTTAACGTCTTCTACCAGTTCGGCATAGGATTGAAGGAATCTTTGTAAGGCTTAGGGCCACCCCTGACATATGTCAAGTCACCATTCACCACGGTGAGGCGTAGGGCGCAAGATCTTGCGCCGTAGCATCGTCTTCGAGGCTCTTCAGGAGCTAATAAGGACGCTATCTATCTAATACCAGAAGAGATGAAATAGAGAAGAGTGTTCCCATTTAATGGCCTAGTTTGTTCTGGTTGATCTGTTGTTAGCTGTGGCTGGTGAAGTGATCACCGGGAGTTCCAAATCTGGGGACGGATCAATCGGCCAGGGCCTCCTTTGGGCATTGGACTAGACCGATTCATTTACATAGTTTTCCAAGCTCATCTCTTCCGGTATAATACACTTTGGACTACCCAAATGATTGCTCTGCTTCAGAGGATCATTTCAAGTATAAGAATGTTGCTGAACTCGCCATTCTCGTGCTCATAATCCCTAGTGAAGGAGGCCGGTCGATGTGAGGGTAATCGGAGGGCTAGCGAAGCGGATGAGAGCGGCGGGCCCCCATCCCAGTCAGTTTAGACTAGCGCAAGCCACGAAGCAGCTCGGTCAGGACTTGCTTGAACATCCACATTTTCCTGACCTCCCCATCCCTTTGTCGCAATCACATCTACGCGTTAGCCAACTACCCTTCCACCCACCACAACCACCACTCTCGCCAACACGGTTCATGAGCATCTGAGACACGTCGTAGTGCTTCAGATACGCGTCGAGGCACGCCTCTGTAAGTGATTGAGGCCCAAATTCATATCCACCCGGGTCGGGGCATATCTGCCACGAGTCTGTCCTCCAGAGAGCCTCTTTGACAGCCTTTTAACCCCCCAAACGTCTTCATCATATCCGCATGCTCAACAGAGCTTCGCAGGATCATTTCTAAGAGCTATCGAGTTATCATATTTATCATATCAGTACTAACAAACCTCAGTTCTCCTCAGATATACCACAACACACAACACACAAGTCCACTATAGGCTTACGGCAAGATGGTCAGCCTATATACATCGCCACATCTACTGCAACTGATACTAATAATACCAGGTTCTCTTTAAGAGAAAGCCAGTTCAGTACCTGAGCGATCCACGAATGGTGGATGAGGACCAGGAGGTAAGAGAGAAATCGACCTGCCCAACAGACTTCACTATACTTACCAACTCAGGTTTGGGTGATGAAGATGACTGGAGAGATCTTCACTGAATATGAGAAATATCTTGAGCGGTGAGTCAAATTGATTTTCAAATTTAAACAGTCTTCGGCGCATAGAATTACAAGTACTAATTCAAGACTTTAGTCTTGATTTCTACAACGCCCCAAGATTTATCTGCCAAATTACCGGACACTCCGCATTAACATTTTTCGAGGCTCTTAAGAGCGAACAAGCCGGAGCAGAGGAGGTCGACAAGGCATTCCCAGAACCACTGAAGCAACCGATCTTGCGCCGCGTCCAGCACCAGACAATCTCCCGCATTGATAACTTGGTTGATTTGATTTTCGAGGAGTTCAAGAAGGACTACTACCCAGGCGAGCATGTCACCGTCCATGTCGTCAGTGGGGAGAGATTAGCTGGTGTTGTCAGAGCAAAGACTAGATTCGGATCGAAGATGTTGCCAAGTGGAGCTATTAGCCCGGCATTCTCAAGATACTTTGTCAGCTTGGATGATAGGCCATTTGAGGAGGCAGTTGTCGACGATGACCACATCACTCGCGATCGCAAGATCTTCACCAAGCAAGTCCTCAGGGCCTTCATTAAGAAGACAGTCTCCCGCGAGGCACACTTCAACGCACCATGGTGTGTCAAGCCAGATGTCGCCGAGAGATACCGCATTGACATGCGCATCCCACCACACCTCAGACACGAGAACCAGGTCGCAGAGAGGAAGCAAAAGATGGCCTTGAAGAAGGGCGGCGGCGCCTTTGACGACATGGTCGGAGTCTTCCAAGGAGGACAAAAGCCACAACTGCCGGAACTCAAGCCAGCACCAAAGTCTCACAAGAGCAAGATGCTTCAGTCCGAGTTGACTAAGAGCAAGAAGCCAATCAGCTTGAACCCATCTCCGAATGCACCACCGATGCAGTATCAGTATATGGCGCCGCCACCACCGAATTATCATGGTCCTATTTTCGTCCAAAATGGCCACCATCTTCCCCACGGTCCACCTATGATCCATCAACCGCCACCGCAACAGATTCATTTCCACAACCAGCAGTATCAGTATTCCCAGGTGGCGCACCCACAACAACAGCAAAGATTTAACGGACCACCACTTGCACCGGCACCACCGCCAATCAAGTACCCAATCGATGATCTCCAGGTTGCGCCAAGAACAGATGACAGCGTTAGAAGTTTGAAGAGACCAGAACTCAAGTTTATGTCAGAGGATACTCCAGTACCAGTCGATGAGAACCCAGCAACGGGCCCAGGTATCAAGATGGAGTCCGTCGGCAATATCCTCGAATGCTGGGACACCTTGAACGTCTACGCCGAGGTCTTCCTCCTTGACTCTTTCACCCTCGACGACTTCATCGAGGCTATGCAAATTGCGTCCGAGGATGTGGACTGTGAGCTTTTTACTGAGGTGCACTGCGCGGCTTTGAAATTACTCGTTAGCCCAGAAGGCCACATCGGTATTGAGCTCCCGGCCGAGGACGAAGAAGAGGACAGTGATGACGAGATGGTCGACAGCGCGCAACCAACGCCAACGCCGGAACCGGAGCCACTTCCGAAAAAAAGAGCTACCCGCAGCAGTCTTGCCAAGGCGGAGGCTGAAGCCATCAAAGCCGAGCAAGTCCGCAGCCCTAACCCAGAAGTCAAGAAGACACACATGGGCCTCGAGATGTCATCTCCCGAATCCTGGTCCGAAAAGCTCGCTAAGAGGGACTTCAAGAACGGGGGCTGGCAATTCATCATCGTTGGCCTTTTGGTGCAGCTCCTGAAGTTCCCGAGGCATGAGAAGGTTGCTGATGAGCTGCTGCAACACCTTGCGCCAATGGATTTTGAGCCTAATCAGGAGACGGCGAAGGTGCAGTATGGGAAGATGAATTTTAATATGAGGGTCAAGGTGTTGGAGATCCTTTGTATGCTGCTGAGCGAGACGAAGCATTTGAGGAATTTTATGGAAGAGTGTGCGAGTGAGATGACGCAATATCGGAAAGAGAAGATGGAGTATCAGAGGGAGAGGAAGGATGCTCTGGAACAATTACGCCTTTTAATGGAGGAAAAACGCAAAGAAGCACCGGTAAACACCGCGCCGATCGATGAGACGAAGACTAATGGGGAGACTAACGGCGACGTTGACATGGAGGATAAGCCTGCCGAGGCCTCAGACAACGAGATCTCCGAAGACGAAATCTCCGCCTCCCCCCGCGCTCTCCGCCGCGGCAACGACCGCGCAGCCGAGCGGCAACGCAAGCGCGAAGTCGAAGCTGAACGTAAGGCTCAAGAAGCCAAGGCGCCAAAGCATTCTAAAGCGTATACGAAGCTGCTTAAGGATATCCAGAAGAAGCAGGATGTTGTTAAGGAGAATGAGGAGAGGATTAAGGTTATTGATAATGATCTGCGCGAAGCGGACTGCAACCGCACTAGAGTGTTGGGGAGGGATAGGTTCTGGAACCGGTACTATTGGTTCGAACGTAACGGAATGCCGTATGCGGGGCTGCCGACTAGTAGTACGTCAAATGCTGGGTACGCAAATGGAAGGATATGGGTTCAAGGTCCGGATGAGCTGGAGAGAGAGGGTTATATTGATATGAAGAAGGAGTGGCAGGACGAATATATCGCTAAATTTGGCGTCGCGGTCCCGGAGCGGAAGAAGAAGGAGGAGGGTGCTACGAGTCTCTTTAATGCCAGGCAGTGGGGATACTATGACGATCCGGAGGATGTTAATAAGTTGTTGCAGTGGCTGGATATTAGGGGGAGGGAGGAGAAGGAGTTATTGAAGCAGTTGCAGATTTATCAGGAGAAGATTAAGACGCATATGGAGAAGAGAAACGATTACTTGAAGCATATTGAGGAGAAGAGGATGGGCGACATGGAGCGCCGGACTTCCTCCCGGAAGCACCACGCCTCGAGAGCCGACGAGTACGGGTGTTTGGCTTGGCACAACGACCTCGCTGTCGAGAAGCTTGGCTACCTTCATTCTGATCAGCCGAGGACCAGAGCGAAGGCGAAGAAGGCTGTTGAGGTTGAGGCGGAGAAAGGAAAAAGGAAGAATAAGGTGCCGGGGAGACAGGGTATCAGATACGACTTCTGACGTGTCTAATTCTGGGTGTCGAGCGTTGACCAAGGTCACCGCATCATGCCACATTCAGCATGGAGGAGTTTTGAAATTGGTGTTTGGGATGGTTCTTTGAGCGCATGCATGGCGGGGCGCGATACACTACACTACTCTGCTCATTTTCTTTGCTTTTGTCATGGCGACGCGTTTGTCGCAAACATGGGGAACGCGATTATGGTGAAAGGTGTCAAGGATACATGGCAGACTCGATATCGAGCATTAAGAGATTGCTCACCCATCACGGATTGCATTGTAAATTCACTAGCTAGCAGCTAAGGCTGAGATCTGAACTGGGATTCCAATTTGCCGTAAGTGACCCGCATTCTTCTCTATAACTAATGACTGCGGCTGGAAATGTGTTAGGTGATGTTGTTTTAACTTCCCCCGTTCCCCAACCCCTGTCTCCATTCTTCGACAGCCGAGCTATCTCGCACTCCAGCTCAGCGCTCCTTCTTTCTCGCAGGGTGTCTATTCCCGTTGTGTAAAGATACATGCGACTGCTGCCACGAGTACTGTGAGAGCTTTGTGCATCCACACCAAATCGAGCCCCGCTTGTAGGACGTTTAGACAGGAGTCGTCTATGAGGTCTCTGGTGGGCGAGTCGAGGATGATGGCTTGGATGCGGGCGTGGACGACGGAGGTAGGGATTTGGATGTCGGACCGTGCACTCGCGTGAAGCATGTCAACAGGTTGGCTAGTGTACTTCAAGAAGTAGGGGAAGGAGAAGGGGGGGACGGGGGAGGAGGGAAGTTACATTTCATCTATACTCGGCGACTCATCCCAGCAACACAAGCCTCGCAAACTTCCGCCTCAACCTATCAAAACAGGCGTCTTTGTCTCTCGCCTCGGAGTTCACTCTTTGGAATATGGTATCCATGGTCACGCCGAAATTGCCGTGATGAAAATTCTCCTCGATCATGGCAGCAGAACTCAGTCGGCAGCTCTGGCTTGCTTATGTACTAACCAACCTTTATTTGGCTTCGGACCCATTTTTTTCTAGCATAAGAGCACGGCTATTCATATCTCTTTGGTAATGAAATTTTGGCCGACGTTGAAAATGCTGTGAAACGGAGGTGAAAGAGTGGCACCTTGTGCCATATTGCCACCCAAATATATCCACTCCTCACCGGGCCAGGACAACGTGAAGCTGTGAGTAGGTGGGCGGGAGGTAGTATTGAGATGGTGCCACAAACGAGTATTTGGAAATAGATGGAGGCTCGTCTATTGATGGTGGATGATTATAGCCGAGAGGAGAAGTACAACAGCGGCGAGGTGTGGCGAGGTGTGGCAGACATGCAAGGCACATTGGTTTATTCAGTGCATAGTTGTTTGGGTGCATAGGGAGTGGCTTGAAGTATGTTGCTCAAATTATCACGAGATTATAACTGCCCAATTAACCGGTTATTGTCAAGCTAGAAGGTCGACACCGCCGACTGCTGAATGGGTTTTGTAGGTACTCAATTGCTTAAGTGGCCCGAGATTACAGAGCTTAAGAGGCTGGAGAGATAATATTGTATATGCTAGCGCCGACGCTGACGGTCAGTCTTGCGGCAATAACACATAGTGCTGTCAAAGAGGGGTGAATCCGTTGAATCTTGGGTTCCAGCGAGTCTGCCGTAAGTGAAGGGCAATGAAGATCTTGCCGAAACTGGTTGTGGTAGCCGTTTGCCATTCCGAAGAGGTGTCGTGGTGGATGCTGAAGGTTAAAAGCAGAGTACAGTATTCAACGGAGTGCCTGTGCTCGACTTGATAGCTCGATGATTTCCTCCCTACTGCTCCCTGTTTAGAGTCTTCCAGTGATGCTGGCTCTAAGAGTGACCATGAGGCCTTGGGCTCAAATCCGTGCTAGAGTGTCAGACCAAAATTTAGACACTCAGTCTCTTAGTATCACTCTAAATTCCAGCCCAAAGTCAAAACACACATTCCCCTCTTCTCATCCCAGAGCTTCTCGGCCATTTCCCTAGACATCTGGCAAGCATGGAGCAACCTATCCATTTTCAGCTGATCATATCGAACGTGCTTCGCCACCATTGACGTGTTTGTGGACACCGTGATAACGAAACAATTGGTATCGTCTCCGTCTGATCGAAAAGTTGACGACCAGTCTGTATTCGGTCTGGGTACCTTAGATGCCAACAGTTTCCTCATCTCAACATTACACAACTCGATCGGCAATCCCACCCGCACGCTGGCAAACACCAATGCATTCCCTTTTAACTTATTTTTCTCCACGACTTCAACGACTCGTCGATATCGAGCACGCCATAGCTCAGCATAGCATGACCCCACATTCTGTCTTCCATGGAGGAAGGGAGATATAGGCCTGCTATGTCTGGCCTATGTGCACGTGCCAGCGCACGATGACAATCGAAACCGCATCCGGGATCCGTAAACTCGGTGTCTGTATACTCGGCTGCGACGGCCATCTCCCAAATTGGGATTTGGAGTTCGGTTGGGAGGCGTGAGAAGTGCAATGTTCGTTCCGGAGGATTAGGGCCGACAGAAGGTGGAGTGGCGTATTGGAATGTGGTCACCTAGAGAGCGATGTCGATCGGGAGGGGTGGAGTGCTGGTAACAGATTCCAATGTAAGGGGCCAAGTGTTTGTTTCATGTTCTAAATCCATGCCGGACACAGCTTGCTCAACCCAATCAGTTCCACTTCATCAATCTCTGGGGCGCTCATTATGTCCACTGGCTTACGTAATTTTTTTACATTCGATGGTGTTGCGGCCTTGAGACTCAAAGCTGATGGGCTCCAGCCGCATGTCCTCCGTGCATATCGATGCATGCTAACTTAGCCGACAAGGACAAGGATGCCCTCTTTCGGAGCACACGAAAACAATGGAGTAATACTACACTCTTCAATCCGCTTTTGCCATAAGGTCGTGATATCGATGCTTCGTATCATACATTACACTCCTCTCCCGCTTCCTATTCCAACAACTCGACACCTCCTCCCTCGACAACTTACAAGCTCCAAGCAATCCGTCCACATTCAATCTCTCCACCCCATCCTCCACATGAACAAAACATCCACCATCCAACATCCAGCTCATGGTAAAGAGATCCATCTGCGCCTTCACCGGTCTCGTTTCAAAAGCCTCAAGTCTCCTCTCCCAATGCCCCTCTTCCCAAAACCCTTCCCTGCCTGTGTAGCGACCTCTATCATAATCTCGCCAGTCCCAGTCATCATTTCCTCCTCGACTGCGTTCTGCCATCATTCTTCTTCGTATGTGACGGAGAGTCCCGCTGCTGCCCATCTATCGTGGTGAGGGAGATGATAGGTTTTCTTCTCCTCTGGAGTGTTGAGCACGCTGGTGTAAGCTGAGTCGAACGCTGTCTCATATATCATTATCTGAAGCTCGATTGGTAGGGCTGGGAAGAGGTGGAAGCTGAGTCGAACGCTGTCTCATATATCATTATCTGAAGCTCGATTGGTAGGGCTGGGAAGAGGTGGAAGGTTTGATCCATTATGATGTCGGATGAATTCTTATGACTTTGAGATACGGCGGTTAAACTGTATGGTATGGTATGGTTATCGCATTTAAGGAATAAGAGTTTTAGAAACCTGACGCTGTCCGGTGGCCAGATTCGTTCGCCGACGCGCGCTTGGCGCTGCTACCAGCGCCGAAAGCAAGTTATACTTCGGCTTTAACTATAGATAGAAACCGTCCCCGCTAAAGACTCAACTGTTCGCTACCAACACATTGAACCCAATTGTTTACGTCAATGTATTTTGTCCACTGGTGATGCCACAACGACATTATGCTGCCGCCAAGGTATTCTGCACACAATCGTATTGGGGGGTTTGTCCAGTAAGGTGTAAGCATATATTGTACACAGACGAAGTGTGCTTTACAAGCCATGTCATGGAGCTCCATGGGAAGTTGGGAGAAGCGATGGAAACCGGTTGGTGGTACCGCATTGTTATTCTTACCAAATGAGCGAGGGCCGCCGCTGATAACACACACTTCGTTGCTCATGGCGAGGGCACTCTAGACGTGAGTAAGGTGTGGGAATCGTTATGAGTGCAAATAGATGTAGAGATTCCCAACTTCCGATTGAGTATAAGTAAGCCAGCCTTCTTTTGATAACTGGTTTGTCTTTCAAAATGCTCATGATCGCCAAATCTATGACCACTCGGTGAGCTTAGCGGGGGTCAGCGGCACCGCCCGCCGCTTACCAAACCGGCCGCCCTGGGTAGGTTTCACAAGGCTCCCGCACCCATGACCAACAACCACACCAAAAAAACAAACTCGACTTCACTTCATCACCACTTAGCACTCAACCACCACACTCATTCCAAAGTGCGATACATATTTCAGGGCAAGACACCACCAGGGCAAATCCTCGAGCCACGTTACAAGATCAGCACTACCCCGCATTACGGTCCGCGATCCACCAAACGTCCGTCCAGCATTAGCGAGACGCAGCCTTGTCCCAACGACGTTGGATATCGACCAAGGTGGCGCTTTTCAGGCCGGCGCAACAAACATCAAATATCATCAGCACATCGTCTGTCATGATGGGAGATAGTCGAAAAGGTATGCCCTTATTTTCTCGATACTCGCGCGCTCGAAGGTGGAATGGCGATAGCTTGCAGCGCCTTACGTCGGAAGTCGCAATCAGCCAATCTGTTAGCCTCATTGCGATAATAGCTAACGAACATATAGGCAGTATAGTACCAGGCGATGCGCGCTCCGACTCCGAGCAGCCAATGTCTGCCCAAGCATCCGGAAAGAAGGCCATTAGGCCAAATCAGACACTCAAGCTTAAGAAGCAGGTGCCGAAGTATAGTAAGCCTGGGAATTGGCGCGAAGGCAGTACCATAGACCGTACGCCTCCCACACCCATACCTGGTTTCTCGCTACTCGTGCGCACTTAGCGAGAATCCACACTAACACCGACACTAGAGGATGGCACAAGTACGCACAAATCCAGATTCAAGCCCTCGAAGTCAACAGTCGACGCCAACACCACACCCCCAACCCAAGAAGCGACCTCGCTCGGCCCAGTCGTGACACAGTTAGACGACGACGCAAGAGAGGCTTTTGCGACTGGACGCCCATTGGGCGACAGCCCAGATATGGTGCACTGCAAGCACTGCAAGAAAACGTTCATAAAGGGGAAAGCGGCCAAGGAGCACATTCAGAAATGCCTCGAGGATAAGAAGGAGGCTATTAAGCGGAGGAAGGAAGCGAAGGAGAAGGCTGCTGCCGCGAAGGCGGATGGGGAGAAGAAGAAAGGTTGGAAGGCTGCTGGGAAAGCGGATGCCAAGGATAAGAAGGATGAGCCGGTCGATGCGGATGGTGATGTGGATATGGATAAAGACGCCTCCGGCTCCGATGCTGATGCGCCGGGCGAGAGCGCGAGTATGAGTCCTGAGGTTAGCAAAAAACCGGCCCCGACGGAGCTGAAGGGTACGAAGAAGACCGCCGGAAAGAATACGGCAGATGGAGAGAAGAAGATGGGGAAGAAGCGCAAAGCTGAGGATGAAGCCGGCAAGATTCCAAAGAAAAAGAAGAAGGATGAGCCGAAGCCGAAGACTGCGAAGGCGAAGATGCCGGTTGATGTGGAGAGACAGTGTGGCGTTATTACTCCCAACGGCGTACCTTGCGCCAGAAGTCTAACGTGCAAATCGCATAGTATGGGAGCTAAGAGAGCTGTTCCTGGAAGAAGTCTGCCGTATCAGATGTTGCTTGCGGCGTACCAGAAAAAAAATCAGGCGAAGCAGCAGAGTAGGTTCTCCCCCTTTCTTGTCACTAATCAATTGAGCATGATCTGATATCTCCCGCAGAAGCAGCAATAGACGCCAACGCACCCCTTGAAGACGACGATGAACTTGCCACCGGACCAGTCGACTCGGACGAAGAAACAGTAGCAGTGATGAACGCGCTCTCCAAATGGCGGCCTCAACCAGTCGTCCCACAGCCAGTCTTAGTACCTATTAAGAAGCAATACCAGCTTGCGAGATTGCGGGAACAGCTTGATAATGCGACGAGTGGGGGGATGGTTAATATCTTCGCGGTTAAACCCAAAAACGGGGGCAAGATAGGCGAAACGACGGCGGAGGGACAAGGTGGCGAAGAGGATGCCGAGGGCGAAAGAGATGACTCGTTCCCAATCTCGACGGCGCCAATCCTACCTCAACAAAATTTGCCTCGGAGACAGAGTACGTTTAACTCGGGGCAGGTGCCGGCGGCCAGAATTGCGAGCGTCGGTGCTGGAGGGAGATAAGCAGGTAGTGAGGTAGGTAAAGAATGGATATGAGCAAGGAAATGGCGTGTCGGTGTTATGGCGTTGCTCTGTTTGAGTGTGGATTCGGGACATTTGGGAAATTGCTAAGGACTAACGGATGGATACCCAAAATATGCATGGCTATATGAGTTCAGGAAAGATGATGGCAGGAATACCACATTCCTGAGCAAAGTTCGGATTCACCGTTGACTTCGATGGAACCACAATAGTAATGCAGTTGCTTTCTATAATGCCTATGTATATCAACGTACCTTTCATCAACTGGCTCGCTTCGTATTGTGATTGTGATATTGTGATATTGTGATGTGCTGGAAAGTCTCCAATGCAAGACCCATTAACGAGAGTTATCTTCGCCCCGATTCAACAGATTTTAACCAGTTAGAACTAATACCACCACCGACAAACCTAAGTGGTTCATTTTTTATGTGGGATTGACAATCAAGACTGAGATTTGTCCTCGTCTCCTTGAGGCCGGGAAGACTGCGAAGAGTTCGCACTTGGCATCGTACGACCAAACTTCTACCTGTTGAGCTTCGACAGGGTCTGAGCAAGCAACCCACGCGTCCTCGCTCCTTTTCACACCTTTCCACACACCCCCTTCCCCCCTATGAAAGGCCCCGGTCCCCGTCACCCGTCACCCTCATCCTCAACAACCCCCCCTGCCACCTCTCCCGTATCAACCTTTCCAACCACCTTCGCCGGCACGCCCTAACCACGCACCCGTCCCATACATCCCTAACAACCACACTCAATTCCTTCACCCCCACACCCTTCCAAATCTTCACCCCCAAGCACCACAGCATCACTCTCATTCCAGCACCTATCACCCACCTCAATGCTCTTTGCAAACAAACACTTCCTTCGGCCTTCAATAGTCGTTCAATGACCCCCCGTGATACGACCCTCCGTGATAAACTTGACCTGCTCTCAGACAAAAACATTGTTGCCTATCGAGATCGGTGCAGCGTCGTGAAATTTGACGCCTGAGCTGATGGCGGAGGAGTGAGAGATAAGGGTGTTTCAGCCGCCGTGGAGGTAGACGAGTGTCTAGATAATGGTGGATGAGACCCAGTGGAGATTTCAAAGCAGCGGTTCCAAAATGGCGGATGGCGTCAGCGCCCTCGTACTTCGTCGCGGCGAGATCCTCAGAGGCAGGAGAGGAAGCAGAGCCGATAGTCAAGGCTGTGTCCCGGGCGAACTCGTTGACGTTGTTACATGTGCAGTATGCGAGGCCTCGTTGACCCAGGGGCTTGGGATGATTGTTATGGCTGAATCTCAATCCCTGAGATCACCATTCTCGTACTCGTCACCCCAGGGGAGCTGGATCTCTGCTACCTCCCTCTTCCTCGCGATGATTGTCACGTTCTTTTCCGTGGCTGGCCCGGACTTCGATCCCGAGGTGGAGCAGAAGCTGAAGATTGCGGAAACGGCAGAGCCAGCGGTGGAGGCGCAGCTTGAATCAAGGCGACGGCCAAAGCCTGAGGTGAAGATAAACCTGGGATCGAGATAGGTGTGTCGACCGGGTTGGCCATGACCTGTTGAACTGCAGCTTTTATGGAAGCCGAATCTGGGTCGAGTGGTGCGAGGGGGGTCCAAAATTCTGTGAGCTGAAGTAGTTAGCTTGAAGCTTACTGTGAGTTGGTAATGAGACTTGCCCTCTGGATTTTAGCTTTCTTGGTTGATGAAATGGTGGAGCGATTGTTGTCTGGGGCGGGACTGCGATTGCGGCCATGGTGTTCGGGGTGTGGGTTGCTTGGAGAGGTGGATGGGGAAAGAGTGAGAGTCGATGCTGCGGAGGTGGGATTTTCTATGTTCGACATCTTGTGATGTATTTTAAGAGACTGTAGCTATCGTATGGGAAGATTCGTGTTGGGGTTTTGAGGTTTGTGCTGAGTGCTTGATGATCGAAATGTCCACGCGTTAGAAGAGCAAGTTGCAGTGGATGCGAAATGACCTGAGCTGAGCAGAGTGTAGTTGTAGGTTTGCAAGGTGGTTTGAACACAGAGATGTGCAGGTACTGTAATGGTATAGTCTCGATACTCGCTGATATTTATACTTTGAATTCAATGGGCGTTGTGTGAAGGAGTTTACACCATGTCACTCATCCCATTCACATCCGCAGCAATCATCGTAACCGGTACGCTACTCATGGCACTTGAATGAACACGTCTGCAGTCGAGAGTAGTGCCAAGGTGGACTCATACCTTAAGCGAGCAAAACTGGTCTAGGAGGAATCTAAAAGCAGCGACTTAAATGCGTCTTGGTAAGGCTTTGCACTACTCACCACTACTCAAGTAACGGATGGGTATTCTCGCACTCTCGCTCAAGGGCGGGTACTCCACTCATGAATGTCGAGGGCTACTTACCTACTCGTCCAACCGCGCACGTTACTTTGGCTCCTTCATCAAAGCTGCAAACATATTCCAGGCGGCCAAGGGTATCACGAGCACAACCGCAGGAAAATGGATACAGCAAGACATCATTCGTATAACTTACGCTAACTAATTCGCTTGCTCAATCTTGCTCATCGCTCTCAAGCTATCGCCATATCCATACTCTCCATAAAGCAAAGCAAAGTAAATCTACCAGAAAACATCCTAACTTGAGCTCATCGCCATATACAAGTCCCAACGGACTCCGAAAAACAAGTAACAAAGCCACTATACAGAGGGTATATCTCCCCGCTTCAACTTCACCTCAAATATGTCGTCCGCTTCCCATCATCTCCTTCGTCTCTAGCCTCAGTCTCTCCTCGTCGTAACAGCGCTCCGCTCAACCGCTTAGTCACTATCAATACCAAACACATCCTTCTCAACCACCTTCCCCTTCCCCTTAGCCGCCGCACCTCTTCTCGGCAACGCCCTCTTCAAGGGCTCTTTCGCCTTCTTTGCCGTGGCGGTAGCCGCAGCCGAGGCCGCTGTTGCTTTAGCATCAGCATTAGCAGCAGCTTTTGGAAGCGTCTTAGCAGGCGCTTTAGCAGCAGGCTTCGCGGCAGTCTTGGCAGCAGAGCCATTCTTCGGAGCCCTACCACGTCCCCTCCTAGCAGGCGGCGTATTCTCCTTGCCCTGCGGCTCTGGCGTAGCCTCACGCTCCTCTACCTCAGCGTCCTCTTCCTCCTCAATCCCTGGAGATGGAGAAGGCTCGTTTGCGGCCTCGGCCTTTGAAGGTCTGCCACGGCCGCGTTTTGCGGATGGTTCAGGAGTTGGCTCAGGGGATTCCTCTACCTCAACTTCGGCTTCTGGGGATGGAGATGGTTGTTTGACCTTGGGTAGACGACCACGACCACGCCTCACTGGTTGTGGAGTTGCATTGACGACCTCTTCCTCGACCTCAACCTCAACCTCAGCTTCTGGTTCTGGTTCTGGAGAGGCAGCTTTAGCCTTCGCAGGGCGACCACGGCCGCGCTTTAGTGGCTTGGGACTTGGCTCGACCTCGTTCTCAGACCCCTCAGCCTCTGCCTCAACTTCTGGCTCTGGAGCTGGTGATGCTTTCTTAGCCGAAGCAAACTTGGCCTTTGGCGGTCTGACACGTCCGCGCTTAGCGGATGGCTTTGGTGTTAGCTCGGCCTCCTCCTCTTCTGGTTCTGGTGTAGCTTTTGCTGAGGAACGTGGCGGTGAGGATGCCTTGGGCTCCTCTGCAGCAGCTGAAGATTCCGTGTGGACTGGCTCAGAAGTTGGCTCGACATCAGCATCGCCCATCTCTGCATCTTCTGGTTCGGAGGTCTGCTCCTCGTCATCATCCTCTTCGGACCCAGAAGCAGTTTGATCCGGCTCGATGTGTCCATCCTCATACTCCCACCTCGACACACCCTCGAGCATTTCCTGGTCCGCCTCGCTCTCATCGATATCAACATATGCTTTCTTCGGAGCAACACCGCGACCACTTCTTCTCCTCTCGGACGCAGTGATGGCACTCGAGCTCGGGCCCTCAAAATCATTCTCATTCTTCTTCGCCTTCTTCGGCGTCTTGACAGGCTTAACCATCTTCTCCTTAACCGGTTTCGGTGGCTTCGCTACCGAGTCCTTACGTCTCTTCGCCGCCTGCTCACCCACCTCGCCTGATGCCTTGCGCTTAGTAGTCGTGCTCGGCTTCCTCTTACGATCAGCGGTCTTGACGACGTCGTCAAGCAACTCATCCATGTCTTCGGACAAGAAGTTCTTCGCAGCCACCTCCTGCGCCATGGTGTGGCTAGGCATAGCGGCGAAGATGTCTTTTGTGAGTCCTGCCTTGCCGGCATAGACTTCCATGTTCCAGCCCTTCTTCTGCTCCCACTTCCTTATAATCGCAGTTGCGAGGTCAGATAAAACATAGACGTTCTCGGACTGCTTGGGGATAATGCCGTCTTGCGCACCCTTGACCTTCTCAGCGTACTTGTAGATCAAGCCCAGGTTGTCTTCAGTGGCAATAGTCTGGATATAGAAGAGTATGAACTGCACCATATCAAGGAGATCCGCCGACTGCGCGCTAAAATCTGGATGGTGTGCAAGGAGCGAGATCAGACGTGGCATCAGGGCCTCCATGACCGTCATCTTCCTCTCGTTGAAGTGCTTTGCGCGGGACTTTAACCACGTCACAGCAGTCAACTTGAAATGGTTCTCTGGCTCGAAGGCGAGCAGAAAGATAATGGTGTAGAACTTTGACGCCAGGCGATCTTGGACGAGATACTTTTGAAGTTTCTCGACGAAGCCTTTGCGGACGTGGTAGATGGGGTCTTGGGCCACAGCAGCGAGCAGGTTGAAAGCAGCAGGCTTGACGATAGCTGGGAACAATTCGCGAGTCGAGAGCTTTAAAAGCTGTTGAGCGGCAAGGAGGCGGAGACGAGTCTCGTGGTGTCTCGGTGTCGCACCATTGCCCACGAAATCGCCATTCTTCTCGATGAGCGTCTTGAGGTAGTGGCTCACAGAATCGATCAGCTCGCTGAGATCTGGTGCATCCTTTGGAGTCACACGGAGACGGTTCACTAGGATCTTGATCGCCCATGTCTTGGCGTGACCTTCCTTGTCTAGCGAGGCGTCATCGACCCAGTAATGCTTCTCCTCGTCAGCCGGGGTTCTGAACTCTGTCAGAATTTTTTCGGCTGCGATCTCGACGATATCATCATAATAGTCGTCGATGGCGTCTGGAACCATCATGGTGATCTGAGCAATGGCAGCCAGCTTGTTCACAGCGAAGAGCTCATCGAAGTTCCAGTCCTTGACCGCCCACGATAAAAGGTCCTTCGCATGCATGGTCTTGCGATCAGTGATGGACAGCAAGATAGAGACAGCATACTTGGATGCTTTCGCCGGTTGACTGTACTTGATGAAACTGATCAGTGCCTGCTGGAAAGCTCTGTCCTTGGAGATCTCACCCGGATGAGATCTCGCAAACCCAGCACATGCCTTCAGCGTCTTGACGGAGCCAATGTCGTTTGGCTTAGCCACAGTCGGAGCCTCGCTAATGAGAAGTTTGCAAATCTCTTTGATCTGAGCTTTGAAGATATCTGGATTGCGCTCTGAGATTTCCTTCAGCAACTCGTGTGCAGTAGCACCAAGTCCCTTCTCATCGCTTCTCGAGAAGTCCAGGATTGGGTCGAGGTGGCTTTGGTTGTACGCGATGGACCCGGAGCGGTAAATGATAGGGATCATAGTCTCCAAGATACCCGCAGGCGCCCCTGGAGCGGACTCAATACGCTTGCTAAATTCTTTGATGGCCTTGTAGACAGTCTTGAAGTCAGCCACAGGGTCCATAGAGCAGCGGATAAGATGATAGGCTCTCCGATCGTGAATCTTGACAAACTTCCACAAATCTGCATTTGCGCGAGGTGGATCTGGGAGAAGCTGCGTAATCCAGTTTACGATCGCTGATAGCGCACGCTTAATATTTTTCTCGTCGCCGTCAACCACGCCGCCGTTGTAAGCCTCGCACTGCTCCAGGAATTTCTCCATGACTTCCTTCCAAACCTTCTGCCGACCTTGAAGAACCAGGAATGCCTTCTTAGCCTTCTCACTCATTGATCTGAGAAGGACAAGGAGACGCTCGACGCGAGCCTTGTTGTGATCCAAGGTATCGTCACTGCTTGGCTGCGATTGTGATGCCTGAGGCTCGCCATCCACTTTCTTTACAGACTTCACCTTGTTTGGTGGGTAGCCTAGCGGAAGTAGTTGCTCGAACATGACGTGGTCAAGTAAGACACCAATATCTTTGTCGTTGGTATAGTAAACGTCAAGGATGCGTGTAGGTATACCACCCAGGAGTGAGGTCACTGCCTCGTTTCCAGCTGCAATTTCGCCAGATGCGACGCCCCACATCCTGCCCAGGACTGTCATTCCTTCGACGCGAACATGGTGCTTCTTGTCGCGACAACGATCCGCGAGACTCGCAAGAACCGAGCCTTGCTTGTCGACGCCACCGTTATCAGCAAGCTTCGTGACAATTTCCTTGAAGCAAAAACCGCCAACGGCTCTGACTGCTGCTACACGAACACGCTCATCACTATCGTTGAGCTTGTCTGCAAGTCCCTTGATCAATGTATGCTCATCGTCTCTGCTTAAGCCGATTCCACCAGCTGAAGTTGCGACGATTCTGCCTACTGATGTGGCCCAGGCGGCTCTGATGACTGCGGACTTGTCGTTAGCGCGACCGACAAACTTCTCGTAAACTGCTTGGTAGGTTTGAGCAAAGGACAAGGGGGAGAGTGGCGTGGTAAGAATATTGGCGGGGACAACATATTGAACCGCATCCTCAAGTGTTTGTGGTGGATATGCGGCAGGGTCCATGAGTGGTGGTGGTGGTGGTCCAGCAGCTCCGATGCCAGAAATGATATCGCCCAAAGTCTCAGTTGCGAGTCTGCGTAGCTCAATGTTATCGGCCGACAGCTCTGCCTCCAACTGAGGAATGACATTCTGCAGGACCTTTGCCGATGCACGCCAGAGCTCCTTCAGCAGTCTATGTGCCTTGTTCAACTCCTTCAGGTCGCTCTCCGATGGACCATTGTTGCCGTCCTCATCGTCCGAATCAACCTGAGTACTCGCTCTCCTATTATCGCCTTTCGAAAATGCGCCTGAAGACGTAACATCTAATATAACGTCGTTGAAGTACTGGCTGATATACCTCGACATTTTCTCTGGACACGAGTCGCAAAGGAACTGTGCCATTTTATATGCAGCTGGTAGCTCCTTGAGCATCAGTGTAGTCTGCTTATCGTCCACCTTCGCATCTCCGTTCTGCTTAGCCGCTGGTGAGGCAGCTGCGCGCAAGAACTGGACCACGATGATATCCACGACTTGTGGAGGCAACACATCCACCTCGTCGATTAATGTGACCAGAATCTCGTTCATATAATATTCGGCATTTTTGCCGAGCTGCTCGCCTGTTGATGATTTCGAGGTGCCGGAGACAATGTCGAAAAAGGAGCTGAAGAGGCTCAAGATGAGGCCATCGGAGCCATTGATGTCCGCCAGGAGAACGATACTCTTGACTTCTGCAAGCGACTGCAGAACGTACATGTGTGGGGTATTGTATGCGTTTCCTGGATCGGATAGAGCGGGTAATGTTGAATTTACAAAGAGGGTGAATATCTCCTGCTTGAAGTTAGCTTATACTCCAGCTAGCTAGACTCAGCTCCTCCACTTGCTTTCAACTGTTGTGGAGTAAACGGCGCATCTGGCGCACAAATCCTGAGGACATCGACCAAGCAGCAAGCTGTAAACGCCTTGACGCCCTTGTCCTTATGGTGTAATAAATTCTGGCCCGCGAGCTCTTTCGCAACTTTCGTTAAGGAACCCTTATCGGTCTCCTCCTGATCCATATCCTGTAGCTCCTTCGAAAGCGTATCTAGGCGACGCAATAGCTCGCTCAATGGAATCGGCTTGCCGGCGCGCCATGACAGAGGTTCATTGAATACCAGGCCAGGGAGCTGTGCCTCGGCGGCGCGGGCTGCTGCTCCCCTAGCCATTGAGGCGGTGTGCGGTAAGGATTAGGGTGTGTGATGGGTCGCTTCTACTCGGTAGAATAAGATATCTGAAGGTGTTTGCGCTTAGGGGGTCGTGGTGGTTTGGGAATGTCGCTGGCGCAAGTTGTACCTCTGTTCTTCGGTGCTGATGGTTGTGCTTGGCACGTCGCACGGCGCGTCTCAAGTCGGACGCGCGACACGGATCGTAAATGGCGCTAGGCTTTTCCCCACCTAACTTTAATCGCGACCTCACTTCTTCTGTGACCACCAGACAACTATATCGAAATCATCGAAGATTGCGAAATTCATCTGCTTCATACTGTTTGATATATCTCAATAACGAGCGTCACCGGCAGCATATAACCTCGATAATACTCTGAGTATGGGCAAAATCGACGATAGCATTTCATTTCGATTGTCCTCACATCATCACTATCATCAACAAACGCATCAGAGTCCACGAAATTCGTTGACCTATTTGAATCTCGATAGCATCAATACAGCACAAAAAACCTCTTTCTTCACTAGCAAGAAAACCCCGGCTTAATTACTATTGGTATCGGAAGAATCAATCATAGCCTGCCATTTCCCTTGTCCTCCTTTATCCAGCTGTAATAAATTGCCTTGCTGTATTTTGGAGCTCTTAGCAATTGCAATATATTCGTTTCCGATTTCAGTAGGAGTTAGTAGCTTCTCCAGTTCGCTGCGGGCAGCGAGGTAACGCAACAAGCTGCTCCTCAGACTCCAGTAAACGTAAAACGGAGCACGTAAGCGGCTCTGATCATGGTCTTGGTGTTAGTTCTCGGCCAAGCCAGCGACAATAGTATGCCGCTTTTCGCGCGACATTTTATTCTGTATTAAATAATCGCTGCTGCCTGCTAGCTATTTTGACATCCGAGCCTCGTAGCGGCTGTGGTCTGTTGGAGCAAGTTCTCCCTGATTCAGTTTCCGGGGGAGAGGCGTACAAGGCATGACCCCTATATCTTGGTCACGGTAGCATTAGTGAATGCTTTCTAAAAGATGACCGGGTCCTGGTAGAACCCTCTAAGAGTTGTGGTTGCCATAGTATCAAAGTTCTCGGAGCTGTCGCGGCACAATGGAGCAAGTTGCTCTTTCGCTAGGGGCTCGAACCTCGTTGAACTCCAAAGCCGGGGGGTTTTCGTGTGGTCTCTAGATTGCCTGAGTTGGCAACCGTGGACTGTTCTGAGGGAAAAGCAGGGCTACTGCTCAATTATTCTCACAGGAACCAACATGCGAAGGCAGCTACATCATGATCTAGAACACCTCTAAGCTTTGCAGTTACAAGAGTGGTCGCTGTTCACGTATGGTGGCTAGCTGCTGAAGGATGCGAGTCGCTTCCCAGCAGGGAGAAGTTGGCTAGCAAGTGTTTCTCTCCAAGGAGGGTCAGAGGCAACTGGTATTTCCATCCACATAGTTGTGTAGATGTAAATGAAAATTGTGCAAGGGCATGCCGCTATACATGTTGCTGTTAGTTTCGCGCCACTTGTTGCATATTTATTGAATGTTAGTCTTCGATGCTTCGCGGAACACAGGAAGGATGAGAGACGATCACGTGTAGCGCTGCCAGCATTTCTAAGCTAGCTGCCGCATGGGTCTGCCCAGACCGACCCGGCGCAGCAGTACAGCTTCAATTTGACGGGAGTGGCAGCCTAGCTTGGTCTGATGGCAGCCGGAGGATCACGTGAAGCGCTGTGTCTGGCAAAGCTGGGTCCGCCAGAAACTACTGCGAATTGGACTAGCTGCGGAATCACAGAATGAAAGCGCTGGTCGCGTCGTGCTCAATGATCGCAATCAAGATCAGGGGGCCGTGATATGTGTTGCTATTGGCTCGGTTGACGGATTGATCTTCGACAAACTTTTGGGGGTCGGACTCTAATTATTCTCATTGGCTAACTCGCGCTGCCTAAGATCAGTGATTTGGGTTTGAAGTTGGTCTTAGGAAGAAAGGCGAGCAGGAGCCGTCATTGTTTCAGCCCTACAAAGGCTTGTCTGGCTCGTTCCGTTGTTTCAGGTTTCCCCGCGCACCGGGTCATTTGGTGGGGGGGGGGGGG
>RCNJ01000441.1_pt1 | contig 37679 bp, 37 predicted proteins | sample 2041171 | NCBI WGS metagenome assembly RCNJ01 (sample SAMN09708213, study PRJNA481090) | feces metagenome | biome: feces | host: Pygoscelis adeliae | place: Antarctica: Rookery Lake | collected 2010-03-01 | reverse complement strand
AACATCGTTTCCGGCAAACTCACACCCGACTCCGGATCAGTGCTGATCGACGGCAAGAAGGTCAACAAACTCCGCGATTACCAGCGGTCGGGCTACATCGGCCGCGTCTTCCAGGACCCCATGGCCGGAACAGCGCCCAGCCTCACAATCGAGCAGAACCTAGCCCTGGCCCACCAACGCGGCCACCGTCGTGGACTGCGCCTGGCCGTTACCAAAGCAAAACGCGAGTTCTTCGCCGAACAATTACGCACCCTTGAACTCGGACTCGAAGACCGGCTCAAAGCAAAGGTGGGGCTGCTCTCCGGAGGCCAACGCCAAGCGCTGTCGCTGCTGATGGCCACATTCACCCAACCGCGCATCCTGCTACTCGACGAGCACACCGCAGCCCTCGACCCACAGCGGGCCGAACTGGTCACCCGACTGACCGAAGAAATCGTCGGAGCGCACCAACTCACCACCCTGATGGTCACCCACAACATGGAACAGGCCCTGCGTCTAGGCAACCGGCTCATCATGATGCACGAAGGGCGCATCATCATGGATATCGATCACGCTAAAAAGGCCACCATGCAGGTATCCGGGCTACTCGCGGAGTTCGAGAAAACCAAGGGCGCAACCCTGGACGACCGCACGCTGCTTCAGTAAGCCGCCAGCAGCGCTCCAAATTACCGCAACACAAAAGGCCCGGAACCATCAGGTTCCGGGCCTTTCTGTTGGAGCCGCCTACCAGAATCGAACTGGTGACCTTCTCATTACGAGTGAGACGCTCTACCAACTGAGCTAAGGCGGCCGGCTGCTGCCGACACTTAAGGGTGTCAGTGAGCCGGGATTACTCTACCGACCGATTCCGTTCGGACCAAACTCAAACATCAGCGAATCCGATTGGTTCAGACTGCCCAGCTCGCGCAGTTGCATCGCCGATCAGCAGGTTGTGCCCTCGGCGGGCACAGTGCCCTCCAGCAAGTAGGCGTCTACTTCATCCGCAATGCACTCATTTGAACGCCCATAGGCGGTGTGGCCCTCCCCCTCCCAGGTGAGCAGCACAGCTGAATCCAGGGTCTTCGCCATGGCTTCAGACCACTCAAATGGTGTTGCGGGGTCGTTCGTCGTTCCAATCACCAAAATGGGGTCAGCACCAGGGGCACTGATCTCGTAATTCGTCTCCACCTCAGGGACCGGCCAGTTCTTGCAACCAAGTGCGCCGTACCCGAACGACTCACCCAAAGTTGGTGCCACCTCAAGAATCTTCTCGGCTTCCTTCGCCATGTGCTCCGGATCCGAATTACCGCGACTGTCTAGGCATCGAATTGACTGGATCGCCTCGTGCTGGTTGCTCGAGAACGTGCCGTCCGCATTACGGTCGTTATAAATGTCGGCCAGCATCAACAAAGTGTCGCCCTTGTTCTCGTTGATAGCCTCCGACAGCCCCATCGTCAGGTACGGCCAGCTCTGATCGTCATACAGCGTGACGGCAATTCCATAGAACGCTAGCGTCTGCGTCAGCCTGCGATCGCCAGCAGCGGGTAGCGGGTTATCAAAAGCGTTATCGACCAACTTTTTGATTTGCGCCATGCCATCGTCAGCTGAACCAGTCAGTGGGCAGTTCGCGCCCTGCTGACAATTCTCCACATAGTTGCGGGCGGCACGCTCGAAACCGATCGCTTGCTGCAGGTTCGACTCGTCGTCGTCAAGGGTGATGTCAACGGCACCATCAAGCACCAGACGCCCCACATTCTCAGGGAACAAGCCCGCGTAGGCAGCGCCCAGTTGGGTTCCATACGAGTACCCCAGGTAGTTCAGTTTCTCGTCACCAACGAGGGCCCGGATGAGGTCCATGTCCTTCGCTGCGCTCTGCGTATCCACGTGACCCAACAGTGCGCCCGTGCTCTCGAGACAGGCGTCGCCGAACTTCACCTGATCCGCTTCCATCTGGGCCAAGCCGTCAGGAGTCGTCGGGTAGTCCTTGGATAGTGCCTCGTCCTTGGCCTTGTCGTCCTGACACTCCACCGGGCTTGATTCGCCCACTCCACGGGGGTCAAAGGCAAGAATGTGGAACTGCTCCTGAACCGATTCGCTGATCATGCCCACTGCAGGCGGTAGGAACTCAATTCCCGAGCCGCCGGGGCCGCCGGGGTTGATCAAGAGCGAACCAGTCGCGTCCCCAGCAGAAACTTTACGGCTCAACGCCACCTCGGTCTGACCATCGCCAGGGTTTTCCCAATCGATGGGCGCCGCAATGGTGGCGCACTCAAATCCTTCGCACTCTTCCCAGTTCAGATCCTGATCATAAAAGTCGGCGACTTCCGGGCCAACTTCTTCACCAGGGGATGCCGCACCCGTTTTGCCACCATCTGCTGGCACGTCGACGGTGTTCTTTTCCGCGACAGCACACCCGGAAAGCACTAACCCGGCAACGGCAACAACTGCAGCGGCTCGCCGCACCCAAGGGACGCGTAAGCGGGGGGAAGAGACAAAGGACTCAGAGTCAAGGCTGTTCGGCACGCACCTACGGTAGCGAACATTTATGGGAGTCTCTTAAGAAAGACCATCAACCCTGTGGACGTAAGGCAATCGCCATCGCTTCAAAGGCCAGCAGCGGCGCCACATTCCCCGCCAACCGGGTGCGGGCCAAACTGATCGCGTCCATGCGGTGCAGCGTCTGCTCCGGAGTGGAATCCTCCGCCAGGGTGCGCACACCCTCCGCAATTTCTGTGTTCACCAGATCAACGCCTGCACCCAACTGCACGACCAGCACATCCCGGAACAGCGACAACAGGTCAATCAACGCGCGATCCAAACCATCACGCTGCGAGCGTGTTGCCCGGCGCTTTTGATCGTCTTCCAACTGCCGCACCTGGGACCGCAAAGCCGGTGGCAATGCGCAGCAGTTCCGCCTTCTCGACGGCGGCACGCTCTTGGGAGGATGCCGATGCCTCCGATTGCGCCACCTCAACAAGTTCGGCGGCAGCGAGCACGGCATCGCCAACTCCGCGGATGCGACGCGCAATAGATAACACCTTGGTACGGCGCTCCCGCGCCTGCGGGTCGCGCGCCAACCTGCGGGCCAGGCCCACATGACTCTGAGCAGCCCGCGCCGCCACCAGGGCGACGTCGTAATCAATTCCATCCCGACGGTGCAAGAGTTCAGCAACAGCCTCAACTGGGGGAATCCTTAGCGCCACACCGCGGCAGCGGGAGCGGATTGTCACCAGCACATCTTGCGGACTCGGAGCGCACAGCACCCACACGGTGCGCGCGGGAGGCTCTTCAATGGCTTTCAGCAGCACGTTCGTCGTGCGCTCAGCCATGCGGTCTGCATCTTCAATGATGATGACGCGCCACCGCCCCCGAGCCGGCGATGTCTGCGCGTGGCCAATAAGTTCACGCACCTCATCAATAGAAATTGTCACCTTTTGGGTGGCAACAACTTTCACATCTGGGTGGGTGCCACCCAACACCGCAGCGACCTCACGCTCATCAGCAACAGGGTCCGTGCCCGCGGACTGCAGCGCTGCGGCGAAGGCGCGCGCCGCATTGGACCGGCCCGAACCGGGGGGCCCGGTGATCAGCCAGGCGTGCGTCATTGACCCAGTTCCAGCCGCTGCCGCACGCAAAGTCGCTACCGCGGACTCTTGACCGACGACGTCCCGCCACACATCAGTCATCACAAGCCGCCCGGCGAAATACCCAAACGCTGCGAAACAGCCGCGACTACCAAGGAGTGCACCTGCTCAATTGAACCGGAGGCATCAATGATGCTGAACCGCTCCGGGAAGTCTCGCGCCCGTTCCAGATACGCCTGCCGGGTCCGCACATGGAACCGGGCACCAGCCCGCTCCAACCGATCCAAGCCGCCGGGGACCCGGGCCACTCCGACGACGGGGTCAATATCAAGCAACAGGGTGATGTTCGGCAATAGACCATGCGTCGCCCAAAGGGAAAGATCCTCCACCTGCTGCGCACTCAGTTCCCGGCCGCCGCCTTGATAAGCCACCGAGGAATCCAGGTACCGGTCCGTAATGACAACGCCGCCGCGGGCCAGCGCCGGCTGCACACAGGACGCCACATGATGCGCCCGATCTGCGGCGTACAGCAGCGCCTCAGTGCGCGGGTCCATGTCATCGCCATGCAGAATCAGTTCCCGCAGTTGCTGCCCCAGCGGGGTGCCACCCGGCTCACGCGTCGTGGTGACGTCGTAGCCCAAGGCAGTGAACCACTGCCCAAGCAGACCAATCTGCGAAGACTTGCCCGAGCCGTCCCCGCCCTCAAAAGACACGAAGATGCCCGAGCCCGAAGCTACGCCCGCAGAAGTTACTGTCACGCCCGCCAGCCTACCGATCGGATCAGACACCTCAGAACGCCGCACGATAACCTATCTGCATGGCCTCCCCCACATCCCCCATCGATGCACGCACCCCCGAGCGCGCATTTGCCGACCGCACCTTCGACGCAATCTTGTTCGACATGGACGGCACACTCATCAACTCTGTGCCCGCAGTGGAACGCGCCTGGCGCCGCTGGGCCGAAGAGTTCAACATTGACACCTCAGGGTCGTTCAGCCTTGCCCACGGCACCCCGGCCAAAGACCTCGTCAACCAGTTCATTCCCGCCGACGACGTCGAACGCGCCTTCGCCCGCATTGTGCAATTAGAAATCGAAGACACCGACGGAATCGAACTCCTGCCAGGAACCGCCGAAGCGCTGGCCAGCGTACCCACAGAGCGCCAAGCCATTGTGACCTCCTGCACCCACGCGCTGGCCACAGTCCGAATTGCGGCAACGCAGTTAGACCAGCACTCAGTACTTGTCACCGCCGACGACGTCGCCAACGGCAAACCTGACCCAGAGCCCTTCCAACGCGGAGCGCAACTTCTCGGGTTCGACCCCGCACGGTGCCTGGTGGTCGAAGATGCCCCCACCGGGCTGAAATCAGCCCGGGCAGCGGGCTGCGCCACCCTCGCCGTCGCCGGAACCCACGAACTGCACGAACTGGACGCCGACGCCGCCGTACCCGACCTCAGTTACATCCGAATAGAGCAACTAGCTGACGGCACGCTGCGCATTCACTCCGCACACTAAAGCCCGGCGTGCTAACGCCCCGCGCGCTGACTCGCAGCACGCCCGCGCAGCGGCCTGCGGGCTCGCTGAGCATTCGCTCAGCAGACCCGCAGGCAGACAAAGCACCTACTCGCCGGGGTACACCACACCAATTTGCTCCCGCACGTCGTCCATTGTGCGCAGCACCGCAAGGGTTTCTGACCACGGCATCCGGTCACTTTCGGTGCGACCCGCTGTCACGCAGCGCGCCACCTCAGCGATCTGATATTTGAAGCCGTGCTCAACCGGCTGATTAAAGGACCACTGCACACCGCTGTCTGTTCGGACCGTAAACGACGACGGGATGCAGAAGGGGCCCGCAACATCGATGCGGCCCTTGGTGCCAGTAATCGTCGCAGTGGTCGGCGTGCGACCCCACAGGGTCGTCGACACCACAGCGTGGGCCTGCTCGCCAAAGGTCAGTGCCATGGTCACCTGACCATCCACCCCCGTCTGCGTCAGCGAGCCCAGTGCCTTAATACCATCAGGGGCACCTAAAATGTCATGCACAAACGACGTCGGGTACACACCCAGGTCCAACAGCGCGCCACCAGCAAGCTCCGGGGCAAACAATCGGCTTGATGGGTCAAATTCAAAGGACTGGCCGTGATCAGCCATGACCGTGACGACGTCGCCAATTGCGCCGGAGGCAATAACCGACCGCAGCGCGGCAACGTGCGGCAAGAACCGCGTCCACATTGCTTCCATTACGAACACACCCGCGTCCCGCGCCGCCGCAAAAACCTCTTCCGCTTCCGCAACATTACGAGTGAAAGCCTTCTCGACCAGCACATGCTTGCCGGCAGCAATGGCCAGCAGCGCATTTGCACGGTGCTCCGAGTGTGGGGTTGCCACATAAATCGCGTCCAACTGGTCATCAGCGACCAGCGCTTCATAACTCCCATGCGGGGTAGAAATGTCAAAGTCCGACGCGAACCGCTCGGCTCGCGAGCGGTTACGCGAGCCCACTGCGGCCACCCGTGAACGGGTTCCGGCCGCGACGGCGCCGGCGAACTGGCGAGCAATACCACCAGCACCCAAAATCCCCCATTTCAGGGCGGGCGCGGACATCGGGTCTAGAAGAGAGTCGAAAACGGGGGGCTGGGCTGTTGGTGTCATATCGAAACGCTATCCCATCGTGCAAAACCCGCAGGGAATTCAGGGTTCCCCCCGACACGAGGCAGCGCACACTTGGGGGTGATACCCGATAGCGCTAACCCGCACAGTTGCGTCATGGTTATCGCAACACGTCATTAACCGGAGCCACAAAGAAATGGACCAGTCCATGTCACCGCAGCCCAACGCCCAACCCCGGTCCGCCCAACCACCTCAGGACGCACCCAGCACAGCCAAAGCGTGGGCACGAGGCCTCACCAAAACGTACGGCAGCGGGCCGACCATGGTGACAGCCCTCAACGGAATCGACGTCGACTTCGAAGCCGGGCACTTCACCGCAATCATGGGCCCTTCCGGCTCCGGAAAATCCACGCTCATGCACCTGATGGCCGGGCTCGACAACGTGACCTCCGGAAGCGCCGTCGTCGACGGACTCGAAGTGAACACCATGAACCAGCGCCAACTCACCAAACTGCGCCGCACCAACCTCGGGTTCGTGTTCCAATCGTTCAACCTGATCCCCACCCTCACCGCAGCGGAGAACATCACCCTACCGCTCGATATTGCGCGCAAACCCGTGGATAAAGCGTGGTTCGACGAAGTGGTTCAAGCTGTCAGTCTCGGCGACCGCCTCACTCACCGCCCCGATGAACTCTCCGGCGGCCAGCAGCAACGCGTCGCCTGCGCACGGGCCCTGGTGTCCAAACCGTCCATCGTGTTCGCAGACGAACCCACCGGAAACCTCGACTCACACTCCGCAACCGAAATTCTCGAATTCCTGCGCCGCTCCGTGACCGAACTTGACCAGACTGTGGTCATGGTCACCCACGATCCGCGCGCCGCGTCCTTCGCGCACCGCGTCGTGTTCCTCACCGACGGCAACATCGCGGGGGAACTGCACGACCCCACCCAGGACAGCATCCTTGAGGCGCTCGGCCGCCTCACCCCAGCCGAGCCTAAGCCCGGAGCAACAGCATGATCCGCGTCGCGCTGCGTGGCATTCGCTCGCACTACGTCAGGTTCCTGCTCGCAGTCCTCGCCGTCGGACTCGGCGTCGCCTTCGTCGCCGGCACCTTCTCCCTGCGCTCACTCCTCGCCGACACCTTCGACGGCGTCGTCGAAGGATCCGCTGACGCCCAGGCCTACATCCGCAGCACCGAAGAAATCGCCGGACCTGGCGGTGACGACGGCTTTGGACCAGGCGGCGGCGGGGCCGCCCCCATTTCTGTCAACCTCGTGGATGAGATTGTTGACGCCCCCGGAGTGTCCCGAGCGGTGCCAGATATTGGCGGGCCCTTAATCCTCGTCGGTGCAGATGGCGCCGCCGTGGCCACCTCCGGACCACCCGTGCTCGGACTAAGCCTCCACCCCGATGACCCGGGCCTGACTCTGGTCAGCGGAAGCCTACCCACCAACGAAGGCGAAATAGCGCTCGAATCCCTGTCCGTGGAACGTTCTGGACTCGCCGTGGGAGACACCACAAAGATTGTGGTCGGAGAGAATATCCGCGACGTCACCGTCACCGCCGAAATGGCATTCGGGGGCGCCGCTGCCGGCGCGGTCTTAGTGGGGCTCGACCCGCAAACGGCGTTAGCCGAATACGCACCCGACGGACTCGTCGACTCCATCGCGGTCTATGCCGCTGACGGCACCAGCGAGGCAGAACTGCGCGACTCAATCGCGCAAGTGCTAACCGGCACCACAGCAAACAAAAGCCTCGAAGTGGTCACCGGTGAAGTCCTGCGCGACGAAGCCCGTGAACAGATCAACGAAATCCTCGGCTTCATCCAAGTGTTCCTGCTGGTATTCGCCGTAGTTTCCCTCTTCGTTGGTGGCTTCCTCATCACCAACACCTTCGCCATGTCAGTGCAAGAACGCATGCGTGAATTCGCGTTGCTGCGTGCACTCGGTGCCTCACCGGGGCAAGTATTTGCCTCAATCGTCGTTCAAGCATTTGTCATCGGCATCATTGGTTCCATCATTGGAATTGCAGCCGGAGTAGGGCTTGCCGCCGGAATTGGCGCACTGCTGGGAACCATGGGCATTGACCTAGCTGGCTCAATCAGCCTGACAACCGGCACCGTAGTGATCTCGCTGACCATCGGCATCATCATGAGCGTCATCGCCGCGGCGATTCCCGCCCGCCGTGCCGCCCGCACAGCACCCGTCGTCGCCATGCGCGGCGACGCCCCAAGCGAGAAGGGACTGCGGGTGCGCGCCATCATCGGGGCTGCGCTCACCGCCATTGGAATCGCAGGAGTGGCCTACGCCGCCTTCGCCGGCACAGCGGACACCCCCGCAGAAAATGCCGGCCCAATCCTGGGAGTCGGGGCAGTCGCACTGGTGCTCGGAGCCCTAGTGCTCGCCCCAGCTTTGGCTCGGTCAGTGGTGACAGTGCTCGCCATCCCCGTGGTCGCCCTCATCAAACCCCTGGGTTCACTGGCCCGTGGCAACGTGGTGCGCAACCCGCGCCGCACCGCGAGCACAGCCGGCGCATTGACCATCGGCATGGTGTTGGTCTCCGCAGCCAGTGTGGTTGCGGCCTCCGCAACCAGCTCAATTGACTCCGTCGTACAGTCCGGGCTCAAGTCTGACTTCTTAATCCAGGAATTTGGTGGGCTGCCCCGAGCCGTCGCAGACGAAATCGACGGACTCGATTCCGTGGGGGTCGCTCAGCGGGGAGAAACCGGATTCGCTTATGTTTCCGGCGCCGGCTCCGAGTTCGATGCCGACTCCGCACAGCTGGTCATTGGGATCGCACCTACCTTCTTCGACACCGCCGTCACTGCCGAAGTTTTTGGCGGCAGCCTAGCTGCGCTTGGCAGTGGCGAGGCCGCAGTCAATAAGGGCACGGCCGAAGACGCTGGCTGGCAGGTGGGCGACACCATCACGGTGAACGCCACGAAGGACCCCCAAAACGCCATTGAAGTGCGCATTGGCGCAATCATCACCGCAAAGGCCATGGGGGGCAGCGTGTACCTCCCAGACGAGGTCTACGCAGTTACGATCCCGGAAGCGGCGTCCACCCTCGGAGCCCTGTTCATCACGGCCGCCGATGGCGTTCCCGCAGACGAACTGCGAGCCGACCTGGCGAACGTGGTGAAGCCCTACTTCACCATCTCGGTTGCCGACGCCGACGACCTCAGCAATGAGTTGGCGGAACAGATCAACATGATGCTCGCCATTGTGTACGCACTGCTGGCACTGTCGATCATCATTGCGGTGCTCGGCATCATTAACACCCTGGCGTTGTCCGTCATTGAACGCACCCGAGAAATTTCCTTGCTCCGCGCCGTCGGACTGGGACGGCTGCAGTTGGCTGCCATGATCGGAATCGAGTCCGTGCTCACTGCAGTGTTTGGCACCCTCTTGGGCGTTGGTATCGGGCTAGCTATTGCCGCGGCTCTGCCGTCGGTGCTGGCAGACTCCGGCTTCGACACCCTGGTCATCCCCTGGGTGCAACTTGTAGGCATGGTGCTGCTCGCCGCCGTCATCGGGCTGCTCGCAAGCCTGTGGCCAGCGAGCCGGGCCACCCGACTGCCGGTGCTGGAAGGGCTCGCCGCCGAATAGGCCAGCGGGGTCACACCCCCCTGCCGCTAAAATCGGACGTGATAAAACCTTCGGGCCCTGCAGATTCTGCAGGGCCCGAAGGTTTTGTGCACGCGTTGTGCACCGCTATTCGTGAGTTCGCTACGTCCTGCTCAGCTACTCCTTAGTAGCAGCAGACGACGACTTCTTCGCTGGGGCCTTCTTTGCCGCAGGCTTCTTAGCAGCTGGTTTCTTCGCCGGAGCCTTCTTGGCAGGGGCTTTCTTCTTAGCCGGAGCCTTCGCCCGCTTCTCCGCCAACAGGTCAATGGCCTGCTCAGCGGTAATGGACTCAATCTCCATGTCCTTCGGAACCGTACGGTTCGTCTTCCCATCAGTGATGTACGGCCCAAAACGACCGTCCTTAATCACAATGGGCTTCTCCGACGTGGGGTCCATACCCAGTTCTTTCAACGGCGGAGCAGCAGTGGCGCCACGGCCGCGCTTGGGCTCGGCATAAATGGCCAAGGCCTCCTCGAGGGTGATGGTGAACATCAATTCCTCATTGGCCAGGGTGCGCGAATCCGTACCTCGCTTCAAATATGGTCCGTAGCGACCGTTTTGGGCAGTGATTTCTACGCCCTCCGGGTCGGCGCCCACTACGCGCGGCAGCGACAGCAGCATCAGCGCGTCGTCGAGGGTGATCTCAGACAAAACCATCGTCTTCAGCAAAGACCCCGTGCGCGGCTTCGGCAAAGCTGCCAGTGCCTTCTTCTTCGCCGCAGCGCTCAGGCCCTCATCAAGTTCGGGCTTCGGCAATACTTCAGTGACATACGGGCCATACCGGCCCGACTTCGCCACAATCATGTGACCGGACTCCGGGTCGGGGCCAAGTTCAATGTCCCCACTGCCCTGCGTCTCAATCAGTTCTCGTGCCTTAGCGGGCGTGAGCTCATCTGGGGCGATCTCGTCCGGAACTGACGCCCGCGGCGGAGTCTCGCCCTCTTTTACCTCAACGGTCAGATCCTCAACATAGGGGCCGTACCGGCCCACCCGCAGTTGGATTCCCTCACCGAGGTCAATGGAGTTAATGCCCCTGGCATCAATATCGCCCAGGTTCGCGACGAGATCGTGCAGGCCCTCGCCCTCAGTGGTGCCAGTGCCATCACCAAAGTAGAAGCGTTGCAGCCACGCCGTCCGGTCCCGGCGGCCCGCCGCAATCTCATCAAGGTCAGCTTCCATCTCAGCGGTGAAGTCATAGTCAATGAGCCACTCAAAGTGCTCCTCCAGCAGGCGCACCACCGCGAAAGCCACCCAGCTCGGCACCAAAGCCTGACCACGAGTCCAGACGTAGCCACGATCCTGCACCGTCGAAATAGTCGACGCGTAGGTGGAGGGCCGGCCGATGCCGCGCTCTTCCAGCGCCTTCACCAGGCTCGCCTCAGTGAAACGTGGCGGCGCGGACGTACTGTGCCCGGCTGCTTCCAAATCACGTGATGTCAGGGCATCGCCCTGCGCCATCTGCGGCAGACGGGACTCGCCCTTCTGCGCGGCGTCGCCATCTTCGTAACGCTCCTTGTCGCGGCCCTCTTCATACGCTGCGAGGAACCCGCGGAACGTAATGACAGTTCCTGCCGCTGAGAACACTGCGTCAACGGCCTTGCCCTCAGAGTTCTGACCCGAGACACCAAGTTTGACCGAAGCAGTTGAACCAGTGGCGTCAGCCATCTGCGAAGCAACTGTGCGCTTCCAAATGAGTTCATACAGTTTGAACTGATCGCCAGAAATTTCCCGGGCCACCTGCGCCGGAGTGCGGAACGAGTCCCCCGCTGGGCGGATTGCCTCGTGCGCCTCCTGCGCGCCCTTACTCTTCGACGCATAAATGCGCGGTGACGACGGCACAAAGTCGCCACCATAGAGCTCTGCCGCCTGCCGGCGGGCCGCATCAAGCGCCTGCTTGGACAACCCTGGGGAGTCCGTACGCATATACGTAATGAAACCGTTCTCATACAGCGACTGCGCCGTGCGCATTGTCTGCCGCGAACTCATCCGTAGTTTGCGCGACGCCTCCTGCTGCAGCGTTGACGTCGTAAAAGGCGCTGCCGGACGACGCTTATACGGCTTCGTCTCCAAGCTGCGCACCTGCACTGGCTGACCATCAAGTGTGGTCACCAACTGCCGCGCCTGCGACTCGTCCAGGTGCACGGTGCCCTTAGTGCGCAACTGCCCAAGGTCGCTGAAGTCCCGACCCGAAGCCACCCGCTCGCCATCAAGTTGAGTCAGCTTCGCGTTAAACCACTGGGAGTCTTCGCCCCCGGCCTCCGTGGTGAACTCACCAGAAATGTCCCAATAGTTCGCGGCAATGAACGCCATGCGCTCCCGCTCGCGCTCCACCACGAGGCGGGTGGCAACAGACTGCACCCGACCCGCACTGAGCCCCTGGCGGACCTTGCGCCACAACACCGGGGATACCTCATAGCCATACAACCGGTCCAGGATGCGACGAGTCTCCTGCGCGTCAACCAGACGATCATCAACATCGCGAGTGTTCTCCAAGGCACGCTCAATGGCCTCACGAGTAATTTCGTGGAACACCATCCGCTTCACCGGAACCTTCGGCTTCAACGCCTCCAGCAGGTGCCAGGCAATGGCTTCACCCTCGCGGTCCTCATCAGTTGCGAGGTAAAGCTCGTCAGCATCTTTCAGCAGCCGCTTAAGCTCAGCAACCTTCTTCTTCTTATCTGCATAAACGTCGTAATACGGTGTGAAACCGCTGTCGACGTCCACAGCAAACTTGCCGAAGGGGCCCTTCTTCATGTCAGCGGGCAACTCCGATGGCTGCGGCAAGTCACGGATGTGACCCACACTCGCCTCAACGACATAGTCGTCGCCCAAGTAAGACGCAATCGTGCGTGCCTTCGCTGGCGACTCCACGATGACGAGCTTGCGACTTACCGACATTCCAGCCTGCTTCCGTTGCAACATTCGCGCACCACATCCGATGCGTCGTCCCCTGTCAGGGTAAAGGATCCGAATCGGCAGCCTACGCGGTCAATGCCGCGAGGTCACCCACGGGCACTTGCCTGCCGCAATAAAAGGCTGCCGGCGAACACTCCCGCCGTCGTCGCGAGTGCCACAGACGCCATGCCCAGATATGCCCGCACATCTGGGGCGCCCGCAGCCTGCGGAGCTAACAACGGAACATGCCCGCCGTTGAGAACAAGATAGGCCACTGCGCCAGCGCCTAACAGCACAACCACCAAAACTGTGGAGGCAACCGCCGTCGGCACCGCAGCCGTGCGACCACCAGGATCCAACGACGACCGCGGCGTCACCACACACACCAGTGCGGTCCATAGCAGCACAACAAGCAGCGCCGCAATCACATCACTGGGCCGGTGCCACTGCCCCACCATCGTAGAAATGCCCGTCGCCGCCGTGTAAGCACCGCCAGCAACAGCGACCGCGGGTCGCAGCCGGCGTGGTACGACCATGAGCAGCGCAACCGACACTGACGCCGCCACCGTGGTGTGCCCCGAGGGCAACGAGTTCTGCATCTGCTGGGCGGGCACCCCCAGGTCAGCACGCTCCAACACCTGGTACTTCAACAACTGAGTCGTGATATTGGCACCCGCAACTAGAGCCGCAACCTGCAAGGCCAGCCCCCACCGCAGACGGATCAGGGCGATCACCATCGTTGCCCCTAAACCCACCACCACAAACGTCACTGACACCACATCAAGAACAGGTTCGGCAACGAGCAATAATTTACCTTGCCCATAATCAGCGCCCCGGAAAGCCGCCTCATCGAGGCGCTGACCGGCGTTCGTGCCGAGGAAGATCTTGCAGGTCAACCACAACAGGCCTGCGGCGATTAGGGCCAGCAGAACTGCCATCCACCTAGTCCCCACTCGAACGGGCGGTCGCCGCGATTCTGGGTGCATAATTTGCCCACCAACGGGCTGTGGACCGGTTACCGAGTTGCGCACAATCGGCAGCGGCCGAGTTTGCGCCAAGGCGTCGTCGTCGGAAATGTGGGGGCTTGGTTCAGTCACCCCCCAAAACTAGAGCAGGAATGTGTGGAACTCGCGTAGGTCAGGACCAGGCTCGGTGAGAAACAGTAATCACAACCGGACGGTGATCACTGCCCGTCAACACATCAGGGCCCTGTAAAACCTCTGCAGAACCAACCGCAACGGCGTCACCGACCAGAAAAGCATCGAGTCGAGTGCGCGGTTCACGCACCGGACTCGTCGGACCCTGCTCCGGGTCAGCGTGCCGCAAGGGCGGAATCAGCGCAGAAATACTGGGGCCCCGTGGGTTCTCATTCAGATCTCCACCAAGGACAAGAGCTGGCGCCTCCAGCAGCACCAAGTCGCGGTAGACGCGGCGGTGCCGCGCCCGGGCAGCGGCGTCGGCAGAAAAGTGGGCAGACACGAGGGTGAGGACATCAGGGGTGCGCGGCCCGGCTGAGCTGGGCGTATTCCCCGGCGGCGCGATTCGCACCAGAACATAACCCCGCGCAGTTGGCCACCCTCGGTGGAACCGGGCGAATCGGGATTCAACAGCAACCGCCTGTGCAGCGGCCAAGCGCGGCAGGAGCGCAGGCCGCAACAAAATTGCGGTGCCCCTCCCCCGCCAACCACCCACGACGACGTGGAGTCCACACTCCCGGGCAAAGCGTCGCATCCGCCTTGGTCCCGTGAGCCACCGAGGCGCCTCCTGAATCAGCACGACGTCCGGGGTCGCGTCCGTCACCACACGGCGTGCCGCCGACCAATCCAAAGTGAGCGACTTGATGTTGTACGTCAGGACGCGCAGGCTCACGCTCACACTAAACCGCAGCCGACGCCGACGCCGACGCCGTGAGGAAACCGTCACGGATGAGGCCGCGGACCCCCGGCAGTAGCTCAGCAGCAAGAGCAACGCCGTCCACCTCAAAAAGGGCGGCAATTGCGGTAATGAGGCGCCCCACCGGCAGCTCACCGTCACACGCGCCGACCAGAGCAGCTAACCCCGTTGACGCGTGCACCGCCCGGCCCAACCCGCCACCCTGCCGCAACAGCAAGACATTCGGATCAGCCAGCCCTGGGCTGTGGAACCGCTCCTCAGAAACGTCTGCCGCCACCACAAGCCGCTCTTGCAATAACTGCGCATCACTGAGTTGTTCAAGCCAGTCATGCGCCCGAATGGTCTCCGCCAAGTGCGCGCCAAGGGGCTGATGCACGGAGCCAGTGTGCTCCTCAAGCCGGCGCATTGTGACCGTCCCAGAGGCGGGCTTGCGCAGCGTCACAAAACCAAAACCCACTGCTTCAACATCACGGGACGCGAAGTCGGCGAGCCACTGCGCATAAGCCGCGTCCCACGCCTGCGGGTCGCGGTCCCTAGTGGTGCCACCATCACGGATCCACGTTTCGGCGTACTCAGCAGGGTCAAGCACCTCACGCTGAATAACCCAACCGTCGAGGCCACTGTCATCCAACCAGCCACCCACGCGTTCCTGCCAGTCTTGCCCGGCATGATGCTCCCAGTTTCCCAGGAACTGCGCCACACCGCCCGGTGCCAGCACCGAACCGACCTCACGCACCAAGTCACGCACCACGTCGTCCCCAGCACGGCCGCCATCGCGGTACTCATACTCCGGTACGCCGTCCCCGCCCCGCGGTGTGATGACAAAAGGCGGGTTGGACACCACCAGATCGAACTGCTCGCCCAACACCGGGTCCAACATGGAACCGTGCCGGAGGTCTAAATCGATACCATTCAACGCGGCGTTGAAGCCTGCGTATTGGAGCGCGGACTGAGAAATGTCAGTCGCCACCACTTCTCGACCATGGCGTGCTGCGTGCAGCGCCTGAATTCCGCACCCAGTGCCCAAATCCAGCACACTCCCCACATCGTCACGCAGCGTCACTTGAGCCAACGTCACCGAAGCGCCGCCCGCTCCCAGCACATGGTCCGGCGCGAGAGTCTCACCCGTGGCAACTTCGCGCAGATCCGAGGCTAACCACCAGTTCAACTCCCCGCGGGCATCAACGGCAGAGTACGGCCGCAGATCCACGCGGGCGTGCACCAGTTCCTGCGTTCGGGTCACCAATCCCAAATTTTCCGCTCCGGTGATCCCTAATTCTGGGAGCGCACGGGCCACTTCGGCTTCAGCAACCGGGTCACCAAGAACAAAAAGTTTCGTCAGCGTTGCGCAGGGATCATTCTGACTGGCCAACCCGCGGCGAGCCGGCACCGGCTCCTCACGTTGCAGTGCAGCGGCCGCAACAGGCCCAAGCCGCAACTCAACGCTAGGGACGTCATAAGACGCCGTAAGTAAGTCTGCGCGCAGCAGGTTTAGCGTGGCAGAAACTTCAGAAGACAGCTCAAAGGGAATGGACACAGGTCAATACTCCCCCGTCTGCCTACCCGCCGCGAGGCTTTATGCTTCAGAGAGGGTTAACTCTCCTCGCAGTTCGTCAGGACGAAGCCGACAACGTCCATCACTTTTGCGAAGGCTTCGTCTTCAGCGAGGCTTGGAATTACGTCAGCGGCTTCATCCATTGATCCGCCATCGCGCTTGACCACTTCAGCCGCATCACGCGTCACGCCGATAAAGAATTCCCAACTATCAGCGAGTTCCGCGGGTGCTTCAAGTTGCTCCAACTCAGTAACAATCTGGTCCAATTCCTGCGCGTCTGGATCGTCACCCACCGTGTCGATCTTTTCACCCACCTTCAAATACGCAGCACAGAATGCTGGCGTCTTGGGGTCAGTGCTCTTCTCGCCACCGGTCAGCGGATCTTCCAACACATCTGGGTCAGCCGGGTCGTCAAATCCATTGGGGTCTTCAGTTGGCTCCGGCGTCGTGGGGTCGGGAGTGGGTTCAACGCTTTCCGACGGATCCGCCGAGGTGGTTGTCACAGCGACGGGTTTCTCATCATCGGAAGAGAACACTCCGGCAATTGCCAAGCCACCAAAGACCAAGGCGAGCACCGCAACAATTGCTACCGGAATGATCCACACCAAATGGTTCTTCTTTGACGCAGCCGGAGTTGCTTCGTCAATCCAGAACTCCCATCCCTCCGGGGCTGGTGGCCAACTTGGGTCCGGAGTCCACCCTGGCGGGGGCGTCCACCCATCAGGTGTGGGAGGCCATCCTGGTGCTGGATTGAACTTCGTCGCCATGGTTTCGTCCTCTTCGACTCGGGGTGTCAGATGAACTCGGAGTATCACGGGAGTCTACCGACCCGTGTTATGAAGCCAAGGGCGTCAGAAGACGGCACGAAGGGTAGGGAATCAGAGCGGATCGCTCTGAATTCCCTACTCTTTTGAGAAGTGTTACTTTTTGTAAGAGTTAACTCTGCTCGCAGTTTTTCTCGACGTATTCCTGCACGGACTCACCGGCGGTGTTCATCTTCTCAAGGTCGATCTTCTCCATCAGTTCAGCCTGAGCTGCTGAGGCTTCCTCTGGGTCCTCCGACTCAAGCTTTGGCGCGAGGTCGGCCATGTTGCTGATGTACTCCTGCAGTACACCCCAGTCATCCTTGATCTCATCCGGAGCCTTAACGTCATTGACCTTCTTCGCGAAGTCATCAAGAGCATCAGGATCTTCAGGCATATCGGCGTCCACCAAAGCCGCACCGTCTTCGCAGAACTTCTCCGCAACAGGCCCAGGATCAAACCGAGTGAAGCCAAGGTGGCACCGGCGGCACGCAGCGGCCGTGAAGTCATTTTTCGCATTCGGCAATCATGCGGCCGCGCACGTCACAATCGCAAATTATCCGGCGCACGTCCGCCAGCATGTGAGAAGCGCATGCAGAAAAGACACAACTACTGTTGGTAAAACAATTGTGGCTGGGCTTCGGCGTACCGGAACCCAGCCACATATTGCAACTGTTCATAAGGACGATGGGCGGTTATTTACAGTTCACTTCTGTGAAGGCACTCACCCGAACGAGCGCTTCGAAGATTTCGCCCTCAAGAACTGACTCCTCGAATCCGTCAGGCATAACTGTGGCACCGGAGGACGCCACCTCAACCATTTCGTTAACGAAGGAGGCGAACACATCCCAATCCTTAGAGATTTCAGCGGGAGCCTTTGTGTTCTCCATCTTCTTCGAAACGTCCTCGAGACCAGCGATGTCTTCGCTATCGTCGAACGATTCCATTCCCTGCTCAATATCCTTGTAGGCCGAGCAGAAGGCGGGAGTGGCTGGATCTGTGCTTTTCTCAGCCATCAGCATTTCTAGAAGACCGTCAACGTCTGCGATCCCCTCTAAACCTTCCAACCCTTCAAGGCTGCCTAGCCCATCCGGGTCTGCAGTCGGTTCCGGCGTCGGTTCCGGCGTCGGTTCCGGCGTCGTGGGGTCCGGCGTGGGGTCAACGGTTTCCGTTGGTTCCGCCGAGGTAGACGTTACGGCCACAGGCTCGTCAGTATCTGAGGAGAACACTCCGGCAATTGCCAAGCCACCAAAGACCAGAGCAAGCACCGCAACAATCGCTACCGGAATGATCCACAGCAGGTGGTTCTTCTTTTTCTGTTCCTCACCCAGTTGACCGGGCTGGTAGAACTGCTGGCTACCGCCTTGGTGCGAGTACTCGGCGTACGGAACGGTCGGCGGCACCGCGCCGTGCTGCGCGCCCTGCTGAGACTGCGACGACTGCTGAGGGTGTCCCTGCGCCGGGAAAACTGCCGTCGGCGCGTCCGCTCCGCTGCCATCTTCAGGAACCGGAGCAAATTGCTCAGTAGTGGCTGCGTCATCAACCCAGAACTGCCAGCCTTCAGGGGCTGGCGGCCAGCTCGGATCAGGAGCCCACCCTGGCGGTGGTGTCCACCCTGTAGGAGTAGCGGGCCAGCCAGGTGCTGGATTGAACTTCATAGCCATGGTTTCGTCCTCTGCGCCTCGGGTTATCGGGGCGAGTCTACCGACCTGTCAGGTGAACGCCAGATTTAACCGCCGCAGTTGTTGTCCACATACTCGGTGACCTTCTTACTCGCCTGGTTCATCTCATCAGCGTCTAAGGTGTCGCCTAACTCGATCACGGCGTTGGTGTAGGCGTCCTGGTCGTCATCGGCTGCCCCGTCGAGTTTGTCCGCCAATGTGCTGTGGTAATCAACGACGACGGCCCACTCGTCTTTGATCTCTGCAGGTGCCTCAACAGCGTTCACCTTGGTTGCGATCTTGCGGCTATCAGCAACGACATTTTTTGAACTCCCGTCAGCGTTGGCCAGTTCGCTCGACAGTGAACAAATGTCTGGTTCCTCATCCGAGGAACACGCTGAGACGCCAAAGACGAGTCCGAGGGCTACACCGATGGAGCCAACGGTTTTGAGACACGCGCTGACGCGCGTCAACAGTGAAGGATTTGTGTGCATGGGTGAATCGTGGCTTATTCAACCACTTTTTACCAGCCCCAACCGATTAGTGCAGCCGCTACCAGTGCAATACCAGCACACAGCACATGGTTCACATCAGCAGGAACGCTCATCGCTCCCAGAAGCCTCTCGTGCATTACCCACTCCACCCCAACGTTTCGGGTGAGCTGTTCGTCAGGGCTTATGACGGGCAGCTTGGGGGAAGCTGTTCGCCTGTGCCTTTGACGGGCAGCTCGGGGGAGAGCTGCCCGTCCGGGTCTAGGGCGGGCAGTTTGGGGGAGAGCTGTTCGTCTGAGCATATGACGGGCGACAATTCGACTAATAGCAGGAATAAGGAGCAGGCCATGGGCGGATGGGAAGAGGTCCTTAATGACCTTGTCCACACCCGACGTCGTGCGCTGACCGCATACGCGTTTTTGTTGTCAAGCAACATGCAAGAAGCGGAGGACCTCGTTCAGGATGCCCTTATCGCAGTATTCTCCCGGGCGCGCGGAAATGATATTGATTCAGCCGAAGCGTACGTCCGTAAAGCAATTCTCAATACCTACCTCGACGGGTTCCGGCGCCGACGTCGCTGGGCGGCAATACGGCATGTGAACGCCATGCCAGAGGCACAAGACGCCAACGAAACAGCGACAGTCGATCACGTTCCGGCGCGCATCGACGTGCAACGCGCACTGACCACTTTGAGCCCACGTGAACGGGCTTGCGTGGTCCTGCGCTTTTATGAAGATCTCACCGTTCCGGCCATCGCCACAGATCTGTCTTTGAGCGTTGGCGCCGTCAAAAGATACCTATCCGACGCCGTCCGGCGGTTGGAAGGTGAACTCGGGCCCGTGCCCGACCCACACCTGCAGGATTTTGATGCGACAGCATTAGGGAGCCACCGATGAACCACAACCAGTCACCAGAAGACCTCAGCTCTGCCCTACACGGCATTGCTGACCGCGTAGATTTCGCCCCACCGTCGGCCACAGACGATGAGTTCGCGTCCATCGTCCGCAAACGCACCCACATAGTCCGCAGGAACCGGCGTCACCAACGCATTGGCATCATCACCTCTTGCCTAGCCTTAGTTGCGGTTGGTGGTGTGGTGCTTGTGCAGAACCTTCCTGGTTCTGGAGCACCAGCGGCGAGCGTTGCCTCCCAGCCCGAAGCAGGCGTTTTCTCCCAGCCAGCAGCGAGTATCGCGGTTCCGACCTGTGGGGCCGCAATTGAGCGTCCCAGGGGAGCGCGGCCGCTCACACTTTTGAGCCAAGTAGACACCGCCGACGCCAGCAGATTCCTCACCCAGAGTGCGCCCGCTGACAAACCGCTGTATACCAGCCTCGGAAACGAAGCCATCGTCCCGCTAGAACTGCTGAACAACAGCGACGAGACACTGACCGTGGCCTCAAACGGTTACGCACGCCTTGTTATTGCACAAAACGGTGTTGTTGTTGGCGATTCTTATCTCATGCGGGAGCCATCCAGCGGCCCAACGCTCAAACCCGGTGAGACGACATTAATCGACCCAACAGGCGTCAGCCCCTGCAAGGGGACTGAATTGCAAGATGGCGACTACGACGTCTTCGCATTCCTCGATGCGGACGTCAGCACCGGCGCCGCTTCCGAAGGCGCAGACACAGAATCGATGGTCGTATACGGCGGACCATGGAACATCCGTCTCGGAGGGCACAAAACCTCACTGAAAGCGGAGTCGAAACTCTGTGGGGTAGATACCAGCCAAATCTCGCACTTCGATGAGCCCGGAGAGCCACTCCCCGCAGATGAAGATGGAGCGAGCACCACGATCACCTTCGAGGGGACCTACAGCGGACCGATACCGGACATGCAGGCAGAAAGCTACGAGACCTACCTCATCTCAGATGGCAAGGTCGTCGCAAGCACCCCGGCGGGCACAAAACTGGATCTGGACCTTGGTGAATTCGGTCGCGGTGATTTCCCAACACCCACTGTCAGCTGTGACGGCAAAACGCCCGTGCAGCCTGGAAAATATCAGATCTTCGCGATCGTGAACTATGTCGATGAAAAAAGCGGGCTCGAGACGCAAACGGCCCTCGCCTCAGAGGAAACGACAATCACCGTGAAGTAGCAGCGGAACCCCACTGGCTTCGGCGACCAAAAATGAGCAACGGAATCAAGAGCGCGGCCAGCACGCCGGCGAGAACACCAAGAGTGCCGTAACTCCACGCGGCAACAACAACACCAGAGAGAGCACCGGCGCTCGCACCCCCAATTGCCACAAATACGTCAATTGACCCTTGGGTGCGAGCCCGAAACTCCAATGGCAACGCAGCAGTAACCGCCGTCGTGCCCGCAATCAGACCCAGGCTCCACCCCACGCCCAGCAGGGCCAACGGCACTGCAATGGCCGCAACCGACGTCGCCGGCATCACTGCGGCTAGAACGCCCGCGAGCATCAAAACCCCACCCGCGAGGCAGGCAGTGAATCGGGGTCCGCGGCGGTCCACAATCCACCCCGAGAGTGGCGCAGGCAGATACATGCCGCCAATGTGAATGGCAATAACCAGACCCGTGGCTCCCAGAGTGTGACCGTGCGCGTCATCACCGCCGTCATCACGATCTGAGTCACCACCATGACGGTGGCACCAAGCCACAGCCCGGACCGGTCAGTTTTAGCTGGGCCGAGATCAAGCGCAGGCTGCGCGAGCGGGACTGCAGCAACTGGATAGACCTCACCGACAGCACCAGCAGGGAGTTCGGCTTCCTTTGCGGCAACCGCGGGAAACTCAGCGACGTCGGCGGAGCGGTGCGCGTGTTCCCGTGCGAGCAACAGTGGGTCAGGGCGCAGAAAGACGCTCAGCACTAACGCTGCTGCGCCATAGGCGGCCGCAGCAAGCAGGAACGGACCCGCCAGCCTAGGAACACCAACTGACACGGCAACTGACCCCATCACCTCAACCAGATTGGGTCCGGCCACCGCCCCGAGCGTCGTCGCCACCAACACGGTCGATACTGCCGCCCCGCGCCGTTTTGGCTCAGCTAGGTCGGCGCCCGCATATCGGGCCTGCAGGTTAGTCGCGGTCCCCGCGCCGTACACGAACAGCATTGTAAACAAGAGCGCGGGGGAATCCAGCACGGCAGCCAAAATTGTTCCAAGGGCGCCTAGCGCGCCAGTCAGATAACCCAGCGCAAGACCAGGCCGTCGACCCCATCGGTGTGAAATGCGGCCGATCAAAGCCGCCGAAAGTGCCGAGCCCCCAGCAAAAAGCGCGGTTGGCATTCCGGACAGTGCAGTAGAGCCGAGCATGTCTTGCGCCAGCAACGCACCCACCGTAATACCGGCAGCAAGTCCGGCGCCCGACAAAATCTGTGCGCTGACCAGGACTTTTAGAGCACGGCGCTGGGCGCGATGCAGAGCGTCAGCGGAGTCCGGCCCCGTTCCGGCAGCATCAGGCGAGTGCGGCGAAGGCTGGGACGTCATGGGCGTACTGTACGCCGCACCACTCAGCGCTCGAGACCTATTAAAACCGGTTCCGCGCGCCGGATCGCCCCTGTGTGTTTAAACTCAATAAAATGACCGACCTCCCACGCCATTTTGACACCATTAAAGCTGTCGACCCGCGCGCAGCCACCAGTCGCGTACAAGAGTTCTGGAAGCAGAACCCGCTGGTGGCCCGAGCGCTCAAGGCAACAATTTCAGCTTCGGTGGCGTGGACTCTCGTCTTCTTCATTCCCGGGCCATGGACCGAGTACCCCTATTACGCGCCCTTGGGTGCAGTCGTAGCAACGACCTCTACCAACCTGGTCAGTTCCACCAAACAGTCCCTGCAGGCGGTGAGCGCCATTGCGCTGGGAGCAATCATCGCCCGGCTCGTTAACCTCATCCCAGTGCCCGAACTACTGTCCATCGCGATTGTGATCCTGATCGCGGTGTCGGCTTCCGGTTGGCGCCGGCTCGGCCACATGAACGACTGGGTCACGACCGCGGCGCTATTCATTCTGATCCTCGGGGACTCCGACCCCATCGGCTACATCGGCGCATTCATTGGCCTGACGTTCTTCGGTGCGCTCATTGGGATCGCCGTCAATCTCATTTACCCGGCGCTGCAGCTATCTCCTACTAAAAAAGTATTGGAAGAACTGCGCGACACCCTTGCTGATCAGCTCGACTCATTGGCTGAAGTGATCGACGAGAGCGACCCCGACAGCCCGGATGACGTCCTGCAGGCGAGATTCGAGATCTCCCCTGTTCGTTTACGCGCCGACACCGCACTGGCGGACTCCACCCAGGCAACGTCGGTGAACTGGCGCGCTTTTCGGTACCGTACCAGGCACAAAGGGCTGCAAACACAATCCGCAACGCTCAACAAAGCAGCAACCACCATCGACGGGATGACCGAGCTCATCTGCGGCGCCCAAACCACCGGAAAAGGCGAAGCCATCGGCTCAGAGCTAGCGCCCCAAGCCGCTGCCGCGCTGCAACGCTGCGCCGCAGCACTGCGCTCTCTCGAAGACGGTGAAATGGAAGTCCACTCCCAGCATGAGGCCCAGGCCGCCGTCGACAGGTTCGACACAGCGCTCATCGAACGTGATTCCCCCTCGGGCAATGCCCGAATTGCGGATGGAATCCTGGTCGCCTTAGCGCAAATTCTGCAGGCCCCGGCACGTGAGCAAGGCGAAACAGAGGTCTGAGCAGCCGAGCCTTGTCCAGCTCGGCATAAAATAACTAGCCGTTAAACGGCCGAGCGTTAAACAGCCAGCAGTTAGACGGCCATGCGCGCTTCTGCTGCTGCGAGCAGCACGCAGGTGGCCACGCCGTCCATTGACGTGGCGACGTCCTCCAGGGTGGGGAAACTCGGCGCGAGGCGAATGTTCTCGTTCTTTGGGTCGTTGCGGTACGGGAATGATGAGCCAGCGCCCGTCAAAGCAATACCAGCTTCTTTTGCCAGTTCCACCACGCGCTTGGCAGTGCCGGGCACGACGTCAAGGCTGACGAAGTAACCTCCCTGCGGCGTCGTCCAGGTGGCGACTCCATGCCCGCCCAACCGGGTCTGCAAAATGTCGAGCACCTTGTCGAACTTAGGCCGCAAAATCTGCCGGTGCTTCGCCATGTGCGCCAGCACGCCGTCGGCGTCGCCGAAGAAGCGCAGGTGCCGCAATTGGTTGACCTTGTCTGGGCCGATGCTCTTCTTGCCGTAGTGCTTGGCGTACCAGGTGAGATTTTCTGACGATGCGCCGAAGAAGCTCACGCCACCGCCAGCAAAAGTGATTTTGGACGTCGACGCCAAAATAAGGGGCCGGTTCGGATTCCCGGCTTCCGTGGCAAACCCGAGAATGTCGTGCGCTGGGGCGCCGTCGTCCACCAGGGAGTGCACTGCGTAAGCGTTGTCCCAAATGATGCGGAAGTCCGGGGCCGCCGTCGGCATCGACACCAAGGCGCGGGTGACCTCCTCGGAGTACACCGAACCGGTGGGGTTGGAATACGTCGGGACGGTCCATATGCCCTTAATGGCCGGGTCATTGGCAACGAGCTCGCGCACCACGTCCATGTCGGGTCCGTCATCGAGGAGTGGCACCGGAATCATTTCGATGCCGTACGCCTCAGTGATGGAAAAGTGCCGGTCGTAACCAGGGCTGGGCGCGAGGAACTTCACGACGGCGTCCTTGGACCACGGTTGCGTGGAGTCCGGGGTGCCATGCAGCAAGCCAAACACGACGAGGTCGTGCATGATTTCGAGGCTTGCGTTGTTGCCCGCGATCAGGTTTTCGACCGGAATGTTCAGCAGTTGCGCGAAAATGGCGCGCAGTTCCGGCAGGCCTTGCAGACCGCCGTAGTTGCGGGTGTCGAGGCCCGCACCGTCGTGGAAGTCAGGGTCGCCGTCGGCAGTGTTGCCTGGAAGGGTCAGCAATGCGTTGGCGAGGTCAAGTTGCTCGGAGGCTGGCTTGCCGCGGGTGAGGTCTAGTTTGAGGCCCTTGGCTTTGAGGTCCGCGTAGACAGTCGTGAGCCGGGTGTGTTCGGCTTCCAGCTCGTTGGGGCTCAGGGAATCGAACGCAATCGCAGACATCAGCAGCCTCTCGCCGGCACAACCGGCCTGGGTGGAACTGTTGGGTAAAACGCGTCGCCCGCTGTGGCCGACGCGTTCAACTCTAGTGGATTAGTCACGGCTTCTGGCAGGACCATCCACCCAACTTTGTGCCACCCCTACGTTTCGGCCACGTGAGCGCGCGAAATAGGGGGTGTTTCCGATTGGAAACACCCCCTATTTCGTGTGCTCAGCGAATGGGGTCTGCGTTGAGGATGCGGAAGTCCGTCAGATTTTGCACGAACTCCTCGCTGGCTCCCTCAGTGCGGACCTTCTGCACGACGTAGTCGGCGACACCGAGGTCAGTCAGATGCAGCCGCAATAGTTCGACGTCGTCATCGGAAAGAATCATGGGGTCCACCGTGGTGCGAACCTGCAGGTCAACACCAGAGTCGAGCGCAATACGTAGCGACTCAAACGCCGGGCGTGCACTGTTGGCCACGCCCGTCACCTGCGCGAACTTCGCCTCCGGGGCCTTAATGTCCAATCCCACCCAGTCCACAAGTTCCAACACCTCACTAAAGCGGCGCGGGAACGCGCCACCTGTATGTAGCCCGACGGCGAAGCCCATGTCCCGCACTTGCCGCATGGCATCAGCCAAGCCAGCCTGCCGGGTGGGCTCGCCACCAGAAAACACGACGCCGTCGAGCAGCCCCTGACGACGACGCAGCGTCGTCAGCACCTCCTCCCACGTGACCTGACCAGGTGCACGCGGATCAATAATCGACACGTTGTGGCAGTACGTGCAGCTCCAAGGGCACCCCTGCAAAAACAGGGTTGCCACGAGTTTGCCAGGCCAGTCACAACTTGAGAAAGGCTCGATCCCCGCAATGGTGAGGTCTGAAGCGGTCGACGGCGTCGCCATCGTTATACGCCCATCGGCGCCGGTGCACTGCTCAAGGTGGAACTACCCAGCGTGGAACCACCCAGCGCTGACTGCTCCGTGTAGAACTCGCGCTCTGCGTGCTCGCCCTTCTTGCCAATGTTGAACGAACTGACCGGGCGGTGGTAACCCATAACGCGGGTCCACACCTCGCAGAGCTGCGGTTCAGCCTTCGGGTTTGTCTCCGCGCAGGTGGGGCACGCGGGGTGCTCACCGGCGAGGTAGCCGTGACGTGGGCAGATCGAGAACGTTGGCGTGATGGTGATGTACGGGAGTCGGAAGTTCGTCAACGAACGCTTCACCAGTTCACGACATGCCGTGCCCGAACTGACCTGCTCAGACATGTACAGGTGCAGCACAGTGCCGCCGGTGTACTTGCCCTGCAGCACTTCTTGTCGGTCCAGTGCGTCGAATGGGTCGGCGGTGAAGCCAACGGGCAGTTGGGAGGAGTTCGTGTAGTACGGGTTGTCGTACGTTCCGGCTTGCAGAATCTCAGGGAACCGGGCGCGGTCCTCCTTAGCGAAGCGGTACGTGGTGCCCTCAGCTGGTGTGGCTTCGAGGTTGTACATGTGGCCGGTTACTTCCTGAAACTCCACCATCCGGGTGCGGACGTGATCCAGCGTGCGTACTGCCAGTGCGTGGCCTTCTTCCGTGGTGATGTCGTGCTCACCCTGGGGGAAGTCCGCGCTTTCGGTGAAGTTGCGGATCATTTCGTTGATGCCGTTAACGCCAATGGTGGAGAAGTGATTGTCCAGGTTGCCCAGGTAGCGGCGGGTGTAGGGGAACAGGCCCTCATCGATGTAGTGCTGCACAACTTCGCGCTTCACTTCGAGGGAGTCCTTGGCTGCGGTCATCAGTTCGTCGAGGCGGGTCATGAGGCCGGCTTCGTCACCCTTGTGGACGTAGCCCAGGCGGGCGCAGTTGATCGTGACGACGCCAATTGACCCGGTCTGCTCTGCGGAGCCAAACAGGCCGTTGCCGCGCTTGAGGAGTTCACGCAGGTCGAGCTGCAGGCGGCAGCACATGGACCGCACCATGCCGGGTTCAAGTTCGGAGTTCAGGAAGTTCTGGAAGTACGGCAGGCCGTACTTGGCGGTCATCTCGAACAGGCGGGTGGCGTTCTCTGATTCCCAGGGAAAGTCTTCGGTGATGTTGTACGTCGGGATGGGGAAGGTGAAGACGCGTCCGGAGGCGTCGCCGCCTTCCATCACCTCGATGTAAGCGCGGTTGATCATGTCCATCTCAACCTGCAGGTCACCGTAGGTGAAGTCCATGGGGGTGTCATCGATGAGTGGCACGTCGTCGCGGACGTCTTCTGGGCAAGTCCAGTCAAAGGTCAAGTTGGTGAACGGCGTTTGGGTGCCCCAGCGGGAGGGCACGTTGAGGTTGTAGATCAATTCCTGAATGCACTGTTTGACGTCGCCGTAGGCCATGTTGTCCTTGCGGATGAACGGGGCCATGTAGGTGTCGAAGGAGCTGAACGCTTGGGCGCCGGCCCATTCGTTCTGCATAGTGCCGAGGAAGTTCACAATCTGGCCGACGGCAGAGCCGAAGTGCTTGGGTGGGTTGGATTCCACTTTGCCGGGGACACCATTGAACCCCTGGGTGAGCAGCATCCGCAGGGACCAGCCAGCGCAGTAGCCACCGAAGACGTCAAGGTCGTGAATGTGCAGGTCGCCCTCGCGGTGGGCGATTCCAGTTTCGCGGGGGTAAACCTCGTTGAGCCAGTAGTTGGCGGTGACCTTGCCTGCGGTGTTGAGGATGAGACCACCGAGTGAGTACCCCTGGTTGGCGTTGGCGTTAACCCGCCAGTCGCTGCGGTCGAGGTACTCCCGCATCGTTGATTCGACGTCGACTTTAGCTCCGACGGCGTCTTTGACTGCGTTTTTCGTTGACTCATCCATGCCGCATATCCCCCTACATCTAGTGGTTCTTTCCCGTTTCGGGGCTAGATGTAGATCATTGTCGGCTTTTGGTTCAATTTTTGGGGACGAAAGTCCCGGCGAAATTTACCAGCTCGCAGCAGCCGCGGACTCCCGTCGCGAAACGCTCAAACTTTGCCCCCGACACGCGCCAGGACGAGGAATCGTCCCGGTGCGCATCCGGCTCACAGCGCGTCATCGACCGAATTGATTACACAGTTGCGCGACGACGCTTACGCGCGCGGCCGAGCGTGGCGGGCAGCCCGGCGGATGGGTAAGCCTTGCGGAACACCCCGGCGTGCTGCAGCACTGGGACGACGCCGTCGACCAGCCCGAAGACGTCAACGTGCAGGGACGAGGGCGTCACCACGAAGCCATCGGCGGCTCCGGCGCGGAACCAGGTTTCGATCAGTCCGGCCAGGTCCGTTGGCGTGCCCACGAAGGAGATGGTGTTCTCGCGTTGGCGGCCGCCATCGATGTGGCCCAACAGTTCCAACCGCGCTTGGGCCGAGGCCCGGTCGGGCCCGGTGACGGAGTAGAGGTCGACGAGCACGCGGACGTCGTCGGGGTTGCGCCCTGCTTCGGTGGCAATCTGGCGCACGCGACGGCGCTGGGCGAGGGCGGAGTCCACGTCGACTGCAAGGATGCGCACCACATCGGCGTGCCGTGCTGCGAGGTCGAGACTTTCGGCGTTACCTGCCCGCACGACGACGGGGGCTGGGGTTTCACGGTCTGCGTCCCACGCTTGGCGCACTGCGGTGACGGTTGCTTCTGGCACCTGTGCGCTGGCCTGCCAGGCTGCCCGCCCAGAGCTGACTGCGTTGATAGCAGTGACTGCCGCGGCCACATGGTGTGGGTCGATGTGTGAGGTGGAGATCGTGGGCACAAAGCCGATCCGGGACGTGAGTTTGGCGAGCCGCGAGGCACCCACGGCGGCGTCTAAGGCGCCACTGCGGGGGCGGTTGCCTTCAGATTCCAGCCGGAAGTCCTCCCCCAGCGCAATGAAGTCGAGGACGCCGCGTTCGGCGGTTGCAGCCAGGTCCGCAAAGCGTTCGGTATCGAAGGGGATGGGGCCATCCGCGCCGGGGAAGTGCCGCACAGCTGGTGCCACTCCGGTTGAGGACAGGTCGAGGCCAAGGATCAAGTTGCGGGTCTGACGGGACATAGTGGTACTCACTTTCTGGGCAGCACTGCCAGCACTCCGGGCGCAAAAATCAGGGGTATGCACTGATTTGCAGCCAGTGGGCAGCAGAGCAAAGGGTGTGGAGGGTGTTGCAGAGCGATGTCGTCAGCACTCAGGTGAGGTCTGGTCGCTCAGGTGGACCATTGGGGTCCGGTGATCACGCGCAGGTCGGGGGCTTTCAGTAGCCGCGACAACACATTCGCGTGATGGTCATACAACACATGGCAGCACTCAAGGTCGGGGTCGACGCGGTCATGCGTGTCCTCAATCCGATCATCGTGTGCTCCTTGCTCAGTCCACAGGAACGTGGTGATTTGAACTTAGCAGGAAGACTCGCTGTGTCAATAGGTGATCAGCGTTTGTCCACATCTTGGACGCGGGGAGGTGGGAGACTGAAGTGTGGCCAGCGACCGGGACTTCCATCAGGTGCTCCTCGCCGGAGGCAGGCGCGATGAGCGAGTGACCCACATTGAGCACCTGCCGGCCCGCGCTGGCTCACACGCCCCGTGGCCGCTCTGGGCGGATCCTGAACTCGTGGCTGGCTACACCAAGCTCGGCGTGACAGAACCCTGGCAACATCAAATTGCCGCAGCCGACTCCGCCTGGGCGGGAAACCACACCGCGATTGGCACCTCAACCGGCTCTGGCAAGTCCCTCGCCTTCTGGTTGCCCGCACTCAGTTCGGTGCGCGCGGGGGCCACCTCAGCCGACATTGGCCGCATTGAAACAGTGCGTCGCCGGGGCAGCGTGCTGTACCTGTGCCCCACCAAAGCACTAGCTGCGGACCAACTCGTGGGCTTAGAAGAACTCCTCACGGCTGCCGGCATCAACGATTTACGTGTCACCACTGTGGACGGCGATACGCCCTTCACGGAGCGCTCGTGGGCACAGGACCACGCCGACGTTGTCCTGACAAACCCAGACATGCTGCACTTCTCCTTACTGCCCAACCACGGGCGTTGGGTGCGGTTCCTGCGCGGACTGCGGTACATCGTCGTCGACGAAGGGCACTCCTTCCGGGGGGTGTTTGGAGCGCATGTCGCCCTCGTGCTGCGCCGACTCCGACGGCTGGTTGAGCACTACAGCGGTCGCGCGCCAACGTTCATCATTGCCTCGGCGACCACGGCCGACCCAGCCGCGAGCGCCGCCCAGCTCATTGGGGTGCCGGCTACCGAGGTCACCGCGATCACTACGGACACCTCCCCTGCCGGGCGTAAAACTTTTCTGCTGTGGGAACCACCAGAGGTGCCTACTGTGGCCGCCGAGTTCATGGAGGTTGATACCGGTGAGGACGACCAGTGGTGGGTTGCCGCCCCGGAGCCTGTTGAGCACCCGCGGCGCACTGCGACGGCGGAGGCAGCAGATCTGTTAGCTGATCTGACTGCTGCAGGTGCGCGAACGCTGGCGTTCACCCGCTCGCGGCGTGGTGCGGAATCGGTGGCGTTGCATACGCAGGATGTGCTGGCCGACGTCGACCCGCGCTTGCGGTTTGCCGTTGCCGCGTACCGCGGTGGGTACTTGCCCGAAGAGCGGCGGGCTTTGGAGTCTGCGGTGCGCTCGGGCGCGATACGCGGTTTGGCGACGACGAATGCTCTGGAGTTGGGCATTGATATTTCGGGTTTGGATGCGGTGCTGATTGTGGGGTGGCCGGGCACGCGGATGTCGGTGTGGCAGCAGGCGGGCCGGGCTGGCCGGGCTGGGTCTGAGGGGTTGGTTGTGCTCATTGCCCGCGAGGACCCCTTGGATACGTACTTGGTGCATAACCCGGATGCGATTTTCGCGGCACCGCTGGAGGCCACGGTGTTCGACCCAGGTAATCCCTTCGTGTTGGCCCCGCACCTGTGCGCGGCTGCGGCCGAGTTGCCGCTGCGGCCTGCGGAATTGGACGTGTTTGGGCCGGACACCGCCGATTTGTTGGAAGTGTTGGTGCAGCGCGGTGCGTTGCGACGTCGTCCGAGTGGGTGGTTTTGGACGCATGCGTCCAGTGCAGTCGGAATGACTGATCTGCGCGGCAGCGGTGGTGAGCCGGTGCGGGTGGTGGAGTCGGCCACGGGCCGGTTGCTGGGGACAGTGGATGCGAAGTCAGCGCCGGGTTCAGTGCACACGGGGGCGGTGTACCTGCACCAGGGGGCGTCGTTTGTGGTGGCGGAACTGAACTTGGCCGAGCATGTGGCCTTGGTGCACCGGCGCGACGTTGATTACGGCACGTGGTCGCGGGAGCGCACCAGCATCACCATTACTCAAACGGATGCGGAGCACAGTTGGGGCCCAGTGGGTTGGGGTGTGGGCAATGTTGAAGTCACCACGCAGGTGGTGAGCTTTCAGAAGCGGCGACTGCCCGGCATGGAAGTGTTGGCCACCACGGAGTTGGATTTGCCGGAGCAGACGTTGCCGACGGTTGCGGTGTGGTGGACGGTTCCCGCTGAGCTCTTGGAATCCGCGGGGGTAACGGCAGAGCTGGCACCCGGGGCGTTGCACGCCGCCGAGCATGCGGCAATCGGTTTGTTGCCGTTGTTGGCGACCTGCGACCGGTGGGACCTGGGCGGGGTTTCTACGGCAATGCATATTGATACTGAGCGAGCCACCGTGTTTGTGCATGATGCCTACCCGGGTGGGGCTGGCTTTGCACAGCGTGGCTATGAACTGGGTGAAACCTGGTTACGCGCCACCCGGGAGGCAATTGCACACTGCCCGTGCGCTGCGGGATGTCCGGCGTGTGTGCAGTCGCCCAAGTGCGGCAATCAGAACAACCCCTTGGAGAAGGACGCGGCAGTACGACTGCTTGACGCGATGCTGGCGGCGGCGCCGGGCAATACCGACGGTTTGGACAGCACGTAAGTCGCAGTTACGCCTGCCCGGGGGCTGATCCACGCAGGCTTGATGCCTCCCGCTATTCCAGTTCTCGCACCCAGGCGGGACCTGCTCGTGCCGTTGCGGTGGCGGTTCCGACATCGCGTCCCGCAAAGCGCGCAGTGGTGGCTGCACTGACTCGTGCCACGCCCAGTGCGTCGAGAGTGCAGAAGGTCAGCTGACCCCTATTGCGTGTAGCAACTTGGGCTGCCACACCGCAAGGGTCCGCATGACCGACCGCGGCGGCGTCCGCCGCAGCCAAGGCACCCAAGTCTGCGGCAGTCTGTGCGCGTGCCCGTCCCAGTTGGGACCCGGCTAGTAGTCCGAGGCTGAGAAGCAGCACTCCGGCGACCACTGCGAGCGCCAACATCAGCACTGTTGCGCTGCCGCGGTCTCGCTGATCCTGAGGTTGAAGCAAGGAATGCCACGACGGCAGTGAGCGCGGAGTAAGCAGTGCTCGCAGTGGCCGACCTGTCATGGTTCCACCTTGGCGGTGGCCTGAGCACGAGCTTGGAACGGCCCGTTGGAGAACCAGCCGCCGGCCACCGGCCGGGTGACTTCAGCGGTGACCCAGGGTGGACTGTGTCCGAACGACACCTGCGCATTACCGCCAGCCAACTGTTTGGCAATTACTTGGGCCTGCGCTTCTGTCTCACCAATTGCCAGGGACCGTGCTGCTGCCCTGGCGGCGTCTGCTGAGCGCATCTGGGCACTGCTGGCCGCGGTGACGGTCAGGATGGCCAGCAGCATCAGGACGATGACGGGTAGCGCAACCGCGAGTTCGGCTGTCACTGCGCCCCGGTCTCCTGTTGGTCGCGCTACCCGGCGCATCATGAGACGGAAAGTGCGCTTTGCACGATTGACGTGAGCATTCCGCGTACTTCACCGCTACGCAGGATGACCAAAAGCAGGCCGGCAAAGCCCGCTGCGGCCACAGTGGCGATGGCATATTCGGCGGTGGCAAGCCCCGCTTCGGCCTGTTCCTGAACGGAGTGTTGCACTCGTGCAATGCGTTTTCTGATGCTGTTGTTGCGAGTAGTGACTGCGCACGCCTGGACCATGGGTAGTTCCTTTCAGTTGATCCGCTCTGGGAGCGAATTGGTTGATGTCCTCTACTTTCATTGCGCCGCCACCTGGCTTCCAGCACTGGGTGGCGCTCCGTGGATTCGCTCTTGGGCTCCGGCACTGTGGTCAGCCGGTCGGCGTCGCTGCCTCGGCCTCAGCCGCGCAGGAGGTCCAAACCCAGTGAGGCGAAGATGGGCACGAGACCAATGAGGACGAATGCAGGCAGCAGGCATAACCCCACGGGCAGGACGAGTTGCACACCGAGGCGGGCGGCCGCGGTGCGGGTGCGCCGGTCACTGTCGCGGCGCATTGCCTCCCCTGCTGCGCGAAGTGCGCGGCCGGGCGCTGCCCCGTTCTCCCAAGCGCCCCGCAGTGCGTGGGCGACTGGGCGCAGCCGCGTTGGTTTCTCGACGCCGCCCCATGCTGCCTGCCAGGACGCGCCCAGCACCAGCCCTGCGCCCGCGGTGCGGAGCGCTTTGCCATCTGCGCCGCCCACGGCGTCCCCCACTACCTCGAGGGCCCTGGGGATGGGGGCACCGGCCGCAGTTGCCACCTCGAGGAGTTCCAGCACGACAACAAGATCAATGTCCGGGCCGATCTTCGATTGTCGGGTGTCGGCTCGGTGTGTGACCTGCCCTCGCCATCGGCGCAAGCGCCCGGTCCCGGTCCCGGTCCCGAACCCGACCCAAGGGCAGGTCACCAAGAAGAGCAATGCGGTGAGCACTAGGGTCGAGTTCATGCGACTTCTCCGGCCTGCCTGGCGTGGTTGATGAGGTGGCTGATCCACTTGCGCCCGAGAAGCATCAGTCCCACACCGACGCCTGCCGTGGCGATTCCGACCGGCCCACCCAGCAGAAAACCCAGGGGGTCCGCTCCCAGCGCAGAGGCAAGCAGGATGCCAAAGACGGGCAACCAACCAAGAATGCGTGCCGTGCTCCTGGGGCCTGCAAGCGCAGTATCCCGGTCGGTGCGACCCTGTTCGGCCAGCACCACGCTGCGGGCCACTGACTCCAGCACTGGCGCCAGCGGTGCACCTAATTGCTGGGCAACTGCACACCCGGCAACGATGCCCGCTGCCTGTTGTGCGCCGGGCTGGGAGGCTGCCCCCATCCCCGCTCTTTTACCGGCTTTGCCTACTCGCAAGCCCAAAGCGGGTGCGCTCCTATCCAATTGGTTCTGCAGCACGTCACGTTGAGGAACGCCGCGAGCGTCCACCCGTACGTGAGCGCCTTCCCACCAGGCCTCCGCTGGCGCAGCACCTGCACGCAATAGGGAGGCAACGTCGGTGACGAGGAATTCAACAGTGGCGCCGCTCTGCCTCCCCTGGCCCAAAAGTTTTGCTACTAAGCCCCGTCCGCGAGCCAACGGCCCCGCGTCCTGCGTATGACCGGCCTGCCCAGCAACAGGGAGTGCTCGGCGCGGCAAACTCACTACGCGCCTTGGCCCCCACACTGCAGCGCAGCTCAGCAAAATGAGGCCGTAAAGCAGCACCACGGTCATACCGGCAAGTCCAGACGCTCCGCGAGCCGCGACCATCCCGGTCCGAGTTCAGTGCGTTGTGCACTGCGGTTCCAACTCAGCGCAGGCTCCACAGTGAGTTCCCCGCCGGTAGATCTTCCAACGACGGCGACCTGCGCCACCACGCGGTGCTGGTGTTCTCTTCGCAGGTGAACCACCGCGTCAAAAGCGCTCGCGGCTTGCATGGCTAAAGACGCGGGCGACAAGTTCGCCAGCCCAGCTAGGGCGTCAAGGCGCGCTGGTACGTCTTGGGCGGTGTTGGCGTGGATGGTCGCCCAGCCGCCGTCGTGCCCGGTATTGAGTGCCATGAGCATTTCTCGAATCTCAGGGCCGCGGCACTCCCCCAAGATGATGCGGTCGGGTCGCATGCGCAATGCCGTGCGCACGAGGTCGCCCAGTTCCACCCGCCCTGCGCCCTCCACATTGGCGTGCCGCGCGGCCAACGGCACCACATGAGGATGGTCAGGAGCTAGCTCTCGGGCCTCTTCAATGCAGATGATGCGCTCCGTTGCCGGCACCAGGGCGAGCAACGCACCCAGCAGTGTGGTTTTGCCAGTTCCGGTGGCGCCAGAAATAAGGACGTTCGCCCGTTTGGCCACCAGTGCCGCCAGCACGGGCTGCCAGGTTGGAGCCAGTCCGCCGCGTGCCACCAAATCACTCAGGTTGAGAGTCCCTTGCCGCAGCACTCGCAGGCTAATGATTGCTCCTTGCTCACACACTGGAGCGACGACGGCGTGCAGGCGGGTTCCGTCCGGGAGCCGCGCGTCAACCAGCGGGCTGGCATCGTCGAGGCGTTGACCACCAGCAGCAGCCAGTCTGACCGCTAGGTCGCGCACATCACGTGGTCCACCGAGGTGGAGATCAACCCGTTCGAGGCCGAAACCGCGGTCCACCCACACGTGATCGGGTCCGTTTACCAGCACATCGGTCACGTCTGGCGAGTCGAGGAGCGCTTGCAGCGGGCCGGCCCCAAGGATCTGGGCCCGCACCTCTTGGACTGTGTCCGCGAGCCCAGTGCGGCCCAGCACCGCCCCACGTGAGTGCAGCACCGTACGCACGTGGTCAACAATGTCGGATGCAGGTTCCTGCCCCAGCAGGTCGCGCACCTGACCAACCAGGTCAAGGTCAACGCTCATGCGGCACGTCCAAAGGCAGGCCGTCCCAGCCCGCGCGGGGCGACCGCAGCAGGGATGAAACTACGTGCCGCATAGGTCAGTGCCTGACGCGCTGCCTGGTTCAGGTGCTTTCCTTGCGGACCCACTCCGCGTTCCACTGCGGCAGCCAGCCCCCGGTCTGCCCGCATGTGTGCAGCCAACGGCACATTGAGCACCTGCTCCACTTGGAATGGATCCAGTCCACCTGGCGCAGGCCCACGCACCAGTAGGGCCATCGCATCGGCGGACACTCCTGCTTCGGTGAGCCGCGCGACCACAGCTTGGGCACCTGCCACAGCGCGAACGTGCCGCGGCACCACAATGAACACTAAATCGCACAGACTGGTGGTTTCCGTTAGGTGACCGCCCCCTAAATCAATGACGAGGTCACTGACCTGACTCAGCGCAGGCAGCACCAGGCCCCGCACCTGCGGCGAAACAGTAACGGGCCGGGTGCGATCGGTGCTCAACACCGCCACTTGCCCCCACCGCGGCAATAGTTCGACGAGTTCACGACCAGACACTTCGCCGCGCGCTTCGCCGAGATCTGCCCACCGCACGCCTGGGAGTTCTTCCACCCCCAAGAGCACATCGAGGCCTGCAACACAGTCCGCCAGGTCCACGAGCGTAATGTCTTGGGACCGGCCGCGCTCGCGAGCTAAGGCTGCGGCCACTGAACTCGCCCCTGCCCCTCCGCAGGCACCGATGACGCCGATGTGTTTGATGGCACGGGCAGATTGTGGTTCGCGCATTGTGACCCCTTCGCCGTTGATCCGAACTGGGTTCAACTGTGCGGCGGTCCGGTGTCTTCTACCCGCGGCTTCGGCGGTGCTGTGGATCGCACAAACACGGACGGACATTGTGGTCAGACTGCACTACGCGTTTTCCTGCACAGACCACTAGGCTCATACCTGTGACCAGGTCAGACAACGTTCAAGTGCCACGGCCGACTGCCGCCTTCTTCGACTTGGACAAAACTGTGATTGCCACGTCGTCGGCGTCGGCTTTCTCCCGCCCGTTCTACGCCGGGGGGTTGCTGTCACGTCGAACCGTGCTGCGGGCCGCTTACGCACACTTTTTATACATGGTGGGTGGCGCGGACGCTGACCAAACCGAACGCATGCGTGCGCACCTCAGCGACATGGTCACGGGCTGGGACGTATCCCAGGTGTCGCAGATCATTGATGAGACCCTGCACGATCTGATCGACCCCTACGTCTACTCCGAAGCGATCGAGCTCATTGCTGAACACCATGCAGCAGGGCGCGACGTCGTTATTGTGTCGGCCTCCGGTCTGGAACTGGTTGCGCCCATTGCGGCGGCGGTGGGGGCCGACCATGTCATTGCTACCCAAATGCAGGTGCTGGACGGCCGCTACACCGGTGACATCGACTTCTACGCCTACGGCGAGAACAAGGCGACCGCGATCCAGGACCTCGCCGAGCAGCGTGGCTACGACCTAGAAAATAGTTATGCCTACTCCGACTCCATCACTGACGCCCCCATGCTCTCTGTGGTGGGCAATAGTTTCGCGGTGAACCCGGATAGGAACCTGCGCCGAGTGGCACAGGAAAATGACTGGGGCACCCTCACTTTTTATCGGCCAGTTGCCCTCAAACCATTCCTGAGCCCGACGACGTCGATTGTGACGGGGAGCGTGCTCGCCGCCATGGGTGCGGCAATGGCTTGGTGGCTGTGGCGCCGACGCCGCAGTTAACGTGTCGCGGAGTCTAGGTTGAGACAAAGTGAAGGGCCCCGCCAGTTTGGCGGGGCCCTTCACTTTTATCTGACGCGGATTACTCCGCTCAGATCAGCGCTCAGTTTGAGGCGGGTTTTTTCAGGCCCTTGGCAATGAGGTCCATTACGGAGGAGTCCGCAAGGGTGGTCGCATCGCCTACGGCGCGGTTCTCGGCCACGTCACGCAGCAGCCGCCGCATGATTTTGCCTGACCG
>RCNJ01000360.1_pt1 | contig 38091 bp, 32 predicted proteins | sample 2041171 | NCBI WGS metagenome assembly RCNJ01 (sample SAMN09708213, study PRJNA481090) | feces metagenome | biome: feces | host: Pygoscelis adeliae | place: Antarctica: Rookery Lake | collected 2010-03-01 | reverse complement strand
CGAGCAGCACTTCGTGCCGCAGACTTCACTGAGGTCCGGGTGGGGACGGTCGATAAGTTCCAGGGCCAAGAAGCGCCAGTGGCGATTGTGTCCCTGGCTGCGTCCTCAGCGCAGGAAGTTCCGCGCGGAATGGAGTTCTTAATCAATCGCAACCGGCTCAACGTCGCCATTTCACGAGGGAAATACGCCGCATTCTTGGTGCAGTCACCTGCGTTATGGGACTACCTGCCAGCGGATGTCGACGCCTTGGAGGAGCTTGGTGCATTTATCCGGTTAGGCACCCATGGTCGGGAATAAGCAGTAGGCACAGCAACCTACAAAAACTGTCTCAGACATCCTTGGCGATTTTGCCAATTCTGACTCGCCACACCTCGGGGCCCTGTTCGAGGTAGTCCCACGTGAATTCGCCGGTGTTCTCTGCATCCAACTGGTAGAAGAGCGGCTTCGGATCATGGTCGTTCACTAAAACGAAGGCAGTGTTCACATCCAGTTTGGCGAACGAGTCGAAGATCAACTCGTGTCGCACGCGTGGGATTTCTTGGCGAACGTCGATGACTTTGTCTGCTGACATAGCGGCCCCTCGTAATCTCGTGCTGTGGCTTTCCACAGACTAGGTTTCTACTGGATAGTTCGTATTAACTATATGAGGGTAGGAGCGACAGTGGGGCGCTTCACCTGAGATATCGATCACGGAGAAACTCGCAGTGCGAAAGGAACGAACGTCACATGAGGCAATCAGCGAAACCACGCACGTGGGTCATCACCGCGCAGCAACGCCAGCGAGCGTGGCCATTTCTCATCGCGGCTGCCGGGTCGGTTGTGGCGGGAGGGCTGATCTCGGCAATGTCCGGTCCGTTGGGTTGGCAACATGGGCCTTGGGCAGCCGCATATCTGGTGCTCGTAGGCGGCGTTGCGCAAGCCGTACTCATCGTGGGACGCCTAGTTCTCACCCCGGAAGGGTCAGAACACACGGGCTGGATAGGCTCAGCTATCTGGCCCTACTGCGGCCTATGGAACCTTGCAACACTCCTGGTGATTGGCGGCACCCTAGCGAGTTCCTTCGCGCTTGTTCTCATCGGCAGTTTCGGACTGCTCACCGTGTTAGCCGTTTTCTGGCCCACGCGCGTACCGAAGGTCGGGGCCCAGCGTGGGTGGCACGTGAGCTACCAACTGTTCCTAGTATTCATGGCCTTGAGCACGGGCGTCGGCTGCGTGCTCGCATTGCGTTGACCTTCGACACGCTCGCCCAGAGCGTGAGAGCCAAACCCAGCCCAGCCCAACTCAGCCGAGTTCAGCCAAACCCAGCCAAGCCCCGACCTTTCCGGGGTCTGGGCTTGCGGTCACTGCGCCTAATGCGCGTGCGGGGTGGTTTCGCCTAAAGCGGTCAGCGCAATTGCGGAGTGCGCGTATGCGCCACCGGCACGCATCTCAGCCGCAACCCAGATCGCTTCCATAATCTCCTCAGAGCTTGCGCCCTTCTTTTTGGCGACCTTGGTGTGGCCTTCAATGCAGTACGGACACTGCGTTGTGTGTGCAACGGCAACGGCAATGAGCTGTTTGGTCTTTTCGGGCAGCTCGCCTTCAGCAAAAACTGTCTTGCTGAAGGTGTCCCATGCAGCATGAATTTCTGGGGCTAGCTCGCGACGTCGCGCGCCAAGGTCAGGCGTTGCGGGTGGGAAGAGGTTGTCAGTCATTGAAGAGGCCTCACAGACTTAATAGTGGATTGGAGTGATATTTCAGGCTACTCCCAGGACAATCCCCTGGCTATGGCTTGCGAACGGCCCATATTCCCGACACCCTGGCTATAAGGAGATGAGGCACATGTCAACGAACAGCTTTAATGCCAGGTCCACCCTCAGCGTTGCGGGAAGTACCTATGAAATCTATCGACTCGATGCGATTGCCGGGTCCGAACGCTTGCCGTTCAGCCTGAAGATTCTGCTCGAGAACCTGCTGCGGAACGAAGACGGTCGTCTCGTGACACGTGAGCAGATTTCAGCACTCGGGGCTTGGGCCCCCGCTGCGGAACCGAACACCGAGATGCAATACACCCCAGCGCGGGTGCTAATGCAGGACTTCACTGGGGTGCCGTGTGTGGTGGACCTAGTCGCCATGCGTGACGCCATGTCAGATTTGGGTGGCGACCCTCAGAAAATCAACCCACTGATCCCTACTGAACTGGTCATTGACCACTCGGTGATCGCTGATGTCTTCGGACGGCAAGATGCTTTCCAAATCAACGCTGATTTGGAGTTTGAGCGCAACCACGAACGCTATGAACTGTTGCGGTGGGCACAGCGCGGCTTCGATGACTTCAAGGTGGTTCCGCCCAACACGGGCATTTGTCACCAGATCAACCTCGAGTATCTTTCGCGCGTTGTCTTCACCAGAGAATCGGACGATGTCGTCCAGGCTTACCCCGACACCTTGGTGGGGACCGACTCGCACACCCCGATGGTGAATGGTTTGGGAGTGCTCGGCTGGGGAGTTGGCGGAATTGAGGCCGAAGCAGCGATGCTAGGCCAACCCATGAGCATGCTCATCCCGCAGGTCGTTGGCCTGCGGCTTAGTGGGGAACTCCCCGAGGGAACCACAGCAACTGACCTCGTACTCCGAGTGGCTGAACTGCTGCGCAAGACGCGCGTCGTCGGAAAATTCGTTGAACTCTTCGGCCCCGGCGTGGCAAACGTCCCGTTGGCAACCCGGGCAACAATTGGCAACATGAGTCCGGAGTACGGCTCAACCTGCACCATGTTCCCCATTGATGACGAAACTCTGAGTTACTTGCGGCTGACTGGGCGTCCCGAAGACCAGGTACAACTGGTGGAGGCCTATGCAAAGGAACAAGGGCTGTGGCACAACCCAGAGCACACTCCGGAGTACTCACAGATTGTTGAGCTCGACCTCGGCACAATTGAGCCTTCTATTGCCGGGCCCAAACGGCCCCAGGACCGTATTCCGCTGTCAGTTGCGAAGCCTGCTGTTCGGGGGCTCCTTGCTGGGCAGAGCCACGAAGAGGCCATCGAGGGCGGACTGGATGACGCTTCAGAAGACTCCTTCCCGGCGAGCGACCCGATTGCCATTAGTGGCCGGATTCCGCGGGACATTCCACCGCGGGTGCCCACACCGGATAAGGGCGGCGATTGGCTGAGCAATCCAGCAGAAATAACGCTCGACGGTGCAACCCATACCCTCGACCACGGAGACGTCGTCATCGCAGCGATTACCTCCTGCACCAACACGTCGAACCCCACGGTGATGATTGGCGCAGCGCTGCTGGCTAAAAACGCTGTGGAACGCGGGCTGCGTAGTAAACCCTGGGTGAAGACGACGCTCGCGCCCGGTTCCCGTGTAGTCACGGACTACTACAACCGTGCTGGTCTTACCCCGTATTTGGAGAAGCTTGGCTTCGACCTCGTCGGGTATGGCTGCACCACCTGCATTGGTAACTCGGGCCCGCTTATCCCTGAGATTAGTCAGGCGATTTCGGATAACGACCTATCGATTGCATCGGTGCTCTCGGGAAACCGGAACTTTGAAGGTCGTATTCACTCCGAGGTGAAGATGAACTTCCTCGCTTCACCACCCTTGGTCATCGCCTACGCGCTGGCTGGGAGTATGCGAGTGGATCTCATGCAGGATCCTCTGGGAACCGACTCTGACGGCCAACCAGTCTTCATGCGTGATATTTGGCCCACGACTGCAGAAGTTAAAGAAGTCGTTGATGCCTGCGTCGAGTCTGAAATGTTCACTGCCGGGTACGCAGATGTGTTTACCGGTGACGAGAACTGGCAGGCTATGGAAGTTGGCGGCGACACCTTCCAATGGAGCGAAGAGTCAACTTACGTGCGTCAGCCGCCCTACTTTGACGGAATGACTCGCGAGCCGGAGCCGGTCCGCGATATTCACAATGCCCGGGTGCTGGCTCACCTGGGAGATTCCGTCACTACCGACCACATCTCACCAGCCGGCGCGATCCTCCGTAACTCCCCAGCGGGGGAGTACCTCATGGCGCAGGGCGTGGGTCAACGCGACTTCAACTCCTATGGTTCCCGACGAGGTAACCACGAGGTGATGATCCGCGGCACCTTCGCTAACGTCCGGTTAAGAAACCTGTTGGTGCCCGGTGTTGAGGGCGGCTTCACCCGCCACCTACCTAGCGCAGACCAGATGAGCATCTACGATGCGGCAGCGGCCTACCGCGAGGACAACGTCCCGCTGATCATCTTGGCTGGGGCTGACTATGGTTCGGGGTCATCACGAGACTGGGCAGCGAAGGGCACCATGCTGCTGGGGGTTCGTGCTGTACTGGCGACATCGTTCGAGCGTATTCACCGGTCGAACCTGATCGGCATGGGCGTGCTGCCATTACAGTTCGCGGACGGTGAGACGGCGGAAAGCCTTGGACTCACCGGCGAAGAAACCTTCTCAATCGTGGGGCTCGAAGGCGCTGAGGAAGTCCCAGATGAAGTGACGGTCCGCATCCAACCAGATGACGGCGAAGCCCGAGAGATACGTGTTGTGGTGCGGATTGACACCCCAGCTGAGGCTGCGTACTTCACTAACGGAGGCATTCTGAAGTACGTGCTGCGGCAACTTCTCGCGGCGTAGGAACCGGGATGCGGCGCCTCTTCCGGCCGAACCGTGACGTCCATAATCGGGTAGGGCTAACCGAAAATGTGCGCGGGTCGGTAACATCGGGGGAGGCCGCCGTCCGGTAGCCCCAGCATCTGTGTTCGCAAGGAGTTTCATCGTGTCCGAGTTAGCGCTTGTCACCGTAACCGTCGACGAAGAATCGACCCAGGTGACGGCGGGCACGACCGGCACCGATCTCTTTACCGGCAAACGTGAGGTCGTCGTGCTGCGCCTTAACGGCGAACTCTGCGACTTGGTGACGGAACTGCGCGACGGCGACGTCGTCGAGTCCGTCACCATTGACTCACCCGATGGTCTCGAGGTGCTGCGGCACTCGGCCGCGCACGTGCTCGCACAAGCCGTGCAACAGGTGAACCCGGACGCAAAGCTGGGCATTGGCCCGCCCATCACCGACGGCTTCTACTACGATTTTGACGTCGAAGAAGCTTTTACCCCTGAAGACCTCAAAGCCCTCGAAAAAGCGATGATGCGCATCGTGAAAGAGGGACAGACGTTCCGCCGTTTAGAACTCTCTGACCCCGATGCCATTACTGCATGCGCTGCCGAGCCGTACAAACTCGAACTCATTGGTCTGAAAAGCAACAGCGCTGACGCTGCTGAGGGAGCAAGCGTTGAGGTCGGGGAGGGCGGGCTGAGTATTTATCAGAACGTCCGGCGCAACGGTGAGGTGGCTTGGCAAGACCTCTGCCGCGGACCGCACCTGCCGAGCACGAGGCTCATTGGAAACGGCTTCTCTCTGATGCGTAGCGCCGCAGCGTACTGGCGTGGAGATGAGAAGAACAAGCAACTGCAGCGCATTTATGGCACAGCCTGGCCCACAAAGGACGAACTCAAAGTTTACGTGGAGCGGCTTGCTGAAGCTGAGCGCCGTGATCACCGCAGGCTCGGCAGTGAACTCGATCTGTTCTCCTTCCCCGATCAGGTGGGCTCCGGGCTCGCGGTGTTCCACCCCAAGGGCGGCATCATCCGCAATGAGATGGAGCAGTACTCTCGTGAGCGGCACATTGCTGCCGGCTACTCCTTTGTGAACACTCCGCACATCACGAAGGAACAGCTCTTCCAGACTTCTGGACACCTGGACTGGTACGCCGACGGCATGTACCCACCCATGCACCTGGATGAAGAGCGCGACTCCGACGGGCACATCCGGAAGCAGGGCCAGAACTACTACCTCAAGCCCATGAACTGCCCGATGCACAACCTAATCTTTGGGGCCCGCGGACGCTCTTACCGGGAACTGCCCCTACGGATGTTCGAATTTGGCACCGTGTACCGCTACGAGAAGTCTGGTGTCGTGCACGGTCTAACTCGGGCACGTGGGTTCACCCAGGACGACGCGCACATTTACTGCACCCGCGAGCAGATGAAGTCTGAACTCACCATCGCCTTGAACTTTGTGTTGGACCTCCTCAAAGACTTTGGTTTGAACGACTTCTACTTGGAGTTGTCGACTCGCGACCCAGAGAAGTCTGTCGGTTCTGAAGAAGCCTGGGAAGAAGCCACTCGCACGTTGGAAGAAGTTGCGACGGCCTCCGGACTTGAACTGGTGCCCGACCCGGAGGGGGCAGCGTTCTACGGACCCAAGGTTTCAGTGCAGGCTAAGGACGCTATTGGCCGCACCTGGCAGATGTCGACAATCCAACTCGACTTCAACCTCCCAGAACAGTTTGACCTGGAGTACGCGGCGGACGATGGCACGCGCCAGCGTCCCGTCATGATTCACCGAGCACTTTTTGGCTCAATTGAGCGTTTCTTCGCAGTGCTCCTTGAGCACTACGCGGGCGCATTCCCCGTGTGGTTGGCGCCGGTTCAGGTGCTGGCCATTCCGGTTGCAGAACCGTTTAACGATTACCTAGCCGACGTCGTCAACCAATTGCGTGCGCAGGGTGTGCGGGTCGAACTCGATGACGGGTCCGACCGGTTTGCGAAGAAAATCCGCACCGCAAGCACTCAGAAGATTCCGTTCGTGTTGATTGCGGGTGGTGAGGATGTCGAGGCAGGCGCGGTGTCCTTCCGTTACCGGGATGGTCGACAAGAGAACGGCATTCCAGTGTCAGAGGCGATTGAGCGCGTCCTCGAAGCGATCCGTACCCGAGCGCAGGTGTGACGGTGCCTGAATCTGCTCCACCACTTGGCCCCAATCCCGGGGTGACACAAGAGTCAGCGGCGCAGCACCCGGGCGAACCCGACGGCTTCCAACGCCTGTGGACGCCGCATCGCATGGTTTACATCAAGGGTGAAGGCAAACCAACTGACGACACTGCGAATGAGTGCCCCTTCTGTCTGGCACCGGCGCAATCAGACGAGCAGGGGCTAATCGTGGCGCGGGCCAAACACGCTTTCGTCGTGTTGAACCTATTCCCATACAACGCCGGGCACTTGCTGGTTTGCCCCTACCGGCACGTGTCGGATTACACGGAACTCACCACCTCAGAAACCCATGAGATAGCACAACTGACGCGCATAGCCATGACGGTAATACGTCAGGTTTCGACCCCAGCGGGGTTTAACCTCGGCATGAACCAGGGCGAGGTTGCTGGCGCTGGAATTGCGGCGCACTTGCACCAACATGTGGTTCCGCGCTGGACTGGTGACTCAAACTTTCTGCCGGTTGTCGCGCGCACCAAGGCGTTGCCAGAACTGCTCGCAGATACTCGTGCCCGGTTAGCCGCAGCATGGCCGGAGGACGAGTGCTAGATCATCTACGTGCTGGGTTGACCCGGCTGCTCACCCCCGTGGCGAAGTTCCTTTTGCGAATGGGAGTATCCCCTGACGCTGTGACGATGCTTGGAACTCTAGGGGTTGTGCTCGCAGCCTTGTGGTTGTTCCCTACTGGGTACTTGGTCGCTGGCAGTCTCACGATCGCTCTTCTTGTGCTCACAGATGCCGTAGACGGCATCATGGCACGCGAGTCTGGCCGGGTGAGCCCCTGGGGCGCTTTCTTAGACTCCACCCTTGACCGGGTGGCCGACGCCGCAATCTTTGCTGGTCTATTGATCTTTTTGCTGCATGAGGGGCACGAGATCGGTGTCTATGTGGCTGTGGCGTGCTTGGCTCTGGGCGGCATCGTGCCCTACGCGCGTGCCAGAGCTGAAGGTTTAGGCATGACCGCGCAAGTGGGGATTGCTGAACGAGCAGACCGCATCGCAGTCGCGCTTGCCGGTGCGCTTGCCGTCGGCTTGGGCGCGCCACTCATTGTGCTCGTGGTGGTGCTGGCACTGCTGGCTCTGGCCGCGGCAGTAACGATAGGGCAGCGCATGACCACGGTCTACCAACAGTCCCATCGGCTCGTGCAACAGACCGAAGAAGCGCCAGAACAGCGATGACAAAGTTGAATCTTGGCACAATATTTCACCTCGCTTGGAAGGTCCTTGGTTATCTGCCCGGTCCGCTGGTGCGAGGGGCCTTCAACGTCGCGGCGGACATCACCTGGCTACGTCGCACAGCCGGCGTGCAACAGATGGAACGCAACTTTGCCCGGGTACGCCCGGGAATCTCTGCCGGCAACCTGCGGAAACTATCCCGCGCAGGAATGCGCTCATATATGCGGTATTACGCAGAAACTTTCACCTTGAGGTTTGCCACCCGGGATCAGATCGATGCCCGGGTGCGCCTCGTTGGGTATTCCGAAGTTTCCAAGCATCGCGACGACGGCCGAAGCATCGTTGTGGCGTTGAGCCACCTCGGCAACTGGGACCTGGCCGGCGCCTTTGCGGGGCTGCGCATCATGCCAGTGCTGACCGTGGCAGAGCGGTTAGAACCACCAGAACTCTTCGAAGAGTTTCTCGACTTCCGGCAAAAGCTCGGAATGCGGATTCTCGCTCTTGGCGACGACGGCGTCTTTCCCGAACTCATTCGTGGCGCACGTAGTGGCCCATACCTAGTTTGCCTGCTTGCAGACCGTGACCTGACGGCTAAGGGCGTAGAAGTAGACCTCTTCGGCTCCCGCGCACGTGTTGCCGGCGGCCCTGCAGCGTTGGCCGTGGCTACGGGTGCGCCCCTGGTGAGCGCCGGAATCCATTACGAACGCCTGTCACCCGGGTTACGTCGTCGCGCTGGGACCCCATGGGGGGTCGTGGTTGAGTTCACAACAGTTGAACCACCACCAACAGAACTGCCTCGCAAGGAGCGCCTGCAGCATTACACCCAGGGGTGGGTTGATGTCGTGAGCGGAGCCATTGCGCGGCACCCAGAGGATTGGCACATGCTGCAAAAGGTTTTCATCGCGGACCTCGACCCAGTGAGGTATGCACGAACTGTTTCAGGGGAGAACGCATGAGTACACCAAGCGGTCCGCAGAGCAGCCCTGAGGCTGCAACAAACGACGCCGAACGCAAACTCCGAGTCGGCATTGTTTGCCCATACTCTTACGACGTTCCCGGTGGCGTGCAATTTCACATTCGTGACCTTGCAGAAGCACTTGGTGCGATGGGCCACGAAGTACAGGTTCTGGTCGCAGCTGATGACGACACGGAAATTGCGCCGTATATGACCTCAGCGGGCGGCGCGATCCCATTGAAGTACAACGGATCAGTTGCCCGCATGACGTTCGGGCCGGTTGCGGCACGCCGAGTGCGCAAGTGGTTGGTGGCCGGGGACTTTGACATCCTGCACCTGCATGAGCCGGTCACACCATCCCTGAGCATGCTGGCCCTGTGGATTGCACGAGGCCCGATTGTCGCGACATTCCACACATCGATGGCACGGTCGAGGGCCCTGCAAGTCGCCTTTCCGCTGGTACGCCCCGCAATGGAGAAGATTTCCGCACGTATCGCGGTATCCGAAGACGCCCGTCGCACGCTCATTGAGCACTTAGGTGGCGACGCCGTCGTCATTCCTAATGGTGTGTATGTCGAGCCATTTGCGCTGGCTCCGCGAGATGCCCGGTGGACGGGTACGCCAGAAGCCCCCACGATCGGATTCTTGGGCAGGCTTGATGAACCTCGCAAGGGGTTGCCGGTGCTCACCGAAGCGATCCCACTGGTTTTGGCACAGTTCCCTGGCGCACGCTTCTTGGTGGCCGGTCGCGGTGATGCAGGGCAGGCAACCGCAATCGCGGCACTTGGGAAACATGCATCTGCCGTGGAGTTCCTCGGCGGCATCAGTGATGACGACAAAGCAAGGTTGTTGTCCTCAGTTGACATCTACTGCGCGCCACAGACCGGTGGGGAAAGTTTCGGCATTGTGCTGGTTGAAGCTATGAGCGCCGGTTCCTGTGTGGTGGCCAGTGACATCGGAGCTTTTAGTCGGGTGCTGCAGAACGGTGAAGCCGGACGATTGTTCCGCAACACGGACGGGGCAGATTTGGCTCGCGTCCTTATTGAAACGATTCAGGACCCGAGCGGTCGCGCCGAGATTTGTGCAATTGCTGCCACTGCCGTCCGTCGATTCGACTGGTCAGTTGTCACCAATGAGATTTTGAGTGTCTATGAGATGGCACTTGCAGCTTCGGAGGCAACGGTGCGGGTAACTGAGGATCCCTCTTCAGTCCGGGTGGTTAAGGCTGGACCGGGGGCACGCTCATGACCTGGTCGGAAATAGCAGTCCTTGTCGTCTTAATTTTGCTGGTGCTTGGGTTAGCCGTCTGGCGGTCAGCGACCAGGCTGGACCGGTTACACCGCAAAGTTGTGGCGTCGCGTATTGCACTTGATGCGCAGTTGGTGCGGCGATCAAGCGCAGCCCGTGAACTGGCACTTTCCGGCGAACTGGACCCAGTGAGTTCGGTGATTGTTGCCGATGCCGTGCTCGCAACCGGACGCGAAGAAACCAATGACCCCGGTGCTTCTGAACTCCTCATGGCCGTCCCTGACCTGGCTGAGTTGGTTCACGGTCATGCAACGGGTGCTGAAATTGGGCAGGCCCTGGGGTCTGGACTAGGGGAAGCCCGCACCCAGACTGAGAGCAACCTCTCCGCGACGCTCCGCGCCGCATTGGCAGATCCGGATGAGGTTGAACAACTCTGGGGCAGCCCCGCCACAGCGCAAATTGTCGACGACCTCGCGTCGTCTTGGTATCGCGTGCAGTTGGCCCGGCGCTTTCACAATGAGGCAGTGGCTCAGGCACAGCGGGTGCGCCGCAAGCCTCTCGTCCGGATGTTGAGACTTGCTGGGAAGGCTGCAATGCCACACATGGTTGACCTGGAAGACGCTTGGCCAGCGGCGCTCGGACACCCGGGAGATCACGGCCGCAGCACAAAAGCGTAAGATGCGGAACATAGTCAGTGTCGTGGGGACCCTGATGCCAAAGAAACTCTAAGTGAGGTTTGTTGTGTCCAGTGTGAACTCGTCAAATGCATCACCGGTGCGCCGCGGCTGGGCTGAGAACCTCAAGGGCGGCGTCATCATGGATGTCGTCACCGCCGAACAGGCCAAAATTGCCGAGAATGCTGGCGCCATTGCTGTCATGGCGCTGGAGCGCGTTCCCGCGGACATTCGTGCCCAGGGCGGTGTGTCTCGCTCGAGTGACCCCGACATGATTGACAGCATTATTGCGGCAGTCTCAATTCCGGTGATGGCGAAGGCCCGCATTGGACACTTCGTAGAAGCCCAGATACTTGAATCTTTGGGTGTCGACTTTATTGACGAGTCCGAGGTGCTGACCCCTGCGGACTACGCCAACCACATTGATAAGTGGGCTTTCAAAACGCCGTTCGTGTGCGGCGCTACGAACCTTGGTGAAGCGCTACGTCGCATCACCGAAGGTGCGGCAATGATTCGTTCCAAGGGTGAAGCAGGCACTGGCGATGTTTCCAACGCCACCATGCACATGCGAACCATCCGGGCAGAGATCCGCAAGTTGGCTTCCCTGCCGGAAGACGAGCTTTACGTTGCAGCTAAGGAGTTGCAGGCGCCTTACCAACTGGTCAAGGAAGTCGCACAGGCCGGAAAACTGCCCGTGACCCTCTTTACCGCAGGCGGAATCGCGACGCCCGCAGACGCCGCCATGATGATGCAGCTGGGCGCCGACGGCGTCTTCGTCGGTTCCGGAATCTTCAAGGCTGACAACCCCGAACAGCGCGCTGACGCAATTGTGAAGGCAACGCACTCGTTCAACGACCCAGCGGTTATTGCGAAGGTTTCTCGCGGACTGGGCGAAGCAATGGTCGGCATCAACGTGGACGACATTCCCGTGCCGCACCGCCTCGCAGAGCGCGGCTGGTGACACACCCTTGACTGAGGGAATTAACGGAGGAACCCCCGGCGCATCTGATGCGTCGGGGGTTCTGCCTTTGCCTAGTGCGCATGGCGCACTGGCCGCTGACGCACCGATTCATCTTGATGAGGGTTGGGAACGCGGCCCAGATGGCATGCGGAGCAGGCGCGCGGCCCGGGTAGTGATCTTGGACGAGACTGGCCGGGTGCTGTTGGTGCGCGGTCATGACGCCGATGAGCCGGACCGGCACTGGTGGTTCACAGTGGGCGGGGGAATCGACCCAGGGGAATCCCCAGCGCAGGCAGCCTGTCGTGAGGTCTTAGAAGAGACCGGTTTACAGATTGCGCCCGAGGACCTTGAAGGGCCGGTTCTGGAACGGTCGGCAATTTTTGATTTTGCTCGTGAACACTGCAGGCAGGACGAAGTGTTCTTTTGTGTACGGATCAGTTCTGACCACGAGCTGAGTTCGGCGGGTTGGACTGAACTCGAGACGAATTTCATCGACGAAATGTCTTGGGTGTCAGTGGCAGAGTTGCGCGCAGTGACCGAGGAGGTTTTTCCTCGCCGCTTGCCCGAACTCGTAGCGTCCCTCCAAGACGGTTGGGACGGCACTTTACTCAGTATTGGTATTGATCACGACTGACGAGGCCGCGCACTGATCCGAATTAGGCTGCGCACCGATCCGAACTAGTAGGGGCGACCTTGCTGATATGCAGGCCCCGGTCCGGGGTAACCCGGCCCCTGCGCCATTGTCTGCTGCCTCTTCCGGTTGCTCTTGGCGACCGCCCACCAGATGCCGCCGCCCAGAGCCATTGCGCCACCGAGGAACAGCCCGCCAAGACCCACGAAAGTCAATCCGATTGAACTGAAGACTCCCCAAATGAAAGAGTCGATGTCTTGCGCTCCCGAGAGGAAAAGTTGGGTGTCACTTTTCCCTGATCGATCACCCGCAGCGTCGAGGGTGTAGGTGCCGGAGGTTGGGGCCTTGAAGGAGGCCAGGGTCTTCGCGTGGAACGACTGTCGGGTGTTGTTGCCTGTCACCGACGGTGACGTGAGGTAGACGACCTCGCCATTGGAGTCGCGGATTTCGACATCAGACCGCTCAACGTCGAGAAGCCCCGTACCTTCCTTCACCGTCCAGAGTGTGTAAAGAGAACCTTCGGTTAACTCGAACGTTGTTTGGCCGGGCACCTCAGAACTCGCAATGATGGCGTCGCCGGGCCGCCCATCGCCCCGAATAATGTCCGTTGGCAACACTGACGCGAAACTAAAGCCCGCGAAAATAAGTGCCGCTATTCCCACAATCGCCACCGCAACCCCACTGAACGTCAGAACTTTGGCTCCGCGCGTGGAAATGGGCTTTTGAGCGGGCTGCTGCCAGGGTTGCTGTGGGTAGGTCATGAGGCCCGAGGGTAGCAACAAGCTGGCCGGATCGCTCTAAATAGGGGGATGTGCGGGCGGAGGCCAAGGCCACTAGTAGAATCATCATTGTTGAAGCGGTTGGGGGTGTGCCTCACCGCCTAAGTCGATGCCGCCTGCGGGCGTGCGTGTGAAGGGGTTGCTAACGCATGGCCGGTCACTCCAAGTGGGCCACCACAAAGCACAAGAAGGCTGCGAACGATGCCAAACGCAGCAAGATGTTTGCGAAATTGGTCAAGAACATTGAGGTTGCGGCCCGAATGGGCGGTGGTGATGTCGCGGGTAACCCAACGCTGTTCGATGCGATCCAGAAGGCAAAGAAGACTTCGGTCCCGAACGAGAATATTGATCGTGCGGTGAAGCGCGGTTCCGGTGCTGAGGCTGGCGCCGCTGAGTATCAGACGATCCTCTATGAGGGCTACGCACCTGGCGGGGTTGCGATGCTCGTTGAGTGTCTGACCGATAACAAGAACCGGGCAGCAGCCGAGGTCCGGACAGCTTTCTCCCGCAACGGCGGTCAGTTGGCTGACCCGGGCTCAGTGGCATACATGTTCTCCCGCAAGGGCGTCATTATGGTCCCGAAAGAGTCCGCAGATGAAGACGCCATTATGGAAGCCGTCATTGACGCCGGTGGTGAGGAAGTTAACGACTTCGGTGAAGTCTTTGAAATTTTGAGCGAGGCAACTGATCTGGTGCCAGTTCGGGAGGCGCTGCAAGAGGCTGGAATTGAGTACGACTCCGCTGATGTGATGTTCCACCCCTCTTTGCAGATTGAGGTGGACGCCGATGGCGCCCGGAATATTATGCGGCTGATTGACGCGTTGGAAGACTCTGATGACGTGCAGAACATTTTTTCGAACTTTGATGCATCTGATGAAGTCATGGCTGAAATTGAAAATGATTGATTCGCGCTGCAGCTAGAAAGGCCGGCCCGCAATGCGTGTTCTTGGTGTGGATCCGGGGCTGACCCGTTGCGGAATTGGCGTTGTTGATTCGATGCCGGCCCGACGGGTGCAGATGGTGGGGGTGGGCGTGCTGACCTCGCCCGCGGAGTCCAGCATTGACCTGAGACTTCGGAAAATCGCCGCCGGCATAGATGACTGGCTGGATGAGCACGTGCCCGATGTGCTTGCAGTGGAGCGGGTTTTTGCCCAGCACAACGTTTCAACGGTGATGGGGACGGCGCAGGTCGCCGGAATTGCCATGTTGGCTGCGGCTCGTCGCGACATCCCGGTGGCAATGCACACACCAAGTGAGGTGAAAGCCGCTGTGACGGGTTCGGGGCGCGCCGACAAAGCGCAGGTACAGCACATGGTGGCGCGCATTCTTGGGGTAACGAAGATTCCTGGCTCGGCAGATGCAGCTGATGCGTTGGCGCTTGCGATCTGTCACATTTGGCGTCCCAGTGGCGCTGTGCAGGGCGGGGAACGACACGAGATGACAGCGGCCCAGCGGGCTTGGGCAGCGGCGGAGACGGCGGCGCGCCGTGGCTCCCCACGTGGCTGACCCTTGTTACCGTGAGGTCTATTCGTACAGGTGTTTGATCGGCCGACGACGCCGGTAACTTCTGACCCGGGATTTGTGGAGAGGTGCTGCAGTGATTGCGTCAGTTCACGGTGTGGTGCAGGCACTGCGCTTGGATTCAGCTGTTATTGAAGTTGGCGGTATTGGTCTTTTGGTGCAAGGAACGCCAGCCACTCTAAGCACGCTGCGAGTGGGGGAGTCAGCGCGACTCATGACCACCTTCGTGGTGCGGGAGGAGTCCTTCACCCTGTTCGGTTTCACCAGTGCGGATGAACGTGAGGTTTTTGAGACGGTGCAGACGGTCAGCGGAATCGGACCGCGCACTGCGCTGGCCATGCTCTCTGTGCACACCCCCGATGGTCTGCGCCGCGCTGTTGCTGACGAGGACACAGCGGCGTTGATGCGGGTCCCAGGAATTGGCAAGAAGGGCGCAGCGAGGATTGTGCTGGAGTTGACGGACAAGCTCGGTGCTCCCGAGTCAGAGGCGGGTCTGGTGGCAGCTGCGCCTAGGCCCGGGACTGAACAAGACCAGGTCGTTGAGGCCTTGGTGGGCTTGGGGTGGAACAGTAAAGCTGCTCAAGACGCGGTAGTTCGCGTGGTGGCAGCACGCGCCGCCGGGGGCGAGTCGGCCACCAGTGCGGATGTCGCCACGATCTTGCGCGCAGCGCTGCAAGACTTGGGTGGTCCACGTGGCTGAGGGGCAGTTGGACGACTCCGCGGAGCGGCTTGTCTCAAGTGCATCTGACGACATTGAGCGTGCCGCGGAGACCGCGTTGCGACCACGGAGCCTGAGTGACTTCGTCGGCCAGCGGGTGGTGCGTGACCAGTTGTCTCTGATGCTCGATGCAGCAATGGGGCGCGCGGCCTCTCCCGACCACGTGCTGCTCTCTGGGCCGCCGGGGCTCGGCAAGACGACTCTGGCCATGATCATTGCATCGGAGATTGGCGTGCCGATGCGCGTCACCTCGGGGCCCGCAATTCAGCATGCGGGTGATCTCGCAGCTGTGTTGTCCTCCCTCGAAGAGGGGGAGGTGCTGTTCATTGACGAGATCCACCGGCTGGCACGTCCAGCTGAGGAACTGCTTTATGTCGCGATGGAGGATTACCGCGTCGACGTCGTCGTCGGTAAGGGCGCCGGTGCGAGCGCAATTCCGCTAAGCCTGCCGCCCTTTACCGTCGTCGGCGCAACGACGCGAGCAGGATTGCTTCCCGCTCCGCTTCGGGACCGGTTTGGCTTCACCGGGCATCTGGACTTTTATTCGGCCGCTGAATTGGAGCGGGTGTTGCTGCGCTCGGCAGGTTTGTTGGGTGTCTCACTGGCTGAGGAAGCGGCCCGTGAGATTGCATCCCGCTCGCGGGGCACGCCAAGGATTGCGAACAGGTTGCTCCGCCGGGTCCGTGACTGGGCTCAGGTTCGCGGTGACGGCGCGTTGAACATGGCCGCCGCCAACGCCGCGCTTGAGGTTTATGAAGTTGACGCAATTGGACTAGACCGACTTGACCGCGCGGTTCTGACCGCATTGTGTTCCCGGTTTGGTGGGGGCCCAGTAGGGCTCACTACCCTCGCAGTAACCGTTGGTGAAGAGCCAGAAACTGTTGAGACTGTGGCGGAGCCTTATCTGGTGCGTGAAGGGTTCATGGGCAGGTCGCCTCGGGGTCGGGTAGCAACGCCCGCGGCTTGGGCACACCTTGGACTTGAACCGCCGGTTGGTCAGACGCCGATCTTCGACTAGCGTGCGAGAGGCGCACCTAGGTCGCGTTGCAGCGCTGACTTCGTGTCCCTGCGGATAGCCCTGAAGAACAATGTGGTTGTCCAATGGGCGGATGGTCGGAACGTTGTGCTTTCCCCACACGTTGGGAGATGAGGGCCCGTGGGGCCTAGACTCCCCGTGCAGTTATCTCTACCGATAGGAGACGTGTCAACGTCATGGAACTTTTAATTATTGCCGCACTCGCTTTCGCGATGATGTTCTGGATGTCGCGACGGTCCAAGAAGCAGCGCTCTGAGGCAATGAGCTTCCGCGACAGCCTGGAAATCGGTCAGGAAGTTATGACCGGATCAGGTCTCTTTGGTGTGATCGTTGCGGTAGAGGACGAGCGCATCACACTGGAAACCGAAGGGTTGGGTGGCGCCCGCACAGTTTGGCTGCGCGCGGCAATTGCCAAACTTGTTGACCCGCCCGTTGAGTTCGAAACCGATGAGACAGACTCTGAGGCGAACAGTGAACTGGACGAGACTCTGGCAGGAATTTCAGACGCGACTGAGCAGCAGCAAGCCGCCGCCAAGTTGTCAGATGAGGACGAGCAGAACAAGTAGTACATTGCAATGGTTCGATTCATGAACCACAACCTCCCGTGGGCCCAACACAGTCGTGCCCACGCGTACGAGAAGAGATAACTAGGTGGCGACCACCAAGCAGACTCCGCGCCCACTGCGGACACTGATCGTTTTGGCGATTCTGATCTTTGTGGCCTTCGGGGCACTTCTGGCCGGAACCAAATGGTCCGACGCATCGTTAATGCCGAATCTGGCCCTAGACCTCGAAGGTGGCACCCAGATCATTTTGACGCCGGTCACCACTGACGGGTCTAAGGTGACGGACACCGATATTGCCGAGGCAATTACGATCATTCGGCAGCGCGTCGACTCCTCCGGTGTCTCTGAAGCTGAGATCACGAGTCAGGGTGGCAGCAACATTGTGGTGGGTCTGCCTGGGACGCCCTCCCAGGAGACGCTTGAGCTGGTTCGCCGTTCCGCGCAAATGAACTTCCGTCCTGTCCTTGAGTACCAGTCCAGCTTCGGTGGCCCTGGGGGCGTCACAGAGAACCCCCTTGGTGGTCTCACCGAAGAGGACCTGGCAGACATGAGCGAGGAAGAACTCGCCGAGCTGCTCGGGTCCCTTGGCGAAGCTGAGGAAGGCGCTGCAGTTGAGGAAGACAACACCGTTGAGGATGACGCTGTTGAGGACCCAGCTGTTGAAGAGGACGCGGTTGACGAAGATGCTGATGACGAGTCGACGAACTCCGAGTCGCTCACTGGGGCTGCAAGCATCAGCACGGTAGCCAACGTCATTGCCACAGATGGTGACTCCGACGACGCGGGCGATGCCGCCGGCGACGAGGCGGAACTAGATGAGGATTCAGAAGAGGCCGACCCCGCACCCGCTGCTGTGGCCGACCCGAACAACCCGAGCGACCTTGCCCAGATCACCCCGGAACTCCGCGAGGAATTTGACGCGCTGAACTGCCTTGACGAGAGTGCACTGACGGGTGGCCGCGCAGGTGACCCAAAGAAGCCGATGGTGACCTGTTCTGATGACGGCACGGCGAAGTACATTCTTGGGCCGATTGAAATTGCAGGAACTGAGATCTCCCGGGCCAACTCTGGCTTGAGTTCACAAGGCGGCGTCGCCTCCAACACGTGGGCCGTGAGCATTGAGTTCAGCAAGGAGGGCTCGAAGAAGTTCGCCGACACCACCCGGCGCCTTGCCGAGCAGTTCTCGCAATTGAATGTTGGTATGCCAGTGGCTCCTAACCTTTTCGCGATGACGCTTGACGGTCTCGTCATTAGTGCTCCGTCGGTAGAGGGCGTCATCCCCAATGGGCAGGCTGAGATTACCGGCTCGTTCACCCGGGAAAGTTCCGAAAACCTGGCGAACCAGTTGAACTTTGGTGCGCTACCTCTGACCTTTGATGTGCAGAGTGAGCAGGAGATTTCAGCAACCCTCGGAAGTGAGCAACTGCAGAAGGGGCTCATTGCCGGTGCAATCGGTCTTTTGCTTGTTGTTATTTACTCGGTGTTCCAGTACCGCGTGCTCGGTCTGGTCACAGTTGCATCCCTGACCATCGCCGCTGTTGTGACTTACGTGGCGATTGGCATCCTGTCCTGGACTCAGGGTTACCGACTGTCCTTGCCTGGCGTCGCCGGTGTGATTGTGGCTGTTGGTATTACTGCCGACTCATTCATCGTGTACTTCGAGAGAATCCGCGATGAGCTCCGAGACGGTCGTTCTTTGTCTGTGGCAATTGACAAGGCCTGGGACCGCGCCAAACGCACAATTTTGGCTTCCGACACGGTCAACTTCCTGGCAGCGATTGTGTTGTACTTCCTAGCGGTCGGTGGCGTGCGCGGATTTGCGTTCACCCTGGGGCTCACCACAATCGTTGACCTCGTGGTCGTGTTCTTCTTTACCCACCCACTGTTGAAGCTCATCACGAAGGGCAAGTTCTTCGTCAACGGGCACCCGTGGTCTGGGCTCGATCCGCGACGGCTCGGAGTGCGGTCAGCGCGCTACGTTGGACGGGGGCAGGTCGCCACCGCAGCGACAACGGGTTCGACTACTGCAACACCCGATGGGGTAGTGGCAGTGGCGGATGATGAAGATGCCCTCGTGCCCGCACTGACTGCGCCAGCGCCGTCGTATGACGCATATGGCCGTAAAATGACCATTGCAGAGCGCAAGGCGGCCGCGCCGACGAATCAACAACCGAGGGCCCTTCAGCCGCTGGTGACGACGAGGAGACAGTCTGATGGCTATCGGATTCGCCCAGTGGGGCAACAATCTGTACACCGGCAAAAAGTCTTATGACGTCGTCGGCAAGCGCAAACGGTTCTACGCCGTGTCGATTGTGCTCGTGGTTGCGTTCCTTGCGCTGATCTTCGGCAAGGGGTTCAACCTCGGCATTGACTTCGAAGGTGGCTCAGAGTTCTTGATCACCAACACCCAAGCTCAGAGTCAGCAGAAAGCAATCGACACGATTGCGGCAGAGGGCTTTGAAGAGGTGCCACGAGTATCAACTTTGGGCGGCTCGGGTGTGCGGGTGCAGATGTTAGCGCTTGACCCTGATCAGCGAGTCGAACTCCGTGCAGCGCTGGCTGACGCCTACAACGTGGGTGACGCAGACATTTCGGCCTCATCCGTGGGCCCCACGTGGGGCGCCGACGTCTCCAAAAAGGCCATTCAAGGTCTGATCGTCTTCCTGCTGCTGGTGACAGTGGTCATGACCATCTACTTCCGGAACTGGCGGATGGCCCTGGCGGCGCTGCTCGCGCTCTTCCATGACTTGATTATCACCGTGGGTATTTACGCGGCAGTTGGCTGGGAAGTTACCCCGGCGACCATGATCGGGTTCCTGACAATTCTTGGTTACTCCATCTACGACACCGTCGTGGTGTTCGATAAGGTCCGGGAAAACACCGCAGGCATCCTCACGCAGACTGACAACCTCTATTCCGAGCGTGCGAACTTGGCCGTGAACCAGACCATGGTCCGTTCTATTAACACCTCCGTGGTGGCGCTTCTTCCGGTTGGTTCGATTCTCTTCATCGGCTCCTTCCTGCTCGGTGCCGGAACGCTGCGTGACATTGCCCTGTCGTTGTTCGTCGGAATGGCGGTGGGAACCTACTCGTCGATCTTCTTGGCTACGCCCCTCGAAGTCTCCATGCGTGAGCGGGTAGAAGAAATCGCCGAGCACACCACTCGGGTATTGGCAGAGCGGGAGCGCCGCGGCGTTGTTGCCACCTCAACTGAGGGGCAGCTCGCGGCTGCGGGACTGACGACGGAACAGATTCGGGAGCCAGGCCGGCACCAAGGAATGCAGGCGCAGCCGAAACGTAAGCGGCGCTGACCCCAATGGTGGTTGAAGCCCAGTCGCGCAAGGAATCAAGCACTTTTGAGACGGACCGCGCCCTGGTGAAGTCTCTGGTTCGAGATGTCCCGAACTTTCCACAGCCACCTGTGGTGTTCAAGGATATTGCAGGCATCTGTGCCAGTCCGATGGGAATGCAAGCCGCGATCCGTGCTTTGGTTGAACTCGTTGCGCCGATGGGGCAGATCGACTTGGTAGCGGGGCTCGAAGCACGTGGGTTTATTTTCGGGGCACCATTAGCGGTTGCCTTAGGGGCGGGTTTCATTCCCATTCGGAAGGCAGGAAAACTGCCGCCACCGGTCTTGCACACTCGCTATGAGCTCGAATACGGCATCGCAGAACTTGAAGTTCGCGACGAAGTCATCGAGCCAGGCGCTCGGGTGCTGCTCCTTGATGACATCCTCGCAACGGGTGGCACCGCCGCGGCTGGAGTGAGCCTGCTGGATCGGGCGGAAGCGGATGTCATCGGAATGTCGTTTTTGCTGGAGATTGACGGACTCAATGGGAGGGCCGCTCTGCCGGACCTACCCATGGCGGTTTTGCTGAGTTGATGCACCGTGGCAGAGGCCGATTAGTGTTGGCGTAGTGTCTGCGGCATAGAATGAACGATCGGATTGGTTAGGTTCGCATTTGCGCGCTGGTCCGCTGATAGATGGGAGCCGCAGTGAGCGACGAAACTCCGACATCAGCAGAAGTCGGCTCACACGAGAAGGCCTCCGCTCAAGTGGTTGCGCCACGTGGCGTACGCTCGCGCTTCGCCCGTTTCGGCGTGCGCAGTAGCCCGTCGCCCGCAATCGAACCATTGCTCAGCGCAGTACGAATCAACGACCCCAAAGCAGACCTCACCCTGATCGAGCGGGCCTATGCCACCGCGGAGAAGGCGCACACCGGGCAGATGCGTAAAAGTGGTGACCCCTACATCACCCACCCCGTCGCCGTAGCCACGATTCTTGCCGAACTCGGTATGACCACCTCCACCGTCGCAGCAGCGCTGCTGCACGACACCGTTGAAGACACCGACTATTCGTTAGAAGAGTTGCGCTCGGAGTACGGCGAAGAAATTGCGATGCTCGTTGATGGCGTCACTAAGTTAGACAAAGTGAAGTTTGGGGACGCAGCCCAGGCTGAGACCGTCCGAAAAATGGTTGTCGCAATGGCCCGGGATATCCGGGTGTTGGTGATCAAATTGGCAGACCGGCTGCACAACGCCCGGACCTGGAAGTTTGTTCCAGCCGCCTCCGCTGCACGCAAGGCCCGCGAAACCTTAGAGATTTACGCACCGCTTGCGCACCGGCTTGGGATGAACACCATCAAGTGGGAGCTGGAGGACCTGTCCTTCCAGACGCTGTACCCCAAGGTGTACGACGAAATTGTGCACATGGTCGCCGAACGCGCTCCAGCGCGCGATGAGTACCTCGCCGTCGTGCGAGAACAGATCATGGCCGATCTACGTAGCGCGAAAATTAAGGCCACGGTGACGGGCCGGCAAAAGCACTACTACTCGGTCTACCAAAAGATGATTGTCCGAGGTCACGACTTCGGGGATATCTATGACCTCGTCGGTACGCGGGTTCTCGTCGACTCGGTGCGGGACTGCTACGGCGCCCTGGGTGCTCTGCACGCGCGTTGGAACCCGGTCCCTGGGCGGTTCAAAGACTATATTGCGATGCCGAAGTTCAATATGTACCAGTCTTTGCACACCACCGTCATCGGCCCGGGTGGTAAGCCCGTGGAAATTCAGATCCGCACCCATGAGATGCACCGCCGGGCTGAGTACGGCGTCGCTGCGCACTGGAAATATAAAGAAGCAGCTAAGGGCACCGTTGCCGCTGACGAGAACGCCAAGAACGATATGCCCTGGTTGCGGCAACTTGTTGACTGGCAACGAGAAACAGCTGACCCGTCCGAGTTCTTAGATTCGCTGCGCTTTGAAATGAGTGGCGCTGAGGTCTACGTCTTCACCCCACGAGGTGAGGTAATTGCGCTGCCTGCGGGGGCAACACCGGTGGACTTCGCCTATGCGGTGCACACCGAAGTTGGGCACCGCACCATGGGGGCTCGGGTGAACGGACGCCTCGTGTCCTTGGACTCCGCGCTGGACAACGGTGACGTTGTTGAAGTGCTGACCTCGAAGTCGGAGAGTGCCGGTCCGAGCTTGGACTGGGTTGCTTTTGTTAAGAGTCCTCGGGCGCGGAACAAGATTAAGCAGTGGTTCTCTAAGTCTCGCCGTGAAGAGGCAGTGGAGCGCGGTAAGGATTCCATTGCTAAGGCCATGCGGAAGCAGAACCTGCCGATTCAGCGCCTGCTTTCCCATGAGTCACTTGTCGCATTAGCTAATGAGATGCGGTACGGCGACGTATCCGCCCTCTATGCCGCCGTAGGCGAAGGCCACGCGTCGGCACAGACTATTGTGGCCAAACTCGTGGACGAAATGGGCGGTGAAACCGGCGCAGAAGAGGACATCGCGGAGATTACCCGCCCCGGCACTGGCCGGCCGCGACGCACACGCGCTGGAGACCCTGGTATTTCGGTGAAGGGTGTCGAAGACATCTGGGTGAAGCTTGCCCGCTGTTGCACACCGGTGCCTGGTGACAAAATTATTGGCTTTGTCACCCGTGGGCAAGGTGTGTCAGTGCACCGCGCGGACTGCCAGAACGTCGAGAGTATGCGTTCGCAACCTGAACGGTTTGTTGACGTGGAGTGGACCAGCGGAGCGAGTTCGCTGTTCTTGGTGCAGGTGCAGATTGAGGCACTGGACCGGTCCAGGTTGCTCTCGGATGTCACGCGGGTGCTGTCTGACAACCACGTGAATATTCTTTCGGCAACAATTTCAACCACCAAGGATCGGGTTGCGGTGTCGCGGTTTGTCTTTGAGATGGCAGAACCCGCTCACCTGACCAACGTGCTCTCCGCAGTGCGCAAAGTTGATGGTGTCTTTGACGTTTACCGCATCACTGGTTCGAAGACCGACGCGACGACGTAACTCGCGGTGTAAACGCCCACTGCACCAGGTCGACGGATTCTGATCTGCGGGAGCGCCCGGGAATCTGCTCTAGCCTCGTGAGCACCTCGGGCATGGAAACTAGCTGATGCTGGGCGAGCGTTTGGAGCCCTGTGAGAGCGTGCCTGCGTTCAACGTGAATAGCCAGATCAACGGCTGTTCGCGTCGCCCCGGTGAGTTGGACACCATCGATTTCGATCACGTCGATGCCAGTCAGTTTTGTTTGATGTGTCACGGTCCCCGCCTGTGGCTTGGGGCGGTGCTGCGTCGGCGGGTAGAGCAAGTGCACCATGGGGCTGGTCAGATGACCCGTCAGAACCCAGAGTGCACTTTGGCGGCCGAGCACTGTGCGAGTTTGCACCATCTCCCGCAACGCCGAGACGCGGTGTTGCGCGGTGATCTGCTTGTGCGCGGCAACCGCGTAGGGGCCCCATACGGGAGTCAACTGGTTGTCGAGCACCAAACTCTGCCACGCCACTGATCCACCGACGTCTGCCGGCGTTATGAGGTCAGATTCCAGGGCGCGTGGTGCTTGAAGAAGTGCGGCGAGCATGTCGCCATCATGGTGTGGTCCGCGTGGGTGCGCGAAGGCAACGGGCCAGCTGTGGACATCCCGAGCAGCAGAGGCATGAAAACAGCGGGCTGGCTTCCGAGATGGAATCCAGCCCGCTGTTTGCGTGGCCTATTGTGCGAGCCGGTTGTTGGGGCTGTGTGCGGGGCGCAGGCTTAGCCGCGTGCGTCCTGAGCAGCCTTGTTGATCTGTTCCAACCAGGAGCGCTTGGCGGTCAGCGCGGAGTCAAGCTCCTTGATGCGCCGCTTGTCGCCCTTTTCTGTTGCGGTTGCAAGGTCAGCTTCATCCTGTGCGATTGAGACTTCCAGCTGGGTCGCTGCACCTTCGGCACGGGCCTGAGTTTCAGGGTTTTTGCGTTTCCAGTCGGAGTCTTCGGTGTCGCGGATCGCTGTCTCAACTGCGCGCATCCGACCTTCCATGCGCTGGACGTCGTTGCGGGGCACTCGCCCTGCGGCTTCCCACTGATCCTGGATGTCGCGCAGAGCGCTCTTTGCGCGGTTGAGGTCGGTGACGGGCACCAACTTCTCTGCCTGAGCGAGGATCGCTTCTTTGGCTTCGAGGTTCTTGCCGTATTCGGCGTCGGTCGCTGCGTTGTCGGCGTCTCGTGCGGCGAAGAACGCGTCCTGAGCAGCCCGGAAGCGGGCCCAGAGCGCGTCGTCGTCCTTGCGGCTGGCGCGTCCTGCGGCCTTCCAGCGGGTCATGAGATCACGGTACGCAGCTGCCGTTTGGCCCCACTGGGTGTTAGTGGACAACTCTTCGGCTTCGGCAACAAGTTCTTCTTTGGCAACCTTCGCCTCGGAGTTGCTCTGCTCCAGCTGAGCGAAGTAGTGGCGGCGTTCCCGGTCGAATGCGGTGCGGGCGTGGCTGAACCGCTTCCAGAGGGCTTCCTCGGTAGGGCGGTCAATACGGGGTCCGGAGCGCTGTGCGGTTTTCCACTGGTCGAGCAGGGTGCGCAGTTGGTCGCCTGCGGGGCGCCATTGAATCTTGACTGGGTCGGTTGCGGCAACAGTTTCTGCTGCTTCGACAATTTTGGTGCGTTCCACGACGGCGGTCTCGCGCGCTGCTGCGCGTTCGGTTTCTAGTTTGGCGCGGCGCTCTTTGGCGACGTCGTCCAGCGCTGCGACTTTGGTGCGCAGGCCATCAAGGTCGCCGACGGCGGCTGGTTCGGCGGTCTCTTCTTTGAGCTTGGCCAGGGTTTGGTCAATTTCTTTAATGTTAAGTTCGGCGCTGCTCAGCCGGGTTTCGAAGAGCAAGACCTTGGACTGCAGGTCGAGGAAGCGGCGCAGGTACAGGCGAATGGCGTCATCTGCGGCTACTCCGGGCACCTGGCCCACGAGGCGTTCGCCAGCGGAATCGGTGACGTAAACGGACCCGTCATCGCTAACTCGACCAAATTTGGCTGCTTCGGCTAAGGCTGCGGCTTCGTCGGGAACGGGAACAGTGATGGGCGCGGGCGTTGGTTCGCCGGTGGAAGTTGCCCCTGCTGCGCGCGGTTTGGCCATGGCTTGTGGGGTGGGGCGCGGCATGGGCCGTGGTGTGGGCCGTGCAGCGGGTTGTTCTGCAGCTTGCTCTGGAGCCTGTTCTGGAGCTTGCTCTGCGGGTTGTTCTGGTGTTGCGGGAGGAGTTGGTTCTGAGGTGGAAGATTCTTCTGGGCCAGTAGGTGTCTCGGTCATTGAGATACAACTCCTCGTGTTGTGACCGGCTGATGCGCGCTGGTGCGTGCACTGCCTGGGTCAGCGACTGCCCCGAATGGCTGGGGGCGGGTGTGTTCTGGCTCGTGTGTGCTGTGCACCAGGAACCCCTTCGTCCAACAGTCTAGGGAAATTGCTCGACAGATGCGTAATGGCTTCTGCCACGAAGGTCACACTTCGGTATCGATCCGCAGGTTATGGCTGGGTATGGTGGGTCTCGTGCATATTTATTCGTTGACTGCGCCCGTGTTCGGCACCAACTGCTACCTGATTTCGGCAGCAGAGTCTGGTCCCTGTGTGATTGTCGACCCCGGCGGGGGAGTGGCCGATGACGTGCGGGACGCCGTCGCCAGACTAAAACTGGAACCTGTTGCGATTTTGGCCACCCATGGTCACGTCGATCACACGTGGTCCGCAGGCGAACTTTCCCGCGAGTATGACGTTCCGCTCTACGTGCACTCCCAGGATGCGTACCGCTTGGCGGACCCCTTCGGTTCACTTGAGCACCCCGGACCAGGTGGTTCAGGTCTGGTGGAAAGTTTGACTTCCGGTCCGCTTGGCGCGGCTTTGACCGCTTCGGGGTGTGCACCGGCGGATTATCAAGAGCCCCAAAACGTGAAGACTTTTCTCGACGACGGCGCTTCGGAGGCGGTGCTGGACTTCGGCACCTTGCAGATTCGTGCCGTGCACGCACCTGGCCATACCGAGGGGTCCACCCTGTTCTTGTTGGATGCCGCTCCAGCAGCAGGCAGCACGCTGCCGAGTCAGGGCAATAGGTTCCTCACCGGGCAAGCAGCCAGCGGCACAACTTCTACCGCGCTGACCGGTGATGTCCTGTTCGCCGGCACCATTGGCCGCACAGATCTGCCCGGTGGTGACGGCGCGGCCATGGCTCGGACCTTGCGCGACGTCGTCGGTCAACTCGCCTCGGATTCCCTCGTGCTGGCCGGTCACGGGCCAGCTAGTCGAATGCGGGAAGAAAAGATGTCGAACCCATTCCTGGCGCAACGGTAGAATCAGGTCTCATGGCCCGCCCCACTCCGTTATCCGGTTTCCCTGAATGGCGTCCCGAGGGGCGCATCGTCGAGCAACACATCCTGTCCCGACTGGAACGCATCTTTGAACTGCATGGTTTTGCAGGCATCGAAACGCGCGCGGTTGAACCGCTCGACCAGTTGTTGCGCAAGGGTGAGACCTCTAAAGAGGTTTATGTGCTCTCTCGTCTGCAGGAGGAGGCAGGTGAGGGGGCGGAGCAGAAGTCGTCCGATAAACAACTTGGCCTGCACTTTGACCTGACGGTGCCCTTTGCACGTTATGTGTTGGAGAACGCGGGACACCTCGCCTTTCCGTTCAAGCGGCACCAGATTCAGAAAGTGTGGCGCGGTGAGCGACCGCAGGATGGTCGGTTCCGGGAGTTCATCCAGGCGGATATTGATGTGGTGGGCGCCGGTTCGTTGCCGTATCACTACGAGGTGGAACTCCCTCTGGTGATGGCTGAGGCCTTGGGGTCCCTGCAGGACATTGGGGTGCCAGCGGTTCGTATTTTGGTGAATAACCGCAAGGTCGCGGAGGGGTTCTACCGCGGCTTGGGGCTTGAGGACGTCGACGGCGTGCTGCGGTCCATTGACAAGCTCGACAAAATTGGCGCGCAGAAGGTTGCCCAGCTGTTGGCATTGGAATTGGGTGCCACTGATGTGCAGGCACAGGCGTGCTTGGACTTGGCAGCAATCAACGGCGCTGATTCGACTGTCGTGCAGCGGGCCCAGGCGTTGGCCGATGAGCACCAGATCGCTTCGGAGGTCTTTGACGAGGGGCTGCGGGAGCTCGGCGCACTCATCGAGGCTGCTCACGAGCGTGCCCCCGGTGTGGTGGTTGCTGATCTGAAGATTGCCCGCGGCTTGGACTATTACACGGGCTCTGTTTACGAAACGGTGTTGGTGGGCCATGAGCAGTTGGGGTCCATCTGCTCCGGTGGCCGGTACGACACCTTGGCCTCTGATGGCACAAACACTTACCCCGGCGTTGGACTCTCCATTGGGGTGTCCCGTTTGGTCTCGCGCTTACTAAGCGCCGACCTTGTGCGGGCTACCCGCAGTGTGCCAAGCGCCGTTGTTGTTGCAGTGGCACATGAAGACCTCCGGCCACAGTCCGACGCGATTGCGGTTGCTTTGCGCGCGCGCGGCATTCCAGTTGAGGTCGTTCCAACCGCAGCCAAATTTGGCAAGCAGATCAAGTTTGCGGACCGCCGGGGCGTGCCCTTTGTGTGGTTCCCTGCTTCAGCGGCGGTGACGCGCGCGGATGGTTCTGTTCAAGAAGCGCAACCGGATCAGGTCAAAGACATTCGTTCAGGGGAGCAGGTGACCGCTGACGCGGCCTTGTGGGCCCCGCCCGAGGCTGATTTGTGGCCGCGGGTGGAAGCAGTCACCGCAAACTGAACAAGTCGCATTGTGTGGTTTTGACGGTGGTGGCTGGACATTGGTGAGCCATTAGACTCAAGACTGTGCGCACTGCCTTGGGTGCGCTTTGTTATGTCCGTGAGGGGAGGCGCCTCTCATTTGATCGGAAGGAACCCTTCGTGCTGCGTACTCATACGGCCGGCTCATTGCGAGCTGAGAACATCGACCAAACTGTGACTTTGACCGGTTGGGTTGATCGCCGTCGGGATCACGGTGGTGTGGCCTTCATCGATCTGCGTGACGCTTCTGGGATCGCCCAGGTTGTCATCCGTGATGAGGACGTTGCGCACCCACTGCGTTCCGAGTTTGTGCTGCAGGTGACCGGAGTGGTCTCTCAGCGCCCGGAGGGCAATGCAAACGACAACCTGGCCACTGGCCAGGTTCGTGGTGCTGAACGAATCCGCACCGCTGCCCTTCCAGGTGTCTACTGCCCTGGACGGCACCGAAACCATTGGCGAAGAGGCACGGCTGCGCCACCGCTACCTCGACCTGCGCCGCCCTGCGCCCGCGCACGCACTGCGCTTGCGTGCCAAGGCCAACGCCGCCGCGCGTCGTGCCCTGGACGCACAGGACTTTGTTGAAATTGAAACCCCCACGCTGACGCGGTCCACCCCTGAGGGGGCCCGGGACTTCTTAGTTCCAGCTCGGTTGGCACCAGGCTCCTGGTACGCACTGCCACAGTCGCCGCAGTTGTTTAAGCAGTTGCTGATGGTCGCTGGCATGGAGCGGTATTACCAGATTGCGCGCTGCTACCGCGATGAGGACTTCCGCGCGGACCGCCAGCCGGAGTTCACCCAGCTAGACGTGGAGATGAGCTTCGTTGAAGAGGACGACGTCATTGCGGTGGGCGAGCAGATTCTGACTGAGGTGTGGAAGCTGATTGACGTGGAGATTCCCACGCCGATTCGTCGCATGACGTTCAAGGACGCTATGGAGAAGTACGGGTCCGATAAACCGGATCTGCGCTTTGACCTGCAGTTGGTGGAGCTCACTGAGTACTTTAAGGACACCCCATTCCGGGTGTTCCAGGCGCCTTACGTCGGTGCGGTTCGTATGCCCGGTGGCGCGGCCACCCCACGCCGTGGCTTTGATGCCTGGCAGGAGTGGGCAAAGCAGCGCGGCGCCAAGGGCCTGGCTTACGTCACGTTCACTGAAGACGGCGAACTTGCTGGTCCAGTTGCAAAGAACCTCTCCGACGCCGAGCGCGAAGGCCTAGCTGCGGCAACGGGCGCGCAGCCTGGTGACGCAGTGTTCTTCGCCGCGGGTAAGGTCACCGACTCCCGTGCACTTTTGGGTGCGGCTCGCTTGGAGATCGGTAAGAAGGCTGGGCTGATTGACGAGTCCGAGTGGGCCTTCGTGTGGATTGTTGATGCACCACTGTTCAAGCCGACGGGTGAGGACGACGACGTCGCTGTGGGCGGGGGAGCGTGGACTGCCGTGCACCACGCGTTCACGTCACCAAAGCCGGAGTGGCTGGACAACTTTGAGGACAACCCGGGCGAGGCTTTGGCTTACGCCTACGACATTGTGTGCAACGGCAATGAGATTGGTGGCGGGTCGATTCGTATCCACCGTCGGGACGTGCAGGAGCGCGTATTCAAGATGATGGGCATTGGGGCAGAGGAAGCGCAGGAGAAGTTCGGCTTCTTGCTGGAAGCTTTTGCCTTCGGCGCACCCCCACATGGTGGGATTGCCTTTGGTTGGGACCGCATTCTGACGCTGCTGACAGGTTCAGAGTCAATCCGCGACGTCATTGCGTTCCCCAAGTCCGGTGGCGGCTTCGACCCACTGACGCAGGCGCCTGCTCCCATTACGGCGCAGCAGCGTAAGGAAGCCGGCGTAGACGCTAAAGCAGCGAAATCTGAGTCAGCTAAAACCGAGTCAGCCAAGGCCGAACCGAAAACCTCGTAACCTCCGCTGAGTGCGCGAAAGGGGTTGTGTTTCCGGTCGGAAACACAACCCCTTTTTCGTGCACTCACCACTATTGGGGGTAGGGGTGGGGACCAACGCACTGGCGAGGTTTCCAGCCTGCAAGTGGTTAGCCTCATCAGCCGAGCGCGGGTTTCCAGTCCGTTGGTACGGGGGAACCGGCTACATAGTCTTCCATTGGTACGTCCCCTGACCGCCAGGCTTCGAGCACCTGATCCGTGAGCCGCCAGCACTCTTCGGCGGCGTCCCCGCGCACCGAGATCATCATTTCGCCGTCGAGGATCGCGGCTAGCACCTCGCTGTAAGCGTCGAGATCGGAATGGCGCAGGTCAGTGGCGAACGTGGACTGCTCGAGCATAAATGGGTCTTGGGTGGTGTTGGTTGTCACGTGTAGTTCCATCACGTCGGGGCTGAGCCCAATGATCATCCGGTCTGGTCCGTCGCAGCTGCGGGTGAGCCCCTCGGGCAGGTGGCGCACGTCGGCGAAGTTGATGACGATGTGCTTGCGGGTCGTACCTAAGGACTTTCCTGATCGCAGCGTGATCGGCACACCGGTCCAGCGTTGATTGACGACCTCGACGGTGATCTGCGCCATCGTCTCGGTGTCCCGCTCGGGGTCGACGCCCGGTTCATCCAAATAGTTCGGCACAATGCGATCTCCGATTGTGCCGGCGGTGTAGCGACCACGTCGGGTCGCCTTCGCTGGGTTGTCGCCCCACAGGCGGGTGGCCCGCAGCACCGCTGATTTGGCGTCGCGTAACTCCCGTCCACTGATTTGGGAGGGTGGTTCCATTGTCACCACTGCCATCACCTGCAGCAGGTGGGACTGGATCATGTCGACGAGCGCGCCAGAATGGTCGTAATAGCCGGCTCGGCCTTCCAGAGTGAGTTCCTCGTCATAGGCAATCTCAATTGACTCGATGTCGTTGGCGCTCCACACATTCTGGATCATTCGGTTGGCGAACCGCAGCGCAATAACGTCGAGCACAGTTGATTTACCCAGGAAGTGATCGACTCGGTGCACACGGTCGTCGGACACCAGCCGGGTCACGAGCGCATTGAGGGAGCGGGCACTAGCTAAGTCGTACCCGAATGGCTTCTCCATCGCCAGGTGCGTGTCTGGCGGCAGCTGGCATGAAAGCAGCGCCTGGCAGGCTCGTTCGGCCACCGCGGGCGGCAAAGCAAAATATATAACCAGTCGGTCGGAGGTGCTGAGGCTGGCGAGCACGGCAGTGAATGCGTCGGAGTCGGTGACGTCGAGTTGGTGATAGACGGTTGAGCGCCGGTGTGTGTTGACGACGTCGTCGCTTGCCCCGCCCTCGGCGAGTGCCTGGGCGAGCCGTTCGGCAAACGCATCGGTTCCGAGGTCGGCGCGGTCTGCTCCAACGATGCGGACGGGACGCTGGGGGTCGCGTTCGAGGAGCGCCCCCAAACCGGGGAGCAGCAGGCGCCGGGTCAAGTCGCCCGAGGCCCCGAGGATGAGCAGAGTCGTTGGTGTCGTCATGCGGTTTCCTCCGAAGCGTGCGGGGTGGGGCCGCTTGTCTGCTCAACTGCAGCGAGTGCATCAGCTGCTCGTACGAGCCCTAAGTGGCTGAAGGCCTGCGGGAAGTTGCCCATTTGACGTCCCTCGATCGGGTCGTATTCCTCTGCGAGCAAACCCAGGTCGTTGGTGTAGCCCACGAGCCGATCCATGAGTTCGTGGGCGTCGTCGAGTCTGCCGGTCCAGGCGTATTGCTCGACGAGCCAGAAGGAGCAGGCGAGGAAGGGGTGCTCGTCACCGCTCAGGCCGTCGGATCCTGTCGTGCGGTACCGCAGCAGCAGACCGTGATGGAGCAGATCGCGCTCAATCCGCTCGACGGTTGCGAGCATGATCGGGTCGTCGTAGGCGAGGAAGCCGGTCTGCGGGATCTGCAGCAGTGAGGCGTCGACTTCAGTGTTGTCGTAGGTCTGGGTGAAGTAGCCTCCGTCGGAATTGACGCCCTTGGTGAGGATCTCTTCGCGGAGGCGGTCGCGTAACGCCGTCCACTCTTGGGCCGGCCCGTCCAGTCCGTACTTTGCGACGGCGCGGATGCCGCGGTCGAGCCCGGCCCACATCATCACGCGGGAGTGGGTGAAGTAGTGCGGTTCGCCGCGCATCTCCCACAGGCCCTGGTCGCGGCGGTCAGCGTGGTGCGTCACGTAGTCCAGCATGTTGCGTTGTAGGGGCCAGGAGAAGTCGTCGTCTTCGATGCCGGCGTCGCGTAACTTGCCGAGGGCGATGAGCACCTCACCGACGACGTCTGCCTGGAATTGGGCTACGGCTGCGTTTCCGATCCGGACGGGTTTGGAGTCGAGGTAGCCCGGGAGATGATCGAGGGTCGTTTCGGGCAGGTGGCGCTCACCTCCGACTCCGTACATGATCTGCAGGTCATCGGGATCCCCGGCCACGGCGCGCAGCAGCCAGTTTCGCCAGTGCAGGGCGGTTTCCGTGCGCCCATGCAGCAGTAACGCTTCCAGGGTGAGCGCGGAATCGCGCAACCAGCAGTAGCGGTAGTCCCAGTTGCGCTCCCCACCTGGGTCCTCGGGCAACCCTGCGGTGGGTGCGGCCACAATCCCGCCGGTGTCGGCGTTTGTGAGGGCCCGCAGTACGAGCAGTGATCGATGCACAGCTTGCGACCACTTCCCGGTCGCAGTGATCTGCGAACTCCATTCCTGCCAGTACTCCCGGGTGTGCTCCAGAGCAAGGGCGGTGTCTATGGCGTCGGGTGCCGGGAGATGGGAGGCCGTCCAGGTCAGAACCCAGGTGTGGGAGTGGCCCTCGGTCAGCTCGAAGGAGCCGCGGTGGCTGTGGTCGGCAGGTTCCAGAGCCGGTCCACGCAGCGTGTAGGCATCGGGGCCTGAAATTGCCCTGAGGTGCTCCCCGGAGTCGTCCTCGATCCGGCGCACCCACGGCAATACGGTGTCGTACTCGGGTCGAAGGCGAAGTTCGTGATCAATGCGTACGTTGCCGGAGGTGCAGCGCACTTCGCGTACAACGTCGGCGCGGTCATTGGTTGGGGGCATGAATTCTCGAGTTTCTGCCTCGCCGGTGGGTGTGCGCCACCTCGTGACGAGCACGAAGGTGCCGGTCTCATAATGCCGCTCGATGACCTCGCCCTCGTGGGGGGCCATAAGCCACCGGCCATTTTCTTCAGTGCCGAGCAGGGCCGAGAATACTGCGGCCGAGTCGATCCGGGGTAGGCACAGCCAGTCGATGCTCCCTTCGCGGGAGACGATCGCCGCACTGCGTCTGTCTGATAGGAGTCCGTAGTCGCCAATTGGAGTGCTCACCCTTGTCACCATAGGGCCTGACTCCGTGTCAGTGTGAGAGTGAGAAACGGTCTGCGAACTTCTTCAGCGGCGCGGGGGCCCACCAGTTGTATTCGCCTAACACGGTCATTGTTGCCGGCACCAGCAGCATTCGGACCAGGGTGGCGTCGAGTGCCACGGCGAAGGCGAGGGCGAAGCCGACCTGTTTGATCACGAGTAGTTCGCCGAAGATGAAGCCGGCGAACACCACAACAATGATTGCGGCGGCTGAGGTGATGATCCGCCCGGAGCGTTGCAGGCCCACTCGCACGGCGGCGTTGTTGTCGAGTCCGGAGTCGTGGAGTTCTTTGATGCGGGCCAGCAGGAACACTTCGTAGTCCATTGCCAATCCGAACGCGAAGGCAATCACTATTGCCACCACGTACGTTTCGAGCCCACCGGTGGATTGGAAGTTGAGCAGCCCGGAGAAGTGCCCATCTTGGAACACCCAAACGAGCACTCCGAGGGCGGCGGTGAGGGACGCGGCATTGGTCAGTAGGGCCTTAATGGGCATCACCACGGAGCTGGTCATGAGGAACAGCAGTACAAAGGTGGCGACGATGACGATTCCGGCGGCCCACCAGATGCGGTCACCCAGTGCGGACACGAAGTCCACTTGCCCGGCGGCTTGTCCGGTGACCCAGTATTCGATGTCACTGCTGGGTTGCATTTTTCGAATTTCTTGGACGGCGGCGTTCGCGTCTGGGCCACCTGGGTCTGTCCCGACGACGTCGACCCCGATCACGAGGTAAGAACCCAGCACCTGTGGGGTGCTGGCCGACTCGACGTGCTTGGCGACGCCAATCTCTTTGGCGAATTGTTCGACGTCGGGCATATTGCCGGCGACGACGACGGTGAGGTCTGCTGAACTGGCTGCGGGGTATTCAGTGGCGAGAGTTGTGACGAATTGACGCTGGGGTGCGTCTGTCGGCAGCAGGCCGATTCCGGAGTTACGCAGGTGCATGCCGGAGATGGGGATCATCATGACGGCGAGCAGCACGACGGCGCCGCCGAGCACCCACCATGGGCGGCGCTGGACTCGCGTGGCGAGTTTGGAGAATAGGCCGACGTCGGATTCGACGTCGGCGGTGCGCTTGAGGACCTTGCTGAGGAACGGAACCTTGTGCAGCACACCTGGGCTTGCAAGCCGTCGTCCGCTGAGGACGAGGAGTGCGGGGACGAGGGTGGTGGCCGTGGCAACGGCGAGCAGCACGATGGCGAGTCCGGAGGCGCCGATGGCGCGCAGAATTTCGGGGCTGAACACCATGAGACCGGCAACGGAGATGGCAACGGTGACCGCGGAGAACGCGACGGTGCGTCCGGCAGTTTGCATGGTGACGATGAGCGCGTCGAGTACGACGGGGTCGACGCGGCGCCGCTTCTTCCGACGGCGGCTCGGCGCAGGTGTGGTGTTGAGGGCGTCGGCGGCTTGTGCGCGTGCTATTTCTTCACGGAACCGCGAGACGATGAGTAACCCGTAGTCGATGGATAACCCGATGCTGAGCAGGGTGATGATGTTGACGACGGAGCCGTCGATATCCATGGGGTAGGACAACAGGTAGAGCACTCCGAAGCCGGAACCAATTGAGGCGAGGGCCGCTGCCATGGGCAGGGCAGCTGCGATGAATCCGCCAAAGACGAGCACCATCACGATGAGTGCAATCGGCAGGGCAATCGTTTCGCCGGTGGTGAGGTCTTGTTTTACTTGATCGGTGACGGCCTTCTCAATGAGGGCGTTGCCACCAACCTGGGCCACGACGTCGGAGTACGTGGGTGCTATGCGTTCTTCTGCGGTGTTGAGTTCGGTGATGACTGCGCTGCGCGCTTCTTTGCGGGCTTCTGATTCGAGGGCGGGGTCGAGTTCCACCACGAGGAGGAAGCCGTCCTCACTTTCGGCTAGCAGTGGCGCCGCACCGGGACTTTTGACTCCCTCGGGGACCACGAAGGGGTCGATGACGCTGATCACGTGAGGAATAGCAGCGAGGTCGGTATTGAACTTTGCCATGGTGTCGGCAAGTTCGTTGTTGCTGGGTTCTACCTTGGAGACAAGCAGCGTGATGGCTTCTCCGGATTGTCCTTGGCTGGCCAGAATTTCACCGCCTGCTTCACTTTCGGAGCCGGCGACGGCTGGTTCGCCTGAGGCAAGGCGGTCGAAGAGGCCCTGGCCGGTGACGCCAATGATTGCCACGAGGAAGCCCACAACGGCCACAACCACCCAGGCGGCGATTGTTTTGCGCGGGTTTCTCGCGATGCGTTGACTCATGGATTCGAACACCGATGCATCATCCCACTTTTGGTCGCTTATGTGCCAGATCAATGCCGCTGTCTCCAGCAATGTGGGTGGTAGGTCGTAGGCTCAGAGGTATGGATCTGTTTGAGACGGTGGGGTCAACGGAACATGGTGTCCCGTTGGCGACGCCTGGTTCTCCGTTGGCAGTGCGCATGCGGCCGCGCAGTTTAGATGAAGTTGCCGGGCAGCAGCACCTGTTGGTAGCGGGTTCACCGTTGCGGCGGTTGGTGGAGCCTGTGGCGGAGTCGTCGGCTCGGGCTGCGCCGTCGTCGGTCATTCTGTGGGGTCCGCCCGGTACGGGTAAAACGACTTTGGCGTACTTGATTGCGGCAACCTCAGGGCGGCGGTTTGTCGAGTTGTCTGCAGTGACGGCTGGTGTGAAGGATGTGCGGCAGGTTATTGAAGATGCCCGCCGGCGGCTGACTGCGGGTTCGCAAGAGACGGTGCTGTTCATTGATGAGGTGCACCGTTTTTCAAAGTCGCAGCAAGATGCTTTGTTGCCGAGTGTGGAAAACCGTTGGGTCACGCTGGTGGCAGCAACGACGGAAAACCCAAGCTTTTCGGTGAATTCCCCGTTGCTGTCCCGGTCACTGCTGCTGACGCTGAAGTCCCTTGAAGAGTCGGATATCCGCACTTTGGTGGCGCGGGCCATCGAGGACGAGCGTGGTTTTGGCGACTCCGTGGAGTTGGCTGATGATGCGCTGGATCATCTGCTGCGGCTTGCGGGTGGTGATGCGCGTAAGGCACTCACAGTTTTGGAAGCGGCCGCGGGCGCCGCACTCTCTGATGGGGAGAAACTCATTGAGTTGTCCACTATGGAACGCGCCATTGATGTTGCTGCGGTGCGGTACGACAAGGACGGCGATCAGCATTACGACGTGATTAGTGCGTTCATTAAGTCGATTCGTGGCTCAGATGTTGATGCTTCCCTGCATTACTTGGCCCGCATGATTGCGGCGGGGGAGGACCCTCGGTTTATTGCACGGCGCATTATGATCAGCGCCGCTGAGGACGTTGGCATGGGGGACCCGAGCGCATTGCAGACGGCCGTCGCCGCGGCGCAGTCGGTTGCGATGATCGGTATGCCCGAAGCGCGTCTGATTTTGGCGGAGGCGGTGGTGCACTTGGCGACGGCCCCGAAGTCGAACGCGGCCTATAAGGCGATTGATGCAGCGTTGGCTGATGTGCGTGCTGGCAAAATTGGTCAGGTTCCTGTGCATCTGCGTGACCAGCATTACCCAGGGGCTAAAGAGGTGGGGCGCGGCAAAAAGTATGTCTACTCCCATGACGTTCCGCATGCGATTGCTCGGCAGCAGTATTTGCCGGATGTGCTGGTGGGTACCCGGTATTACGAGCCCACGGATCGCGGTTTTGAGCGTTCCGTGAGTGAACGGCTGGAGCGCATTCGCAGCATTCTTGAGGGCAGCTAATCTCTCGGTGAACAGTCTGGTTCCGGCTGTGTCGTACATAGGCTAAACTTTTGAGGTTGCCCACTGTGGGTAACCACCTGGGGCCTTGGCCTGAATTGGCTGGTCCCGCACCCGTAGGTCTGAATCTGTGGGTGTGCCGTCATTGAGTTAACACGACAGGATTGGAAACACTTTGTCTTCAGTTAAACGCTCGCGCCGCCAGGTTCGCCTGAGCCGTGCGCTTGGTCTTGCCCTAACCCCGAAGGCTGTTAAGCACTTCGAGAAGCGTCCGTACCCGCCCGGTGAGCACGGCCGCGCCCGTAAGCGCACCGAGTCGGACTATGCAGTTCGTCTCCGCGAGAAGCAGCGCTTGCGCGCCCAGTACGGTATTCGTGAGAAGCAGATGCTGCGTGCTTTCGAAGAGGCCCGTAAGGACTCTGGTCTGACTGGTGAGGCTCTGGTGGAGACACTGGAAACTCGTCTTGACGCCCTCGTGCTGCGTGCCGGTTTCGGCCGCACCATCATGCAGGCCCGCCAGGCCGTTGTGCACCGCCACATTCTGGTTGACGGCAAGATCGTGGACCGCCCCTCCTTCAAGGTGCAGCCAGGTCAGACCGTTCAGGTCAAGCCAAAGAGCCAGGCCACTACACCGTTCCAGGTTGCAGCTGCTGGCGCACACCGCGATGTGCTGCCAACTGTTCCGCCTTACCTTGAGGTTTCGCTGGAGAAGCTCAGCTTCGTCCTGCAGCGCCGCCCCAAGCGTGTCGAGGTTCCCGTGACCTGCGAAGTTCAGCTCGTGGTTGAGTACTACGCACGCTGATTCTGCTGCTTGTTGCTTAACGCCCCGCACTTGGTTGTTATGACCAGGTGTGGGGCGTTTGCACATCCAGGTAAGGTTTTGTTCACATGACGTGGTTCGTCACTCTGGCGTTCTGACCCTGTATCCGAAAGGTGCTTTTATGACTGTCGCAGATGTTGCCGGTCTCATCGCAGCGCTTGCCTTTGTGCTGTTGGTTG